>Ga0316207_10000776_pt1 | contig 45505 bp, 42 predicted proteins | sample 6weekpyrite_MG_FD_204943 | JGI IMG/M metagenome (GOLD analysis project Ga0316207, IMG submission 204943) | Microbial mat bacterial communities from mineral coupon in-situ incubated in ocean water Damariscotta River, Maine, United States -... | ecosystem: Environmental > Aquatic > Marine >... | reverse complement strand
ACACTACTCGAACGTAGCCGCGATGAATCATTGAGTGAAGAAGAACGTGAGGACTGGCGCAATCCGTTACTTAGAACCATTAATGCGATTGCACAAGGTATGCGTAATACAGGCTAACTCAACCACTCATTCATATTTTTAATATCTAAGCCCTACCAATATGTTGGCAGGGCTTTTATTAGATATCATTATTAAAATAATTATCATCAGGTGCCTGCTTTGATTAAAAAATCACGTATTTCTCTAAGTGGCACCTAACCCCGCACGGCATTTTTGAATCATTTGATTTGTTTCTAGTACCGTATAAGGCTTTACCACAAAGCCGGCTGCACTATGCACAACCATCTCTTTAAGGTTATCTATAGTATTATATCCGCAGACGATGACCTAAAAGACATCGGTTTCTTTATCTACATGAAGACCACGTTAACAATCACAATACTAAGTCGTGTTCATTTTTTATAAAAAAACTTATTGCTTCAGATATTTTAGTAGAAGACATTGCATCAAGCTTGAAACAGGGTTCATTAGCAATTTCATGAATACTATCCTCTATAAAATCGAGCATAATCTTCCTATCGTTGCCATCGAACTCCGATATAAATGTGATTTTCTTTTCTTGTATGACAGGGGTGAAAACGCTGTCTATCCAATTCCCAGGGAATCTTTTAATAAATTTTTGGCTCTTGGCAAGTTGCGGCTCACAAAATCTTGATTGCTCATCTTTCGTATATGGACAGAATTTTTGCTGCTTAGGAAACTGCTCTAATAGTTCCGTACGAAATTGGCGCGCAAAGGGAATAATATGCTGTCTTAATTGGCGTAGCTTCTCTCCCCCCATTATTAAACGTATGATGTTGTTGTATGCCATATGAACAGCCGTGCCTTCAGCACCTAAACTCGCATTTCTTACACCTTCGATTGCCTTTAAATCTATATTGGAAACACCAAAAAAGTTTTCCAATAAAAGGGAAGTATTCACTGTACATTCAGCGTCAACAACAAGATCACTGAATGTCGCCACTTCTAAATCAAGGCCCGTATTTATAATCCCTAAAAAGTCAGCGTCTAATGAAAATTGCTTTAATCTCCCTAGACAATTTTTGTAATCAAACCTTTGAACTCCTTTAATAGACTGTGATATTTGAGATATCGTATGCCCATTTATCTCTCTCAATACGGCCAAGTATAATCGGTTGGAGTAAGAGCTCGACAAGAATTTATCGAATCCTAAAACTTCATCACTGTACTCTACTAATTTAAAAAGTGCCTCCTCAGAAATAATTGCATTATCATTGGATGATTTTTTGAAAAAATATGAGTCTGGGCAGTCTAGATACCATGGCTGTAGTGGATTTCTATTTCTTAACTTCCATCTATTTATCTTTTTGTAAGCCTGAAAATAGCTACGGATTTGTTTTTTAGGTTTGCACTGGATGTAATCAATAGACCTATTCCTTAGTGCCATAGAATTACTATTAAATAATTTCTGAAGTTGTGTTGTTCCTGTCTTAGGTGGTCCTATGTGAATCAATAATTTTGACATTCAAGTATCTTCCATTTTGATGACCTAACCCTCAACCGGTGTGATCGATAACATGTCACGACGTCACAAGGGCTGCTTGCATGTCTAATATCCTTTTTAGCTCCATTTCATTTGCAAAACGTTTTAGTTTCTCAAGACATTGATTCGCTACTTTGTGCATGTTTAGTTTGTTGATAAGAATATCTGCCTCAAGTAAACCACATGCGACATAACCGACATCTTCTGAGTAGCGTAAATCAGCATTGTGTAAAAGTGCTACCGCGAGTTTGTAGCGCTGTTGGCGATTTGCCTCTTGTGCCAAAATCAACACATCCCGAGGATTTGCCAACACAAAATCCTTGGTCACTTTAAAGCACTCTTTGACAATATCGAACGCATCTATATAACGTTGATGCTGGATGTACAAATCGATCACCAATCGCCCTAAACACAAATAAGTATTGTGTTTTTTCCATTCGCCAACTTTATTGTATAACTCCAGGAAATAGTCGGGTTGAAGAAATAACGGATCAACATCATCCAGAATTAAATTTATCGCTTCACTATTTTGCGTTGTGCGCACCATATTGAAAAGCCGATCAATGTGGAGACCATGTAGTTTCTCTTTTTCTTTTTGCTCGTAATGCTTATTAAGTGCATGAGAACTTTTATTCAAATTTGCTGCACTATTTACCGCAAATGTACGGTCTTGCCCACGCATGTGTTCAATTTCAGCATCTAACTCTTCGGAAACCTCTTTTTTTCGTTCCTTAAAGTAAAACACACCAATAAAATAACCAACTACTCCGCCACTCACGTGTGCAACAAGATTCACACCTTGGTTCATTCCTTCAGAGAGTAATTCCCACGCGTCAAAACCTACGAACCATAATGCTAAAAACCATGCAGGAATGGCCACACGAAAAATAGGCAGAATAAACCACACCAAGGTATTAATTCTGGCCTTGGGCATTAAATAAGCCGAAAGACCAATAACGCCCATCACAACACCAGAAAGACCCAAACCAGGGATGTTTTCACCCTCAAGTAATGCAAATAAGGAATAAAAGAGAGAACTGGCTATCGCGATAACTGTAAGCGTTAATACATAACGAAACGCGCCACCAATAAGTAACTCAACGGCACACGAAAATGCAAAAAAGAATATAAGATTACCAATAATATGCGCGAAACCACCGTGCGCCAACGACGAACTGATCATCGTGAACGGATTGAAACTTTGCGGAAAATACATTATTTCTTCATCTAGAAGAGAAGGTGCATTTTCTTTATAAATCACATGATGTTGAAGTAACGATAACCGCAACCTTAAAGAATCATCTTTAGATAATTCAGGTAACCCGTCAAAAATATTAGATTCGATTTCTTCAAATGGTATGCCGCGGATAGACTGTATGTGATAGGCATGCAATAGATAAAGGCAGGCGCCACTATCCCGGCTAAGCAGATCATCTTCTGAAGTTGGTTTTTGTTTAGCGGTATTCTCGCAGTAATTTATTATTGAAGCTTCATATTTCTGGTTAGATTGAAATTGAAAATAAAAGACCACGATACAAATCAACATCACTGCCCATGTGACCCATGGTTGTCGATTTAAACGTAAATCAGTATTAAGCGGTATAAGCATATGGCAAATTATTCAACCACAGCAAATGCTATTAGACAAGCGTAGCTGATATTTATATACACATATCAACTAACGTGTGATGAGAATTACTCTGAAATGGGCAGCATTTCTTTTATTGCACAGCCAATCGCATATTCAACTTCGGGAACAATTTCTTCTATATGAACAACGCTAACTAAAGCATGAAATGGTAAGGTAATACCTGCTTTACCCGGCTCAATATTAACATCGAGCTCCTCGCCAATCATTAGCTCGTGACTAGTATGAAACTGCAACCCCGTCGCACTTAAATCTTTTATGCGGGCTGTTATCATATTATTACTACTGAGGAGGCGAACAGTAATATCACTGTCAACCGTCATTCTTCGAAAGCCACGCTTGTCTTCTGAATCAACCATGTAAATTGCTGCCTTTATTCACGTCAGTCTTTAATAATTAACCTTAATAGTAAGTAAAGCTAAACTCAAAGATTGTATCGGCCAATCTTAGGCAACCTGAACAGGAATCGTGTTCCGAGTTTGAGTAATCGTGTTATTTTCATCGAGATAAACAAGTTTTGGCTTAAAATTAGCCAATGCCTGCTGGCTAAGACCAACGTAACTGCAAATGATCACACGATCACCTGGGCTCGCCTTGTGTGCGGCCGCCCCGTTCACAGAAATAATGCCAGAGCCGTCTTCAGCACGGATTGCATAGGTTGTGAAACGCTCGCCATTCGCGACGTTGTAAATTTGAATTTGTTCGTATTCAAGAATGCCAGCCGCCTCAAGTAAGCGCCCGTCAATCGCACATGAACCTTCGTATTCAACCTCAGAGTGCGTCACGCAAGCCCTATGGAGCTTACATTTGAGCATCGTCGTTTGCATGGAACACCCTTTCTATAACCTTAAAAATAAAACTCGCTAATGCGAGCTGCTGCGTATTATCCAATGTTCACCCGCTGTATTCAAATACAGCTCGTAACTTATTGAATTTATTTACATTCTATTCTTAGGTTTGGCTGGAATTGTGCATATCAGGTTATCAATTAGGCGTGAGCTACCTAAATTTGCTGCTGCGAAGATGATGAAATCACGGCCATTTTTGCTTGGTGGCGTCATTTCAGGGGTCAAAATCTGCACATAATCGACTTGCCAGCCTGTCTTGTTCAATACGTTTGCCGCCTCCATTTCAAGTGCGTCAAAATCACGCTGTCCCCGTAGCAATCTTACCGCAACATACTCCAACACCTGATATAACCGAGAGGCCTGCTGGCGTTGCTCCATAGAGAGGTATTGATTACGCGAGCTCATTGCAAGACCATCTTCCTCACGCACAGTGGGCGCAGAAATAATCTTAATCGGCAGGGCTAAATCATTAACCAGCCAACGAATAACCTGTAATTGTTGATAATCTTTACTACCAAAAATGGCCACATTGGGTTTAACCACGTCAAATAATTTTGCGACAACGGTAGCGACGCCATCAAAATGCCCTGGTCGATTGGCACCACATAATTTATCCGTTAGCTCTTTTGGTACCTGAATATCACTACGGACATCAGCGCCATAGAGTGAGTCCACTGTCGGCAAGAACACTAAATCAGCACCACGTGCAGCCAATGCCGCACAATCTTTTTCTTGGCTACGTGGGTAATTATCAAAATCTTCGTTTGGACCAAACTGTGTTGGATTTACAAAAATACTCACGACACATCGATCCGCTTTTTCTTTCGCCAGATCGACTAATTGTAAGTGTCCTTCATGGAGGTTACCCATCGTCGGTACAAAGGCAATGCGCTCTCCTGCATCACGCCATTTCTGACATGCTGCTTGCAGTGATGCAGCATCATTTACCTGAAACAAGGATTCTTTCATTGGTAACTGTGTTCAAGTGCAGGGTATTGAGATTGTTTAACTTCATCAACATAAGTACGAATTGCCAATTCAATATCCTTTTGGCCATCAAGAAAGTTCTTAACAAATTTTGCCTTATGACCACGACTTATACCTAACATATCGTAGGTAACAAGTACTTGACCGTCACAATCTATCCCCGCACCAATGCCGATAACAGGAATCGTTAGGGTTTTACTAATTAATTTCCCCAGTGATGCTGGTATACATTCCAATACCAGCATTTGAATTCCTGCTTGTTGTAATGATTTTGCATCGTTAAGAATACGTGTCGCGCTATCTTCATCTCTTCCTTGCACTTTATAACCACCCAGTTTTTCAACCGATTGTGGTTCAAGTCCAAGGTGCCCACAAACGGGAATACCTTGTGCTACCAGGGCTTCTATATTTTTAAGCTGTTGTTGCCCGCCTTCCAGCTTGACCATTTGTGCGCCGCCTTCATCAATGAGTCGGTGGGCATTTTTCAGTGTTTGTTCTACCGTTGTGTAACTTTGATATGGAAGATCAACAATAACGTAACTACGCTTGCTACCACGCACAACATTCGCGCTGTGGTAAACCATGTCATTCATCGTTACAGGTAAGGTGCTATCATGCCCCTGACATACCATCCCCAATGAATCACCAACAATAAACGCATCCACGCCATTGCCATCTAACAACGCCGCGAAACTCGCATCATAAGCCGTCAACACTGCGATCTTCTCGCCTTGTGACTTCATCGCCTGCAATGTATCAATTGTTAGTCTACTCATGATTAGAATTCAAATGGTTGCGGGTTAAAATAATGTCTGCCACTGCGAATATTCTGTACTTGTTGAAGTAATAATTCATAATCTTGATCGCTGCTAACCAAATCAATTTCTGATGCATTCACAACCAACAGAGGCGCCGAATTATATTGGTAGAAGAAACTAGTATACCCATCAACCAATCTTTGTAGGTAAGCATTTGATATTCGTTTTTCAGCATCAATACCGCGTTTATTAATACGCTGTAACAATACATCAACTGGTGCCTGCAAATAGATAACTAAATCAGGCACGGGCGCATCAATCGTCATATTCTCATAAACCTGCTCATAGAGATCGAACTCATCATTTTGAAGTGTTAATTCGGCAAATAAACGATCTTTCTCCATCAAAAAATCAGCAACACGAACCGGTCTAAAAAGATCATGCTGCCGGAGTTCTTGCATTTGTCTGGCACGCTGAAACAAAAAGAATAACTGTGTTGGTAATGCAGCTTCACCGGGTGTTTTGTAGTAACGCTCAAGAAACGGATTTTCATCCGCTCCTTCAAGCAATAACTCACTACCAAAGGACTCAGCAAGACGTTTAGCCAAGCTGGTTTTACCAACGCCAATCGGTCCTTCGACAACAATAAAATCAGGTCTTGAGCTGTTCATAATAGGGTCAAATATTTAGCAGTACATATTGTAACGTGTTTCTCCGCTTTATGCGTTCTGGCCTTACGCTGAATCAGGTATCACATCCACAATTGTTTGCGAGCAAACCGTCAAGCAAGAAGATATACTTCCTTTCCCGGGTATCATTAATTCTGGTGCTATTTCAGCAAGCGGAACCAAGACAAAGTCACGTAAGCACATTTGTGGGTGAGGCACATTCAGTCGCTCATCAGCGATAAATTCATCTCCGTAAAGCAATATATCCAGATCAAGTTGCCGAGCTACCCAACGTTTGCCAGTACGCCGGCGTCCTTGTGAAAATTCTATTTCTTGAAGCGCATCGAGCAAGGTTAATGCATCCAACCCTGTTTCTATAGAGACAACCGCATTTAGATAATCTGGCACAGAGCTGTCACCGTCTAAGGTCAATGCGGTACTACGATAAAAGGATGAAGATGAAATAAGGCTGGTATCAGGTAAGTTGCGTATCGCGACAAGCGCATTAGATAACTGCTGCATTGGCCCGTCAAGATTACTACCTAAACCAATATAACTGATGACATTAAGCATCTGCACGCTTGGATTTTGGCTTATTACGACCTCGGCGACGACCTTTGCGGTTTGCATTAGGTAGTAACATCGATTCACGCCCTGCCTTATCGCAGGTTTGAATATCGGTCCACCATTTAGCGTGATCCGCTAAAGACTCATCGCCAATCGAACGTATGAGCAAAAAGTCATAGGCCGCCCTGAAACGAGGGTGCTCTAATGTTCGCAATGCCCGTTTACCACTTCGATTCATTAAGCGTGCTTGTAGTACAAATATCTCTTTAACCATTATTGCAAAACGTCGCGGTATTGAAACAGATCGCCTTTGAACACTAAAAACCTGATCCGTTGCGGCTTGAATAGCCTGAATCGCAGGCATCCCCTGCTGCAACATCGGCTCCATTGCCTCTTGCATCGGCTCCCATAGCATCGCAGCAAACAAAAAGGCCGGTGTAACCGGTTTACCCGATTGAATTCTTGCATCGGTACTTTTCAAGGCTTCACATATCAGTGTATGTGGAAAGCCCTCTGCTTCTTTACTCAAAATATTTTCTGTTTGAGGAAAGAGAGGGAGGAATAAACCATAATGACGCAAACTTTCAAAAGTCTGTAGAGCGCTGCCAGCATGGAATAATTTCAAGATTTCCTCAAATAAACGTGCCGGCGAGATATCACCTAACAAACCGGCCAATTCAAAAATAGGTGCTTCGGTTTTTTCTTCAATGCGCATACCAAGCTTTATCGCAAAACGTACTGCTCGCAACATACGTACAGGATCTTCATGATAGCGTTCCGTTGGATCGCCAATCATACGTAAAATCCCCTGCTTTAAATCAGCGTAACCGTTGACGTAATCAATCACCGAAAAATTATTGATATCGTAATACAGGGCATTAACTGTAAAGTCGCGCCGCCATACGTCTTCCTCGATACGACCAAAGGCATTGTCACGAATAATACGGCCATTCTCGACATGGACATCATCATCGTTCTCCGGCTCCAAATTAGCGCGGAATGTCGCCACTTCGATAACATTGCGGCCATAACCGACATGCGCCAGACGAAAGCGACGACCAATCAAACGACAATTACGAAATGTGTTTTTTACCTGCTCAGGGCTTGCATTGGTTGCAACATCAAAGTCCTTTGGTTCACGCCCCAACAACAGGTCGCGCACGCCGCCGCCAACCAAACAGGCCTGAAAACCGGCTTTCTTCAGACCATACAAGACATTAACCGCCTGCTCGCTCATATGTGAACGGGAAATACAATGCTCAGAGCGAGGGATTATTGTCGCGGGGGATTGTTGCTGAACCTTTGCCAAAACGGATTGATACGCCTCTATCTCGATTGTAAGCAGCAAAATGCCACTTTTACTATGCTAATCATAGCACTAAAGCCAGCACGCATGGAGAATTACCACCTAAGACAGCCGTATTAAAAGACTAAAGTTCCATGGCCTCATGTCGCTAACCTACTTATAGATAATTGATTTCTGCCAGAAACCTTATGGAGTTCATCTAATGAACCGAAAAAACCTAATACAATACGGCGTTCTTTTAGCAGTCCTCATCGTAACTGACATCCTCTTTATATCGCAATTTGGAGTCGATTCAGTGGGTCTCATATTATTAATCATCAAAGACCTAATACTTGTTGCTGCAATAAGAAAAATGTCACAAAACAGTTTTCATCAATCATTTGCAACCTTCACTGATAGCATAATAGATGCACAAACAGATCAGATTGATCTCACTGTACGTTTGCCTGTGAAAGAAGGTAGCCAAGATGCGGTTAGCACAAAATTAAATAATAGTTTTCAACGCACACATGACGTCATGCTCGATATTGAAGCATCAGTCAGTCGATTGATACCGATGTCAGCTGAATTGGGTGATACATACAGTTCAACGACGCAGAAAACCCTCATGCAAACTAATTACAGTCAATCTGTCGCCCAGTCAATGGATAGAATGCATCAAGCAAGCGATACGGTTTCAAGTGACATTGACAACATTAATACGGCTGTTGTTAGTAGCAATGAATACGTCAGTAGTTGCCGTACTGCCGTGGAAAGCGCGGTACAAAGCATTCATATTGTTTCAGAAAATATGGAGCAGGCAAGTGACAAACTCGCTAAATTAAAAGAGGCCAGCGAAGAAGTCAGTACGGTCATCGAAGTAATTAATAGCATTGCTGAACAAACCAATCTGCTTGCGCTTAACGCCGCCATTGAAGCGGCACGTGCTGGCGAAATGGGCCGTGGCTTTGCAGTCGTAGCTGATGAGGTTCGCACCCTTGCTGAACGCACCCGGGTATCCACATCCGAAGTGCGCGACAATATTGAACGAATTCAGTTACAAACTAATGAACTTGTAGGTTCTATGTCACAAGGTAAAGAATCAACCGAGATAACCGTGGAACGGTCAGAAGATTCACGTAAGCAGCTTGATAAAATTTTTAATGCCGTTGAAGATATTCAGTCTGCTGCCGAGCAAATTAATGGTTCAATATCTATACAAACAAATGCAGCCAATGAAGCCCAATCATCTATTGAAGGTCTAGTGGAATTAAACACAGATGCATTGGAAGGCACCCGTTTACATAGCGTTTCAAAAGATGACCTGCATAACTTAGCTGAAGCATTAAAAGGGAAAATAGCTACTTTCAAATTGGGTCAACATCAGTGGGATGAAAGCGCGCGAACCAAAACACGTGCGCAGGTTGAAAGTGAGCCCGGTGATATAACTGCAGAAGATGACGTCGAACTATTTTAGCTGTGCTATATTCTCTTGCTGAAACACTTAGTAGCGCATCATGGCAGAGAAATAATGAGTTCCGACTTAAACACACAATTACCTACCGCTGGATTTCTTAGAAGAGTAGGCGCTTTTTTATATGACATCCTATTGTTAATGGCCATCATCGTAATCGCAGGCTTTGTCGCCCTTCCTTTTACCGGTGGTGAAGCACCTAGCCCTGGCAATCCCTTTTACCAAACCTATCTATTTGTGATTTGCTATATTTTCTTTGCCTGGTTCTGGACCCGTGGAGGGCAAACCCTTGGCATGCGGGCTTGGCGATTACGGGTACAAAATGAAGACGGTAGCACTATCAATTTAAGTCAGGCACTACTTCGCTTTATGGCCGGCATCGCTACATCTATATTACTAGGCATAGGAATTTATCTTCTAAAAAGCGAGCCAATGTCAGTGCGCTTTATTGGTGGGGTCGCTGCATTAATCCTTTTGTTATTAAGCTTTTTGTGGATCTTTATCGACAAAAAGAAACTGGCTTGGCATGATCATTTTTCAAGTTGCAAAGTAGTCGAGTTACCTAAGCTTAAAAAATAATCACGTTTAAATTCGCCTAATCATTACAACAGATAAGACAAAGAAACTAAGAGCAGGCAAACTAGCGCTCAACAAGGGAGGAATACTATAAACAATCCCTAGATGATTAAATGCCTGATTAAACAAAAAGAACCCCAAGCCAACTAGAAACCCGATAAAAATACGTTGCCCAATACTCACAGAACGCAGTGGACCGAATACAAATGGCACTGCAAGTAACAACATGACAGCAATTGACACTGGCAGCATTATCCTAGCCCAAAATGCCAATTCATATCTGTCAGCCTCTTGGCCATTATCAACTAAATAACGATAGTAACCATAAAGATCTCGTATAGATAATTGCAAAGGATTAACCACGATTAAATTAATTAATGCAGGGCTCAGTAATGAATCCCATTGCGCGCGTTCAAACGTGCGCGTCTTTATGCCTTGCAAACTAATTTGACTTTGAGTCAGACCATTTAATATCCATTGCCCATTATCATAAACAGCCTTGTCTGCATGCGTGGTCGTGTGTAATTGATGCTTATCATCAAACTCGTAGATATAAATATCGCTAATATCACCACCAGGGCTAATGCCTCTGATATTTAAAAAGCTTTTCGTGTCACGTGACCAAAATCCATTTTTTGTCTTTAACGCAGTCTGTTCTGCTAACATCTGAGATCGTCGGGATTGTGCATATTGTTCAGCAGGTGGAACAACAAACTCTGCTAGCAACATGACGACTAAGATCAAAACAAAACCGGCCTTTAATACGGAAACGGATATTCTAAACAAAGAAACCCCAGCCGCTCTCATTACAACCAATTCACTTTCATTTGCCAGAGCACCTAAACCAACAATTGCGCCTAGCAAGGCAGCGATTGGAAAAAATTCGACCAAATGTGATGGTGTAGTTAAAAGTAAATATATAAACATTTCACTCTGTTCATAATTACCGGTACCTACCTTATTTAACTCACGTGCAAGGCGAAAAAAGGCATCAAGGGCTAGTAGCACCACTAATACTAAACCAATATTCCTGAATACAGCAGCGCCGATGTAACGATCAAGTATCTTCATACAGAAACCCTACTGCGCAACCATGGTATATGGTTATTCAGCCATGTTGACTGGCCGCGCGATTGCCACAACACAAAACCTAAAGCAACTAACAACAACAATAGCGGCAACCACCACATGCCAACCCAAGGGCTGATTTCCCCTTTCCCAATCCAGTTATAGGTTGCGCCATAAAGATTGTTATAAATGACGTAAATAAATACTGCACTGAATAGGCGTCCGTAACGACCTTCCCGTGGGTGAACTCGACTCATGGGTATCGCTAATAACATTAGAGCAATCGTCACTAGCGGCTCAATAATCCTTGATTGTAACTCTGCGATATCCTTAAGTTTCGTGGACGACCACAGCAGTAAGGTAGTTTTTGCTGAACGTCTTAAAGTGGGTCCTGTCGTCGCCTTTTCTTCTACCCTTACCGCATGCTTAGTGAATTGTGTAATACGATAATCATCTTGTCCCGGCTCGCCTTCGTATCGATAACCATCGACCATCACCATAAATTCATCACCCGAGTTTTCATCGACATACCGGTAACCCGTATCTGATGACAGCACGCTTTTATTGCTGCCGCGCCGACTTTGCACAAAAACGTTTTTAAGCTCACGTTGATCATCAGAAAGCTCTTCAACGTACATGAGCAAACCACCATCACGCGACTCAATAAACCTACCTGGCGCGAGTAGGGTCAATTCTGAACGGTTCTCTGCCTCATGCGTTATACGTTCTGCCTCAGCTGCAGCCCAAGGCGATAAGTACAGTGAGCACGCAACATTGACGATTAGCACTAACGGAGCAACCCACAATAAAAATCGAGCTAATGTGGCCTGACCGATGCCACTGGCCGTCATCGCGACCATTTCCTGATCTCGATAAAGACGACCAAACGCGAGTAATACCGAGAAAAATACGGCTAAAGGTAGAATACTGCCAAGATTCTTGAGTAATTGTAGGGATAATAGTGTGAATATGAGTTCAGCAGGCAAAACACCCTCAGCAACATCACCCAACAAGCGTACAAAACGCAAGCTAAAAAAGATCAAAAGTATCACTACAACCACGGCGAGTAGTGTTGTAGCAACCTCCTTAACTATATAACGCTGTATTATCACGTAAAATCAACCGATCAGCGCCAAAACGCTGTAAAAACCTACTTTTTCTAGTAGACAATCTGCTAGATTTAAATCATATTATCGGTAACTAAGCATCCAACAAATTTAATAGATGGTCATCGTCTTAACTATCACAACCGATATAGGCAGACCACATAGTACACATATCAGCAAATAGATTCAGCTGATATACAGTTAGGAGTCAGCATGGAATTCAGTATTAAAAGCGGTCACCCAGAGAAACAACGCAGCGCATGTATTATTATTGGTATTTTTGAACCTCGTCGTCTCTCCGCTGCTGGTGAACAACTCGACCTTATTAGTGAGTCATGGCTTTCGAATCTGATCCGCCGTGGTGATATTGAAGGTACCGCTGGCCAAACCTTACTACTACACAATGTACCCAACACGCTTTGTGACCGCGTGCTTCTGATTGGCTGTGGTAAAGAACGAGAATTTAATGATACTGCCTACCGTAATGCGATTGCCACCGCGGCTAAAACAGTCAACGAGAGCGGCGCTATGGATGCAGTCAGTTTCTTACCAGAACTGACCGTTAAAGGGCGTGATGCCTATTGGAAGGTTCGTCAAGCCATTGAATCGACCCAAGATGCCTTATATTCATTTGATGAATTAAAAAGTGATACTGGCACTGAACGTCGACCTTTGCGCAAACTAGTACTATCAGTTAGTAGTCGTCGTGATCTCCCTTCTGCAGAACAGGCGTTAATAGATGGCAGCGCTATCGCCAGCGGCGTTGAAGTTGCACGGCGTCTCGGTAATTTACCGGGCAATATATGTACACCAAGTTATCTCGCTGAACAGGCCGTTGAACTCGGGCAACAACACGACAAACTCACTGTCAACGTACTCGAACAGGCTGATATGGAAGAGCTTGGTATGGGCTCGTTACTGTCGGTTGCCAAAGGCAGTCGTGAACCGGCCAAGTTCATCACCATGGAATACAATGGCGGCAATAGCGAAAGCAAGCCACACGTCTTTGTTGGAAAAGGTATTACATTTGATTCAGGTGGTATCTCGATTAAACCGTCTCCCGCCATGGATGAAATGAAATTTGATATGTGTGGTGCTGCCAGCGTATTAGGTTTAATGAATACTGTTACCGAATTAAAACTTCCTATTAATGTTGTTGGTGTTATACCCAGCTGTGAAAACATGCCTGATGGACTTGCCAATAAACCTGGGGATATCGTCACCAGTATGGCCGGACTCACCATTGAAGTACTCAATACCGATGCCGAAGGCCGCTTAATACTTTGTGATGCGCTGACTTATACTGAACGCTACGACCCAGCCACCGTTGTTGATATTGCAACCTTGACAGGTGCTTGCGTAATTGCACTCGGCGCACATGCAACAGGATTACTCGGTAACCACCGCGGCCTAAGCAACGACCTACTTAATGCGGGTAAATACAGTGGCGATCGCGCATGGGAAATGCCACTCTGGGACGAATATCAGGAGCAACTAAAAAGTAATTTCGCTGACATTGCCAATATTGGTGGGCGTGAAGCAGGCACCATCACCGCCGCATGTTTCTTGTCACGCTTCACTAAAAAACTCAATTGGGCACACCTCGACATAGCCGGTGTAGCTTGGAAAGGTGGCGCGGCAAAAGGTGCAACAGGTCGTCCCGTGCCAATGATGACCCAATATCTTCTCGACAAAGTAGCAAGCAGCAAGTAAGCCATGACAAGGGTAGATTTTTATCTAGCACAAACGGGTAAACGTAAACAAATGCTCAATACAGCCTGCCGACTCGCTGAAAAAGCGTCTCGGCAAGGTCATCATATTTTTATTCACACCGATGATGAAACGCAAGCACAGCAGGTGGATGAACTGCTTTGGACATTTCGCCAAACCAGTTTTGTACCTCATTCATTAGCCGCAGCGGGCACAGTGCCATCTAAAACCGATAAGGTGGTTATCGGTCATGATCACGATCCTGAGTTCAAGCATGACGTCATGATCAACCTGTCTTCATCGATTCCTGATTTTTTCTCTCGTTTTGAACGCGTTGCAGAAATTGTCAGTGGTGATGAAAACCAACGTAATGAGGCGCGAGAGCGATTTAAGTTTTATCGTGACCGCGGTTACGAGCTAAATACACATAACATAAACAATTGACCGACTGGGTTAAATTGCGACTTCGCGCACAGAATTAGCAACTATCATCACGGAGACTATCTAACCTAGCTTGGTTAAAGGATACGCAAATGGCCACTTTTCATTCTCATCATGCTGCACCAAATTCTCTCGAAAATGTGCTGAATTCCTTACAAAGTGTGCTCAAACACAATCGCGACCATGCACAACAAGATCTATCCCAGTCAAACTACGAACCGTATAGCAACCAACCCGCTGAACAATATGATGACCCGTTGATCTTGGATGAGCCGCTCACGGATAACGTCCCCGAAATGTTGCAACAACATATACCCGTGCTCAATGATGTTATCGAAAGAGACACCATCTCTCCAGCGCCTGCCGCTGTCGGTAACATCGACGATACGCTCAATGAATTACGCACTGAACTCAATGGAATGGTCGCAAATATCATGATTGATGCCCGGCATCATCTAGAGCAAACCGATATTTCTAGCCAAGAAGTCATTGAAACTAGCTTAAAAGACTTCCTTCGTGAGCTAAGCGACAGCCTTCCTCGCTAAAACCCCTCGTTTTTTAATGCCGAGAGGCCCATCATTCCGGTATAATGCGCCGCTAACGCTCTGGCATTGCCAGTTTCAAGTAGCTAATTAGTGACGATTTAAATAATGGAAAAGACCTACCAACCTCAAGACATCGAACAACGATGGTACGACCTTTGGGAAAACCGGGGATATTTTGCTCCACAAGACAGTGGCAGTGAAACTCAAGCACCTTACTGCATCATGATCCCGCCACCCAATGTAACCGGTAGTCTGCACATGGGTCACGCCTTCCAAGATACCATTATGGATGCCCTGACCCGTTTCCATCGTATGCGTGGTGATAAAACACTCTGGCAAGCAGGCAGTGACCACGCAGGTATCGCAACGCAAATGGTCGTTGAACGCCAGCTCGCAGCTGATGGTAAAACACGACACGATCTTGGTCGTGAAGCCTTTCTTGATAAAGTTTGGGAATGGAAAGGTAAGTCTGGCGGAACAATCACCAAACAACTTCGCCGTATGGGCGCATCTCTTGATTGGTCTCGTGAACGCTTCACCATGGATGAAGGTTTATCTGATGCCGTGCGCGAAGTCTTTGTTCGTTTACACGAAGAAGGACTCATCTACAGAGGCAAGCGACTGGTTAACTGGGATCCCGTACTGCACACCGCCGTTTCTGATCTTGAAGTGATCTCGGAAGAAGAAAATGGTCACATGTGGCATATGCGCTATCCGCTTACCGACGGTAGCGGCCACGTTATTGTTGCCACCACACGACCTGAAACCATGCTCGGTGACAGTGCCGTAGCCGTACACCCCGGCGATGAACGCTACCAGCATTTAATCGGCCAACAAATTACCCTACCACTGAGTGGCCGCAAGATCCCGATCGTTGCCGATGACTATGTCGATCCCGAGTTCGGCTCCGGTTGCGTCAAAATAACCCCTGCACATGACTTTAACGATTACGGTGTTTGGAAGAACCACCGCGATGAGTTGTCAATGTTAGATCAACCCAATGACGGTTTGATCAATATTCTTTCGATGAATGCCGATATTATCAGTGCCTCAGATCAACACGGCGATTTGATTCCAACCGAGTATCACGGTCTGGAACGGTACGTTGCGCGTAAACGCATTGTTGCCGATCTTGATGCAGCTGGCCTATTAGAGAAAATTGAAGACCACAAACTAATGGTGCCACGGGGTGATCGCAGTGGCACGGTCATTGAGCCGCTACTCACCGATCAATGGTTTGTCAAAGCCGGTCCGCTTGCCAAGCCAGCGATTGAAGCCGTTGAAAACGGCGATATAAAATTTGTCCCAGACAATTGGAAAAACACCTACTTCGAATGGATGAACAATATCGAAGACTGGTGCATTAGTCGCCAAATCTGGTGGGGGCATCGCATTCCTGCATGGTATGACAGTGAAGGTGATATCTATGTGGGTCGCAGCGAAGCCGAGATCCGCGAAAAACATAATCTCAGCGCCGACGTCGTACTGACTCAAGATGAAGACGTGCTCGACACCTGGTTCTCATCTGCTCTATGGCCATTCTCAACACTGGGTTGGCCGGAAAACACCGAGGCAGTAAAAACCTTTTACCCAACCAGCGTGCTGGTAACCGGTTTCGACATTATCTTCTTCTGGGTGGCTCGCATGATCATGATGGGTCTAAAATTCATGGACGAAGTGCCTTTCAAAGAAGTTTATATCCATGGTCTTGTTCGTGACAGCCACGGCCAAAAAATGTCGAAATCAAAAGGTAATGTACTCGATCCACTTGATCTCATCGATGGTATTGAACTTGATGCCCTGGTTGAAAAGCGCACAACCGGTTTAATGCAACCAAAGATGGCGAAAAAGATCGAAAAGCAAACACGCAAAGATTTTTCTGATGGGATCCCTTCCTTCGGAACTGATGCACTTCGCTTTACCTTTGCTGCGCAAGCCTCTACTGGGCGTGACCTTAAGTTTGATCTCAACCGCATTGCCGGTTACAGAAATTTCTGTAACAAACTTTGGAATGCGGCACGTTACGTATTAATGAACACCGAAGGCCAAGACAATGGTCTTGATAACAAGGATGTTGAACTGAACCGTTTTGATCGTTGGATTATTTCTCGTTTACAACAAGTCGAACAAGAAGTGATCGATGCTATAGATAGTTACCGTCTCGACCACGCTGCGCAAGCGATTTATGATTTTACCTGGAATGAATACTGCGACTGGTACCTTGAATTATCAAAACCTGTGCTACAGGCTGAAGGTAACCCTGCAGCACAACGCGGTACACGTGGCACATTAGTACATGTACTGGAAACACTGTTGCGCCTTGCTCACCCAGTCATCCCGTATATTACAGAAGAAATCTGGCAACGTGTTGCGCCGCTCGCGGGTAAAGATGGCGATACCATTATGCTGGAAAAATACCCAACACCAAACAGTGAATTGATTGATGAAATTGCAATTCACGAGACTGAGTTAGTTATGTCACTTAACCGTGGCGTACGCCGTATTCGCAGTGAACGTGATATTAAACCGAGCAAACCGCTCGCAGTTATTGTTCAAAACCTGAATTCTGCAGAGCAAGCCGTATTGGAAGAATCTGCACAGTGCAGTATGAGCATAAGCCGTATTGAATCACTCGAATTTGTTGATAGTGATGCAGAACTTGAAGAATCAGCTACCGCACTGGTTGGTGAAAACGGCACACTGCACATCGCCATGGCAGGCCTCATTGACAAAGAAGCAGAACTAAAACGCTTTGACAGAGAAATTGGCAAAGCGCAAAAAGAACTGGAAATGCGCGAGAAGAAACTTTCAAACGAAGGATATGTCTCTAAAGCCCCTGAGGCCGTGGTTAACAAAGAACGCCATCGCGTCGCTGAATTACAATCGATGTTAACCAGACTCGAAGACGAAAAACAGAAAATGGCAGCGCTCTAAAGGAAAATATGCGCCAATTTTATTTAAAATTACCCTAAACTATCCCAGCACAGGCATTATCCACTTACCTGCCCCATCACAATACTAACAACAAAATAGAGCATCATAACAAAAAGAAACACAGCTATAATGCCCGCAATGATGGCCTGCTTAGGTTTTATTTTACGAATATCTTCGTCATAACCTTTTCCTCGACGCACGCCAAGCATTGCCCACAGGACACTTTTTGCTGTATATAAAAAAGACGCTTTTTCTTGTTCTTGATTTGACATAACACGGGTACCCTACATAAATTATTGCTGAGCCATACTAGCTGATACAACTCTGCTAGGATAGGTTATACGTTTTTTCTTAGCATGAGAATATGTGTGATTGATATGGTTTCAGCTCAATATATAAACCATTTTCTTTAATATTATACACGCGGCGTGAATATTTAATGCCTGTTAAGTTATCTGTAATCTCTACATCTTTACCTTCAAATAGAATCGGTAAAAATATTCGACTTTGAGAAATTTCAGAGGAGAAATTGATAACAATGACTTTTGTTATTTTCTCATTCACCCATTGCCATGCGAGCATATTCTGAAAAGACCCATTCCCTTGCCATGCTGATACAGGTGTTAATAAAGCCCAGTCACCCGATTGAATAACAGGGTCATTAACAATACTTAATAGTTTTTCGTAAAACTCTAAAATCTCAAGGTCGATTGCTTCAACTTGTTCTCTACCTAACTGCACAGGCAAGCGAATCGTCTTACCTTCAAACTGGCCATCATAATAGAAATGCATGCCCGGTAATGTAGAAATCAAAACTGCAGCAGCAAGTGATGCCTTCTTGCCAAAACTAGCTACCGCACGCGGTTCATCGTGATTTTCCAGGAAACGAACCGAACGTAGTTGAAAGTCATAGTTCGCATGCAAATGTCCTTGAACAGCTTGCACATCACCCTCTTCAAGTCGATCTGTTAGTCGTTTGTCATAGGTATAGTCAAAGCCCTGTTGTTGCAACGCCCATTCCTTATCCCAGTACGCTTCAGCCATAAATATAAAATCAGCATGCCCTGCTTTGACTTCATTAATGGCATCAACCCAAAACTCCGTCTCAGGCATTTGCATTGCAACTTGTGGTTGCCATGTTTGTTTAAAGATATCATTCATCACTAGCATGGCCATATCACAGCGGACGCCATCACATTGTGAAGAAATCGACTTCAATACATCGGTCATGTATTTTCTTGCTTCAAGTGCAGCATAATTAACTTGCACGGTATCCCACCACGGTGAGAAAAAGGGATCGCGTCCATGTGCAAATTCTTTCGTTGTTTCAGGATCAGTAAAGAATAGCTCTGCGTTGTAGTCATCCGACCTGGTATTTTCATCACCTGCTTGAATAAATACAGCTGATTGGCTGCTTAATAACCCGCTCGCGCGACTAAAATGATTCGGCACGAAATCCAACATTAAGCGTAAATTGAACCGCGCCAATTGTTTCCGTACTGCGGCCAATGCTTTTGGCCCACCGAGATCTTCCGCAACGATATATTCATCAATCGCATAAGGCGAGCCGATCACATCTGCTTCTGTCCAGTCAGGTAATGCCTCTGTATATCCTTTAATAAGATCTTCTGATAAGTCATTTTCATGCAAGGCATCCGCATTAATTTTCCAAACGCCCATTAACCAAATAATATGCATGCCTTTATTTTTTAGAGCCGCCCAGTAACTATCCGGTATATCTTTTAAGCTGGCACGGTGTTTACCTTCGTCAAACTGGCGCAACCAAACACGGGTGTTAATTTCATATAGCGAGGGATTTTTTGGCAATTTCTGCATTGTGTTCGCCTACACTGGCAAGTGGTTATGTTTACCCATCCATTATGCATAAAATATCATCTTGTGACAGCATTTCACTTGACAGACAATCGTCAAATCGCCATGTTACATAAAATAATAATACTATAAATCAGGACATAATCATGGCGACTCATACGCTTAAAGGGAATTCACTAACTGCGGTGATCAGTACCGATGGTGCGGAACTTCATTCACTTAAAATGACCGATGGTACTGAGCTGATTTGGCAAGCGGATGCCACTTACTGGGGACGTCATGCACCCCACCTATTTCCCATTGTTGGCCGCCTACCGAATGACACCTTGTCTCACAATGGTAAGAGCTACCGTATGACCCAGCATGGCTTCGCCCGCGATATGCCATTTGAATTGGAACAAGCTAGCGAATCTGAATGTGTCTTTTTTCTTCGCGACAATGAGCAAACACTAGAGAAATATCCATTTCATTTTGAATTTCGAGTACGCTTTTCATTACAAGATAACAAGCTATCAGTTACTTATCATGTAAAAAACACAGGCGATGAAATTCTACCTTGTTCAGTTGGCGCACACCCCGCATTTGTATGGCCCTTACCGGGTAATCCATCACGTGATAATCATCATATCGAATTTACTGAAACAGAGACATGTGACATCAACCGTCTTGATGCCGGTCTTGTAAAAAAAGATACCTTCCCGTGGCCGTGGGCAAGCGAGAATAATGGCTTTAACCTCAATGATAGTTTGTTTGAACCGGACGCAATGATTTTTACTGAACACTACAGCCGTGAGATTTCTTACTCTGGTGAACAAGGCCCAAGTATTACGGTTAAATTTGATGACTTTCCACATTTAGGATTATGGAGTGTGCCGGGTGCGGGGTTTGTTTGTATTGAGCCTTGGCAAGGTCACTCAAGTTCAGTTGATTTTGTCGGGGAGTTTTCTGACAAACCTGAACTTGTCAAGATTGAGCCCAACACAGAACGTAGTTGGACAATGGATATTGTTATTGAAAATAATAGCTAAACAACGTCAGTGATTAAATGATGGTGAATTGCGAGTAGGCCGCAGGCCGCTTGCTGAGCCAGCAGTTAATAACTGGCGGTGATACTAATTTAACTCTCTTTATCTGACGTATGCTGCTTAGATTTCTTTGGGCTGTCATCATCCATAATAATACGATGCGCTGGACCTTCGAGATCATCAAACTGTCCTGAACGAACAGCCCAGAAAAATACTGCAACAATAACTGCTACTAATAACATCGCAAGCGGAACAAGTAGATAAAGTATTTCCATTTTAGTGAGAAGACTTCCTTAATAAACGTAGTGCGTTTCCAACAACAATGAGTGAACTAGCCGACATACCAATTGCTGCCATCCACGGTGCAACATAACCCATCACTGCTGCAGGTAGCGCAATAACATTATACGCAATTGCCCATGTTAAATTTTGTCTTATTATAGACAACATTCGCTGCGCCGTATTCCGTCCCTCACTGATCGCCGAAAGCTCATTAGACAACAACAGCATATCTGCACTCGCGGCGGCTAATTGCGTGCCACTGGCCATGGCAATAGACACCTGCGCCGCTGCTAATACGGGGGCATCATTAATGCCATCACCAACCATTGCAACAATTGAACCTCGATTCTGCAAATCTTTAACAAAGCTTAACTTGTCTTCCGGTAAGCAGTCTGATTGCCAATGCCCTATTCCTACTTGTTCTGCTACCCGTTGAACCGTTTGAGAATGATCACCACTTAATAAAAGGACTTTGTGACCTGATTTCTTTAGTTGGCTAATCAGTTGAGTCGCATCATTTCGCAGTTTGTCGCCCAAGGCAAACAAGGCATGACACTGAGTATCATCAGCCAAAACAACAACCGTATGCCCTTCTTCCCTCAGTGTCTGTAACTCTTTTTCAGCAACGCTTAGACCTGTTTCTTTTGTAATGTAATTGGGCGTGCCAATAAAAAATGTATGCCCGTCTATTTTTCCCATCAGCCCGGCACCTGGCTTATTAATAACTTTCTCCGCAACCACATCATTGTGCTCATTTATTTTACGTAATGCCTTTGCGATGGGATGTTCTGAGCTTACTTCTAATGCAGAGGCCCATTTTATACATTGTTCTTCTGATGCAGCCGACAGTCTTTTCGTCGTAATCAGTTCAAGCTTACCTTCCGTTAACGTACCAGTTTTATCAAAAACAAAATGGCTCGCTTTTGCTAATGTTTCAAGCGCGTGGCCACGCGTTGTCAAAAGTCCTTGCGATGTTAGCCTGCTTGTTGCGGCTGTCACCGCAGTGGGTGTTGCAAGTGACAGTGCACAAGGACAGGTGACGACCAGTATCGCGATCGTAATTGGTAGCCATGTAGCTACTCCATCGCTCCACCAGTATGTTGCAACACTTCCTGCCAACACCAAAACAACGAGAACAAACCATGCTGCTGTCTTATCTGCCAGTTTTGTAATACGCGGCTTCTCTGTTTGCGCTCTTTCAAGTAACCGTAAGACACCGGATAACACAGTGTCCTGCCCAACACGTTCAACCTTAACCTGCAAAGGGCTCTCAACATTGATCGCGCCACCAATAACACTGCCATTAAGCGCTACCGGAACAGGTATACTTTCCCCCGTCAGCAACGATTCATCGACGCTTGAACAACCTTCAATAACAGTGCCATCAGCGGGGAATGTTTCTCCCGGTTTAACGCGAACTATGTCACCCACTTTCAGCTCTGCGACAGTAACGAGTGATTCCCCTGCTTCATTAATACGCATTGCCACTGCCGGTACACCATGCACTAAGGCATCTGCACTTTCAGAAGATTTTTTACGTGCAACTAATTCAAAGTACCGTCCTGTCAATAAGAAGAAAACGAACATCACAACAGAGTCATAATAAACCTCACCATGACCATTAAAGGTACTCCAAATGCTGCCAGCAAACGCTACGCTGATGCCAATCGATACAGGCACGTCCATCCCTGCTTGCCCATGTTTAAGATCACGAATCGCAGTGCGGAAGAAGGGCTGTGCCGAATACAGCATTACCGGCAAGGTTAAGCCTAGACTGATCCAATGAAAGAATTTTTCAAATTGTGCTTCCATGCCAAAGTGATCACCTAAATAAAGCGCAACCGCAATCATCATGACTTGCATACCTAAGACACCCGCTAAACCGAGCCTGCGCAATTGCTGTTTACGCTCATCCTCTAATAATTGCTGTTGCCGACTTGGATCATAGGGGTGGGCAAGGTAACCAATCCGCGTGATCGCCTCGAGAATATGACTTAACTTGATTTTTTCGTTATCCCATTCAATTCTGGCACGATGAGTTGAATAATTAACGGCTACACTAGTGACACCGTCTAACGAAGCTATGTGACGTTCATTGAGCCAAATGCATGCTGCACAGGTAATACCTTCAAGAATTAGATCAGCCTCACGCCGTTTTCCGTTTTCACTATCACGATGTCTAACGAAACTGTCTTGCACGGCATCTAAATCATAGGCGAGTGTTTGTTGTAGAAAATCAGGTACCAACTCGCGCCCCTGTCCAGCGGGTTCAGTTCTATATTGGTAATAATCTTCCATGCCTGCATCGACAATCGCCGTCGAGACCGCCTGGCAACCTGGACAGCACATCCCACGATCGGCACCTTGAATTGATACCTTATATTGGCTGTTTTTTGGGATGGGTAGCCCACAGTGGAAACAACCGGAATCAGTTTGCCAATACCCCTGTTTATTATCCGGTTTACTCACTGCCCCTCTTTTCCTCGACTATTTTCTGTTCTTAGAGCCATATCATGCCGTATGGCGATATTAGCCGCCACTTGCTTGATCCAGATCAACGTCTATATATCAGTAATACCTTAATTTGTTCGCATCAGATTTGTAGGAACATCATACAGTATATTATAATGTTCTAATATTAAGGCTGATGTACTGTAGTAACTGTAAGGTTTCTGGTTCTACGCTTAAATTTCTGTACTGTTAGATGTTTACTTCCAAGCAATACAGGATGGCTTCAACGACTTACTGAGGAATAAAAATGTTTCTAGCACACGTTTGGGGGCTTTTCGCCCATCCTTCCCAAGAATGGGAAGAAATTCGTAAAGAACGCTGCTCAATCGGCAAATGTTACTGCACACATGTTCTATTTCTAGCTGCTATTCCTGCGATATCAGGCTTCATTGGCACCACACAAATTGGCTGGCAAATTGGCACTAGTGAAGTTGTTAAGCTTACCGCTGACAGTGCTCTCGTTATTGCTATTCTTACTTACATCACCACATTAATTGCCATCTTCTCTATTGGCTGGATGGTACATTGGATGGGCAAGACATACGGTACGGAACAACCGCTACCACAAGGTATTGCACTCGCGGCCTATTCCGCCACTCCACTGCTGCTGATTGGTTTAATGTCACTCTACCCAATCCTTTGGTTAAACATGATCTTGGGGCTACCCGCTCTGGCATACAGTATTTACCTTCTATACATTGGCTTGCCTACTATGATGCGAGTTAATAAGGAACAAGGGTTCTTATTCGCTAGTGCGATTATGTCTGTCGGTCTCGTTGTCTTGGTCGCCGTGCTAACAACCATCGTGTTGTTATGGGGCTTTGGTATTGGGCCCGTTTTCACTAGTAGCTTCGGTGTCATTTCGCCGTTCAACTTAGTCTAACAATTCAATTTACTTTTAATCTTAAACAGGTAGGCACATGACTACTACACAGGAAATGTACAACTATAAGGTTGTACGACAGTTTGCAATTATGACTGTCATTTGGGGCATCGTCGGTATGTTTGTCGGTGTATATATTGCAGCTCAAATGGCATGGCCATTTTTGAACTTTGACATACCTTATATAACTTTTGGTCGCCTGCGCGCTTTACATACCAATGCAGTGATCTTTGCCTTTGGTGGATCTGCCCTATTTGCAGCTTCATACTATGCAGTACAACGTACTTGCCACACCCGACTATTTAATGACAAGTTAGCATCTTTCACTTTCTGGGGCTGGCAATTAGTCATAGTTTTAGCTGCTATTACTTTACCCCTTGGTATTACTTCATCTAAAGAGTATGCCGAACTGGAATGGCCAATTGATATTTTAATTGCAGTCGTTTGGGTAAGTTATGCCATTGTCTTTTTTGGCACGGTTATGAAACGAAAAGTTAAACACATTTATGTTGCTAACTGGTTCTTTGGTGGCTTCATCCTAACTGTTGCCATATTGCACATTGTAAATAGCATGGCATTACCTATTGGCATGTTTAAGTCGTACTCTGTATATGCAGGTGTACAAGATGCCATGATTCAATGGTGGTATGGCCATAATGCCGTAGGTTTCTTCTTAACCGCAGGCTTCCTCGGCATCATGTACTACTTTGTACCAAAGCAAGCAGGCCGTCCGGTTTACTCTTACCGTTTATCTGTAGTTCATTTTTGGGCTTTGATTTTTACCTATATCTGGGCTGGACCTCACCACCTGCATTTCACAGCATTACCTGATTGGACTCAATCGTTAGGTATGGTTTTTTCTTTGATACTATTAGCGCCAAGTTGGGGTGGTATGATTAACGGTATCATGACACTCTCCGGCGCTTGGGAAAAACTCCGCACCGATCCTATTTTACGTTTCTTAATTGTTTCGATTTCCTTCTATGGTATGTCTACCTTCGAAGGACCGATGATGGCAATCAAGACGGTTAATGCACTTTCACATTACACTGACTGGACTATTGGTCACGTACACTCAGGTGCTCTAGGTTGGGTTGCCATGGTCTCAATTGGTGCTATGTATTACCTGATTCCACGTATGTACGGTCGTGAAATTTATAGCCTAAAATTAGTTGAATGGCACTTCTGGCTTGCAACGCTTGGCATATCTTTGTACATCGTTGCAATGTGGGTATCAGGTGTAACACAAGGCTTAATGTGGCGCGCTGTGAATGCTGACGGCACCTTGACCTATAGCTTTATTCAAAGTGTTCAAGCATCTCATCCTTTCTATGTTGTGCGATTCTTAGGTGGTTTACTGTTCTTATCTGGCATGTTTATCATGCTTTATAACACGCTAAAAACCATTGCTGGTGTGAAAGCCATCGAAGCACCTGTTACCGCACCAGCGGCTGCGCACTAGGAGAAATATCATGGCAAATACTGGACATGAAAAAGTAGAAACAAACCTTGGCCTAATGCTCATCCTTGTGATTCTCGTGATCAGCATTGGTGGCTTAGTACAAATTGTGCCGTTGTTTTTTATGAAACACACCACAACTGCTGTTGAAGGGTTAAAGCCTTATAATGCCTTGCAATTAGCTGGTCGTGATATCTATATTCGTGAATCGTGTAATGCATGTCACTCACAAATGATTCGCCCGTTCCGTGCTGAGACTGAACGGTATGGTCATTATTCCGTTGCCGGAGAATTTGTTTATGACCGCCCGTTCTTATGGGGTTCAAAACGTACTGGCCCAGATCTACATCGTGTTGGTGGCCGTTACAGTGATGAATGGCATCGTGTGCATCTAAACAACCCACGTGATGTTGTGCCTGAATCAATTATGCCAGGCTACCCTTGGCTGGAAGATGAACCTGCTGACGCAAGCACCATAAGTAAGAAGATGGAAGTGCTACATACTTTGGGACATCCATATACCGATGAACAAATCGCAGCTGCACCAAAAGCACTCGAAGGAAAAACCGAAATGGATGCTCTGATTGCCTACCTTCAAGTTCTTGGTACGGCGATTAAGACACGGAGATAAACCATGGAATATATGAATAGTATTCAAATGTTATGGACACTTGTCGCTTTCGCCGTGTTTATCGGTATTGTTATTTGGGCATGGAGTAGTCAACGTAATCAAGATTTTCACGAAGCCGCCAATTTGGTTTTCGATGAAGATGATGACGTGAAACAAGACCATGTAAACCTCCAATCTAAATCAGGTAAAAAGCACCATGTTTGATTTTACAAGTAATTTCTGGCCCTGGTTTATCACCATCCTTTCGAGCGTTGGCATCATTGCCATGTGGTTATTGATTCGCTGGATGGATAAAAAACCACATGATGGCTCACAACTTGATGGCAAGCCAATGGATCATGTTTGGGATGAAGATCTCGTTGAGCTAAACAATCCACTACCGAGTTGGTGGAAAAATATGTTTTATATCACGATCATCTTTTCTGTTGGGTATCTTGCACTGTATCCAGGGCTCGGTTCATGGCCGGGTCTATTAGGTGATGGACAGATACAACAGTACGAACGCGAGCTGGCTAAAGCAGAAAAAACCTATGGCCCTATCTATGCGTCTTACTCAGAAAAAGGCGTACTTACCCTCGCTGAAGATAGCGACGCATTAAAAACGGGACGTCGTTTATTTAATACTTACTGTGCGCTTTGTCATGGTTCTGATGCAGCAGGTTCTCATGGATTCCCTAACCTGACTGATAGCGACTGGTTGTATGGCGGTACACCTGAAAATATTAAAGCCAGTATCGCTCATGGGCGTAATGGTGCGATGCCTGCTTGGGGACAAATCCTTGGTAATGAAGGCGTCTTTAATGTGTCTGAATACATTCTTAGCCTGGGTGGCCGTGATACTAATACAACAGCTGCTGCAGCCGGAAAACTAAAGTATGACCAACTCTGTGTTGCCTGTCATGCTGCTGATGGCAAAGGTAACCCCGCGCTTGGGGCACCAAACTTGACTGATAAGGTATGGCTTTACGGTGCATCACAACGTTCTGTAATGGCATCTATCTCTGAGGGTCGTAACGGCATAATGCCTGCACATAAAGATTTCTTAGATGAAGGTAAGATTCACGTGTTGACAGCCTACGTTTACAGCTTGTCAACTGGCGGTAAGGAGTAAACCTATAGTAAGATTGAGGACATTCTAAAATAGTATGGAGTATTGCAGTGGCAGACGACACATTACCAACTTGTCAAAAAACCGTTTCAGTTCTCTGGCCAGCCTTCCTCATGGCGGGGCTTGCCACCATACTCTTTTTTACTGCCTTCGACCCGGCTGTGCTGCTTCAGGAAACCCGTTTTGCTGATGTCAGCCGGCTAGGTGCTTACTCCACTGGATTCTTTTTGTTCTGGTTATTAACAACATCGTCTTGCGCATTAACATGTTTTTTCCGCAAACCTTGTAACCCTAAATAAACTGAATTACCAAACCGCCTGTACCCACACTGCCTTTTGTTACGAAAACTTAAGGAAGTATATTGCACACCAATGAGCAAGTTGTGACGTAATGGCTACTAAAGATCCCAACAAGAGTAAAAAGTCTAATTCGCTCTATGCTAGCGATGCAACAATTTATCCGCGTGCTGTTAGCGGTTTGTTTGCAATGTGGCGGAGTATTGGCGTTCTCATCTTACTCGGTATTTATTACATCATTCCATGGATGGAATGGGCTGATCGCCAAGCCGTACTATTTGATCTTCCTAATCGAAAATTTCATATTTTCAGTCTAACCTTTTGGCCACAAGATTTCTTTTATTTTGCCGTACTGCTTATTATCGCGGCTTTTGCCCTATTTTTTTTCACTGCCATCGCTGGGCGACTGTGGTGCGGTTACTCTTGTCCACAGACAGTTTGGACCGAATTATTCATGTGGATTGCACGAAAAATTGAGGGCGATCGCCCTAAACAGATAAAATTGGACAAGATGCCATGGAATGCATACAAAATAAGAATTAAGGCAACAAAACACGTTATATGGCTAATACTTGCCGCCTACACAGGCTTTACCTTTGTTGGTTATTTTACTCCTATTGATGAACTTGCAGTACGTATTATTGAATTGTCTTTAGGACCCTGGGAATGGTTTTGGATCATTTTCTATAGTTTTGCCACCTGGGGTAATGCTGGCTTCATGCGTGAGCAGGTGTGCATTTATATGTGCCCATATGCTCGTTTCCAAAGTGCCATGTTTGATAATGACACCCTCATTATTTCCTATGATGAGCAACGGGGTGAACCCCGTGGTTCACGCAAGCGTGATGAAAACCCTGTCGAAAAAAATCTCGGTTCCTGCATCGATTGCACTTTATGCGTACAAGTATGCCCGACTGGAATCGATATTCGTGATGGCCTTCAATACCAGTGTATTGCCTGCTCAGCCTGTATCGACGTTTGCGACGGTGTTATGGATAAAATGGGTTACGAACGCGGACTGATTAAATACACCACAGAAAATACCCGGCAAGGAAAATCAATCAGTCTATTTCGTCCCCGCATTCTTGTTTATGCAAGCTCACTGCTTATCATGATTCTCGGTTTGGGCTATGCCATTGCAACCCGTATTCCACTTGAAGTGGATATTATTCGTGACCGTACGCGATTATTTAATGAAACCGATACCGGGTTAATTGAGAATACCTATTCCTTGCAGATAATTAACAAGGATGAACAAGCACATAGTTACACTATTTCTGCTTCCGGCATTAATGGTATAAAAATGCGAATCAAATCAAATATTATTGAAGTGGCATCAGGTGAAGTACGGGATATACCACTGCGTTTACAAGTAGACCCTTACGATCTTAAAGCCCGCAGTACAGAAGTCATGTTATCTGTCATCGCAAACGATAACCCTGACATAGAGATTGTCGAAGCCGCGCGCTTCCTCGGACCAACTAGGCAACGTTAATGAATGAACCATTGAAAAAAAACGCATGGTATAAACAACCACTTGTATGGATGCTAATCGCGATTCCCCTCAGTGCTATTCTGGGTGGAATTTCAATGATTCATCTGGCTGTTACAACTGAAGATGGTCTGGTAAAAGACGATTATTACAAATATGGTAAGCAAATAAACCTTGTCCTTGAACGTGACAATGAAGCAAAACGTATAGGTTTAAGAGGTTCATTTGATTTCACTCCAGATACCGGCGTTGTATTGGTTCAGCTTGCATCGAATATAGGTGAATTACCCGATTCAATCTCCCTCGAATTATTACATGCAACACGTGCTGGCCTGGATCAAAATATTCAATTGGTGATGACTGCTAATAAAGGATATCACGGCCTTATTAAAGATCTTGCACCTGGCCGCTGGTATGTGCAATTAACCACACCGCAATGGCGATTAAATGGTGAGCTGCAACACCCAGGGCAAACCCAACTTGTTTTCCCCAACAACTAAGCCCAATGCAAGCTGAAATCACATTAGTAGCCGCATTCATCACTGGCTTGCTCGGCTCCGTTCACTGCATTGGAATGTGTGGAGGCATTGTAGGAACACTCAGTATCGGAATAAAATCACCCAAACAACCTCTGCCTTTTTTATTATCTTATAACATTGGGCGATTAAGCAGTTATGTCTTAGCAGGAATTCTCGTTGCAAGCATTGGTTCTGCAACAAGCGATGTGTTTAATCAAAATACTCAGCAGTTCGGCGCATGGCTAAGCGGAATATTTATGATTCTGTTAGGACTTTATATCGCCGGGTGGTGGCAATTATTGGCTGTATTGGAAAAAGCGGGAAGTTATCTCTGGCGTTACATACAACCTGTTGGTAACAAACTGTTACCTGCCACAAGTTACCCACATGCCTTTCTGCTTGGTGCATTATGGGGATGGTTACCTTGTGGCATGGTCTATGCCATGCTTGTATTCGCTCTGAGTAGCCAGGTTCCGATACAAGGTGGATTAATTATGTTGGCCTTTGGATTAGGAACACTACCCACTCTACTATTACTCGGCTCTGCTGCAACGACTCTACGTACCTTTATGCATAAACCCATAATAAGACAATCTGCTGGAACATTAATTTTGCTATTTGGTATATACAGCCTTATCGCACCAGGAGCCCATGCTCATCACCAGCAACATGCTGGTCCCACAGAGCAACACCAGCATTAATTTATCTATTCATCCTCTTCCTTATGCGAGTCTGATTTTTTCTTGAGCTTATCATAATCCTCAGAAAGACGATCCATAGTTGGGTTTTCCTGACCTGCATACATCAATGAATATTCTTTAACAATGTCTTCCATTGTCTCCATTGCTTCAGCAAGATCTGCTGATATTTTTTTATTATCTTTTGTTAGGGAGTCAATTTTATTATTCAATTCTTCTACGTTTTCATTAGAGACCGAACCCATTTCATTCATGTGAATTTCAACAGCATCCTTAATGCTATTTTTAACTGTTTCAATCCAATTCCTATTCGTCTCTGATAGATCATCACGTATCTCCGATAAGCAATTACGCTCAAACCCGAGGTACATATTTAAAATCTTTTTATACAATCTGTTTTCTGATGCATGAATACTGTCAAGAAACACCTCGATATTTTCATCACTCAAAAGAGAACTAGATTTCATTAATTCCTTAGCTGCCTCACGGCGTTCAATTTGTGTTCTTTTATGTTCAGCAATGAAATTATCGACATAACGTTTATCTGCTTTACGGCGTCGCAAAAAATATACAATTCCAACAATGAATATAAGCACCAGTATTAATCCAAACTCTGCACCAAGTAATAATAGTGAATTCATTGACTCACTCATCCTTATTTGCCTTAACAGTATCGTCCTCACTAGAACTCACATCTTCATTCACATCAGCGACATCTTCTTCAATTACCTCACTTGCGTCAGAATCTAGATCTGATTCAATATCAAACTCGGGCAAATCATCAGCAGATGATTCTTCTAATACATCACCATTATCCTTTGAGCCCTCTACAATCGCATCAACCTCATCCGAACCCATTTCTATTTCTGTTACTTCTATCCCTTCATCAAGATCTAAATCTACATTAGTTAATTCCGGCTTTTCTCTTCTCTGTGACGAAAAGTCCTCATCATCCATTCCATCAAATACTATGTCAGACTCATTTCCTTCTACTACCTCAGTGACAACAGGGATTGAATCATCTCCTATTTCTTCAAATAGGTCATCATCTACCCCTTTATTATCTTTAATCCAATATCGGTAACCAACAAACCCACCAGCAAACACCAATATATTGGCCACTAATATAATAACTATCGATAGAATTGAAATTGACTCATCATCTACATTTTTTTCAGTTGCAAGCGGTTCATCATTTTCAGCAGGCTCTTGCTCTACTGTTTCGCTAGGCTCCTCTACTACTTCGCTAGGCTCCTCTACTACTTCGCTAGGCTCCTCTACTACTTCAGCGGGCTCTGATATGACTTCTTCGGCCTTTATTTCCAGTTTAGGCACAACTATTTCATATGACTTATTAAATGGTTCGCCACTTAACCTCACCCCCTGTGCTTTAACTATCAGGTTTTTCTCTGAATATTCATCTGGAAGTAACTGTTGCCAAAGATTTCCTGCTTCATTTTTTGAAATAATGCCCTGTTTGTCTTCAAAACCTTCTACATAATACTCAAGATTAAGTGAGCCTATTTGCAACAAATTTTCAGTCAATATTGCCTTTACAACTAATCCTGCATCTGAATTCTCTGCCCATACTTTGAGGGGATCAGCCGGAGGAATAATCGGCATCGGCAATTTTCCATGTAACTTACTACTGTATTTTATATTTTCGATACTGGTGGCTGTTGCATTTATCGTGATCGTTTTTCCAGCGAAGGAATTATCTATGACGGCTTTCCATCTATGTTCGCCATCCTTCGGGACATGATAAGCACCAGGCTGACCTTCTATTCCTAACGCAAGTTGTAAAGTACCTGACTTTAGAAGTGTTGGATCTTCCGTTACGGAAATAACTAAACCTTCTTTTGATGCAAATAAATCTAAGCGAACTGGATTTTCATGTACTTTAATTTCATGTCGTGATTCTCGCTTAAAGGTAGGGGAATTAACTCGAACGATGATCTGCATATCACCTATTTCACTTACGCCATCAATGATTGTTTCATACGTTGCAGACTCACCGATCTGAGGCATGTTCTGTTCAGATTGTTCTCCCTTTGCTGTTGTACTATTCGCATTTACCTTAAGTAAATTTAACAGTGCCTTATCTTCAAGCAAACCTTTACTTGTTACCAACGATGCTTTCACATTGACGGCTTCATCTTTAATAATATTCGATGGCAATGAATCAATACGCAATTTCAAATTAGCTACAACTTTAACGCGGTTGTCCTTATCGATATCTGCCTCTAGTTTCCATTTTCCTACTTTGGGTTTATGCACTGTTACGATGTCAAAACTTTTATCTGTGTACCACTCGACATTATCTGGCAGTTTCGATTTACCAAAGACAGTGCCATCTGGGCGTATTATCTTAGTTTCTACACCTGATTTACTTCGAAATACTAATAGCGTCATATCACTGATGCTTTTATCTACCTCAAAGTAATTTCCCTCTAAAGGTAACGAATCCATTTTGGCGGTTTTTTCAAACAATCGAAGGAAAATTCTTTGCAATTTATCTGCTGAATCTACAGATTCATACCAACCATCACTCTTCTTCGCCAGTTTCTTTAAAAGTTCATGATCAGCTTGCGATGATAAGGCAATAGTGTGGACTTTTACATTTGCAGATTTTAAATCATCTAGGATCTTACCCAATATCTTCTGTCTTGAGGTCTTGTTCTTTGATGGATTCTTCGAGATATCAACCATACCATCGGTCAAAAGAATCATATGTCGATCCCATTTAGGATCAGGCCTACGCCAATCCCAACTGCTCTTTGTTAGTGTATCTTGAATATTTGTATACAAACCAAGTGAACGAATCTTATTAGCTTCCTTGAGTGCCTTTTTTTTCCACTGTTTACTAGCAAAGTCAGGCTTAACTTGCATGTTGACGTATTGTCCAAAACTCCAGATACCCACACGACTGGTCTTCGGCAACATTCCTATCAAGAGCCGCAATGCGTCACGACGTAGGTTCTTAGGATCATTTAATTTCATACTACCGGAGACATCAACGAGAATACGTAGATCGGTAGTTGGTTCAGCAATAGGCTTGTTTGCCGCTTGAAGTTGACTGGCTAAAAATAGCAGGCACAGCAATATTACTGTGCGAGCAAAATGCTGCCGCGTTACTAAACCTATGTTTGTCAAACACATCATAAAAAAACCTGCACATTTCAACTATGTACAGGCTATCGGTAGCTTTTCCAAAGACTTTAGAAAACTACGAGTAAACGCTTTTCTACGAAATTATTTATTTCATATGAAAAACAGTAAGTTAAGAACGAATCTAGTGTTCGCGTGTTGCTAAGAAGTTAATATCTGGCCAACGTTCCATCATTAAGTCAAGATTCACCCTACTTGGAGCAAGATATGTGAGTTCATCGGCTGCATCCAGTGAAAGATTCTCAGCTGCTTTTTTCTCAAAATCAGCAAGTATTTTCGGGTCATCACACTCGATCCAGCGAGCTGTTGCTACCTGAACAGGTTCATAGGAGCATTCAACGTTATATTCATCTTTAAGTCGGTAGGCTACTACATCGAACTGCAACACCCCGACCGCACCAAGAATAAGATCATTGCTTTGCTTGGGCCGGAAAACCTGTGTTGCTCCCTCTTCCGATAATTGAATAAGCCCCTTCTGTAATGCCTTCATTTTTAGTGGGTCACGCAATACCACGCGTCTGAATAATTCAGGCGCAAAATGTGGAATACCGGTAAATTTCAATGACTCACCTTGTGTAAAGGTGTCACCAATTTTAATTGTGCCGTGGTTATGCAGGCCAATAATGTCACCTGGATACGCTTCTATAATATTTTCGCGCTCCCTTGCCATAAAAGTCGTTGCATTCGCAATTTGCACATCCTTACCCAATCGTACCTGATACATTTTCATTCCTTTGATGAATTTACCTGAGGTTATTCGCAGAAAGGCAATTCTATCTCGATGTGCGGGATCCATATTGGCTTGTATCTTAAATACAAAACCAGAAAGTTTTTCTTCACCAGGTTCAACAACGCGTGATTCTGTTTGACGTGGAATGGGTGCTGGTGCATTTTCCGTAAAGATATCCAATAACTCCTTAATGCCAAAGTTATTTGTTGCCGATCCAAAAAACACGGGTGTCAACTCACCTTTAAGATAGTCATCCACGTCAAATTCATTACTCGCACCACGCACCAATTCAATTTCTTCGCGCAGCTCAGCTGCCTGAGAACCCAATAATTCATCAAGACGCGGGTTATCTAAACCATCAATCGTTTCACCTTCTTGCACCTTACCTTTGTGCGTGGCACTAAACAGATGAACCGTATCATTTAAAACATGGAAAACACCTTTAAGCGTCTTGCCCATACCGATAGGCCAAGTGATCGGCGCGCAGCGAATCTTTAAAACCTCTTCAATTTCATCTAGCAGTTCAAGCGGATCCCGACCTTCCCGATCGAGCTTATTAATGAAGGTCATAATAGGCGTGTCACGCAGGCGACAAACATCCATTAATTTAACCGTACGTTGCTCAACACCCTTGGCGCAATCGATCACCATTAATGCTGAATCCACCGCCGTTAGCGTACGATAGGTATCTTCTGAGAAATCTTCATGCCCCGGAGTATCAAGAAGATTTACAATTTTCCCACCATAGGTGAACTGCATTACAGATGATGTCACTGAGATACCACGTTGTTTTTCTAGCTCCATCCAGTCGGACGTTGCATGCCGATCAGCCTTACGCCCTTTAACTGTTCCGGATACTTGAATAGCACCACCGAATAATAATAATTTTTCTGTTAGCGTTGTCTTACCTGCATCAGGGTGCGAAACAATCGCAAAAGTTCGGCGTAATGCCAATTCGTCTTTAATTTCTGACATGATTATCTACTGTATAAAGGTGTTAAAAGATTAGTTCGAGTGCAAGAATTAAAGCATCTTCTCGCCCTTTCTTTGCGGGATAATAAGCAGGCCTTACGCCTACTTCTACAAAATTCATTTTTTCATAAAGCGTTACAGCCGCCGTATTTGATGGACGCACTTCCAATAAACAAACTGTCGCATCATGTCGCCTTGCCAAATTCAGCATATGCTCAATAAGCTGTGAAGCATAACCTTGGCGTTGATGTTCTTGACTAACACATACATTTAATAAATGTGATTCACCTACTGCCACTGATAATACCGCATAGGCAACAATTTCATCTGCTTCGCATAGTACCCAACAACAATAACCAACCCGCAAACAATCCCTAAATATTCCTTCAGTCCATGGGAATTCATACATGGCATGTTCTATTTTTAGAACAGCATCTATATCATCCCCACGCATAGGGCGGATGCTAGTGTTAGGTTGTTGTAATACCGCGCTCACGCTGTATCTCCAGCGACAATGCGCATCGCCATTTTCAGATCTTGCCACGCTTTGCCTTTATTACTTGGCGCACGTAATAAGTAAGCAGGATGATAAGTAACAACTACGGGGATACCTGTATTCTGGTAGGTAAATGCTTGTCCACGCATTGTTTTCATTGGCTCATTCAATTCAAGCAGGTTATGTGCGGCGACCTTGCCAACAGCTAAAATAACTTTCGGTTTTAATAGTTCAATTTGCCGCTTCAAATATACATGGCATGCCATAATTTCATCGGTATCAGGATCACGACTCTCTGGTGGGCGACACTTAAGACTATTCGTAATATAAACCTTCTCACGCTTTAAGCCGACCGCCTCAATCATAGCGGTTAATAACTGTCCACCTTGTCCGAGAAAAGGCGCGCCTTGCAAGTCTTCTTCACTTCCCGGCGCATCACCAACGATTAACCAGTCTGCCTGTAGGCTTCCCGAACCAAATACAGTCTGAGTCCGCGTTGTATGTAAGTCACATGCAAGACATTCGGACACCTGTTTTTCAAGTTCAGGCCAATCCGCTTGGTCAACAACATGACTATCAGGTGTTTGTATGACTGATAATTCAACTTCATTCGGCTTAACCGCTTCCGACACATCTGTTTTATTAACATCGTCATTAACAAGTTCTGCTATATCAACAGACACTGGGTCAGGTTCACGCTTGACCCAGCGGGTAATACCCATTGCCTGTAAATATTGATCGCGCATAAAGATTACACATCACCTGCTTGAGGATGAGCTCGTTCAGTCGGATGAATAATTTTATTGAGTGCATTGATATAGGCCTTTGCAGATGCAATCACAATATCGGTGTCTGCTCCTTGCCCATTAACAATGCTGCCGCCCTTTTCTAATCGTACCGTGACCTCACCCTGTGAATCAGTACCGCTGGTAATATTATTTACCGAGTACAACTGTAGTTCTGTATCGCTGTGTACAATTTCCTCAATCGCGCGGAAGGTTGCATCAACGGGACCACCACCTTGAGAGTGTGCTGATTTTTCTTCACCATCCACCCACAGGGTAATCTGTGAATCAGGCTTTTCACCTGTTTCACTGCAGACCTTTAATGAAACAAGCTTAAACATTTCATTCTCTGCTTCAATGCCTGCTTCAGTCATTAAGGCCTGCAAATCTTCATCGAAGATTTCATGTTTCTTATCAGCTAAATCTTTAAAACGAGAGAATGCCGCATTGGCATCACCATCTGATTCAAAGTTGATACCCAATTCCTGCATACGTGTTTTAAACGCATTACGTCCTGAATGTTTACCCAAGACCATACGGTTAGTTGACCAACCTACATCTTCGGCGCGCATAATTTCATAAGTCTCTGGGTTTTTAAGTACACCATCTTGGTGAATACCCGATTCATGCGCAAATGCATTCGCTCCGACAATCGCTTTATTCGGCTGTACCGCAAAACCGGTAATACCTGAAACAAGACGTGAGCACGTCATGATCTGCGTGGCATCTAAGTTGGTATCGCAGTTGAAAATGTCTTGACGTGTACGCACTGCCATCACTACCTCTTCAAGTGAGGCATTACCAGCACGTTCTCCCAAACCATTGATCGTACACTCAACTTGGCGAGCGCCATTTAAAACAGCAGATAAAGAATTGGAAACGGCCAAACCCAAATCATTATGACAATGCACAGAGAAAATCGCTTTGTCTGAGTTCGGGATCTTTTCACGTAAATCATGAATCAACTGACCAAATTGATGCGGTACGTTGTAACCCACCGTATCAGGAATATTCAACGTCGTTGCGCCGGCATCAATCACAGCTTCCAATACGCGGCATAAGAAATCCAAGTCAGAACGCCCAGCATCTTCCGGTGAGAACTCAACGTTATCGGTATGTTGGCGTGCCCGCTTAACTGCAGCAACCGCTTGATCAAGTACTTGATCAGGCGACATGCGCAATTTTTCTTGCATATGAATGGGTGAGGTTGCGATAAAGGTATGAATACGTGCTGAATTTGCACCTTTCAATGCTTCACCAGCACGGTCTATGTCTTTATCCAGTGCCCGAGCCAAACCACAAATGGTGCTGTCTTGAACAACATTTGCAACCGCCTGCACCGCCTCGAAATCACCTTGGGAGGCAATCGGGAATCCTGCCTCGATGATATCCACGCGCATTTTCTCAAGCGTCTTGGCAATACGTACCTTTTCATCCTTGGTCATGGATGCGCCGGGGCTTTGCTCTCCGTCACGCAAAGTCGTATCAAATATAATTAATTTGTCACTCATGTCTTACTCCATACAATACTTCTGATATTTTAGCACTCACAAGCCTGAATAGGCATGCCTCAACAACGGTATTCTGTTGATTTTGTGGCTAATTTCGCGTTTCTACTGACCCTCGCCAGGGTATGGGGGTTGTATTATCTGCCTTACGGCAGGAGTAGGAGTAGTGCGAGACACAAGGCAGCCTGACCCGAATAGGCCCTTTGAGAAGCTAAGTTGTGCATATGGGTGTTCATGGGCGTTACTATAGCGCCAGCAACAGCATTTGCCAAGCACTCAAGCCAGTAACAAGACTAAGGCAGTATAAAAAAAGGGTGGCCAATGGCCACCCTTTCTAGCAATCAAATCAATATACCCTGAGCTACTTATGGGGCAATTATACCCCCTATTGGAAGCACTACTCCTCCTTGACCACCTCCAGGAATGATCTCAGGCAACTCACCAAATGACTCTTCAGCAGTGACAAAGACATCAACATAGTTGGCGCTATCTTCTTTTTCAAAGGTCAGATCAACATCGATGCTACCTGCAAGAACACTTGCTTCACTACCAAAGAACGAGCCAGTCACATCACCGGTGATATCAACACCTTTATCAAAAGATTCTATCTCTGTAGCAACAATATTAACGCCATCAATCACACCGCCGGCCGCAAAACCAACGTTACCTATCAAGCTTGTAGAACCATCACTGTTTTCCAGAGGAATAAAATCGCCTTTGCCAAAGTTAAAACCGCCTTCCCAAGTGCCTTCTCCAAAATCAACGCCAATTTCCACTTCGCCTCCGCTTAACATAGTAAAACCATGATAAGTCGCAATAGACTCACGTCCACTAAAGCCGGCAAGTTCGTTAAGTGTATCTAACTCGGTTGTCTGTCCAAAAACAAACGGTGCTATAGCAAGACTAAACTCTTCACTTTCACGAGTAGAAAAAAGGCTATTCTCAGCGACATACCCATAGGTAAACAAACTATCTATTGCATCAAATGTGACACCAAAAGCAATTTGTAATAATGCTGACCTGAAATCATCACCTCCGTCAAAGTCTTCTACCACTGCTTGCCAAAAAGCAGCATTGATTGTCGGATGTGGTCTTGCATTTACAGCAGAAGAAACTGAGAAAATTTGTTTAAAAGGGCGAACCTCTGCATCGACCATATTTATGGCCAAAGAACTACTGTTGCTCGTAATTGATAAATTAACTGGCGCAAGTTCGTAAAATTTTTCATTATCCAAGTCTTCTCGTGAAACAAAAAACTCACTTAGAGGGATAGGATTTATATTAGGTGTCGCTAACTGAGGCCCAACGAGGTTAATGCCTTCACCTTCTTCCTCACTAAAGAAGAGAGCGAGTTGAGCTATCGCCGCATAACCACACGCTGCACCGGCAGCACAGCCTACTACCTTTGGTGTAAACGGTTGTGCATCACCTGAACCAAAACCTGGTGAGCTCAAGTTTGAAAAGAAAAGCGGTGTTGGTGTTTGTGGGCCCGCTGCAGGTTTAACTAACGTTGCCCAAGGTCCCCAACTACGCACTGAATCATCGTCTTTTGCTTTAGCGAAAGCGACTGTTTGTACACTTACCGCTGTAAATAGCGCGATAACTAAGGTGGTTACTGCCTTTTGTATCTTCATCATAAACCCCCACATAAACATTCTAGTAACTGACTTTAAATCACAGTAATGGGTCAAAACTCCATCCCCTAAAAACTTCTTGATAATGTGACACTGGTGACGTCACGATCATATTCAAAGATATCTACGTTTGATGTGTTGTCTGTATTAGTGAATTGACCGTTCAACACCCATTTATCCAGGTACATTCCACCAAACTTATGTCGAAAACCAACTGTAAATATTTGGTTTCGTTCATCTCGCTTCTCATTGAAGAGCGCTTCAGGTGCATCATGCTTAGTATTGCGCTGACTGAATTTGGCATATACAGAACCGTTGTTCCAGGCTTGCCAATTCACACCAACAAAGGCTTTAAAACCATCTCGGCTGAAACGATCATCATCAGCACTTTCATCAAAAAGGCTTAAGCCACCTTGTACCGAAATGTTTGAACTCGGGTAACGCTTGCCTAAAGTCACACCCACTGATTTATACACACTATCACGGGCTTCATCTGCGCTTTGTTTATAGTCACGGTTAACCAGCGAGACGTCGACACCAAGCTCTGTGGTGTTATTGAGTTGCCATGTCGCGCTTGGCAAGATCGAGGTATACACAGCCAAACGTTCACTGCCTAATTCAATATTATCAACCCGTAAATTCACATTACCACGCCAATACTTAGGGACAATAAATGCGGGCCCCGTGCTCAAGCTTATAACATCAAGATTAAACTCAGATAATTCTTGATATTGTTTTGTATAAAGTGCCGCTTGTGACTGCCACAACACTGCTGCTGTTCTACCAGCAATATCAACGACTTTACCGGTTTGGTAACTAAAATTAAGACCAAGTGAAACTGTATAAGCATCATCACTTTGTGGTGTTGATCCTGCTGCAAGACGTAAGGTTGAATCACCAATGTTCACCACATCAGAAGAAGGTCCTACGTTCACATTGGTATCATGTAAAAAACCGACTGACAAAGATGGTCTGAAGCTACTCTTTACTGTTTTAAAACGATCACGTTCAGATTTTATTTTTGCCAGAAAGGCAATAATCGACACACGTACTTCAGCTGGCGTCGTAGGATCATCCAGTACTTTTTTAGCCTGTTTTTCAGCTTCGTCAAATTGAATTGAGCGATAGTAAGCAACAGCGAGCTCTAAACGCGCACGGTGTAAGGAAGGCTCCTGACTGAGAATTGATTCAAATATAGCAATTGAATCGCTTATATCGCCGCTATCCCTTGCTGCCATCGCCTTTTTAAATTCAGCTTCAGCATCAGCAGCCACTACTTGACTGCTCAATCCCATTGACAGCGTAACCAATAAAACAACACTACTAAGCTGACTCAGCTTAAATTCCATAAATCGTCCCTTTTAATCTACAAATTATTATTAATTATTATAATAAAATGACCGATTAGTAATATTAAGTAGAGCTAAACTTGCTCAGATTATGATGTTTAGTAACCACCCCCACGGTGATTGTAAACAATTGTAACAAAATACAGGGTATTTATGTAGTTATAGTCATTGTGATCGACATAACAGAGCATGTACTTACGCGATATTTCTTTATCTATATCAATAGGTTACTTTCTACCGGGGTTTGAATTAAGCTTAGCGCTTAATAATTTCGCTTTAAAATCAATTGATTACACAAGAGGTCTAATGCAGTGCATGATAGTTTTTCCAACATAAAGGGATATAGCGGACGCGGTGCTCCATTTAGATTCCTATTCTGCCTTTTGTTAGTGAATTTAATCTTGGCTTCACCTGCTACTGCTGCGGGTTTATTTGGCAGTGTTGAATCCCCGCAAACTAATCTAGAAATATTTCCGCAATGGTTAAGCGTGTTGGAACGGCACCTTCTCGAAGACACCCCGGAAGGCAATTGCGACAGCGAACAATTTAATCGTTGCCATCTTAATGCATGGTTTGAGCATTTGGAAAAATTAAAAGGCTTAGAGATACACGCTCAACTTAAGCAAATTAATCTCTACGCAAATAACAAAACCTACTTACTGGATGTGGACAATTATGGCCTAGAGGATTACTGGGCTATTCCTAAACAGTTTCTCAATCGTGGTGGCGATTGTGAAGACTATGCCATTACCAAACTACTTTCATTACGTTGGTTAAAAGAACAACAACAACTACAAAGCAGAATAGTCGTGCTTCAGGATGCTAACTTAGGCATCCCCCACGCTGTACTTGCAGTTTATCTGGACGGCGACACTTTAATTCTAGACAATCAGGTAAATGAAATTATATCACACAAAAATATTCGGCATTACATACCGATTTACTCTGTCGATGAAAAACAATGGTGGATACATTTACCATCATGATTATCTATAAGGATTAAGCCTCTGTGAAGTCGACATCAATATTACAAACTAAGTCTTCTATGTGGATCGCCAGTGCTATTCTGTTTGCTATCATCATTATCGGACTAGGCTTAATCAATAAGCTCTCTTCCATAGAGCATGAGCGCGATGTGCAAAACTGGCAGTACCGCCTTTCGCTTATGGCTGATGTCAGAGAGAACTTGCTAAATAATTGGCTCAATTCACAATATGAGACTCTCAATGGATTAGCAAAAAATCAATCATTACAACTTTACCTTTCACAAATACAACAAACGACAAATAATACAAATAGTGATATACAAACTGCCCAACGTATTTATCTAAGAAACCTTCTTTACAAAACAGCTCGGGACAATAATTTTTTTGAAGAAAGCCCCGCCAATGTTGTCAAAGCCAGTATCCCCATTATCAAACATTCAGGGATCGCTATTTTTAATGCTGATGGTAAAGCTATAGTCGCTACCCCCAACATGCCGCCACTCGATAAAATCAGTATTGAAGGAATGAAAGAAGTTGCTAAAAGTGGTGTTAAACGTATTCGCGATGTTTATTTAAATGAACATAACGAACAGGTCATAACATTTATGGTTCCCGTGTCCTCAATTATTGATAACAATACGTCAAAGAAACCTATCGCTACGATCATTGGAGTACGCACACTTAAAAAAGATCTTTATCATGTATTGGATAAGGATATTTTCAGCACCGATACGGATGCTAGTGTCATTGTGCGTCGTAATCTAGGCGCAGTAACATACCTGAATAAGAATAAATCAGGCGATAACGTCTTAATGAATTTACCTGGCGATGCTACAAAATTAGCCGCCGCTTTTGCCGTAAAAAACCCAGGTGCTTTTTCTATAAGAAAAAACTATCTTGGCACTGATGTTCTTTTTATAAGTAGAGCCATACCAGAAACAAATTGGCTAATGTTGCAAATGATTTCATCCAAAGAGGCTTTAAAAGACTCCGCATCTCACAGACAATCTCTCATCACTTCTTCTTTGTTTGGCCTTGCTGCTCTAATCTTTATTATTATTGCAGCATGGCGTCATGGCGCAAGTCTATACTCAAAGGAATATGCCAATCTTCTTACTGAAAAATCATTATCACTCACTCAACAAAGGAATGTACTGCAGTCTGTAACAGACAGTGTCAACGACCTTATACTTATCGTTGATAAAGATTCATATGTGCAATTTTCTAACATGCCAGTTGCTAATCTACACAAGCTTACTCCAGAGGATATAACCGGAAAAATGCTAACCGCTGTTTTTGGTAATGAGACTGGAAAATCAATTGAACACAATGTCATAAAATCCAGGGCCTCACAAAAAGCTATTCTTTCAGTGCAGGAATTCTTTTTCAAGAACTCACTTCAAACCTATCATTGTAGCTTCCTGCCGATTGAAAATGATAGCACGCTCATTGTTCTTCACGATATAACGCAATTAAAAACTGCACAAGATAAAAATAAAAAATTACTAAAAAACCTAGTACACACTTTAACGCATGTGATTGACAGCTACGTACCCAATAGCGCCAACCATTCAGAAGAAACAACAAAAATCGCTTATGCTATTGGTAAAGAAATTGAACTTACCGACTCCGATTTAGAAACACTTGAACTAGCTGCTTGTATTGCAAATATTGGTAAGCTATTTATTCCACAAAATATTCTTCTAAAAACCACTGAATTAACCAGTGAAGAACAAACCATTGTGCAAGAAACAATTAATAAAACAACCGAACTTCTAACTGATTTGGATTTTGATGGACCAGTATTAGAAACTATTGCGCAGAAGAATGAGAAACAGGATGGTAGTGGTTATCCTGATGGCCTCAGCGGTGAAAATATACTAATAACAGCCCGCATCCTTGCCGTAGCCAATGCCTTCGTTGCAATGAACAGTCCTCGTGCATACCGAGAGGCAATACCAACTAATGATATATTGCACCAACTCTTTGAGGATTCAGGAAAACTATACGATAAGCGGGTAGTTGCTGCGCTTATCCATGTAATTGAAAACAAACTTTAATTTATCTATGAAAAACAGATGGTTTTTAATACTTCACTGCCCAAAATTTTAGGCCGCCTTATCAGCGTCACCGTTTTGTTTATCACTTTTTCGCATCTGCAGTAAACTCATTACTGGGCCAGAAACCGCGTATATAAAGAAGCCTGTAAACAAAACAATCGGGGGGTGCAAATAGATAACGGCAAAAGCAACCATCACTGCAACCAAGACAATAAACGGTACCTTTCCGCGCAGATCAATATCTTTAAAGCTGTGATAACGGACATTGCTCACCATCAGAACGCCCGCTCCGACACTCACTATAATTGCAAAGAGTCGTTTATCCGTCCCCTCCCAACCAAGATCAGCACCCAACCAAACAAAACCGGCAATCAATGCTGCGGCAGCGGGACTAGCTAAGCCCTGAAAGTAGCGTTTATCAGCACTGCCAACTTGAGTGTTAAAACGCGCTAAACGCAGTGCCGCGGCGGCAGCAAAAACAAAGGCACCCAACCAACCTATCTTGCCCCATGAGGTAAGTGCCCATTGGTGAATTACTAATGCCGGCGCAATACCGAATGAGACCATGTCGGCCATGCTGTCATATTCAGCACCAAAATCACTCTCTGAATTAGTCATGCGGGCAACACGGCCATCAAGGCCATCCATGATCATTGCGACAAAGATCGCAATCGATGCATTAGCAAAGTTACCATCAACCGCCGCAATAATCGCGTAAAATCCCGCAAACAAGCCAGCTGTGGTAAACAGGTTCGGCAACAAATACACGCCTTTGCTGCGTTGTTTATGAATTTGCTCTGGTTCAGCCATGTTATTAGGGTATTCCTAGATTAATTATTCTTCAAGCATAGCAGGAAAGCATGGCCATGCGAGCGTTAAGACATTAATGATGGTGAACAAAA
>Ga0316207_10000775_pt1 | contig 45529 bp, 46 predicted proteins | sample 6weekpyrite_MG_FD_204943 | JGI IMG/M metagenome (GOLD analysis project Ga0316207, IMG submission 204943) | Microbial mat bacterial communities from mineral coupon in-situ incubated in ocean water Damariscotta River, Maine, United States -... | ecosystem: Environmental > Aquatic > Marine >... | reverse complement strand
ATCCTGGTGGTTTGGTATAAAAACAATGCGCTACGGCATTTCATTCGTCTGAGACATGTCGAGATTTTCCCCGGGGCCGTGACACAAGGCGAAGACCCGGTAGCGCAGCTGACAACGATGCGCTGAGGCGGCGGCACCGAAACTGCCGCATCTGAAACAGAAGGAAAATGGCGGAGAGACAGGGATTCGAACCCTGGAGACGGTCTCCCGCCTACACACTTTCCAGGCGTGCGCCTTCGACCACTCGGCCACCTCTCCGTGCCGAAGGGCCATAGCGCACTGCAGGCGCGGGACGCAAGGGGCGGCGTGCTCTGAGATGAAAAAAATCGTGGCTGTGGGCTTAGCTGGCGGGCAGGTGGTCCAGATGCGCGGCGCAGCCCGAAAGGGCCGCGTAATCATCGGTGACGACGGCAATGCCGAACTGATCCATGAAATCGGCAAACCGGCCCTTGGCGCGAAAGGTCTCGGCAAAGCCCAGAGGGGCTAGCCAGGGGGTGATGGCGCGCGCCATACCGCCGACCAGGAATATACCGCCAAAGGGCAGGTGGATCAGGGCCAGATCGCCCATCACGATGCCCAGAGCCTCGACAAAAAGCGCGGCGGTGGCGGTGGCGGCGGCGTCGCCCGCGTTTAGCCGTTCGATGATCTCGACGCTGGTCAGGGTCACCCCGTGCAGATGCGCATGGACCGCAACGATGCCGCGCCCCGACAGCGCCTCTTCGACCGCGGCAAAGCCGTGATCGCGGGTCAGGGTTTCAGAGAGGCCCGCCAGGGCAGGGCTGCTGCGCGGCAATGTGATATGGCCGCATTCGGATGGCGGCACAAAGCGCCCGCCCGCCGTGTCATAGATCGGGGCGGCGTTGAACCCGGTGCCAAGCCCGACCACCAGCCGCGCGGCCTGCGTCGAGGCCGGCGGTTGCGGCAAGATGCGGATCAGGTCGGCCTCGCCAAGTTGGCCCAGGGCATGGCCCTGCGCCTGCAGATCGTTGAGCACGGCAAGCCGGGCCGCCCCTGTCACGGCCCCCAACTGGTCGCGGTCGATGCGCCAGTCCAGATTGGTCAACTGCCCGACGCCGTCGCGCACCGGGCCCGCCACCGCGACGCAGGCCCCATCGAGCGGCCCGGGTTTGATCTCGGCCAGATAGGCATCCAAAACCGCCGCCAGGCCGGCGGCATCGGCATTCTTGAACCGCCGGACGCTGTCATGGCGGACAGACCCCGCCTGGGCCAGAGCGACGCGGGTGTTGGTGCCGCCGATATCGGCCACGAGAGAAAGCTGCGGGTGCATTATACAGGGTCTCAAATTCAGGGTTTGCGCAAGGCCTGCGCGACTGCGTGATAGGATGCTTTTGGGGTCCGCTTCAAGTTGCTGAAATCCACATGGACAAGTCCAAAGCGTTTTTCATAGCCCAAAGCCCATTCGTAATTGTCCAGAAGCGACCAGATGATATAGCCCCGCAGATCGGCCCCGTCGGCGATGGCGCGGCGGCATTGGGCCAGATGGGCATCGATATAGGCCAGCCGCTCGGGGTCATTGATCACGCCATTTTGCAGCGTATCGGAATTGGCCATGCCGTTTTCAGTGACATAGATCGGCAGATCGGGGGCGTAATCGCGCGCGATGCGCATGATGAACTGATAAAGCGGCTCGGGCGCGATCTCCCATCCCATCTGGGTCTTGGGCAGGGGGCCTTCGACGGGAGCGAGTGCGGGCCAGGGGCCGGGGGCGGCGGCGATCAGCTTGCGGGTATAGTAATTGAGACCGACCCAATCGAGCGGTTCGGTGATGGTGGCGAAATCATCCTGCCAGCCCTGCGGCAGATGCGGGCCCAACCCCTCCAGCACCTCATCCGGATAGCGGCCCTGAAAGACACCGCCCAGGAAAAACCGGTTATAGATCGCGTCATAGCGGGCGGCGGCGGCGACATCCCGGGGGCTCTCCGCATCGGCCGGGTCGGCCCATTCCAGATTGAAAACACCGCCCAGATTGGACATGCCAAGGCCGCGCATCACCTGCACCGCGCGGCCATGGGCCAGCAACACGTGATGCATGGCGCGCGCGGTGGCGCGGATGTCGCGCAGGCCCGGCGCGTGGTGACCCTCGAAATGGCTGAGCCAGCTGACGCACCAGGGCTCATTTATGGGGGCCGCCGACCAGAGCCTGTCGCCAATGCGGGTCATGATGATTTCGGTGAATTCGGCAAACCAGCTCGCGATATCGCGGTTGCGCCAACCGCCCAGATCGGCCAGCGGCTGCGGCAATTCCCAATGATAAAGCGTGGCGGCTGGCTTCAGCCCGCGTTCCAGCATGCCATCGACCAGCCGGTCGTAAAAATCGAGCCCCTCGGGGTTGGGCGTGCCGCGCCCCTCGGGCAGGACCCGCGCCCAGGAGGTTGAAAAGCGATAGATATCGGCCCCCATGGCGGCCAACAGATCCAGATCCTCGGGCCAGCGGTGATAATGATCGCAGGCCCGCGCGCCATCTTCGCCGCGCACCACATTGCCCGGCGTGGCGGCAAAACTGTCCCAATGCGTGGCCCCCGCGCCGCCCATGCCATGGCCTTCGATCTGGTAGGCCGAGGTGGCCGCCCCAAAGAGGAACCCATCGGGAAAATCGCGGCGACCCCAGCTCATGATGCGGGGGCCGGGCCGGTGGAGGCACCAAGCATCAGTTCGGCCTCCAGCATGGTGTGGCGCGGCGGGCTTTCCGGATCTCCGATCTGTTCCAGCAGCATGGTGCCCGCGATGCGGCCGGCATCGCGCACCGAGGACCGGGTGGCGGTGAAAATCGGCACATCGGTGCCATTGCCCAGATAGCTGAGCGCATCGTCATGGGTGATGACGCTGATATCGCGGCCCAGTTTCAGCCCCGCTGCCTCGACCGCGCGGCGCACGCCGATGGCGGGGATCATGGAGGAAACCAGAAACGCCGTCGGGGCCGTTTCCGCCGCCAGCATCCTCGCGGCGCTGTCATGGCCGAAATGTTCGGTCATCTCGTCCGAGCACATCCAGTTTGGGTTGGCGGCGATGCCGCGCGCGGCCAGCGTGTTTTCAAACCCCTGGCGGCGGCGCTGCGCAAAATCCATATCCTCCAACCCGTTGATAAGGGCGATCCGGCGATGGCCAAGATCGCAGAGCAGCTCGGTGGCCCGGGCAAAGGCGCGGCGGTTGTTGATATCGACCCAGGAAAAGCTGACCGGGTCGTCGTTGGCGGGGCCTTCGGCACTGGCCGAGGCGCGGCCATGCACCACGAAGGGCAGGCCGATCTCCTGCAAGAGCGCGATGCGCCGGTCTGCGGCGCGGGGCCCATGGATGACGATCCCATCGACCGATTGGCGCCGCGCCAGCGCGCGGTAGGCCTCGCCCTCCATATCGTCGGGCACGATCGACAGCATCATGTCATAGCCGGCCCTGGCATAGGCCTCGCCGGCGCCGGCGATGAAATCGGAAAAGACCGGGTTCATCATCTCGTGCTTGGTCGAGATCGGAATCACATGGCCAATGGTCATCGAGCGCCCGGTCGCCAGGCTGCGGGCGCGGGTATTGGGGCGATAATTATGCCGCGCGGCAGCGGCATGCACGCGGGCACGGGTGGCCTCGCTGACCTCGGGATAGCCGTTCATGGCCCGGCTCACCGTGGTCTGCGACAGCCCCAATGTGGCTGCCAGCTGTTTGAGATTCATCGCCAATGTGGTTTCCAAAGCGCTTTCAATTCGGGCCAAGCTAACGCGGATCGTTCAGATCTGTCAAAGGCCGAAATGCGAAAACCGCCTACCGCCTATGCCAGGAAGCCCAATGAAAATTATATGATCGCACCAGATGCGTGATTGACAGAAGCGGGGTTTTGGGAAACTGTGCAGGTAGTCAAAGCGCTTTGAAAAGCCAAAGTCGCACCAGACAGAACCGGCCCGCATGTGGCCAGACTTGGGAGGGAAGAATGAAAAAATCGCTTTATGCGGGTGTCGCGGGTGTTGCCCTGATGGCAGGGGCCGCCTATGCCGACGCGGATCTGATGTTCGCGCCCGGCGAGGGGGCGTTCAACTGGGACAGTTTCGAGGCCTTTGCCGCCGCCACCGATCTGTCCGGGCAGACACTGGATATCACCGGGCCCTGGATCGGGCCGGATGGCGATCTGATGGAAAGCGTCGTCGCCTATTTCGAGGCCGCCACCGGGGCCACCGTGAACTATTCCGGCTCGGACAGTTTCGAACAGGATATCGTGATCGCGATCCAGGCCAATTCGCCGCCCAATATCGCCGTCTTTCCGCAGCCTGGTCTGGCGGCTGACATGGCCGCGCGCGGTGCGTTGAGCCCGCTGGCCGACGGCACCGCCGATTGGGTGCGGGAAAACTATGCCGCCGGGCAATCCTGGGTTGATCTCGGCACCTATGCCGATGCCGATGGCAATGATCAGCTGTTCGGCTTTTTCTACAAGGTCGATCTGAAATCGCTGGTCTGGTATTCGCCCGAGGCCTTTGACGAGGCCGGGTATGACATCCCGACCTCGATGGAAGAGCTGCTGGCGCTGACCGATCAGATCGTCGCCGATGGTGAGACGCCCTGGTGCATCGGTCTGGGATCGGGTGCCGCGACCGGCTGGCCCGCGACCGATTGGGTCGAGGATCTGCTGCTGCGCACGCAACCGCCCGAGGTCTATGATGGCTGGGTGTCGAACGAGATCCCCTTTACCGATGAACGGATCGTGGCCGCCATCGACGCCTTTGGCACCTTTGCCCGCAACGATGCCTATGTGAATGGCGGGTCCGGGGCCGTGGCCACCACCGATTTCCGCGACAGCCCCGCGGGTCTCTTCAGCTTCCCGCCGGAATGCTATCTGCACCGGCAGGCCAGCTTTATCCCGACCTTCTTCCCGGAAGGCTCCGACAGCGATTTCTTCTACTTCCCATCCTCGGAAGAAGCCGATCTTGGCAATCCGGTGCTGGGGGCTGGCACGCTTTGGGCCATCACCGACCCGTCGGATGCTGCCGATGCCTGGGTTGAATTTATGCAAACCCCCATCGCGCATGAGCTGTGGATGGCGCAATCGGGGTTCCTGACCCCCTATAGCGCGGTCAATCCGGAGGTGTTCCCCTCGGATGCGCAGCGCGCGATGAACGATATCCTTTTGGGGGCCACCACGTTCCGCTTTGACGGATCGGACCTGATGCCCGGCGAAATCGGTGCCGGCGCGTTCTGGACCGGCATGGTCGATTATGTCGGGGGTGCCGATGCCGCCGATGTGGCAGCGGCCATTCAGGACCGGTGGGACTCGATCCAGTAAACCAGACCCGGCCGGGCCCGCAGCGATACGCGGGCCCGGTCATCTGACCATTTTCCGGGGGGAGGGGCGGTCATGTCACCGTTGCTGCAAGGCGCGATTACGATCCTGATCGGCGTGTTCGGGTGTGTGGGGTATTTCTACGCCGCGAACCTGGTGCTCGATAAGGTGATCTATCCGGCCAGGGGCCCCAATATCGGGCGCAATATCAACCGCGCCAATGCGATCCGGCCCTGGCTTTTCCTGTTGCCCGCGATCCTGGCCTTGTCGGTCTATCTGGTCTACCCGGTGATCGGCAGTCTTTACCGGTCGATGTTCAACCGCGCCGGGGATGAGTTTATCGGGCTTGGCAATTATGTGTTCCTCTTTGGCGATGGTGAATTTCAGCAGGCGCTTTTCAACAACGCGCTCTGGGCCCTCGTGGTGCCGGCGGCGGCGACGTTTCTGGGCCTTCTGGTGGCGCAGCTGACCGATCGGTTGTGGTGGGGCAATATCGCCAAATCGCTGATCTTCATGCCGATGGCGATCTCTTTCGTCGGGGCCTCGCTGATCTGGAAGTTTGTCTATGCCGGCGATCCCGATATCGGCATCATCAACGCGCTGCGCGGCAGTCTCGGGTTCGCACCGATGGACCCGCTGCAATTGCCGTTCTGGAACAACCTCTTTCTCATGGTCATCCTAGTCTGGATCCAGACCGGGTTTGCGATGGTGATCCTCTCGGCCGCGCTGCGCGGCATCCCCGAGGATACGATCGAGGCCGCGATCATCGACGGGGCCGGGCCGTTCCAGCTGTTCTTCAAGATCAAGGTGCCGCAGATCATGGGCACGATCGTTGTGGTCTGGACCACGATCACCATCCTGGTGCTCAAGGTGTTCGACATCGTCTACACCATGACAGGCGGCAATTTCGGGACCGAGATCCTGCCCTCCTACATGATGAGCTTCATGTTCCGCGATGACGGGCGGGCGACGGCGGTGGCCGTGGTGATCATGATCGTGGTTCTGCCGGTGATGATCTGGAACATCCGACAGGCGCGAAGGGAGATGCGGTAATGGATAATATCGCTGGACAGAACAATGCGCTGAAATGGGCGGTCAATATCTCGGTGGCGCTTTTGGTCATCGCCTGGCTAATCCCGACCGTGGGGCTTTTCGTGTCCTCCTTTCGTGACCGCGATCAGATCTCGGCCTCGGGCTGGTGGGTGGCCCCGTTCTCGGTCGAGCTGACGTACCGCACGCGCGGCGATGGGGCCCCCCGACAAGAGGGCGATCTGTGGGTCATCGAGGGCAATATCTTTGAAACCGCCGAAGTGGCCGAGACCTTTGCCAGCGGGGCAGCCGAGATCACCGGGTTTGGCGTGCGCGCCCGCGAACCCGACGTGTTCCCGGCAGGCACGATCGGCGAGACCCGCGATGGCGGCACGCTGAGGGTCAATGCCGATGGCAGCTATGTCTACAGCACCGCCGAAGCGCCCGAGGGGCCCCCCCGCGTCTATTTCGCGGCCACCACGCCGCCCAGTTTCACGCTGGACAATTACCGCACCATCCTGACCTCGGATGGCATGGACCGGGCCTTTATCAACACGCTCACCGTGACGATCCCGGCCACGATCATCCCGATCCTGATCGCGGCCTTTGCCGCCTATGCGCTGGCCTGGATGGAGTTTCCGGGCCGTGGGCTGCTGATTGCGATTGTGGTGGGCCTGCTGGTCGTGCCCCTGCAACTGGCGCTGGTGCCGCTTTTGAACCTGCACAACCAGATCGGCATCGGGCAGAGCTTCGTCGGCATCTGGCTGGCCCATACCGGGTTTGGCCTGCCGCTGGCGATTTATCTCTTGCGCAACTACATGGTCGGCCTGCCGCGCGATATCATCGAAAGCGCCAAGGTCGATGGTGCCACCGATTTCCAGATCTTTACCAAGATTATCCTGCCGCTCAGCTTTCCGGCGCTGGCCAGTTTCGCCATTTTCCAGTTTCTCTGGACCTGGAACGATCTGCTTGTCGCCAAGGTGTTTCTGCCCTCGGACGAGGCCAGCCGCGTGATGACCGTGACCATCGCCGATGATCTCTTGGGCTCGCGCGGTGGCGATTGGGGCATTCTGGCGACGGCGGCCTTTGTCTCGATCGGGGTGCCGGTCTTGGTCTTTTTTACAATGCAACGCTACCTGGTGCGCGGTCTGTTGGCCGGCTCGGTGAAATAGGAAACGATACGTGATGAACCTGATGCAGGATATGGCCCGCGAGAACATTATCGCGCCGGATCGGGATTGGTGGCGCGGCGCGGTGATCTATCAGATCTACCCGCGCAGTTTTCAGGACAGCAATGATGACGGCATCGGCGATCTGTCGGGCATCATCCACCGGCTGGATCATGTCGCGAGCCTGGGCGTCGATGCGATCTGGATCTCGCCCTTCTTTCGCTCGCCGATGCTGGATTTCGGCTATGATGTCAGCGATTACCGCGATGTCGATCCGATGTTCGGCACGCTTGGCGATTTCGACGCGCTGATTGCGCGGGCTCATGAGCTTGGCATCAAGGTGCTGATCGATCTGGTGTTGAGCCACAGCTCAGATCAGCATGCCTGGTTTCAGGAAAGCCGCCAGAGCCGTGAGAATGCGCGCGCCGATTGGTATGTCTGGGCCGATGCCAAACCCGATGGCACGCCGCCCAATAACTGGCTCTCGATCTTTGGCGGCTCGGCCTGGGAATGGGATGGCGAGCGGATGCAGTATTACCTGCATAATTTCCTGAAAGAGCAGCCCGATCTCAATTTGCACAATGCGGGTGTGCAGGATGCGCTCTTGGATGTGGTGCGGTTCTGGCTGGAACGCGGTGTCGATGGGTTCCGCCTCGATACGATCAATTTCTATTTCCATGACAAGGATCTGCGCGACAATCCGGCGCTGGCACCCGAAGCGCGCAATGCCACCATCGCGCCCGAGGTGAACCCCTATAACTGGCAGGATCACCTTTACGACAAGAACCAGCCGGAGAACCTTGAATTTCTGCGCCGGTTTCGTGCCGTGCTGGATGAATTTCCCGCCGCCGCCGCCGTCGGTGAGGTGGGCGATGCACAGCGCGGGCTTGAAATTCAGGCCGCCTATACTTCGGGCGGCGACAAGGTGCAGATGTGCTACAGCTTTGATTTCCTCTCGGCGCTCATGCCCGATGCGGCGCGTATCGGCAAGGTGCTGACCGATTTCGAAGCCTCGGCCGGCGATGGATGGGCCTGTTGGGCGTTTTCCAATCATGACGTGACCCGCCATGCCAGCCGCTGGAACCTGTCCGATGCCGCCGCGCGGATCTATGCGGCGCTTTTGATGTCGATGCGCGGGTCGGTCTGTCTTTATCAGGGGGAGGAGCTGGGCCTGACCGAGGCCTATGTCGCCTATGAGGATCTGCAGGACCCCTATGGCATCCGGTTCTGGCCGAAATTCAAGGGCCGCGACGGCTGCCGCACGCCGATGCCCTGGGTTGCCGATAATCGCAATGGCGGGTTCTCGGAAGCCAAGCCATGGCTGCCGGTCGCGATGGAGCATATGGCCCACGCGGTCGCCGCGCAGGATGATCAGGGCGACAGCATCCTGGCCTTTTACCGCCGCATGATCGGATTTCGCAAAACCCGGCCGGAACTGGCCAAGGGGGATTTCACATTGCTGCGGGCCGAAGGCGATGTGGTGATGTTTTCGCGCGCGCTGCCCGGTTCGCGCCTGATCTGTGCCTTTAACCTCAGTGATGAGGCGCAGGAAATTTCTCTGCCGCAAGGCAATTGGACATTGTGCAGCGAGGCCCCGTTTGCGGCCCCCGACGCACAGCTCATCGGGCCCTGGCAGGCCCTCTTCGCATCTGAGGAGACCTGAGATGGCCGAACTGGTTTTGAAAGATGTCGCCAAATCCTATGGTGACGTGAATGTTCTGAACGATATCGATCTCGATATCGAAACCGGTGAGCTGATCGTGTTTGTCGGCCCCTCGGGCTGTGGGAAATCGACGCTTCTGCGGATGATCGCGGGGCTGGAAAAGATCACGGCCGGGACGTTTTCCATCGACGGGCAGGTGATGAACGATGTGCCGCCCTCGCAGCGCGGCATCGCGATGGTGTTTCAGACCTACGCGCTTTATCCGCATATGACAGTGCGCGACAACATGGCCTTTGCGCTCAATATCGCGGGCAAATCCAAGGCCGAGACCAAGGCCACGGTCGAGGCGGCGGCAGATAAGCTGCAACTGACCGAATATCTGGACCGGCTGCCCAAGGCATTGTCGGGCGGGCAGCGCCAGCGCGTCGCCATCGGCCGGGCCATCGTGCGCGACCCCAAGGTTTACCTGTTCGATGAGCCGCTCTCCAATCTCGATGCCGCGCTGCGTGTGGCCACTCGGATCGAGATCGCGCAGCTGAAAGAACAGATGCCCGAGAGCACGATGGTCTACGTCACCCACGATCAGGTTGAGGCGATGACGCTGGCCAGCCGCATCGTGGTGCTGGCCAATAAGGGCATTGCGCAGGTCGGCACGCCGCTGGAGCTCTATGAACGGCCCAACAGCGAATTCGTGGCGCAATTCATCGGCTCGCCGCAGATGAACCTGCTGGATGGCGAGATCGTGGAAACCGGCGCGCAGACACGCGTTAAGACCGATCGCGGCGGCGGCACGATCCTGTCCGATTACCCCTCGACCGCTGACGATATGGGCGCGCGGGTGCGGGTCGGCATCCGGCCCGAGGATATGGTCAGAACCGATGCAGGCGACTATGCCTTTGAAGGTGCCGTCAACATCACCGAGGCCCTGGGTGAGGTCACGCTGCTTTATTTTCAGGCCGATGCGGGCGATCCGGTCATCGGCAAACTGCCCGGCGTGCATTCTGAATTGCGCCGCCAGACGCTGCGCATGTCGGCCCCCGCCGGCAAGGTGCATGTTTTCCGCGACGGTATTTCGCTGCACTACCGCTGAGAAGTTTGACCGTAGCGTCCGGGCCTGCTAATTGAACACATGTTCAGTTAACCCCGGGGGCGGTCCATGGATATCACAACAGCGAAAATCATCGTCACCGGCGGGGCCAGCGGCTTGGGCGAAGCGACCGCGCGCTACCTGTCGGGCGCCGGCGCGGCGGTCACGATCTTTGACCGCGATGCCGATAAGGGCCAGGCGGTCGCCGCATCGCTGAGCAATGCCCATTTTGCCGTGGTCGATGTGACGTCTGAGGCGAGCGTTGCCGCCGGAGTGGCCGAGGCCAGCGCGGCCATGGGCGGCATCACGGCGGCGGTTAATTGCGCGGGCATCGTGACCGGGGCGCGCACGGTCGGCAAAAAGGGGCCGTTCCCGCTTGAGATGTTTCAGCGCACCATCGACATCAACCTGGTCGGGGGGTTTAACGTGGCGCGACTGGCTGCCGCCGAGATGGCCAAGAACAAGGCCAATGATGATGGCGAACGCGGCGTGATCGTCAACACGGCCTCCATTGCGGCCTATGACGGGCAAAAAGGGCAGGCGGCCTATGCATCCTCCAAGGCAGGGGTCGCCGGATTGTCGCTGCCGCTGGCGCGCGACATGGCGGGGCTTGGCATTCGCACGATGGCGATTGCGCCGGGGCTTTTCCTGACGCCGATGCTGGAATCGCTTGGGCCCGAGATGATGGCTGAGCTTGCCGCCGATGTGGTGTTTCCCAAACGGCTTGGCGCGCCCGAGGAATTTGCCCGCATGGTGCGTTTCATCATCGAGATGGCCTATCTCAACGGCGATACGATCCGGCTGGATGGGGCGCTGCGTCTGCCGTAAGCTGGCCGTTCGATGACCCGGAGGCCCGTGATGCGCGACATTCTGACGATAACCCTGAACCCGGCGGTTGATCTGGACAGCTCGGTGGACGCGGTCGCGCCGGGCCCCAAACTGCGCTGCGCCACGCCGGTGATCGACCCCGGCGGCGGCGGCATCAACATTTCGCGCGCGGTGGCGGAGCTTGGCGGGACCAGCACCGCTTTGGTGGCGGCGGGCGGCGGCATGGGCGATGTTCTGATCGGGCTTTTGCGCCGCGAGGCCGTTTCGGCCCGGATCATCGCGGCCCCCGGCGAAACGCGCCAAAGCCTCGCGGTCACCGAAACCGGCACCGGAGCGCAATATCGCTTTGTCTTTCCCGGCCCGGCTTGGGATCCCGGCGATGTGGCGCGTGCCGAGCGCGAGATTGCGGATGTGGTGCCGCAAAAGGGGCTGGTGATCCTGTCGGGTAGCCAGCCAAGGGGATTTGCCGATGATTTCACCGCCCGGTTGGTGGCAATTGCGGCAAAAAGCGATGCGGGCGTGGCGCTTGACAGTTCCGGGCCCGCGTTGCGCGCCTTGCAGGCCGGGCGGATCAAAGGGCTTGAGCTCTTGCGCCTGGACAAGGGCGAGGCAGCGGACCTGGCGGGTGCGGATCTGCCCGATGCTGCGGCAAGCGCGGCGTTTGCCGCCGATCTGGTGGCACGTGGCCTGGCGCGGATCGTGGTGCTGGCGCGCGGGGCCGAAGGCTCGGTCCTGGTGAGCGCCGCGGGCCGGTGGTTTTGCAATGCGGCCACGGTGCCGGTGCGTTCGAAAACCGGGGCGGGCGACAGTTTTGTTGCCGGTTTTGCGCTGGCGCTTGCTTGTGGCATCCCCCCCGAGGTGGCGCTGCAACATGGCGTCGCGGCGGCCAGTGCGGCGGTGATGACCGAGGCCACGACGCTTTGCCGTCGCAAAGATGCCGAGGCGTTGATGACAGACTGCCAGGTCTCAAAGCTATAATCGGGGCAGAAAAAAACCGGCCTCAAAACGGGCCGGTTTCAATGTTTGCGGTGGGGTAGGGCGCTCAGCCGCCCCAGGTGCGGACCGCTCCGCTATCCATATGGGTAAAGTTCGACCGCGAATAGCGGCCGACACCGCCGGCCCCCATGGATTGCGCTGCACGCGCGACATTGCTGACAGAGCGGCCCGAAAGCCGCAGATCGGCGGCTTGCCCCTGCATGTGCAGCGAATTGCGCGCCACGCCGGACGACCGCGCCCGCAGCATCGCGTTGGTCGCGGGCGACCGGTAGCCAGAGAGCAACATATAAGGTTCGTTCGTATCCAGCAGGTTATGCGTCGCGGCCAGGATATCGAGGGTGCGCGGGTCAATGTCGCGGGTTTCGTCAACACGCCAATCACGCATGAAATAGGTGATTTCGTCCATTGCCGGGCGGATATATTCGCCCTCGATCCAATAGACCATTTCCAGCGTTTCACCGGTCCGGCTGGCATACATCTTCAATTTTCGGATGTCTCCGGCACCACGCAGGAGCCCGGTGGCGTTTGCCGCATAGGGTACTGCGGTTACCGTTGTGGCCGCAAAGGCGCGTAGAAGCCCCCGCCGCGTCATCGTCGGTTTTGTCATATTATTTAGCCCCGTCCTTCTGCCCGTGCCGTAAACCACAAATGCCGTTAAAATCGGCTTTTTTTGTGTCCATCCCCAAGTGTGGGTTTGATGGCACATTCGAGAGAATTTTAAAAGTCCCTAGCTTGGCATGTCCGGTCACGGGCCCCCAGATCGGCAGAAATCCGCCAAAAAAGGCGTTCAATCCGGGGGGGTTGGCCGATTCTTCAGCCTCAAATACAGCGGTGGTTTGTTGCATGATGTCAGCAGGCTACAGCATTGGGCTTTCAAAACCGTAAAAGGCCACAAGGGGGTGATTTGGCGGGCCAGGTCCCTTATAATGGGGCATATTTTGGCGTTTGAGGTGACCCATGGCTCATGTGCTGCTGCGGCGGTTTCCGGTCTATATCCTGACCGCGTTTTTGACATTTAACCTTGCCGGCCCGGCAACAGCGCAGATCAGCGCGCTGCGTCAGGCCATCGCCGAAGGGGCCGCCGCCGAGACGGATCTGGCCGCCTTTTACCGCGCCCGCGACTTCGTGCCGATCTGGACGGGGGCTGCAGATGCCGACCGGCGCGGCGCGCTATTGGCCGCGTTGGACGCGGCCGCCGATCATGGTTTGCCGGTGTCGCGCTATGACGCCTCCGCGCTGCGCGCGGCCTTTATGGATGCCGATACGCCCATGGCTCGTGGCCGGGCAGAGATCTTGGCCTCAAGCCTCTTTTTGCGGTATGCGCGCGATGTTCAATCCGGCCTGTTGGAGCCCGGCGAGATCATCGCAGCAGTGACCCGGGATTTGCCGCGCCGCGACCCGAGCGACCTGTTGAACGGCATCGCGGCAGGCGATCCGCGGGCCTTCATGCGAGCGCTGCCGCCTGCGCATCCCGAATATCTTAACCTGCAGCGTCAGATGCTGGCGATGGAACGGGTGATCGGCGATGGCGGCTGGGGCCCCGGCGTTCCCGGCGGGCGGCTTGAGCCAGGTGCGCGCGGCGCGGGCGTCATTGCGCTGCGCGACCGGTTGGTGCGCATGGGGTATCTGGCGCGGTCCGCCACGGCCGAATACGATCAGCGCATGCAGGCGGCGGTGCAGATTTTCCAGAGCCGCCACGGGTTGGAGGTCGATGGCATTGCCGGGCCCGGCACCCTGGCCGAGATCAATATCGCCCCCGAACAGCGCCTGCGTGAGATCATTCTGGGCATGGAGCGTCAACGCTGGCTGAACTGGGAAAACCCCGACCGCGGCGCGCGACATGTGCTGGTCAACATCCCCGATTTCCATGCCTTTGTGATCGATGATGAAGAGGTCAGCTTTTCCACCCGCGTCGTGGTTGGGGCCTCGCCCGAGGATCGCGTCACGCCGGAATTTTCCGATGTGATGGAATATATGGTGATCAACCCCAGCTGGAATGTCCCGCGCTCGATCGCTGTTAATGAATATCTGCCGGCGTTTCAGGCCAACCCGGCCGCGGCCAGCCAGTTGCAGCTGTTGCGCGGCGGCAGGCCGGTCAGCCGGGCGGGGATTGATTTTACCCAATTTACCCGCGCCAATTTCCCCTTTGATCTGCGAGAGCCACCATCGTCGGGCAATGCGCTTGGCCGGGTGAAGTTCATCTTTCCAAACCGGCACAATATCTATCTGCATGACACGCCATCGCGCAGCCTGTTCAATCGCGAGAGTCGCGCTTTTAGCCATGGCTGCGTGCGGGTGCATCGCCCGCTTGAGCTGGCCTATCACCTGCTGACACCCCAGGAGGAGGACCCGCAAGGCTATTTTGATGGTATCCTGCGCACCGGGGTGGAAACTCAGGTTGATCTGGCGACGCAGATCCCGGTTCACATCGTCTATTGGACCGCGTTCGTGTCGCCCGACGGGGCGCTGAATTTCCGCCGCGACGCGTATGATCGCGACGCACGATTGTGGCGCGCAATGCAAGCGGCCGGGGTGGAACTCCGCGCGGTCTCAAGCTAAAGCTTTGCCCGGACGCGACCAGCATCAGGGCACAGATTATGGCACAGACAATCCGGCAGATCGCCGAGGCTTTGGGGGCCGAGGCTGAGGGCGCGCTCGATCTTGAGATCGAAGGGCTGGCCGAGCCTGCCGCCGCCGGTCCGCGCGATCTGGCGCTGGCGATGGCCGATGAATATCTGGCGGGGCTTGGGCAGGGCCGGGCGCGGGCCGCCGTGCTGGCCCCCGGCACCGATTGGCGGGCCCAGGGGCTGGAGGCCGCGATCTTTGTGGGCCGCGCGCGCTATGCCATGGCCGGGCTGACGGCGGCGCTTGATCCAGGGCCCGAGATTGCGCCGGGCATCCATCCCTCCGCCATCATTGATGCAGCCGCCCAGATCGGGGCGGGGGCGGCTATCGGTCCTTTCGTGGTGATCGGGCGCGGCGCGGTCATTGGCCCGAACGCGCGGATTGCCTCGCATGTCAGCATCGCCGAGGAGGCACAGATCGGGGCCGAGGCGCTGGTGATGCAGGGCGCGCGGATCGGGGCGCGGGTTGTCATTGGTGACCGGGTCATCCTCCATCCCGGCGCGGTGATCGGCGGCGACGGGCTGTCCTTTGTTACGCCCGAGAAATCGACCGTCGAACAGGTGCGCGAATCGATGGGCCAGGTTCAGGCCGCAAACCAGAGCTGGACCCGCATTCATTCGCTTGGCTCGGTGCGCATCGGTGATGATGTCGAAATCGGCAGCAATGCCGCCATCGACCGGGGCACGATCCGTGACACCGTTATCGGCAATGGCTGCAAGATCGATAATCTGGTGCATCTGGCCCATAATGTGGTGACCGGTGATCATTGTCTTTTTGCCGCGCAGGTGGGCATTGCCGGGTCGACCACGCTTGGCGACCGGGTGGTGTGCGGCGGGCAGGTGGGTATTGCCGATAACCTCAGCGTAGGCTCGGATGTGGTGGCCGGCGGCGGCACCAAGATCCTGTCCAACGTGCCGGCGGGCCGGGCGGTTCTGGGCTATCCGGCGGTCAAGATGGAAACCCATGTCGAAACCTACAAGGCGCTGCGCCGCCTGCCGCGGCTGGCCGCAACGGTGGCCGCGATGCAAAAATCCGTTTCAAATCCGGGGTCGAATGACTAAATGGCCTTAGGTATTCATGGAAAGCGCCGCGGCCATGGCTGACAGCATCAGGGATCGGGTGATTGCGATCATCGCCGAACAGGCGGTGCTGGAGGTCGAGGATGTGCGCCCGGCGGCCACGCTGGATGATCTGGGCATCGACAGCCTGGGCGTGGTCGAAAGCATCTTTGCCATCGAAGAGGCGTTCGATATCCAGGTGCCGTTCAACGCCAATGAGCCCGAAAAAAGCGCCTTTGACATCTCCAACGTGGCCTCGATCATCGCGGCGGTCGAAGGGCTGGTGGCAGATCAGTCATGAGGCGCGTTGTCATCACCGGGCAGGGCACCATCAACGCGCTTGGCGCGGATGTCGCGACCACGAAACAGGCCATGGCCGAGGGGCGCTGTGGCATTGGCCCGCTTGAGATGCGCGATATCGACCGGCTGGCCGTGCGCATCGGTGGTCAGATCAAGGATTATGACCCCGAGGCGCTTTTCAACCGGCAGCAGATCTCGCTTTATGACCGGTTCACTCAGTTCACCCTGATCGCGGCGCGCGAGGCAATAGCCGAGGCCGGGCTGGAATTTCACGGCGATCTGGCGGCGCGTTCGGGCGTCGTTCTGGGCACCTCGGGCGGGGGCATGCAGACGCTCGATGAAAACTACCGCACGGTTTACGAGGACGGCAAGAACCGGGTTCATCCCTTTGTCGTGCCCAAGCTGATGAACAACGCCGCCGCCAGCCATGTCAGCATGGAGTTCAACCTCAAAGGCCCCAGCTTTACCGTGGCTACGGCCTGCGCCTCGTCCAATCACGCGATGGGGCAGGCGTTCAACATGATCCGGTCGGGCATGTGCGGTGTGGTGGTCACCGGCGGCTCGGAATCGATGCTGTGTTTTGGTGGCATGAAGGCCTGGGAGGGGCTGCGGGTGATGTCCAAGGATGGCTGCCGCCCGTTCAGCGCCACAAGAAACGGCATGGTGCAGGGCGAAGGTGCGGCCGTCTTTGTCTTTGAAGACTATGAACAGGCGCGCGCCCGCGGGGCCGAAATATTGGCCGAAGTGGTGGGCTTTGCCATGACCTCGGATGCTGCCGATATCGTGATGCCCTCGAAACAGGGGGCGGCGCGGGCCATTGCCGGCGCGCTCTCTGATGCCGGAATGAACCGCGAGGAAGTCGGCTATATCAACGCGCATGGCACCGGGACGGCGGCCAATGATAAGGTCGAATGCGCCGCGGTGGCCGATGTCTTTGGCCACCATGCCGATGATCTGATGATCTCTTCGACCAAATCCATGCATGGGCACCTGATTGGCGGCACCGGCGCGGTTGAGCTTTTGGCCTGCATCATGGCGCTGACCGATGGCATCATTGCACCCACGATCAATTACGAAGAACCCGATCCCGAATGCGCGCTGGACGTGGTGCCCAATGTGGCGCGCGAGGCTCAGGTCGGGGCGGTTCTGTCCAACGCGTTCGCCTTTGGCGGCCTGAATGCTGTGCTGGCGCTGAAGGCGGCCCCATGAGCGGCGAGACCGATCTTGGCGCGCTCTTGCGTGGCATGACCGCCGATCTGATTCCGGGCACCTTCGTCTTTGTCACCCTGTCAGAGGAGGGCATTCCGCCCGGACTGACTCCGCGCATGATGTTTCACGAGGCCGAGGGCACCACCCTCATTCTGCCGCGAGAGCAGGCCGAGGCCGCGGGGCTGGCCCATGAATTTCCCTGCCGGATGATCACGCTCAATATCCATTCCGCATTGGAGGCGGTCGGGTTCATGGCTGTGATCGCAACCGCGCTGGCGCGCGAAGGCATGGGGGTGAACCCGGTCGCGGGGTTCTACCATGATCACCTTTTTGTGCCAGAGGACCGCGTAGATGACGCGATGCGTGTCCTGGTGCGGATGGCGGCCGGGGCGGAGGTGGCTTGATGGCATGAAAAGACCCGCGGGGCAGATGATGCCCGGCGGGTCCTTGTCACATGTTCTGTCGGGGGCGGTGCTATTCCGTCGCGGCCCCAGCCAAAGCCTCCAGCTGTGCGCGCGCTTCGGCATTATAGGCCTCCAACGCGGCAAATCCGTCGGTAAAGCCCGACAGCGACAGCCCAAGCGCCACAACCTGATCGGGCGCTGGCAGCGGCACGATGGCGATCGTGGCCACATTGCCAGCCTCAAAGGCGTGGATCTCTTCAGTGGTCAGGCCAAGGCGCACGAAACAGCCGATCGCTTGGCAGAAGCTGAAGGGATAGACACGCGGCTGGCTGCTATCGACGGCCATGCGCAACTGCCCGGTTAACAGCGTATCGAGCGGCGTGACAATGGTCGCACCAGCAGCCAGATCGCCCTGATCGGGGACATCAAAGAGGTTAAATTCGGCCACCGCGTTGCCATCCTGATCGCGCAGCAACTGATAGAGCTGACAGGGGTCGGGCTGACCTTCGGGGGCCGATACACAGCGCAGTTCCCAATCGGAGAACTCCTCGCGGATATAGGTCGCGCCGACCTCGGGCGCGCCGGTTGACAGGCCAAGCTGTTCGGCGGCAGAGGCGGGTTCATCCGCCGTCTGGGCGGCCAGCGGCAGTGCCAGGCTGCTGATCAGAAGGGTCGCAACAATCGTGAGCTTTTTCATATAGGTGCCTCGTCAACCTGAGCGAAGAAACGGGTTCATGTCTGCCCCTTGGCTAACATGGCCGGGCGGGCCTGTCAGGCGCAAAATGATCCCCGCCCATGCCCGACCGCCCCTGATGGGCCGGATTTCGCCACTTGGATCAGGACACCATCGGGGCAAACAAAAAGGGCCCGCAAACGGGGCCCTTTTCAGCGTTGTTTATTCTCTCCCTGTCGGACTGGCCGACTTATGGGCGAACGCTAGGCCAGCGGCGGCCACCCGTCAACAGGGAAAAAGGTCCGAACCGGTCAAAACTTTCAAAGCGGTTTGAGGGAAATCGGCCGCGCCCTGAAAAAATACCGCGCCAATGCGGCGCGGCCAGTTAACAGGGAGGAAGATCATGCCCGCCGGGGCGAACCCGACATGGGCATGTCACAAAGACTGGCACAATAAGGTTAAGAATGTATTGTGACCGGCGCGCAATTGCGTGGCAGCACAAGCAAAGGGGCAGGGTATGCAGGATCGGATCTATATTGGCGGCGGCGGAACCGACTATGCCGAGGCGCAGCATATGCTGTTGAAATACGCCAATCGGCATGGGCTGATTGCGGGCGCAACCGGCACCGGCAAGACCGTGACGCTGCAGATCCTGGCCGAAAGCTTTGCCGCGCAGGGCGTGCCGGTGTTTCTGTCGGATGTTAAAGGCGATCTTTCGGGGCTGGCGGCGGCGGGCAGCGCTGAGTTTCACCTGCATGACGCTTTCATGTCGCGCGCCGACACGATCGGGTTTTCCGATTACGCCTATCGCGCTTTTCCGGTGACGTTCTGGGATCTCTACGGTCAGGCCGGTCACCCGGTGCGCACCACGATCTCGGAAATGGGGCCGCTTTTGCTGTCGCGCCTGATGGAGCTTTCCGAGGCGCAGGAGGGCATCCTCAACATCGCCTTCCGGGTGGCAGATGAACAGGGGCTTGGCCTGCTCGATCTCAAGGATTTGCAGGCGCTTTTGGTCTGGGTCGGCCAGAACCGCGCCACGCTTTCGCTGCGCTATGGCAATGTCTCGACCGCCTCGGTCGGGGCCATCCAGCGGCGGCTTTTGGTGCTCGAAGGGCAGGGCGGCGATCTCTTGTTCGGCGAACCCGCGCTTGAGCTTGCCGATATCATCGCCACCGATGCCAGCGGGCTTGGCCGCATCAATATCCTGGCCGCCGACAAGCTGATGAATGCGCCCCGGCTTTATGCCACCTTCCTGCTCTGGCTGCTGTCGGAGCTGTTCGAGACCCTGCCCGAGGTCGGCGACCCCGACAAACCCAAGCTGGTGTTTTTCTTCGACGAGGCGCATCTGCTCTTTGACGATGCCCCCAAGGCGCTGATCGACAAGGTCGAACAGGTCGCCCGCCTGATCCGGTCCAAGGGCGTCGGCGTCTATTTCATCACCCAAAACCCCGCCGATGTGCCCGAGGATGTGCTGGGTCAGCTTGGCAACCGCGTGCAGCATGCCCTGCGCGCCTTTACGGCCAAAGACCGTCGCGAATTGCGCCAGGCGGCGGAAAATTACCGCGAGAACCCCGATTTCGATACCGAGGATGCGATCCGCGAAGTGGGCGTCGGTGAGGCCGTGACCTCGATGCTGGAGCGCAAGGGCATCCCCGGCGTGGTCCAGCGCACGCTCATTCGCCCGCCATCGTCCCGCCTTGGGCCCATCGACGACGTGGCCCGCGCGGGCGTCATCGCCGTCTCGCCGTTTCGCGGCAAATACGAAGCCGGTGTGGACCGCGAAAGCGCCTTTGAGATCCTGCAACGCCGCGCCGAAGATGCCGCGCGTGAGGCTGAAACCGCCGAGGCCGCAGAGGAAGCCGAACAAAGCCCGGCGGTTCGCGAATATCAGAGGGGGCGGCGTTTTTCAGGCAACCGGGTGGGCCGCTCGAGCGCAACGAATACCACGTCACGCAGCCGATCCTCCAGCCGCTCCGATTCGATCGGCACCGCCTTTGCCAAGAGCTTCGCTCGCCAGCTTGGCACGCAATCGGGCCGGGCCATGGTGCGCGGTATTCTGGGTGGCCTGTTCCGCGGCCGCTGAGCTGGCGCGTCATGCTGGCCCCCCGGCCCCTATGCCAGCATATCGAAGCCGCGCTGTGACAACCTGACACCGGGCAGCGGCGCGCCCTCGTTCAGGCGCCAGGCCTGCAAGGTAAAGGTCCGAACGCCGGCGGCATGCATCGGGTCGGCCTCGGCCAGGGCGCGGGCCTCTTCCAGCGATCCGGTGCGCAAAACGATCATGCCCGCGCCGCTCATATAGGTGCCCTCGGCGTTCGATAGCGGCCCGGCGAGAAAGACCTTTCCATCAACCTCAAGACCGGCCACATAGGCTTTGTGCCGGGCCATCACGTCTTGCGGCGGGGGCCCGGGTTCAACCGGGGTCGTCACGCAGACAAAGACCTGCAGCGCGAGATTGCCGTTGGCGCGGCATTTTTCACCATATTCGTCCCATTTCATTGGTCCGGCCATGCCGATCCCTCCCTTTTGTCACTTTGTTTCAAACGATTGTCGCAGGATGTTCTTTTGCACCTTGCCCATGGCGTTGCGCGGCAATTCATCAAGGATATCAAGATGGCGCGGGATCTTGAACCGCGCGAGGCGTTCGGAAAGGGCCGCAAGCAGCGCCTCGGCGGTCGTGGCGCGCGCGTCTTGCAGCACCACCGCCGCCGCAACCGCTTCGCCCATATCGGGATGCGGCACGCCGAAAACCGCGCTTTCCAACACGCCGGGCAGGTCATCGATCTGCACCTCAACCTCCTTTGGGTAAATGTTATACCCCCCCGAGATCACCAGATCCTTTTGCCGGCCCACGATAGACAGGTAGCCATCTTTGTCGACCTGTCCCAGATCGCCGGTGATGAACCAGCCATCGCTGGTAAAGCTTTCGGCCGTTTTCTCAGCATTGCGCCAATAGCCCGGGGTTACGTTGGGCCCGCGCACCTCGATCCCGCCGATGCCGTGTTCGTCCGGGTTCGCGATGCGCAGCGATGTCCCCGGCAAGGCCTGCCCGACCGTGCCCGCGCGACGATCTCCATCATAGGGGTTCGAGGCGATCATGTTGGTTTCGGTCATGCCATAGCGTTCGAGGATCGCGTGGCCCAGGCGCGTCTCAAACGCGCGATGCGTCTCGCTCAGAAGCGGGGCCGAGCCTGAAATGATCAGCCGCATATGCGCCAGGCTCGCGCGTGAAAACCGGGGATCGGTCAGCATCCGGGTATAGAAGGTCGGAACGCCCATCATGGTGGTGCAACCGGGCAGGTGGGCCGCGATCTCATCGAGGTCAAATCCCGGCAGAAACACCATGCCGGCCCCCGCGGCCAACGTGACATTGGTCGCCACGAACAGCCCGTGAGTGTGAAAAATCGGCAGTGCGTGCAAGAGCGTGTCCCCGGCCGTGTACTGCCAGCACGCACAAAGCGCCCGGGCGTTCGACACCAGGTTGCCATGGGTCAGCATTGCGCCTTTGGATCGGCCCGTCGTGCCCGAAGTATAAAGAATCGCAGCCAAATCATCGGGCCCGCGCGGCACCGGGGGCACCATCTCTCCGTCCGCGGTGAGCGCATCGGCATCTGCCACCGCCACGCCGCGCGCGGTCGCCACATCGCGGGCGGCCTGCGTCGTTGGATCCAGGATCAACAGCGCCGGATCCGCATCCTGCAGAAAATAGTCGATCTCAGCCGGGGTATAGCCGGTGTTCAGCGGCACAAATACGGCCCCCGCCGCCACCGTCGCCAGATAAAGGATCAGACCCTGCGGCGATTTCGCGATCTGGCAAAGAACCCGGTCGCCGCTCGAGACGCCCGCCATCTGCAGATGCGCCGCCGTCTGCGCCACCCGGCGGCGCAGATCACCGTAGCTCAGGACACCATCGCCGGGGCTAGAAAGGAACGGTGCTGCATCGGGCTGGTGCAACAAGAGGGCGGAATGAAGGGTGTTGGCTGTCATATAAGTCGCTTTTCAACTGGACCCGGCGCGGCGGGGGCGGTTTTTGGACAGGATGGTGCGGATGGGTCGGGCGACGGCGACGTCACCCTGGCCGGCAAAGGCTTCGTGGCGGGCTTCGATCCGATCCAGCTCGTAAAGGTAATTCACCATCACGCCATAGCTTTGGGCGGCCCCTTTTTCGGACAGGTCGGCATCGGCATTGATCCGGTGTAGCTCGGCCCCGTTGCCCAGATGGAACCGCGCCACTGGATCAAGCGGCAGACCAGCGGGGGTTTTGGCCTCAACCAGGTATTCGGCGGCCAGCGGGATGACATCCTCAGGCGTTTCACGCTCCTGCCCGGCGGCCCACCGCGCCAAACCGGGTACCGGCGAAAGGGTTGAGAATGCACGCAGATTAGGCAATTCAGCGGCCAGATCCGCAGCCACCTGTTTGATCAGAAACGCCCCGAACGAGATCCCCGCCAGACCCGCCTGACAGTTCGAGATCGAATAGAAAATCGCGGTGTCTGCCTCGGTGGGGGCCAGCACCTCGCGTTCGACCGCCAGCAAGTCCTGAATGGACGCCGCCAGGCCCCGGGTCAGCGCGACCTCGACAAAGATCAGCGGCTCATCGGGCATGGCGGGGTGGAAAAAGGCAAAGCATCGCCGGTCGGGCGGTGCCAGGCGCTGCCTGAGAGCATCCCAATCGTCGATCGCATGGACGGCCTCATAGGCGATGATCTTTTCGAGGATATTGGCGGGCGTTGTCCAATCGATCCGCGCCGGCACCAGAAAGCCGCGATTGAACCAACTGCGCAGCAGGTGCCGCAGATCCGAGTCGATGGGCCCCAGGTTCGGATCATGTTTCAGAGCATCCAGCAGTTTGCGCCGGACCTCTACCAATCGCGCCGTGGCGCGCGGCGCCGTGTTCAGGCGGCGGAAAAGCTCCTGGCGTGGCGGCTCGGAAGCCAGTTGCAGCGCTTTCCACGTGTCGGGACCGCCGGATTTCGCCGCCGTCGCGGCCGCGACCACATCCTCCAGATCGACATCGAACTCATCACGCAGCGCCGCAAAATAAGACTGCAGCCCCGCGTCATCAGCAGATTCCAGCAAGCTCAGCACCTCATCGGCGATGGCCGCGCCCGAGGCTTCACCGCGCGCCGTCAGAAGCGTGTGCGACAGCTGCACCGGATCACCTTGCGCCGATTGCAGGCCCTCACCCCAGAGCCGTGGCATGAGCTTGGGGCCGACAAGGTTGCGCAAACGGCCAGCTAAAGACGTGTCGGTGGGCATCACTGTTCCAATCAAACCTGCCGACATCATAAAAAATCGACTTTTAGTTGACAACTCGTTTTTTGCAGCGGAAATTGTGGTATCGAATTTCTTGGGAGGACGAGTCGATGAAGCTTATGACCGGCACCGTGCAGGGGATGGTGGCACCTGTCGTATTTGCCGTCACGGGCGACCAGGCGACGGTCCTCGACGCCGCCGCCACCGATCTGGCGGGGATCATCGCGGCCCATGCCGCCGGTGCGCCGATGCCGTCGCCGGTATCGGGTGGCGCGACCCACGCGGTCGCCGACATCACACCCAGCCTGCCGATCGCACGCCCGGGCAAGATCGTATGTTTGGGCCTCAACTATGCCGAACATGCCCGCGAGGGTGGCTATGATGTGCCCGATTATCCGGCCATGTTCATGCGCGCGCCGACCTCGATGATCGCCGCCGAGGCGCCGATGGTGCTGCCGAATGCCTCGCATACGTTTGACTACGAGGCCGAGCTGATGGTCATCATCGGCAAGGGCGGTCGCCATATCACCGAAGCAGACGCGTTGACGCATGTGTTTGGCTATTCCACCTTCAACGATGGCTCGATCCGTGAATATCAGCGCAAGACGCATCAATGGACGGCAGGCAAGAATTTCGATGGCACCGGCGCGGTCGGCCCGCTGGTCGTCACGCCCGATGAGCTGCCCGCAGGGGCCACCGGCCTGACCATCCAGACGCGCCTGAATGGGCGGGTGCTGCAAAATTCGAACACATCCGATATGATTTTCACGGTCGCGCGGACCATCGCGATCGTTTCTGAGATCATGACGCTGGAGCCCGGTGACATGATCGCCTTTGGCACGCCCCCGGGCGTCGGGCACGCGCGCAAGCCGCAGCTCTGGATGAAGGCCGGTGACGTTGTCGAGGTTGAGATCGAGGCGATCGGCATCTGCCGCAACACGATCGTGGCCGAGGCCGACATGTCCGGCAGCGAGGCGGCGGAATGAACGATCAATCGGATGCCCGCCGATACGCCCAGGATGAAATCCGGGCGGTGCGTGCGAAGATAAGCAAGCTGGATGAGGCAAGCCTTGAGCTGATGCTGACCAAGGCGCGCTCGCATTACGCCTGGACCGACCGCCCGGTATCGCAGGATCAGTTGCACCAGATCTATGAGATCACCAAGATGGGTGCCACGAGCATGAATTCATCGCCGGCGCGGTTCATCTTTGTGACCTCGGCCGAGGGCAAGGAACGCATTAAGCCCGCCCTCAAGCCCAAGAATGTCGATAAGGTTCTGGGCGCACCGGTGACGGTGATCATCACGCAGGATCTGAGCTTTTGGGAACGGCTCGATTACCTTTTCCCGCATGAGGACCGCAAACCGATGTTTCGCGGCAAAGACGCCTATACCGCCGACACCGCCTATCGAAACGCCACGCTGCAAGGGGCCTATATGATGATGGCCGCGCGCGCTATCGGCCTCGATTGCGGGCCGATCTCGGGCTTTGACAACCAGGTCATCGACGAGACGATCCTGAAGGGCACGACGCAGAAATCGAACTTTCTTTTGAACCTGGGATATGCCGACGAAACCGCCGTGTTCGCAAAGCTGCCACGCCTGCCCTTTGAACAGGCATGCAGCTTTTTGTAACGCAATTGCACCGGGAGGGGTGCTGAAGAACAGGCCAACCGCCTGAAAACAAGTCTGGATTGGGAGGACAAGACCATGACTATGAAACTCAACCGCCGCACGCTTCTTGCTGGTTCCGCCGCCGTCGCGGGTGCCGCCAGCCTCGGGATGCCAGCGCTCGCACAAGGGCGCCCGGTGACCGTGATCGACGGCTATCCCGAACGTGCGATGTGGGTGCAGGAGCTGTCGAATTTCTATCTGCCCGAAGTGAACCGCCGCCTGGCCGAGATGGGCCGCGACGAGATGGATTTCCAGGAAAGCTATGGCGGCTCGATCGTGCGCCCGCGCGGCGTGCTCGAAGGTATGCGCCTGGGTCTTGGCGATATCGGCGTCGTGACGACGATCTTCCATTCCTCCACCCTGCCGTCGCAGGGCCTGGCGGCGGTGACGCCGTTTATCTCGGCCGATGCCGGGTTGGTCGCGCGTTCGGTCGATGAGATCGCGATCGAATTTGACGCGATGCGCGCCGAATTCGAAGCGCAGGATCAGGTCTATCTGGCGACCGGAGTCGTGCTCGACAGCTATCAGATGTTCTCCAGCACCGAGCTGAACAGTCTGGCGGATCTGGCAAATCTGCGGGTGGCGGGTGCCGGCTATAACCTGCGCTACCTCGAAGGGCTCGATGGTGCGGTTGGCGTGCGTGGGGGTCTGACGGATTTCTACAATATGGTTCAAACCGGCGTCACCGAAGCCGCGATGCTGTGGCCGGAGGCGGCCAACACCTTTGCGATCGCCGAGGTGGCCCCCTACATGCTCAAGGCCAATATCGGCGCCGTCAACTCCAAGACCCTGACCGTGAACAAACGGTTCTGGGACAGCCTGGATGCAGAGGTGCAGGTGGTACTGCGCGAGGTCGGCATCCTCTATCGCGATCGCCTGGCCGAAGTGGCCATGGGGCGCGCTGCTGCCAGCGAAGAGGCCTATGTTGCCGCCGGTGGCACCATCGTCGATATCGATCCCGAAGAGCGCGTCGCCTGGGCCAATTCTATGCCCAATATCGCGCTGGAATGGGCTGCGGGGCTGGATGCTGACGGCAAAGACGGCACCGGCATGCTGAGCGCCTATATCGACAAGCTGATCGCAGGCGGTGAGACACCCGCCCGCAACTGGGCCGCCGAGGCCTAGGCGCTTGAGCGAACCCAACACCCAGGCAGAGCCCCCGGCGGGCTCTGCCATCGCGCGCGGGGCCAATGGTCTGGCGCGTTTTATGACGGGGGTGGCTCAGGTCGCCAATGCCGTGGGCACATTGGTGGTGCTTGGCCTTGTGTTGCTGATCAACGCTGACGTGATCTCGCGCAACGCCTTTAACGCGCCCTTTCGCGGCACCTATGAGGCGGTGCAATTTCTGATGGTGATGATCGTGTTTCTGCAATTGCCCGATGTCGTGCGCATCAACCGCCTGACCCGATCGGACGGTTTTCTTGGCATAGTCGCCGGCCGCCGCCCCGCCACGGCGCGGTTCTTTGCGCGGGTCATCGACACCGCGTCTGCGGTTTTCATGGCCATCATTGCCTATGCCATGTGGCCCGAATTCGTCCGCTCCTGGACCGAAAACAACTATTTCGGCACGCCCGGCATTTTCACCGCGCCCTATTGGCCGATCCATCTGGCGATCACGTTCTCGGCCGCGCTCTGCGCGCTTATCTTCGCCACCAAGGCGATCTCGGGCAAACGTCGCCCGGAGCTTTTGCATCTTGAGAGGTCCGGCGCATGAGCCCGTTCGAGATCGGCTTGCTCTCGGTCGCGGCCATGGTCGCGCTGATCTATATGGGCGTCTATATTCCCATCGCTCTGGGCGTCGTGTCCTTTGTCACCATCTGGATCCTGCGCGGCAGTTTCGAGCTGCCGCTGGCGTTGCTGAAAATCGCCGTGGGCGACAGCGTGACGGAATATTCCTTTGCCACCATCCCGCTCTTCACGTTCATGGGGTTAATCGTCTCAAAGGCCGGCATGGGCGAGGATGTCTACCGGGTGATGAACACCCTGTTTCACAAGATCATGGGCGGCGTCGGCATGGCGACGGTCGGTGCCAACGCGCTTTTTGCTGCGGTCACGGGCTCTTCTATTGCCAGCGCCTCGGTTTTCACCCGGGTCGCCGTGCCCGAGATGATGAAGCTGAACTACAACAAACGGTTTGCGGTCGGGGTTGTGGCCGGGTCCAGCGTGTTGGGTATGATCATCCCGCCATCGGCCATGCTGATCGTCTATGCCATCGTGGCCGAGGTCTCGGTCGGGCATATGTTTTTGGCCGGCATCATCCCCGGCATCATGCTGGCCACGGCTTATATCGTTGCGATCTGGGCCATGTCGAAACTGCGCCCGTCTTTCGTGGTCGATGAAGGCGTCGGGCAGATCGCCGAGTCCGAGCTTTTGGACGCGGGCCAGATCCTGCTTCTTTGCCTGCCGCTTCTGATCCTTGTGGGGATGGTTCTGGGCGGGATCTATACCGGCTGGCTGACCCCGGTCGAGGCCGGGGCCGTCGGGGCCGCACTGGGCCTGATCTACGCGGTGATCCGCCGCAAGATCGACCTCAGGGGGTTTTGGACGGCGCTGTTGGAAACCGGGCATATCACGGCCGCGATCCTGTTTCTGATCACCGCCGCCTCGATCTATTCGCGGATGCTTGGCATCGCGGGGGTGCCGAATGCGCTTGGCGATTTTCTTGACACCTACCAGCTTGGCTTTACCGCCGTCATGATCATGCTGGTTGTCTTGATGCTGTTTCTGGGCACGTTGCTGGACACCGCATCGATCATCCTGATCATCGTGCCGCTTTTCCTGCCCATCGTTGAGCCGCTTGGCATCAGCCTGGTGTGGTTCGGCATCGTCGTGGTGATAGGGGCCGAGATTGGCCTGTTGACGCCGCCCCTGGGCATCTCCTGCTTTGTCATCAAAAGCACGATCAATGACCCCCGTGTGTCGCTCAAGGATGTCTTTATGGGCGCGGCCCCGTTCGCCTTTGTGATGCTGATCGTTCTTTTCATCCTGATCAAGTTTCCGATCCTTTCCACGGCTTTGCTGCCATAACTTCTGACCTCAGCGAGGGCCCCATGCGTAACGTGACACCCGACACCCTGACCGATCTCTTGCTGGAGCTGTCCGGCCCCGACACCGATCCGCGCCTGCAGGAGGTACTGACAAGCCTGGTGCGCCACCTGCACGCCTTTACCAAAGAGGTCGGGCTGACCCATGCGGAATGGCGCAAAGGCGTTGAGCTTTTGACCCGGGCGGGCGAGATGACCGATGATGAGCGCAACGAATTTGTGCTGTTCTCGGATATCCTGGGCCTGTCCTCGCTGGTCGATATGATCAATTCGCCCGAGAATTGCACCAGTTCCTCGGTTCTTGGTCCGTTTCATATCCTTGGTGCCCCCCCACTTCCGGTTGGCGGCGACATGATCGGCGATAATGACGGCCCGCAAGTTGTGGTGGAAGGCAAGGTCACGGGCCAGGGGGGCGTGCCCATCGAAGGGGCCGTGATCGAGCTGTGGCAAACCGCCGGAAATGGGCTTTATTCGAATCAGGATGCGGGCCAGAGCGATTACAACCTGCGCATCTCCATGACCACCGGGGCGGATGGGCGCTATGCGCTTTCCACCATTCGCCCGGCCCCCTATCTGGTGCCGACCGATGGGCCTGCGGGTGATTTGCTGAAGGCAACCGGACGCCATGCCTGGCGGCCATCGCACCTGCATTTCATCGTCCAGGCCAACGGCTATCGCAGCCTCGTGACCGAGGTCTTTCCCAGTGACGATCCCTATCTCGACGCCGATGCCGTTTTCGGGGTCCGTTCGGATCTGGTGATGGAATACCGCCCCGGCGATCGCGCAGCGCTGGCCGATGACATCGCGGCAAAGGACGCGTTGGCCGACAGCTTCAGCAAGGTTGATTTCGACTTCGTGCTATTGCCGGTCTAAACGGCGGTCTTGATGCCCGTGCCTTCACGCTCGGCCAGCTGCGCATAGAGGAAATCGCCTGTCTTGCGGTAGTGATCGACCAACAAATCCACCGCGCGCGCCGTGTCACGCGCCAGCGCCGCCTCGGCGATCTGGCTGTGTTCGTTATTCACCTGACGCTCTGGATAGGCCGCAAGGCTTGCCACGTTGCGATAGCGCACCGCCAGATCATAAAGCTGCGAGCAAAACTTCAAAAGATAGCCCGAGGGGCAGGCGGCAATCAGCGCCTGGTGAAAATCCCGGTGCGCCACCTCCCACATATCCGCATTCGCGGCGCGATCCATCGTGTTCAGGCGGTACTGCAACAGCACGATCTGCTCTTCCCATGCCGCCCCGCCATGGCCGATCGCATCGGCAAAGGCGATCCCCTCAACCCGGCAGCGCGTATCAAGCAGAATGGCGAAATCCTCGGCGCTGATCTTGGGTGCCCAGAAGCCGCGCTGCTCGTTGCGCACGACCAACTGTTCCGAGGACAAGATGCTCAGCGCCTCGCGCACCGGGCTGGCCCCCATTTCCAGTCGCTTGCGCAGCGCATCGATCTGGATCCGGCTGCCCGGCGGCAATTCACCCGACAGAACCATTTCGCGGATGCGGTGATGGGCCAAAGAGGTTAAAGAACGATGTGAATCCATGGGGTCACTCCTTGCTCGATACTAGATGGCGGGGCGCGGGGACTCAACGAAAATCGATTTTCCGGCGCAATTTAGCTGCAAGGGGTGTTTCCGGGGCGCACGAACGCCGAACGGACGCCTCGGCAAACCAGTCTTATCCAGGCCGCGGCCACGCGATCCGGTGGGGGTATCGGAGCCCACAGGGTGCCCTGCGCTTTCCTTCTGGCGCATGTCGCGCAAAGCCCCCGGTCCCCGGCGCGTGCTGCGATCCGGGTGCGCGATGTGGCCAAACCGTCTTTCCGCCTGCGTTTGATGGTGGTAGCCAGAGGGCGCGACAGGCCCGGATGAGCGGCAACAGCCGGTGTGAACGTCATAAGACACGCACCGCAATGGCTGCGTTAGACACCGGACGGGCAAGCTGAATAGGCGGCACATGGCTGACAGAGATAGACAAGACGACGTTACCAGAGCCGCCCGGTTCTCTGTCGCGCCGATGATGGATTGGACCGATCGGCATTGCCGGTATTTCCACCGGCTGATGACGCGCCAAACGCTGCTCTATACCGAAATGGTGACGGCACCGGCGCTTATCCATGGTGATCGCGATCGCCTCCTGGCGTTTGAGCCGTCCGAACATCCCGTGGCGCTGCAACTGGGCGGCTCGGACCCGGCGCAACTGGCCCAGGCGGCGCGGATCGGGGCCGATTTCGGCTATGATGAGATCAATCTCAATGTCGGCTGCCCCTCGGACCGGGTGCAATCAGGCGCGTTCGGCGCGGTGTTGATGGAACGCCCCGACCTGGTGGCCGAGTGCGTCGCCGCGATGATCGAGGCCAGCCCGATCGAGGTCACGGTGAAATGCCGCATCGGCGTCGATGATCAGGACCCGGCCCAGGTGTTGCCCGCGTTTCTTGAGACGGTCAGCGCGGCGGGTATCACCCGCTTTGCCATTCACGCCCGCAAGGCCTGGTTGCAGGGGCTCAGCCCCAAGGAAAACCGCGATGTGCCGCCGCTCAATTATGCGCTGGTGCATGACATGAAGGCGGCCTTTGCGCATCTGCACCTGTCGGTCAATGGCGGTGTCACGACGCTGGATCAGGCCTGCGCGCATCTCGATGCGGGCATGGATGGCGTGATGATTGGGCGCGCGGCCTATCACACGCCCGCGGGCCTGCTGCTCGATGCCGATGCGCGGATCTTTGGCCAGGCCGAGGAGGCGCGCAGCGCCGAGGAGGTGGCGCTTGCGATGATCCCCTATATCGAGACGCATCTGGCCAATGGCGGGCGGCTCAATCAGATCACCCGCCATATGTTGGGTCTCTTTGCCGGATGCCCCGGCGCGCGGCACTGGAAACGAACCCTGTCCGAACGCGCCCACCGGCCCGGGGCCGGTCCCGAGGTGATCGAGGCAGGCCTTGCCGCGATCCGCCAATTCGCCGCCTGAGCCGGCTTTTCATTCCCGCTGCCCTCTGCTTATCTGCAGCCCTCCTCACCCGCCCGAAAGCTGCCTTACATGCCCGATCTCTCTGCGTTTCTGCCGCTCTTGCTGCTTGTTCTGGCGATCGGGGCCTTTGCGGGGCTGGTGGCGGGGCTCTTGGGCGTGGGCGGCGGCATCATCCTGGTGCCGGCCTTCTATTTTGCGTTTTCGTCACTTGGCTATGACACGCCCGAGCTGATCCAGATCTCGCTGGCGACCTCGCTTGCCACCATCATCGTCACGTCGTTGCGCTCGGTTCTGGCGCACCACCGCAAGGGTGCCGTGGAATGGGGCATCCTGCGATCGTGGGGGCCCGGCATCGCCATCGGCGCGGCTTTGGGGGTGGTGGCCGCGAGCGGCCTGCGCTCAGAGATCCTGATGGGCATTTTCGGCGTTCTGGGGGTATGTGTGGGCCTCTATTTCGGCTTTGGCAGGCCCGAGTGGCGATTGGGCGACACCATGCCGATCGGCCCCACACGCGCCGTGGTTTCGCCGATCCTGGGATTCCTTTCGGTTCTGATGGGGATCGGCGGCGGCAGCTTTGGCGTGCCATTGATGAGCCTTTATGGCCGCCCCATCCATAACGCCGTCGCCACCGCGGCCGGCTTTGGCGTCATCATCGCGGTGCCATCGGTTTTGGGCTTTCTCTTTGTCGGCGGCGACGGGCCGGGGCGCCCGCCCTACACCCTCGGCCAGGTCAATCTGGTCGCCTTTGTCATCATCGTGGCCATGACGCTGATCACTGCGCCCTGGGGTGTGCGTTTGGCCCATGCGATGGATCCCAAACCCCTCAGACGGGTGTTTGCGATCTTCATCATGGTGATGGCGCTCAACATGTTGCGCAAGGCGCTTGGCTGGTGAGCTGGCTGGATGCCGGGTGGCAGGCCTTCGATCCCGATCCCGATCTGCTGACCTGGATCGCAGAGATCCGCCCAACCGCGCTGGCGGCTGCCGAGACCCCCGCCAATATCGCCCGCTGGCTGCGCTGTGGTGGTACCTGGTTTGCGGGCGTGAACCTTTTGGAAAATGACGCGGAGGGCAGGGTGGCGGGATCGGCCCCCCTGATCTGCGCCGCGCGGCGCGCGGCTGAGGCCGTTACCGGGGCTCTGCCGCTCGACCGGGGCCAGATCTCTGTCACCTATCCCGGCTATCCGCGCCCCGGTGCGGCCGACAGCCCGGCCAATTTCGCCTTTCGGCGTGACCGTGACGCAGCCCATATCGACGGGCTTCTGCCAATTGGCCCCGAGCGCCGCCGCCACCTGCGTGAGCCGCATGGCTGGATCCTTGGCCTGCCGCTCACCGAATGCAGCGGCGGTGCCGCCCCGCTGGTGGTGTGGCAGGGCAGTCATAAGATTATGGCCCGCGCCTTTCGCCGGGCGCTGACCGGCCATGCGCCGCATAGCTGGCCCGATATCGACCTGACCGCGCCCTATCACGCGGCGCGTCGCGAGGTTTTTGCATCCTGCAAGCGGGTCGTGCTTGAGGGGCGGCCCGGGCAGGCGCATCTGTTGCACCGGCTGACGCTGCATGGTGTGGCCCCGTGGTCCGAGGGCGCAATCGCCCCACGGGCGGGCCGTGTCATCGTCTATTTCCGGCCCGAACTGACCGATATCACCGATTGGCTGGCGCTGGCCTGATCATTTCTCGGGGATCAGGCCGCGCGGGCTGAACCGCAGCATCAGGAGCAGAAAGACCCCCATTGTCAAAAGCCGCATATGTGCGGCTGAATCGATCAGCCGCTCGCGCAGCGGGCTTTCGGGATCCATGCCGGCGGTCACGAATTGCATCAGGCCCAACCCGATGGGTTCAACCTGAATCCACAACCACCAGATCAAGAACCCGCCCAGAACCGCGCCCCAGTTATTGCCCGAGCCGCCGACGATCACCATCACCCAGATCAGGAAGGTAAAGCGCAACGGGTTATAGCTGGAAGGCACCAGCTGCCCGTCGAGCGTGGTCATCATCGCGCCGGCCAGCCCAACAACGGCCGATCCCAGAACGAAGACCTGCAAATGGCGTGCGGTGATGTTTTTGCCCATCGCGGCCGAGGATACCTCGTTGTCACGAATGGCGCGCATCATCCGGCCCCAGGGCGAATGCAGCGCCATTTGGCTCAGCCAGATCAACCCCAGCAACACCACGATGAACAGTGCCGCATAGCTCAGCTTTACGAAAATCGACGAAAAGGTCACCACATCGGCGCCCAGGCTATCGGCCAGATTGTTGAACCAGCTGCTGTTTTGCAGATCGACCTCATAAGGCACCGGGCGTGGCAGGCCGGTGACGTTCTTGACGCCGCGCCCCAGCCAATCCTCGTTTTTCATGATCGCGATCAGGATCTCGGCAATGCCAAGCGTGGCAATCGCCAGATAATCCGAGCGCAGGCCAAGCGCGGTCTTGCCGACCAGCCAGGCCGCCCCCGCAGCAAAAAGCCCGCCCACCGGCCAGGCCAGAACCACCGGCAGACCCAGCCCGCCCAGATAGCCGGTGAGGGCGGGGTTGACGCCTTCGATGGCATCACGGGCCGGATCGAAAAGGGCGCGATAAATCACATAGCCCGCAATCAAAACGCCAAGCAGTGCGGCGGTACGGATCAGGCCGCGCGGGGCCCGTGTCCAGACAAAAATGGCCGCCGCGATCGTTCCCGCGCCCGCCAGCATCGCCACCATCATGCGCGGGCCGCCGGCCGCCCAGGCATCGGGTACTGGCGGCATAGAGACCAGCACCGCCGCCAGCCCGCCAACGGCGGTAAAGCCAACGATGCCGACATTAAAGAGCCCGGCATAGCCCCATTGCATATTGACCCCAAGCGCCATGATGGCCGAGACCAGCCCCATATTGAAGATCGCCAGCGCCGTGTTCCAGGACTGGAAAAACCCGGTCGAGATGAACAGTAGGGCGACAAACCCGAACAGCAGGATATTTCTGGGCTCGATCCGGCTCATACTGATTTTCCTTTGAACAATCCTGTTGGCTTGAACAGCAGCACGATCAGCAGGATCCCGAAACTGACGGCGAATTTGTAGTCGGTTGACAAGAGCTGCATCAGCCCCTCGGGCTGCCAGCTTTCGGGCAGGATATGACCTGCCACACGGCGAAACGCATAGGTGACGGTGATCTCGGAAAAGGCGATCAGGAACCCGCCCGCAATCGCGCCGATCGGATTGCCCAGCCCCCCGACAATGGCGGAGGCAAAGATCGGCAGCAAAAGCTGGAAATAGGTGAAGGGCTTGAAGCTCTTATCCAGTCCGTAAAGCACGCCCGCCGTGGTCGCCAGTGCCGCCACGATGATCCAGGTGATCAGAACCACGCGTTCAGGGTTGATGCCCGACAAAAGCGCCAGATCTTCGTTGTCGGAAAAGGCACGCATGGATTTGCCGGTGCGCGTACGGCCCAGAAACCAGAACAGGGCCACGACCACAATGATGGCGGTCACCACGGTGATGCCCTGGCTGGTGCGGATGGCCAGGCCTTCCTCCAGCCCCGTCAGGGTGCGAAAATTGCGCGCCGAGATGATGAAGCGTTCGCCATCGGCAAAGCGTTGATCATCGACCCCGATGATGAACCGCACCAGCCCGTTCATGATGAACATGACCCCAAGCGAGGCGATCACATAGATCACCGGTTTCGCCTTTTGCTGTCGGTAGAACCGGTACACCAGCCGGTCGGTCCCGATCAGCAACAGCGCGGTGACCGCGATCCCCAATGGCAACGCCAGGAGCGCCGTGGGCAGCGGCCCGAGCGAGACGCCGAGGCTTTGCAGCCCCCAGGTGCCCAGGATCGTCACCATCGCGCCAAAGGCCATGGTGTCGCCATGGGCAAAGTTGGAAAAGCGCAGGATGCCATAGATCAGCGTCACGCCAAGCGCGCCGAGCGCCAGTTGCGCGCCATAGGCGGTGGCGGGCACGATGACAAAATTGGCCAAGACCACGATTGCGTTCAGCAGGTCCAAAGGGCACCTCCGTGCGGGTAAGTAAATGTCAGGCGGGCGTCAGGGGTCATCCCGCCGCCTCGCAGGTTCCGAAATAGGTGACGGCACCATCATTCTCACGATGCTGGCTCATCAGAGCCGTGCCATCGGCACCGATCGTCAACAGCGCGCTGGCCGGTCCGGTGCCAAAGGCGGCAAAGGGCTGTGTCGGGCCGTGCCCCGAGAGGCGCAGCGCGGGCAGGGGGCCGGAGGTGTCGCTGAGGAAGATCCAGATTTCCTCATCTGCGATGCCGATCTCGGCCAGCCGATCGGCCGGACCGCATTCGCCCGCGGCGGCGCATTCTACCGTAAAGGCGCAGGAATATCCGGTTTCGGCCATGATCGGCGTGGCCAGCAGGATCAGGGGCAGGGGCAGGACGCTCAGCCTCATTCTGTGGTCCTTTCGCAGGTGCCAAAACCGGTCACCGCGCGGGGGCGGATCTGCGGTTGCTGCAAGGTCAAAACAAGATTGCCACCATCCTCGACACTGATGACCTGAACCGCCTGCGTGTCGGCATTGACATGCAAAAGCGTGCGCAGGGTGGTCGGCTCAAGCGCGCCTTCGGGGGCCGGAATATTGGCAATCTCGGTATAATCGGAGGGCAAATCCGCGTTCCAGTCCACGCTCCAGCCGGCCCCGGCATTGGTGATCACGATCTGCTGGTCCAGATCGGTACAGGGCGAGACCTCGACACAGATGATCGACAGGGTGCAGGTCAGGCTCACGGATTGCGCCGCGGCGGGCAGGGCGGCCAAAGGCATCATCGCCAACACAAGGGCGGGTTTCAACATCTCAGAGCACCTCGCATTGGCCAATGGCGGATTCAACAGCAGGCCCACGTCCGGGGCGTTGAAAATGACGGGTATAGATCGCTTCGCCGCTGCGAAAGACCGAAATGACAGTGCGCCGGTCGGAGCTCTGCGTGACAAAGCTCTGCAGCGATGCGTCCGGCGGCGTCACATCGCGTATCGGTGTCAGTTGACCCCCGGACAACACCCACAGGCCCGGTTCATGGTCAATCGGCGCTATTTCGACGGAAAAACTGGCTGCGTCGCAATCGCCCTCAGCGCAGACCGGGCGAAACAGGCACACCACCGGCGTGACCTCCTGCGCCGCGACCGGGGCTGCGGCCATGCTCAGGGTCAGGGCGCGCAGGATCATCCGGCCACCCCGGGGATGACCAGCGCCACCGACCCCGTGGCAATCAACAAGCCGATCATGGATGTCATCCTCCCAGGAAACTGCGGCGCACCTCAGGGTCATGCAACAGCGCCTTGCCGGTATCGGTATAGGCGTTGCGCCCCTGCACCAGCACATATCCCTTATCGGCAATGGCCAGCGCCTGGCGGGCATTTTGTTCCACCATCAGGATCGAGATCCCGCTGCGCGCCACTTCGATGATGCGGTCAAAAAGTTCATCCATCACGATCGGGCTGACGCCTGCGGTCGGTTCATCCAGCATCAAAAGCTTGGGTTGCGTCATCAGGGCGCGGCCAACGGCCACCTGCTGACGCTGACCGCCGCTCAGCTCGCCCGCCGCCTGGTGGCGTTTATCCTTGAGGATCGGAAACAGATCATAGACCTGCGCCAGCGTGCCGGAAAAATCGTCGGTGCGGATAAAGGCCCCCATCTCGAGGTTTTCCTCGACCGTCATCGAGGTGAAGATGTTTGAGGTCTGCGGCACAAACCCCATGCCCTTGGCCACCCGCGCCTGCGGTGTCAGATGGCTGATATCCTCCCCATCCAGCCGCACCGCGCCCTGGCGCAGGTTGAGCATACCGAAAACCGCCTTCATCGCGGTCGATTTGCCCGCGCCATTGGGCCCGACAATGACCGCGATCTCGCCCTTTTCGACGGCGATGGTGCAATCATGCAGAATATCGGCCCCCTTGCCATAGCCGCCCGTCATGGCATCGCCAATCAGGAAGGGGCCGCCCGGGGCTGGGGTGGTTTGATCATCCTGGCCCTCGGCCGGTGACATGGAGCCAAGCCCATCGGGATTGCCGATCGACAGGTCTTTGTTGCCGCGTCCAGAATAGGGGGCGTCGCTCATCACGCGGTTTCCTTGTTCTTCAGGCCGGTGCCCAGATAGGCCTCGATCACATGCTCATTGGCCTTGATCTCGGCCAGACTGCCCTCGGCCAACACCTTACCTTCGGCCATGCAGATCACCGGATCACAGATCTTTCCAATGAAATCCATGTCATGTTCGATCACGACAAAGGTATAGTTGCGCTCTTTGTTGAGCCGCAAAATGGCGTCGCCGATCGTGTTGAGAAGCGTCCGGTTCACACCGGCCCCGACCTCGTCCAGAAACACGATCTTGGCATCGACCATCATGGTGCGGCCAAGCTCCAAGAGCTTTTTCTGCCCGCCCGAGAGATTGCCCGCCCGTTCATCGGCAAGATGCGAAATGGTCAGGAAATCAAGAACATCATCGGCTTTCTTAGCCAGCGCCACCTCTTCGCGCGCGATCTGGCCGCGCAGGGCCCAGGTGTTCCACAGTGTCTCACCAGTTTGATCGCCGGGCACCATCATCAGGTTCTCGCGCACCGTCATCGAGGCAAATTCATGCGCGATCTGAAAGGTCCGCAGCAGCCCCTTGCCAAACAACACATGCGGCGGCAGGCCTGTGATATCCTCGCCATCCATCGTGACGCGCCCTGACGTTGGCGGAAGAACACCCGCGATCACATTGAAAAGCGTCGTCTTTCCGGCACCGTTCGGACCAATGAGGCCGGTGATCGAGCCAGGCTCGATGCGCAGGCTTGCGCCATCGACGGCATGAAAGCCGCCAAAATGCTTGTGCAGGTCTTCAACCGTTATCATTTCCGGCCCTCATATATGAAAGCAGCCCGGTCATAAAACCGGGCTGCTTCAGTCTGTTACGTCGTAATCTTAGCGATAGCCAGCCGTGACAATCTCACCGCCCTCGATCGAGATCTCGCGGTAGTTGCCCGCCGATTCGCCGGGTCCAATCAGCTCGACCGCCGTGGCACCGGCATAATCGACCTCACCGCCTTCGGCGAGGATCTCCAGTGCACGGGCAAGTTCGCCGGGCTGGATCACTTCGCCGGGCGCATTGGCCACATCCATGACGCGCGCCGCGTAATCGGCCGGATCGGTGGATCCCGCCGCCTGCATCGCCATCAGCATCAGGGCCGCAGCATCATAGCTTTCCGCCGCAAAAGGCGATGAGCCGTCAAAGCCTGCTTCGGTGGCCATGGCCTGGAAGATGCTGGCACCCTCGCTGTCGGTACCGGGGAACTGACCGAAGGAGCCGTCGATATCAGTGCCGAAATTGCCGACCAGGGCCTCGCTGACCATGCCATCGGGAAACACGAATGTGTCGAACGCGCCGGTATCAAGCGACGCCTGAACAATGCCGGACCCACCGGTATCGACATAGCCCGCGACAACCAGCGCTTCACCGCCAGCTGCTGCCAATGCGCCGACTTCGGCCGAATAATCGGCGCGGCCGTCTTCATGGCTCGCCACCAACGTGACGCTGCCGCCCGCCGCCTCAAAGGCGGCTGCGAAACTATCGGCCAGACCCTGACCGTAGTCGTTATTCGTGTAGGTCACGGCAACCTCAGAGAAGCCGCGATCCATAATCACCTCGGTCATCACCTGACCCTGGCGCGCATCCGAGGGCGACGTGCGGAAGAACAAGCCGTTATCCTCGACCTGCGACAGCGCCGGAGATGTGGCCGAAGGCGAGATCATCACCATGCCGTTGGGCAGGGCGACATTCGACAGGATGGCGGTGGTGACGCCAGAGCAATCGGCCCCCATGATGCCGCTGATGCCTTCGGATGTGATCAGACGCTCGGCCGCGGTGGTGGCGGCGGCGGCATCGATACAGGTGCTGTCGGCGCGCACCGAGGTGACGGTCATGCCATCAAGCAATGCGCCCGACGCGGTCACTTCGGCCATGGCCAGTTCGGCCCCTTCGGCCATTTGCGGCGTCAGCGATTCGATCGGTCCGGTAAATCCGAGGATCACGCCGATGCGCACTTCATTGCCATGGCTGTCGGCAAAAGCCGCGCCGCTCAGCGCTGCGGTGGCCGCAGAGGCCAGCAGGATCTTTTTCATTCGTCTCTCCCAAATTGGACGTTTTTGTCTTATGCGGCCAAGTTAGGACGCGCCGCACAAATTGAAAAGGGCCGATTTGGTCCTTTCGTTGCGGCTTTGCGTCCCCGAAAACTCGGGGCTTCCGCCCGCGAACGCGGCTTGGCACAGTCCACCGCAAACATCAAACACAGGAGAGGCCGATGTCCGCCCCTGAAAATCCGCTGAAAACGGCCCTTGCCCAGGGGCATCTGCAAAAGGGCCTCTGGCTCAATTTGGGCAGCCCCTTGGTGGCCGAAATGGCCGGGCAGGCCGGGTTCGACTGGTGCCTGATCGATGGCGAGCACGGGCCCTGGGATCCGGCAGGCATCCGCGATCAGCTGATCGCGCTGAACGGCTCCGGTGCCGTGCCGGTTGTCCGCGTGCCCTGCGATGCGCCCTGGGTGCTGAAACAGGTGCTGGATCTGGGTGTCCAAACCGTGCTGGTCCCGATGGTCCATTCCGCCGATCAGGCCCGCGAGGTTGTGCGCGGGTTGCGCTACCCGCCGGCTGGTATCCGCGGCCACGGGGCCATGGTGGCGCGGGCCGGAGGGTTCGGGCGCATTGCAGATTACCCGGCCACGGCAGACGCGCAGATCTGCTGCCTCGTGCAGGCCGAAAGCCAGGCCGCGCTAAATGATATCGACGCCATTGCCGCCACCGACGGTGTCGATGCGGTCTTTATCGGCCCCGCCGATCTGGCCGCCGATATGGGCCATCTCACCGACCCGAACCACGCAGCGGTGCAGGCCGCGATCACCGATGCCATTGCGCGCATTCTGGCCCAGGGGAAGGCTGCTGGCATCATCTGCGCGCCCACTGATTTTGCGCGCTATATCGGCCTCGGGGTGACGTTTCTGGGGATGGGCAGCGATGCCATGATCCTGCAGGCAGGGCTTGCCGCACTGGCAGAGGGGCCTCGCCCATGATCCTGGTCGATGCCGATGCCTGCCCGGTGAAAGAGGAAATAACCCGCGTCGCGCTGCGCCATAAATGCCCGGTGCGCTTTGTCGCCAATCAGGGGTTGCGCCTGCCCGATCATCCGCTGATCACGATGGTTGTGGTCGATGCAGGCTTTGATGCCGCCGATGATGCGATTGCCGAGGCGGCCGGACCGCACAGCCTCGTCATCACCGCAGACATCCTTCTGGCCGACCGCTGCCTGAAATCGGGGGCGGTGGTGATGGACGCCAAGGGGCAGGCCTTCTCGCAGGCCTCGATCGGGGCGCAGATCGCCACGCGCGCCATCATGGCCGACCTGCGCGCCGGGCTCGACGGGCAGGGCATCGGCGGCCAAAAACCCTTCTCGCAAAAAGACCGCAGCCAGTTTCTGAACGCGCTGGAAAACGCCCTGCGCAAACTGCCGCGCGCCGGTTAACCCAATATCAAGGTTAACGCGCGCGCCCCTTCATCTTGGCAAAAATACCTCGGGGGTTTCGGGGGCTGGCCCCCGATCCAGACCTACAGCCCCTGCGCCTTGGCCTGACCCCAAAGCGCGTCCATCTCGTCCAGATCGCTCTCCTCACACCCTCGGCCCTGCGCGCCGAGCGCCGCCTCGATAAACGCGAACCGCCGGACAAATTTCGCATTCGCGCCGCGCAGCGCGACCTCCGGATCGACCTTCAAATGCCGCGCCAGATTGGCCATGACAAAAAGCAGATCGCCCATTTCCTCGGCAATTTTCTCCTGTGGCAACCGGTCCCGCGCTTCGGTCAGTTCGCGCGCTTCCTCGGCAATCTTGTCCAGAACCTCGCGGATCTCGGGCCAATCGAACCCGACCCGCGCGGCGCGCTTTTGCAGCTTTTCGGCCCGCATCAGCGCCGGCAGATTCCGCGCCACATCCGCCAGCACGCCGCTCTGCGCCCGGCCGGCGCGTTCTGCGGCCTTCACCGCCTCCCAATCCCGGGTCTGCTGTTCGGCAGACTTGTCGCGGCTTTCATCGCCAAAGACATGCGGATGGCGTGCCACCATCTTGTCGGCCACACCCTGCACAATCGCCGCAAATCCGAAATGCCCGGCCTCCTCGGCCATGGCCCCGTGATAGACCACCTGCAACAACAGATCGCCCAACTCGCCCTTCAGATCGGCCATATCGCCACGCTCGATGGCATCGGCGACCTCATAGGCTTCCTCGATCGTATAGGGCGCGATGGTCTCGAAATTCTGCTCGATATCCCAGGGGCAGCCGGTTTCAGGGTCGCGCAGGCGGCGCATGATCTCCAACAATCGCGGCATGCCGCCTTCGGGGTCATGGATCAGATCATCGCGCATTGTGCAGGCTCCGGCTTTCGGTCAGGCTGTCGCCGTTAGAGCCGAGGAACCGGGGGGAGTCCAGCAATGCCCGTGATCAACCGCATCGCCGCCTATTCCGACGACATGACCGCCTGGCGGCGGCATCTGCACGCCCATCCCGAACTGGGGTTCGACTGTTTTGAAACCGCCCGCTTCGTGGCCGAACAGCTGCGCGGCTTCGGCATTACCGAGATTGAGGAAGGCATCGCCACTACCGGCCTCGTGGCCATTATCGAGGGGCAGGGCCCGGGGCCCACCATCGGGCTGCGCGCCGATATGGATGCGCTGCCAATCAAAGAGGCGACAGGCCTGCCGCATGCCTCGGTCAATCCCGGCAAAATGCATGCCTGCGGCCATGACGGGCACACCACGATGATGCTGGGGGCTGCGAAATACCTGGCCGAGACGCGCAATTTCAAAGGCCGCGTGGCGTTGATCTTTCAACCGGCTGAGGAACATGGCGGCGGGGCCGGGGTGATGTGCGCCGAGGGCATCATGGATCGCTACGGGATCGACCAGGTCTATGCCATCCACAACACGCCCGGCCATGCGCTTGGCCACATCTACACCACGCCGGGGCCGATCATGGCCGCCGTTGACAGCTTTGACATCCATATCACCGGGCAGGGTGGGCACGGGGCCTATCCGCATGAATGCCGCGATCCGGTGATTGCGACGGTCGCCATCGCGCAGGCGCTGCAAAGCATCGTCTCGCGCAATCATTACGCGTTGCAGGATCTGGTGATCTCGGTGACCATGATCCACACCGGAACGGCCGAAAACATCGTGCCCGAAACCGCCTATCTCGGCGGCACGGTGCGCAGTTTCGATCCCGATCTGCGCAATATGGTCGAAACCCGTATGAACGAGATCGTGGCCGGGCAGGCGGCTTCTTTCGGGGTTGAGGCGCGGCTCGGTTACAAACGCTCCTACCCGGCCACGGTGAATGACCCGGACCGGGCCGAATTTGCGGCGGGCGTCGCGGCCGAGATCGTGGGCGCGGCCAATGTCGATGCCAATGGCCCCCGCGAAATGGGGGCCGAGGATTTCAGCTATATGCTGGCCGAACGCCCCGGGGCCTATCTCTTTCTAGGGCAGGGGGCGGGCGCGGGCCTGCATCATCCCGAATATGAATTCAACGATGAGGCTGCCCCGATCGGGGCGAGCTTTCTGGCCCGGCTGGTCGAACGCGCCCAACCGTTGGACTGAATCCATGCGGTTCAGTGCTTTTCGGCCCGCAAGTAGCTGCGCAGCCCATAAAGCAGCGGCGTGCCATCGGCGGCCACCGCCACATCCTCGACCGCGCCGATACAGATATGATGCGTGCCGATTTTCTCCGCCGATACCAGCCGGCAGTCGAAGCTGACCAGGGCCGCGTCAAAGCGCGGCGCGCCGGTTGCGGCCATCGAAAATGCCCCGATATTGAACTTGTCGCCGCCCGGTGCCGGCGTGCGGCCCGAAAACACATCCGAGATCTGCGCCTGATCGGTCGTCAGCACATTGACGCAGAAACAGCCGTTTTCCAACAACGTCGGCAGGGTCGGGGCCAGCGCATTCAGACAGACCAACAGCGTCGGCGCATCGCCATCGGCCGACACCGGGGTCATCGCGCTAACCGTCACGCCATTGCGCCCGGCGGGCCCGTCCGTTGTCACGATACTGACCGAGGCCGCGGCAAGGCTCATCCCGTTCAAAAACCCCTGTCTCAGATCGGTCCGGGTCATCGGGCATGTTTCCTTTGGATGGGCGCAAACGGCCCCCTTGTGATGCACCGCGCGCCCATAAAGATGCAAGTCGGAGTTGCCATTGCCGGGCCCTTGGGCTTTGGATAAGGCCTTGGCACGATGCTGCGAAAGGGACCGCGATGGCTTTGGAAGACGCGAAAAAGGATGTTGACGGGGCCTTCACACGCGAGGGGTTGAGGGGGCTCTCTTATGAAAACACCTTTGCCGGGGCCACCAGCTTTCTGCGCCGCCGCTATAGCAAGGATCTGACCGGCGTTGATGTCGCGATCACGGGCGTGCCCTTTGATCAGGCCGTCACCAACCGCCCCGGCACCAGGCTGGGCCCGCGCGCGATCCGCGAGGCCAGCGCGCTTTTGGTCAATGACCCGCCCTATGGTTGGGACGGCTATGACCCGCTCAGCACACTGGCGATTGCCGACTATGGCGATCTGGCCTTTGATTATGCCCGCATGTCAGAATTTCCCGCCACGTTGGAGGCGCATGCCACCGCCATTCTGGATCAGGGGGCCGCGATGATCGCACTTGGCGGCGATCATTCGATCACGCTGCCTTTGCTGCGCGCCCATGTCAGGAAACATGGGCCCCTCGCGCTGATACAATGCGATGCCCATACCGATACCTGGCCCGATGATGATCCGGCCCGCGTCGATCACGGCACGTTCACCTACAAGGCGGTGCAAGAGGGGCTGATCGATGTCGCCCGCTCGGTCCATATCGGGATCCGCACGGTGGTGGAGGATAATCTGGGCATTGCCGTGTTGGATGCGCGCATGATCCATGAGAAGGGCCCCGGTGCCGTCGCGGCACGTGCCCGTGAAATCGTAGGCGATGCGCCATGCTATCTGAGCTTTGATATCGATTGTCTCGATCCGGCCTTTGCGCCGGGCACCGGCACGCCGGTCTGGGGCGGGCTTTCCTCGGGGCAGGCCGCGATCCTGATGCGCGATCTGGCCGGGATCAACCTGGTTGGCGGCGATGTGGTCGAGGTCTCGCCGCCCTTCGATGCCGCCGCCATTACGGCCGTTGCGGGCGCGCATGTCGCGATGGAGATCCTGTGCCTCTGGGGCTGGGTGCGGCGCTGATCCCGGTTTTGCGAATCGCGCGATGGGGCTATGGCACGGGTGTCAGCATCACCGACAGGACCGCGCCCCCATGACCCGCGAGGACAGGCCCCGCAAACACCCCGAGATCGCGCGCGAGATCTCTTATGCCCAATCGGCCCGCACCCGCGGCGGGCGGGCGGTGATCCGGACAATGGAAAACACCACCGGGCGCATGCGCCTGATGCGGCGGGCGCGTGGCTATGAAGAAGAGGTGGCAGAGGGGCGTGATTTCTGGGCCGTGCTGGTGGACCGCTACGGGCTGAGCTTGGAACTGGCGGGCGGCGCGCTGGAAAACATCCCCGCCGAGGGGCCGGTCATCGTCATTGCCAACCACCCTTACGGCATTCTGGACGGATTGATGTTGGGCCATATCCTGGGCCAGGCGCGGGGCGATTTCCGGATTCTGGCCAACAGCGTGTTTCGCAAGGCTGCCGAGCTTGAGCGTGTCATCCTGCCGATCTCGTTCGAGGATGACAAAGCCGCATTGGCGCAAAACATCCAGACCCGGAAATCAGCCCTGCGATATCTCTCGCAAGGCGGGGCAGTCGGCGTCTTTCCGGGCGGCACGGTGTCGACCGCTGCCAAACCCTTTGGCCGCCCGATGGATCCCTCCTGGCGCGGCTTTACCGCGCGCATGATCGCCAAATCCGATGCCACCGTCGTGCCGGTTTTCTTCGATGGCCATACCAGTCGCCTCTTTCAGATCGCCAGCCACCTGCATTCCACCTTGCGGCTGGGGCTCTTGATCAAGGAATTCAGGAAACGAGTGAACACGCCGGTGCGCGTGGTGATCGGTGAGCCGATTTCGCGCGCGGGTCTGACGGAACATTCAAAAGACCCGCGCGCGATGATGGATTTCCTGCGTCAGGCCACTTATGACTTGTCGCCAACACCCCTGAACCCGGCCGAGATCGGGTTTGAATTCGATGAAAGGCACAAACGCGATGGCAGTCGGAATATTTGACAGCGGATTGGGCGGGCTGACGGTGCTGGATGCCGTGGCCAAGCGCCTGCCGG
>Ga0316207_10000774_pt1 | contig 45557 bp, 34 predicted proteins | sample 6weekpyrite_MG_FD_204943 | JGI IMG/M metagenome (GOLD analysis project Ga0316207, IMG submission 204943) | Microbial mat bacterial communities from mineral coupon in-situ incubated in ocean water Damariscotta River, Maine, United States -... | ecosystem: Environmental > Aquatic > Marine >... | reverse complement strand
ACTGCGCCAGTTACTGGCCACCAGTGGCAGGTCACGTATCACCAGGCCCGCCGCATGTACCTGTGAAGATTCTGCATCGCCATCGCAGGTGCCTACATTGCCAACATGGGGAACCGTTAAAGTAACAATTTGTCTTGCATAAGACGGGTCGGTGAGAATTTCCTGGTAACCGCTCATCGCGGTATTGAATACGGCTTCGCCGATAGATTCACCGGAAACACCTATGGATTGACCCCAGAACAGGCTTCCATCTGCTAACGCTAACAGCGCCTTTTGAATCATTATGCCTCCGCCGAACATACGAAACGGGAGCAGCGATTGACTCGGTGCTCCCGTTTTCAGGATATGATGAATTTCCCGCTAATTTTATAGGCAAATGAGAAATTTTGCCATTCAAAATCGGGTGTCTTTACTAGAAGTGAAAAAGCCGGAACTGAACCGTTCCGGCTTTAGAATTTGGCGTCCCCAAGGGGAGTCGAACCCCTGTTGCCGGGATGAAAACCCGGTGTCCTAGGCCTCTAGACGATGGGGACGCTGTAACGTCAAACGATGTCTCGTTGAAGTGGCGCGAATTATAGGGAGCATTTAATAACTCGTCAACACTATATGACGAAATTATTTCACTAAATTAGCAATTGCGAATATAACAGCAAAACTTGCAAAATAATTCCAGCTTACGTTAAGGTTATCAGGCCGTTGTTTCAGGCGGCTCACACGCGCAGTGGATGATGTTTCGTGTGATAAATTGATATGGAGATTTCAAATGAAACGAGTAACAACTCTACTCGCCCGTGCCTTACGCGCACTGGCATTTTTTTCAGCATGCTGTTTTTCATCTTTCACTCATGCGGCTTCGGTCAGTGATTTGCTGATTAGCGAAATCATGGCGAATCCTGCTGCAGTTTCTGACACCAGTGGTGAATGGTTCGAACTATTTAACCCGACAGCCGACACCATCAACCTCGATGGCCTGACACTGTCGGATGATGGAGCCAACAGCGTTCTACTAAGCGGAAGTAATCTAAGCATTAACTCGGGCGATTATTTCGTTCTGGCACGCAACGATGACAGCCTCATCAATGGTGGATTCGTAGCCGACTACAGCTATGGCTCTGGCTTTACCCTGAGTAATAGCAGCGATGAAATTGTCTTTTCAGATAGTAACGGCGAACTGTTACGCCTGAATTATAGCGGCACATTTGTCAGCAGTGGCGCAAGCATGGAACTGCTAAGTGACACCATGCTACTGGGTAATTATGCGCTTTCAACAACGGCTTATGGCGCAGGTGATCTGGGTACGCCGGGAACCGCGGGGCAGTTTACCCATAGCGTTAGCCCTTCGCCTGTACCCTTACCGGGAACTGCCTGGCTTTTGCTTTCGGGACTTGCTGGTTTAGTAAGTTTTAAACGAAAACTCATTTAGACCTGTTTATTTAATGCTTCAACTCCCATCCACTGCGGGGAGCTGAAGTAGCTTAGTCCGTTGTATCTATTTCAATTCTCAACGACTAGGTGTCAATTTTCGCCCAGGAATCACGTAACGTAACGGTACGATTAAACACCAGTTTATCGTCTGAACCACTATCACGGCAGAAATAACCTTCACGTTCAAACTGGAAACGTTCACCCGGTTCTGCATCCGCTAGAGACGGTTCCAGCATACAATTTTCAAGTACCTGTAATGAATCAGGATTAATGCGCTCTTTATAATCTACACCATCTTTACCATCATCTGGTGTAGGATGATTAAACAGACGATCATACACTCGCACCTCTGCTTCAATCGCATGCGCGACAGACACCCAGTGAATAACGCCTCGCACTTTTCTACCTTCAGGGTTCTTGCCCAGTGTATCCGGGTCATACACGCAGCGCAGCTCGACTATTTCACCCTGCTCATCTTTGATGGCTTCATCACAACGAATCACATAACCAGAACGCAAACGCACTTCACCACCCAGCACCAGTCGTTTGAACTTCTTATTAGCTTCTTCACGGAAATCTTCGCGATCGATATAGACTTCGCGCGCGAAAGGAATCGTTCGCTTACCAAATTCTTCATTCTGCGGGTGATTAGGCGAAAGGAGCTCTTCCTGCTGATTCTCAGGATAGTTTTCAATCACCACTTTAAGCGGGTTTAACACCGCCATACGGCGCGGCGCGTGTTCATTGAGGTCCTCACGAATGGTGGCTTCCAGCATGCCCATTTCAACCGAATTATCGACTTTACTTATACCAATGCGATGACAGAACTCACGAATCGACCAGGGCGTAAACCCTCGACGACGCAGACCTGCAATCGTTGGCATACGCGGATCATCCCAGCCATTGACGATTTTTTCTTCTACCAGCTGGGTGAGTTTACGCTTACTCATAACCGTGTACTGAAGATTCAGGCGAGAAAACTCAATTTGCTGCGGGTGACAGCCAATAGAAATATTATCCAGCACCCAGTCATACAACGGACGGTGATCGGCAAACTCCAACGTACACAGCGAATGCGTAATGCCTTCCAGCGCATCAGAAATAGGATGGGTATAGTCGTACATAGGATAGATCGACCATTCGGCCCCCGTCTGGTGATGAACGACACCGTGACGAATTCGATACAGTGTGGGATCACGCATATTCATATTGGGCGAAGCCATATCGATTTTCGCACGCAATACCCGTGCACCATCGGGGAATTCACCTGCTTTCATCCGAGCAAACAGGTCGAGATTTTCATCCACACTACGCTCACGGTATGGGCTAGGCTTTCCTGCTTCTTTTAGCGTACCGCGATATTCACGGGTTTCATCAGCCGACAAATCACAGACATATGCCTTACCAGACTGAATCAGTTCGACGGCGTAGTCATATAGTTTCTGGAAATAATCAGAGGCATAGTAGAGACGATCATCCCAGTCATAACCCAGCCAGTGCACATCATTCTGGATGGCATTTACAAAATCGATGTCTTCTTTTTCGGGGTTGGTGTCGTCAAAACGCAGATTACAGGTACCGTTATAATCTTCCGCGACACCAAAATTCAACACGATAGATTTAGCATGGCCAATGTGCAGATAACCATTGGGCTCAGGTGGAAAACGCGTGGCCACCTTGCCGTTATTTTTATTGTTCGCCAGGTCATCATCAATAATGTGACGAATGAAGTTGGTTGGCTTATTGGTAGGCTCATTAGATGGCTTGGAACCCTGATCAAGGCTCATACGGTAAAATCCTGTTGATTGAATGTGAAACAGGGGCGTATTTTAGCCTTTATCAGGGCGACTGATAAGTTGTATCTTTGGAATACAGGAATGTTTATAAATTACTTAACTTTCCACGTGTCATATTTCTGTTCCCATTCCCAGGCATGCCTGATGATAGTTTCAAGGTCAGTAAACTCAGGCTTCCAGCCCAGCTCTTTCTGCAACAAAGAAGAATCGGCCACCAGACGCGCAGGATCACCATCACGACGCTCACCCGATTTCACCTCAAAATCAGTCCCGGTCACTTTTTTAGCCGCATCAATCACTTCTTTAATAGAATACCCCTGACCATTACCCATGTTGTAAGCGCGGCTCTCACCACCCGCAACCAGATGCTCCAGGCCTAAAAGATGCGCACTACACAGATCGTTGATATGGATATAGTCACGCACACAGGTACCATCCGGCGTATCGTAATCATCTCCAAACACCGTAATGCAATCACGACGCCCAGAAGCGGCCTGCAATACCAGAGGAATCAAATGAGTCTCCGGAATATGCCGCTCACCCAGCTCACCGTCAGGGTCCGCACCCGCCGCATTAAAGTAACGCAAACTCACTGATTTCAACCCATAGGCATGATCAAAATCGGACAGTATCTGCTCAACCATTAACTTACTGTGACCATAGGGGTTGATTGGTTTTTGAGGGTGCTTCTCGTCAATTGGCGTGTATTCAGGCTCGCCAAAAGTTGCCGCGGTAGATGAGAAAATGAAGGCCTTAATGTCATTCTCGATCATCGCATCCAGCAGTACCTGAGTATTGGTGACATTATTACGATAATACATAGATGGTTTTTCAACCGACTCACCCACCTGGATATAAGAGGCAAAATGCATTACGCCATCAAAAGAGTAATCGGTAAAAAGTTTATTCAATAAAGCCGAATCAGCTATATCGCCTTCGACAAACTCACTGTATCTAACTGCATCTGGATAACCATTTGAAAGATTATCCAGAGTCACTACATCATGACCAGCCTTAGCCAGCATTTTCACCATGTGCGAGCCGATATAACCTGCTCCGCCAACCACTAAAACTTTCATAATATATGCCTTTTAATATGCATTTTTATTTATAAAACCTTTGAAAATAGTCAGAAAGATGATTTTCAGATCAAACCATAGAGACCAGTTTTCAATATAGTAAAGGTCGTACTCTACACGCATTTTCATTTTATCCAGAGTATCTGTCTCACCACGAAGGCCATTTACCTGAGCCCAGCCTGTTATGCCTGGCTTTACCATATGGCGGAGCATATAGCGATTCACTTGATCTTTATAAAGTTCATTGTGCTGAACAGCATGAGGACGTGGTCCAACAATAGACATCCGTCCCTGTAAAACATTATAAAACTGAGGAAGTTCATCAAGACTAGTTTTTCTCAAAAACTTACCGAACTTAGTCACACGAGCATCATTTCTTGAGGCCTGAACCAGATCAGATTGCATTTCAGTGTGTCCGCCCATCGTTCGGAACTTATAAATATTGATAATTTTACCGTCCCACCCATGCCTCTTTTGCTTGAAGAGAACGGATTCGGATGTAGTCAGCTTTAGAATTGTATATATCAGTATTAGTAGTGGAGAAATAAGCAATATGATAATTGTGGCCAATAAATAATCTTCTACCTCCTTAATCAGCCTATTTCCACCACCCATTGGTGTTTCAGAGAGATTTACCGCTGGTAACCCAGCTACTTCTGTCATTGAGTGATTAAGAATAGAGAAGCCGAAGATATCAGGAATTAACTTTATATTAACAGTATGATGCCGAAGGCTGAATAACAACTCTTTCATTCTTTGTTCGGCACGCAAAGGCAGTGCAAGCCAGATTTCATCTACTGTATGCTTCATCATATAAGACTCCACATCATCTATTGAACCTAACACGTTTACGCTATTTAGATATGTACCTTTCAAATTTGGCGCATCATCAAAAAAGGCATTGACAACATACCCCGTCCAGGAGGACTGAGCAATTTGCTCACTTACTCTTTTTCCTAAATCACCCGCACCAACTATAATAACATTACGAATATTCCTATTTTTTCTACGCTGATACTGTAAAAAGACATAAACTATGATCCTTGAACAAACAACGAAACAAAGCCCCAAACTAGCCCATAGACCAAGCCACAATCTAGAATAAAGTGCAGAAATTTTTAAAGCGAAAAGCAGGATAATTAACAGCACGATAACAACACACCATGCCGCAAGAACCATCTCAATCTGTCGATATATACTCTGACCGCGCCACGATGCGTAGAGATTAAACATTGGAAATACAATTACAACGCACAAAACTGAAAAACTGATAAGAAAACTATAATCCCTTGGTATATCAAAGCCTAAATCGTCAAATGAAAACCTTATACCGTAAGCCACCAATGCAGCCAATAAAACCGATAATGGATCACTAATACGCGATATGAGCCCTATATAACCTGAATATGTCTTGAAAATTGACTTACCAAACATGAAACATAAAACTCTGATTAAAACGTATATACTAGCATTAAATCAATTCCAATAGCTTGACTGAGCACTCATAACCCTTTTCATAGCAACGGGTATACTTTTTTCAATCATGCCAAGCCTATAACCAACAAACTTGATAATAGTTCTAAAAAAGGACTCAATAATCAAAATAATGTTTTTATGCATCAAAAATGAAACTTCAGACCTGATAAACTCTAGACCTTTCGATTCGGCATTACCAAATTCATGTAAGATCCATTGCTCTCTTGAATTGAATACTCCAATATCAAAATAACGCCGAAACTCATCCATATAACCATAATTATGCGAATGATAGACAGCTGCTTTAGAACAATAAGCGATTTTCCAACCTTTTTTTAACATCTTCGCCGCCACATACATATCCTCACTAACAATTGTATCAAGAGGAAAACCACCTACATCAATTAGCGCCTCAGTCCTATAGGCGCAAAAAGAGTTTGAAGTAAAAGCCACTTTAAGCCCCAGAGCCTCTTTATCTTTTATAGATCTAATATGTGATTTATCGGGATAATTAAATATCCGTGCGTGAGCTTCAATCTGCCGCGCTCCTATTCGAGGCAACTGACGGCCATAACTAATACCTACCAATGGATCATCGAACACGTTAACCAACTTATTTAATGCGTCATTTGATGCGAGGAAAGCATCTTGAGTAAGAAATATAACAACATCTGAGTTTAAATATTTCTGAAGCGCAAACTGCCTGGTTTTTCCATGACCAAAATCTTCTTTTGAAATCACATCACAAGTAAATCCATACTCTTTGGCAAGCTTAACAGTATCATCACTAGAACTAGAATCAATGATGTAAACTGAAGATAACAATAAGTTTTGACTAGACACTGAATCCAGCCATTTTGACCACGAATTCCCAGCATTATATGTGGGAACAATGAGCACTATATTCATTATTTAAACAACCAAAAATCAATTTCGTTTAGAAAAAGGCACATCATAATTAAATATTAGCTCTGTATTTATAGGTACATTAACATTGCAACATTGCGAAGAAACCCGCATTTAAAAAAGCCCATTTTTATCATTTGTATACGCCTTTTCAACCAAGACATCTTATACATTTTGAGATAAGCCTTAACAATTTTTTGATTATGATCAGATAATGCGATAGATTTCGCAAACATCTCGGCTTGAATATTTGTTTTCTGAAGTCTTTTTCTATTCGCTTGAAATCCAGAAAAAAATCCTGCAAATATAACACCTACCCCCCATTTTTTTGCACCTGTGTCGTTATTATCATGTTGCCTATACTTAACCGTTACTGCATCCAACTCACACAGCACGCCTTGTGAAACAGCAATCAATGCAAGCCACCAATCATGCATGATTACTCCATTAGGAATAGGTGACGCCAGGCCGAGCAATGATCTATTAATCAATACGGTACACCCTGTTACACAGTTCTGAATAAGCTGTCGTTGAAGTGAACTCATTTTATTAGGGGCTAAATGCTGATATATCCAGAACGACTCACTAATCAAATCTAATTTATCGTTAACAACAATAAGATCAGAGTGCACCAATATGGGCGTACTCTGGCCATTAAGTTCTTCCAATTCAATGATTTTCTCAACTTGAACCTGCAACTTATTAGGCAGCCACTCGTCATCTTGATCACAAAAAGCAATATAAGGGGCCTTACTTTCAAGCATTAGAGATGCAAAGGACTGAGTAGGACCTAGTCTTTTCTGTGCACACGTTATATATGTGATTTTATTAGGACAAGTTCGCAGATACTTATCAATAATACTGAGAGTTTTATCGCTTGAGCCATCATCTCTAATAATCAAATGCCAGTTACAAAAAGTCTGCTGAAGGATAGAATCAATCTGGTCAGCTAAATATTTCTCACCATTATAGGTAGACAATAAAATATCAACGGAGATCGACATTAATGTATATTTCCAAAAATATAATTAGGCATTGAATCGACAGTATTCATTTCATAAAAACCATTCCGTATTAGCTATTTATATAACTCAAGCTACGCAGATGAACACATCAATACTCATACTACAAACAGTGTGTCGTTCATATTTTCATATATTCAACTAAAAAAATATGAACATTCACAAACATATATTGCCTTCCATAAAAATTGCTTGAATCTTACCCGAGTATTTCTACTTTGTTTTTTAAGCCCATAGCTGATATGTCATTTTTTATTTCTTCCGCATAAATAGCCGCCGAAATAACAATTAAACCTTCCGTGTCATGTAAAATATCAGTGTTCGAAATTTTAATAGAATTTATTTCAAGCCCGTGTTTATTACTATCATTATCAACAATCGCAATGATATTACACTCAGCCAGGTGAGTAGATACCAACAAGCTTTGAGTATACGAACCGGCACCCCAAATAATGAGAGGTTCTTGACTAACTACATATTTCTCAATTTTTTGAAGCCGCTTGTCATCTTTAGATTTTTCAACATATTCGATAATTGCTAAACTTAACTCATCGTGATATTGCACATCACGTAGATGACAATTAGAATGTTTTCTCAAAACAACATATGTAGCCGGATAATTCACCGCGATCGAGACTGGAATTTCTTTCTGACCTTCATCCACCACATCTAAACCATTTAATGCTGCTAAATTTCTAAGTGCAGTAGAATCAAAATGATTAATATGTTCAGAGTCAAAATAATGAAATGGAACTACATAATGCGAAATATAACGAGAAGCGTCTGGTACTTCAATATATAAAACACCATCTTCATCTAATATCGATAGCACTATTCTCATAGTGGTTGCTAAATCAAAAACATGCTCTAGAACATGAGATAGAATAACAGCCTTATGAACCCCTACTTTATCACTCGTCAGCTCTGATATCTTCAATGACACCCCGCCAAACCCCCTGTCTCGAACATGCTTTATACTAGCTGGTGATGGATCGACCCCCTTGAGGTTTTTATGACCAAGTACTGACAATGCTTCAAGCAAGCCGCCATTAGCACACCCAACATCAATGATACTATCTGATTTTTTTAAATGCCCCGAAATCAACTCAGCCATACTGGCTAATCTTGATTTATCCGCATTAGAGTACCCGCCACCACTACCCGTTTTAACATCTTCGTACTTTGAAAACTGCTCGTAATAGATGTCATAATTTTTTTGGCTTGCAGCGCTATCAGCATAGGTCATTCCGCAATTCTGACATACTACAACCTGATATTGCCGTGGTAAGGCAGAGGTTTCAGCTAAATCAAAATTCATTTGATGAAGCTTTACTACATCTGTTAAGTTACAAACAGGACAAGCTCGTGTAGCAGTGATTACAGAATTCATTAGCATACCTACTTAATTACTTATAATAAACAATAATGCAATTGTGAGCCCAAAAGAGAGTTCATAAATTTTTCCTTCACTTTAGCATTACAATGAATAATTAATACAATATCATGCGTCTATTTAACGTTAATGACTACAAAAAACCATGTAAAAATCAGAATAGATAAATACAAACAAACAAGTTCTAACATACATCTATTTTCAGCTGAGAACGAATATATTTTTATATGTAGCAATCCAACTTAAATCATGAACTAGAGTAACTAAAAATTAATACGTTCGGACTCGATTACAAGCGGCATGTTCCTAACATTCGTGTGTATTGAACCTATGTATTCCCCCAACAGCCCAATAAAAAATGTTTGTACCGCACCGAAGAAGAATATACCTATGAGAAGAGGAGCAGTCCCCATCTGAAACGAGTCCCAAAATGTGAGCTTTGCCACCAAAAAACCAATTGCAACGAGCAAACTAAAGAATGACAAAACAAACCCACCCATAGTTAGAAGACGTAATGGCAGTTTGGAATGATTAGTAATACCTAACATTGCCATATCATACAAAGTATAAAAATTATTTTTCGTCACACCTCTTTTTCTACGAGGCTGTTTAAAAGGCACTGTAGCTATAGACAAACCAATTTCACTTATAAGTCCACGAAAGTATGGGTACGGATCATTAATCTTACGCAGCACATCAATAACTGCACGATCATACAATCCCGCACCTGTAGCATTCATGACTAAAGGCACTTCAGATATCTTAGTAATTAACCGATAGTATGATTTTCTTAAAAAAGACATTATTGGCTGGCCTTCACTTTCAGGTTTTACGGCCAATACGGTTTTATATCCTTCCTCCCATTTTTTTAAAAACTGAACGATCATCTCAGGAGGATCTTGTAAGTCGGAAGCTATTAATATGCATGCATCACCACTAGACTGGAGAAGTCCATAATAAGGGGATCTTATATGCCCAAAATTTCGAGCGTTTACAATTAGTTTTACACGTTTATCAGCTGATGCAATTTCTCTCAGTTTTTTCACAGTACTATCAGTAGAACAATTATCTATGAAAATATGCTCATGCTCATATGGTAAATTAGATAGGACATTACCTACACGTTGATACAGTTCATCAACGTTATCTTCTTCATTATAACACGGTGTTACTATACTAATTTTTTTCATTCGGCATCCTGAACTATACAAACACAAATTTTTTATTTAACACAAAAGACACCACAGCAAGTGGCGCCAATAAAATTGCACCAGCAACATACTTATTTTCGAGACCGTAAAATTCCGCACACCACAAACCCATCACATTTAATACATATACAATAACATAGACAGCTACAAAAGGTAGTAGTCGCCCCCTACCAGTCACACGAAACACAAGAACACCAATGGTCCTATAATTGAAAAGGACAGCAAGTATGGTACCAAGAAGTGCAGCCATAGGATAAGCGAACCCTAAGTACAGAAAGAAAGAAAACAAAAAATATCCAAACAAGGTATTCAGTATCCCTACTACGACAAACCTCCTAAACTCTGGACTACTTAGCTTCATTACTAGCTGGTGCATAATTATAATCTTCAATAAGATAAGACATTTGATGAGACTGTCATTATATAGCAACTAACTATTCATAAAAATTTGACAACCACCTTCCCATAAACTTGACATTTATAGAAACAATCAACATGAATGGCGTCTCATTACACAAGCGCTAGAACTATAAAGATAACCAATTCATATACTCCGACAACTTAGCTCTATTGCAGTCGATAAATCATAACTTAGTTTCAGCTTCAGCTCCGACGTGATTTTTTTTATTGAGGGAACATACCTGTCCGTATTACTGGATGTTAGTTCTGACATAGACAATGAAACTTTGAAATTATCGGCTAGAGTTTCAGCCAACTCATGTAATTCAACTATCTGATCAGAACCAACATTATAAACTGGTGATTTAGTGCTACTATTTTCACAGATAGTCATCAACCACATAACCAGATCATCTGCGTACATGTAGCTTCTATATACTTTATTTTTTGCTTTAACAACTATTGACCTGTTAGCTAAGCCATCTCCAATGAAATTACCAATTGCAAAATGCTGCTCTCTGGGCAAGTATTTACCGACAAAAGCAAAGCAGCGCGCTATACTTACAGACATCCCTTCTTTCTCTCCAAGCGCCAAAAATGCCTTCTCAGAATCTCTTTTAGCATACGCATATGCTCTTTTTACTTCTGATAGCCCTTCCACATTACCAAAATCCATAGATTCATCAAGATAGTCAACATAATCCGGTTGATAACCATATACTGCACCTGAACTACAAAATACTATTTTACTATTATGATGATACTTAGGAGCCAATCGGCAATAGTTTAGGGCTCCCATTATAATATTTTCTTTTTCCTCTTCTCCTTGAGAAAGATATTTTGAGGCATCGGTTGAGGCTGCTGCATGAATAATATAGTCAGATTCAGGTAATACAGTTGCATTAGATATATCTGCCTGATAGAGCTCTATCGACGAAGAAACCAACTCTGGCACTTCGTCTAATAACGCCTGGGGCCTTCTGGCCATGACAATTACCCTATCGATAGACCATTCATTCAATAGCCCACGTTTAAAAGCATCTAAAATCGATTTGCCAAAAAAGCCTGTACCTCCAATCAATAACAATGTGGCCATTTCATTCAACCTGTTAAATCTAAACGAACCTTTTATTCAATGCGCATACTTCCAGCCTCAAAACCGGCCATAGTAATATACAATGTTTTCTTAAACTTTTTAAAGTATCAATAAATACTATTTTTTTCACATTAATTATTGCGTGACATCTATGTATTTAAAGACTTTTTCACTTATATCCACACCCAAAGGTGGACTCATAATATGAATTGGATTGGAAACCATAGAGCCCTCATCAGTGACCTTGCTCAGTATTTTTGGGTAATATGTCTGTTCCGGATCTATTTTGACAATAAACACCGTAAAGCCAGTAACATTAAATTTCTGCTCAAAATTGCCATTTTCGAATGACTCGGCATCTAGTACATACGACTCGATATCCCATGCATGAAACAGCCGTTCCCATATCGGCAACCCTAGTCCTGTCCGAATATCACAGCCAACATATTTACCTCCAAAATAACTTCTCTGAGTCATTCTAATAGATGCATGACCTTCATCGTCAAAAATAAAAACTTTTAAGTTACAATTATTAATTGCAGCAGTCCCAATTTCCTGCAGATTTTGAGAAAAGCCACCATCGCCCTCAACTAATACGACTCTTTTATCTGGATTTGCCAATGATGCGCCAATTGCACCTGAAAGACCATAACCCATAGAAGCCAAGCTTTTATCCGATACCATTTTTTGTCCAAATTTCTGTTCAAACATTTGGTACATTGTGGTGAAAGCTCCACCACTACTACATGGAATAATGATATCGCTCGAATCAGCAAGCGTTGACAAGCACTTAATAAATTTATGTGGCGACACATAACCTATGCCCACTGAATTAGCCGACTCTTCTTCATTCGGCAATAAAGTCCTTACCTCTTTACAGAACTGCAACCACTCAGTGTGTTTACCCAAGTTCTCCCGCATCAAACGAATTAAAAAGTCATTTGCGTCTACAGCAATACCTTGAGCTATTTCAGGGTGTCCTTTATGCAGTTCAGATTCATCTATATCAATCTGAATAATATCGCCTAAAGGTAAAAACTCTTGCCAATTGAATCCTGTTTGCTGCATACCTAAGCGTGTACCAACAGCGATTAGTAAATCAGACTGTTGTACTAGTATATTTGCACTTCTCTGACCCCATGTATTGGGTCTACCTATATAGTTTGGATGATTACTATCTATTCTATCAGCACCATTCCATGTCGTAGCAATTGGTACAGAAGTTTTCGCGAAACAATTATATATTTCTTTAGAAGTTTTTCTATCTACTCCACCACCTAGCATAATTATAGGCCGCTTAGCATTATTTATTAGTGATGCGATCTCATTTAAAGCACTACTTTCAATTTTAGGAAGTTTTCTTGTCGCTTTTATTGAATTAGACGAATCGAAATCAACATCTTTAGCCTGGATATCCAATGGCACTTCTAAAAACACTGGACCTTTACGGCCACTGCTCGACAACAATATAGTACTTGTAAATTTATCTTTATCCCATGGATATATGACACTTGCAGACTCAACACATACTGTTGCAGCGAGACTCACCCCGTCAATTTCCTGTATACCATTTTGTCGTAATTTACCATGAGATAAATCTGAGGTTTTTACTTGGCCACCAATAACTAATAACTCTCTACTTTCTAAATAAGATCCTGCCATTGCAGTAATAATATTAGTTAATCCGGGCCCAGCAGTAACTAATGCAAGAGCCTTTTCAGAGTCTGATGTTTGATTAAAATACTCAGCCGCAATACCTGCGCCAACTTCATGTATAACAGGAATACACTTTATCACCCGGCTAAAACTTTCAACCAGATGCATGATATTGCCACCACCAACATAAAAACAGTGTGTATACCCTAATTCCACAAGCCATCCGGCTATTTGATCACTATATTTCATCTACACTGTCTCTTTATAATATACTACTATTAAGAATCTCTAAAACTTCGTCTAAATTTTTTGCTCTTTTTCTTTCTAATTGACTTATATAACCCCAAGAAGGCAATAATTTTATAACTTTTTCATCATCTAAATAACTATCTAAATGCTCAGCCATATCGTCTATAAACACAACTCCTTCACTGCAAGCTGTTATTTCATTAATAATAACCTCACCCTTACTCGCATACTTATCAAACGAATAACTACCATATATATTTTTTGAGTCAATTTTCAACAAAGGGTATTCGGCCACTATATCGACTATGGTCTTTTTATCCTTCGTACTTACGATATATACGTTTGACCAATCCAAGTCCATTGAACATAATACTTCAATAAAATCGAAAGGTTTATTCAACTTTAGCCACTCTACAAAGTCAGACCCTTTAATTAGCTCTCTTGTTTTAAAAAAACATGTTTCAAACATACCGTAGTCTTCATGCGTTGCATCAGCTATACGATCTATTAAATCGTTCGTGTTATCATTAATCAAACAATCAAGTACATATTTATAGTTCCAGGCTGGTCCCACAATAGGGCGACACTCAAGAAAGTCTTCGTAAGGTATTGTTAATTTCACGTCATTCATTCTTTCATAAGTAGCTATGGCTACTACATATGCTTCATATGCGGTATCAAAAAGAACTCCATCAAAATCCAAAACTAGCTTCATCTTCTTACCCTAAACAATAAAATACCTGCCAATTTTAATAATCACAATAGAACATAAGAAAACCTATACTCACAGGCTTAACTCCTCACTAACAACTGGCAGAAATTTATATAAAACTATGCAACTTTTCTAAATCAAACCTAAAAATTAACACCCAAAAACTCTTCAATCTTGTCTGCAATAAAATCTAACTGTTCACTATCTAATGCAGGGAATGTCCCCAACCAGAAGGTATTATTCATAATAACATCAGTATTAATCAATTCACCATGAATACGATAATTCTGACCTTCGAAGTACGGTTGGCGAGTCAGGTTACCTGCAAACAATAGACGTGTACCTATTTTATACTGATCCAGATACCTCAATAAATCTACTCTTTTAAATGCGGCATCGCCTTTTATTGTTATGGGAAATCCAAACCAGGAAGGCTCACTGTTTTTTGTCGCTTCCGGTAATATCAAAAACTCTTCACATGACGCCAAACGATCTTTCAAATATGCAAAATTACGTTTACGTGCTTCTACAAAATCGGGCAACCGATCCATTTGTGCGAGGCCGCAGGCCGATTGCATATCAGTGATTTTTAAATTGTATCCAATGTGGGAATAGGTATATTTGTGATCATAGCCTTGTGGCAGACTACCTAATTTTTGATCGAATCGTTTACCACAGGTATTGTCTTTACCCGGGCCACAGTAACAATCACGTCCCCAGTCACGAATAGATTCTATAATTGTTCTAAGCTGTGGATTACTGGTAAAAACCGCGCCGCCCTCACCCATAGTGATATGGTGCGCTGGATAAAAGCTGACTGTACTAATATCACCAAAAGTACCCGCCATTTTTCCATTATAGGTTGACCCTAATGCATCACAGCAATCCTCAATCACCCACAAATTATGCTTTTTCGATATGCGCATAATTTCGTCCAGGTCAAATGGATTACCCAGTGTGTGTGCGATCATAATGGCTTTAGTACGATCTGTAATTGCTGCTTCTATTTGCGTTGTGTCGATATTATATGTTGGAATATGCACATCAATAAAAACAGGCACCATACCGTAAAGCAACATTGGGTTTACCGTTGTAGGAAAACCTGCGGCGACTGTTATAACTTCATCGCCTGGTTTTAATGCTCTATCACTTAGTTTGGGTGACGTTAGTGTTGCAAAAGCTAATAAATCAGCTGATGAGCCTGAGTTGGTGGTTAATGCATGCTTTACACCTACAAACTCTGCGAGCCGCTTTTCAAAAATTTCATTATATCGTCCAGTGGTTAACCAACCATCCAACGATGCATCCACCATATTTCTTAGCTCGCCAGCGCCAACAACTTTACCGGCAGGTGGTATAACAGATTCACCCGGCTTAAACTCAACCGGCTTATAAGCCGCTTCTGCATATTTAGTAACTAAATTTAAAATTTCTTCTCTTAACTTATCTTGCGACATTATTGTTCTCTTTATCTTTCATATAGCTTTCGATTTGCTGCATCGTAACTGCAGCCATATCAGCATCGCCTTGTTCGGCTTTATGCCACTCAATAATTTTTCCCAGCGCTTTTTCTAATGACCATTTTGGCCACCAGTTTAATTTTGCATGGGCTTTTGAACAGTCTAACTTGAGGTAATTGGCCTCATGAGGATGATCACCGTCATCCACAACCCAGTTAGCGCCATCGCCCCATTGAGCTGTCATTTTTTCCACAATCCATTGTACTGCTTGTGCGTCTTCTTCTTTCGGGCCGAAGTTCCAGCCTTCTGCATACAAACTTCCCGAAGCGTCAAATAGCTTTTCAGCCAGTTCGATATAACCATCCAGCGGTTCTAACACATGCTGCCATGGTCGAATAGAATTTGGGTTACGGATATGCACAGAGCTTGCAGATTTAACGGCACGAATAATATCCGGAATCAATCTATCTTCAGCCCAATCACCGCCGCCTATTACGTTACCCGCGCGTACAGATGCAATAGCAGTTTTATGATCGCTAAATTTTTCTTTTGGGAAATACGAGTCTCGATACGATGCAATTAGTAATTCGGCACAACCCTTACTACTGCTATATGGATCATGCCCTCCCATCGGCTCATTCTCACGGTAACCCCATTCCCACTCACGATTTTCATAACACTTATCGGTAGTAATCATGACCGCCGCACGTACTGAGTCAACACACCTGATTCCTTCAAGGATATTAAGTGTACCCATTACATTAGTTTGATAGGTCTCCACAGGCTCACGATAGGAATATCTTACGAGCGGCTGAGCTGCCAGATGAAATACTATTTCTGGTTTATGCTCTTTAAAGATAGTTTTAATAGCTTCAAGATCTCGAATATCTGCACGCAAGCTCAGCATATCTTTTGAAATCTGTGCCTGCTCATAGAGCGAAGGATTTGTTGGTGGATCTAGCGATACACCAACCAGTTGCGCACCGAGTTTGTGCAGCCAGAGCGAAAGCCAGCTACCTTTAAAGCCAGTATGCCCCGTTATTAGAACTTTTTTTCCTTGCCAAAATCCGTCTGACACTACCACACCTTCCAGGGTGCGTTTTTCTGCGACCACAATTCTTCCAAATAATTTTTATCCCGCAAGGTATCCATTGGTTGCCAAAAGCCATGATGTTCATAAGCCATCAGCTCACCAGTTTCCGCCAGCTGATTTAGTGGCTCTTGTTCCCAAATTGTCTTATCGCCCTCAAGTAAATCGAGAACTTTTGGTGACAACACAAAGAAACCACCATTAATAAGCGAGCCATCACCTTTTGGCTTTTCTTTAAACTGTCTAATTTGGCCATCGTGAATATCCAAAGCACCAAATCGTCCCGGTGGATATACGGCCGTTAAAGTGGCATGTTTTTTATGCGAACGGTGATATTTAAGTGTTTCAGTAATATTCACGTCGCTAACACCGTCACCATAAGTGAAAAAGAATGCTTCTTCATTTTCTACATACTTTGAAACACGCTTTAGTCGACCACCAGTCATTGAGCTTTCACCGGTATTCACTAAAGTAACCTTCCATGGCTCAGCCCTTTCATGATGCACTTCCATAGAATTTTTACTCATATCAAAGGTAACATCTGATTGATGTAGAAAATAATTCGCAAAATACTCCTTTATGACATACCCCTTATAGCCACAACAAATGACAAAATCATTCACCCCATGAGCTGAGTACTGCTTCATGATATGCCACAAAATAGGCTTCCCACCTATTTCTACCATTGGTTTAGGTTTCAAATCAGTCTCTTCACTAATTCTCGTCCCAAATCCACCCGCAAGTATTATTGCTTTCATAAATATCTCAATGTCTCGTTTTATTTTGTCTGTTTAAATGGCGTGAACGCATCGGCAAAGAAATTTTTCTCAATGAGGCCATGCATAATAAAGTCATTTTTTGCAGCCATTATCATATCTGATGAGCCACACGCATATACCTCAAATGCAGACAAATCATTAATATCTTGCATTACTGCCTGATGCACAAAACCCTGTCGACCGTGCCATATTTCACTATCATTTGAAAGAACAGGTATATAGGTAATATTATCATGCTCCTCTTGCCATAATTCAGCTGTATTTGTATAGAAAGCATCAATTGTGCGAGCGCCCCAATAGATATAAATCTGACGAGTTGATGCATTTTTGAGTAACTGCTCAACCATGGCTTTTACAGGGGCAAAACCTGTGCCACCTGCTAAAAATATTACCGGAGCATGGCTCTCTCTTACAAAGAAAGTTCCATGCGGCCCATTAATGCGCAATAAAATTTCAGGTTTTAATTCATCAAACAGGTACTTACTGAATCGACCATCTGGCACATGCTTTATATGTAACTCGATACCTGGTTCTAGAACTGTATCTGCTATTGAATAGCTTCTACGCATACCTTTCCACATCAAATCAATATACTGGCCTGGTAGATACCGCATATTGATATTAGGCGGGAATCTTAATTTCAGAATCATTATATCATCTGATGGAAACTCTATAGACGAGACCTTACATGGAAATATTCCTGACTTGATCCCATCTAGTTCTGCATAGTAATTCGCCTCAATTTCAAGATCAGATTTCGGTTTCGCGACACAGGTCAGTATATAACCATCCTCTCTATCCTCGGATGATATGCCGCACATACCCTCTAGGTGTTCAACTGCACCTTTCAGCAATCTTGATTTACAAACACCACAGCTTCCATTTCGACAACTATGGGGAAGATGAATATTTGCCTGAATAGCAGTATCAAGTATAAAGCTTTCACTCTCAATACTAAATACCTTGCCGGATGGATTCAATGATACGGTATATGCCATGAGTAAAAACCGACGTCTTAAGCCCAATCAGTCCGGGTAAAATGTGATTGATTATCCAGTCTTATCCATTTCATAATTTCTAGCACTGAAACAAAAGTGAATATAGAAAGCGTGGTAGTCGTATAAAAAAGCAACCTTGCGTCTGCAGCATTTCCAAACATAACAAGCCCACCAAAATAAAAGCACCCCGACATGAAAATTGTAAAATTAACTGTAGATAATGCCTTAATACGCAACAAATAAAAGAAACTAAAAATCGACAACAAATATATAAACCAGGGCTTAACAATATGTATATGCGACACATTACCTACATAAGCAAATGCCGCATCACGAATTGATGAATCTTCGAATACATAACCAAATTCATTCTCATCAATTCTTGGGTGGGTAATAAGAAATTGCCCATTTTCATTAGCGCCAATCATATATCTTGTCAAATTATATTTATTATTAAAAATACATATGGGATGATTTAAAGCAACATTCCACCATATATCATCAATATTAGTTTTAAATTCAGGCCTAGAGAATAATTGCGCAGAGAGATTTACATGTTTTGGATCGTACATCATTTCTATTTCACTTAACGATATATGCTGTGCGTCATCAGCATAAAGATTCTTGCCCACGCACAGACTCGCTCCAGCAATATCGAGAACTCTTGTTCCCTGAAGAAATCTACTTGTTTCATTATTCATTTTGTCAAAACTTGGGAGAGAATGAGTATCTAGAATTGTTTTTCCACCGAACGTAGCGCCTGTTATAAACGACCCGAGAATAAACACGCTTAGCCATAATTTTTTTTCTCTAAAATTAAAATACTGACCAATTATAAAAGAAAGATAGAAAATCAAAGGGACAGCTCCGGTTATAGCATTATGCCTACTACAAATAGCAATAAACAATGTAAGCACGGCAAGTGCGGACAATGAATAAAATTGCCACTTAATTTTTACAGATCGCAAAATCATGATTAATGCCAAACTAGCAATGAAGAATGATGCCATCAACACATCCTTCCAAATAACTGCCAGAGTACCTAGAATTACGGGTATAGCCAGAAACAACATCAAGAAATATATTGCATAACTAACCTTTTTTGTAATGGCATATACCACATAAAAAACCGATATTAGCAACAAAAACACTTGTGAAAAATGCATTGCAGACGGATTCAATGAAATCAGATCAATAGTTCGCCATACATAGCTAACCATTGGTGGCCAAATGGAGTCTGTAACTCCATTTCTTGCACCCCGCAACCCATGAAGCGTGTCATATGACATAGCTCCTGGATAAAAGATCGTTATAATCATTAATGATGCAAAAAATGGTATTGCAATCAAATATACTGTCGCTGGAACAGATAACAAATATTGTTTAAAAGCCAAGATCATCAATTTCGACTTTTCTTCGCCTAATTTTATTATAAGCCAGAAAACAACTATAGACAGTATCAGGCTAATCACAAATATCTCTGTTAACTGTGTGATAAAAGATGGAATTTGGAGCTGCAATTCAAAAACAGGATCAGCCCCAGCGGAATGAACAACCAAGCCATTAGGAGTTACTTCTAATTTTTCAATCATCTGTATTGCTCTGGAATAAGCAACCAGGTCATCGGGATAATAGTCTCTCGACCCCAACTTATACTTCAATCTAATTTTTTTTATTAAAACCTTAGTTTCTGCATTAGCAGGATCAATGCGCACATGACTAATAGATTTGTCAGGCAATATTATTTTTATTGCTCTTTCTGTATGACCAAAAACAATTGAACGCTTGCTATTGCTTTCATTATATGAACCCTCAACTGGGAAAAAGACCTGCATGAAATCTGATTTACCTAATTGCTGTGCATATATAACAATACTATTTTCAGCACTATATCTAGTGCTTAAAAGCACCAAACTAACTATTATCAACACAAACATATAGATAGCTAAATTTTTAAAGCTTGGCCGCGCTACTCCAATGGTCGAATATTTATTCAATTTCTATCTCATTTATATATTACAGTCATCCAGGGATGCTACATTCCCGGCATTACCAGTTGAGTCATAATAAACAATGGAGCCATTTACAAATGAATGAATTACTACCGATCGACGCTCCAGGCTTTTATCAAGCCTGATAGAACCGGAATGTAATAGATTTTCATGCCAAATTAATACTGTTCCTTTCTTCGGTCTATATACAAATGGCTCATAACGACTAGCCGTATCAGCCCACATAGGATATATCTTTGAATCCAATTCGTCCGACTCTCCGTCCACTTTGGAACATCCAATATTTTTAAGATAAATTCGCTTTTCTCTATGGCTACCTGGATAGACAATTAGTTCACCACTATTCTCGACAACATCTTGTAACGCTATCCATGTTCCACACATATAACCTGCTGGGAATGGTGTAAGGTAAATCAAATCCTGGTGGGGGGGTTGCTGACTACCATAAACAAACGTCAAGGTCTGACAAGGCCTGGATTGAGCATTGAAGATGAGGTCCACCATTCTTCGGTAACGTTTATCTAACCATAAATCACGCATATTTGGATAATGGACATGCAATTGTTCTAATCGATGGCTCGAACCTATTTCATAGCCTTCATACCCATTTGAGATAGCGGCATCTATCTCAGCATTAACCTTATCAACAAGCTCATCATCGATCATATCTTCCATGACAACGAAACCTTGCCGGACAAAGTCACGAAGATAACCCGCCTCTTTTTCATTTATTACTTCGGATTCTAGTAAAGTCAGAATATGATTCTCTGCATCAGATTTATCAAACCATGCTTTAACAGACTCATCATCATATGGGTAGAATGACGAATCACAGAGGCCATCAAATATCAATGGTGTGTCATTCGCAATAAGTGCATCGCGTACAATTTGATGAAAATCTGTCGCACCCTCAAGTCTTATCATATCCTCAACAGAATCGATTATTGCTTTATCATCCAGCAAAGTAAAACGGACATGATGCTCACCATCACCCAAAAGATGCGTATGAAACCCAATAATGTTCTTAGATTTGACATCATCAATCTCAAGACCACTAGACGTTGATTCAATCACTTCGACTTTCAATCTTAAGGAATCAGTCACTGCATTCGAAAGAGAAGCCTCAAAAAAAACCAACCCCGATGAGGTTGAGATATTTGTTTTCTGCGACAGACACAACTTCATCACAAAACCTCCATATAAATGCTAATAGTACTCATCATTAATAATTTCGAACACGTTTGACTAAACCTGTCAGTCCTTCATGCTTCAACACCACCATCACGGATCTAGCAATATGAACACCTTCACCAGGGGACATAACCCCATGTATCATCCGTCGTAAAATTGATTTTTTAATACTTGTAGAACTTTCATTGTCTGAATTATTATTTTCGTTCCACCATGACAAATAACATGGCTCTACTGTGCTAAATGGATCAGGAAATGCTTTCTGCAGATCTTCTCTAGCCAGATATAATCTCCGAGCTTCAATAGTAATAGGTATACCATTATCGAACATACCATAATGCCAACCTTTATAAATTACATCACCATGCCCTTCAGTAATCAAATCCTGCCCATAACTATCCCACAATTCATGAGCAAATTTCTGATCAGACGCATATCTCATTAACATACCAAATCCATCACCACTATCATAACTAGTGAAGTGATAGAAGCGTAAAGGCACACCGGCAACAGAAAACACTCCATTCTTATCTTTTGACAAAGGACGATGAGCAATATTCCAGGTTGCAACATTAAAACCACGATCTCTGACAATACCTAAGCCACTAAAAAAAGCAGGCACAAGGTCACACCATCGTTGATCAGTAAAAAGTCCGCCAGGAATATCATCGCGGCAAAAAAGGCGTAGCCTTGCAGCCCACCACTTAATGAAGTCAAGACCTTGCCCAGATGTCCTTGACGCGAAAAAACCAAGATTGTATATACCATGCTTCAGGGCAGAAATTTCATTATCCTGGATTGCATTAATATCATTCTCAGCATCAAGCAAATGGGGCGTTAATAAAATTTCATGATCATCGAGCATCGACTCTAGAATAGAAAGTGAGTTAAATATTTTAATATCAGGATCTATATACATAATTCTATCGACACTTGAGCGTCGCGCAAGATATTCAGCGGCGGTTCCTTTTACAGCAGTACAGAGTTCAACTATGCTATGGCCAAATGCCCAGGCCTTCCAATTAGGTATACCAAGTTGATCTATGGTAAGCACTTCATCAAACGGTTCATCATTAACATCAAAACCAGAGGGCATATCATCAGAATAAAGCAGAACAAAAGTCCAGTCTGGATGAAATTTCTTGACAGATTTAGCAAGAACCCTTGCTTTAGGAAGATACGACTTGGTAATTGATGTATATACAAGCATTATTTACTTAACTCCAGCATCTTATTATGAGCTGTTTGAATTGTAGAAAAAATCACTTCAGATGACGCCCCCAACGGAATAACTTCTCCAAACTCATATTGTTTAACTCGATTGCCTTGAGCACCGATATCGAATGCAACAATTGGCAAGCCTATTTTCATCGCTTCAGAGATTGTATAACTGTAAGTTTCTGGAACAATCGTAGGCATTAAAATCACATTAACTTTTAGGTTATATATTATCTCAGGCAAATCTTTATTCTCATAAGAACCTAACACATTAATCTCTGGCGCAGTTGGAACATAACTTGCCCCTATCACAGTTAATTCAGCTATATATTTTTTCTGCTCGATGTATTCTTCCAATGCATTAACTATATCTGCCCCCTTAACAGTGGTCAAAGTTCCCAGTACAGCAATATGGATTTTTTTAGAACAGATCATTTTCTCATTAGGACTAAAGTAACTATCAGAGTGCGGAACCACACTGATTTTATCAACATCCACTGCAAATGCTTTTCTTAATATTTCTACTGTCGAGTCATCAAAAACACTTATAACATTCGCCACTTCAAAAAGCCTGGAAAATGGATCGCGCCACGATACAATATCAACCGGTTTACTGCTTGCCCAATGAGCAGCCGAATTATTATTTAAACATGTTAGACATTGATCATGTTTCTGTGGCACAAAACAATAGTTCTCGTGATAATCCAGCAAATGCTGCGAAGGACAAATAGCATAGAAATCATGAACCTTATAATCTAAACTTGCATTCAATTGCCTCCTTAGCTTAATGATTCGATCTATAACATCATCAACATTTGGAAAGGCATATAATGAATTTACGATAATATCTGTACAATTTGTCTTTGCCAGGCTAGCAAAAATATTATCAGCGCTAGAATCAGAGAAGATCATACCATCATCGATCCCTATCCACTCAATCATCCAGCTCTTATCAGATATATAAATTCTTATAACAGAACCCTCATCAGAAAGAATGGCATTTATCAATTCATGACTATAGCGATTTGTCCCTCCTCCTATATTATGATCAAAAATAACAACAGGACTACCATATAAAGCATAACTAGAATACTCATTAAAAATACTCAATGGTGCAGTACCTAAATTAGAATCAGTAAATTGCCTTGGTAAATAAGTCTTAAAATCAAACCCGCTCAAATTTGAGTAGTAGGGAAACAATCTTTCTATCGCATGCGCCAAAGTGCCATCACACTGCCCTGCCTCATCGGCAAAGTCATCTAAAGTTAACTTCATTTGTACAAGAGGGGCTATTGCTTTACCACGAAACCAGAACATTGAACCAGCTGGAAAATTGACCTGATCAATATTTTTTGTTTCTGTCTTATCTAGGCTCGATCTGTTTAACAAAGCCGATATATTATTTTCATTATCCCCAATCTTCATAAAGGGAACTACAGGAAGATAAGCATATGGTGACAATATTCCTAACTGTTTATTTTGTGCAAAGAAGTTTAATATTGAAGCTACACGATTAGAATTACCTAATAGAACTTCCATCAAATAACGGCTCCAACCACATAATTTAAAATTATGAGGTGAACGCTTACTGTGAATATGAAGAACCAAATCATAATTCACCAATTCTGCCCCCAAATTCACAATCATGGGCGCAAGATCGCGGCCTCGATTTTCAACAACACGAACATCTAATTTTCGTATTTTTTTAATACTTGAAAAATCTTTCTTAATATGACTAGCTTTTTCAAGTGAGTCCGTCGTTACATAACAATGAAATTCAACTGGTATATTTTCAAGATATAGTCGTATTTTTGGCGCCATATCTGAATAGTATATATGCGCGTGCACGGCAATATTCTTAGACAAATTTTCAGTATTGTCGTCATCATCTATAAATATAGGTAAATCTAGCTGGGGCTGATAAGTTTGTGATAAGGATTCTTCATGGGCTGAGATACTCTCAGCCAGTCCTCTAAAACCACCTTTTCGTATTGCACGGACAGATTGACTTATTAAACGTTCAAACCCACTCAGCCCCGGATGTTTCTTTCTGTACTTACTGTAAAACTTAAAAAATTTAACAAGTCGTCGCAAAAACCATGAAATTTTTCGCAAGGGCGCTGTGATTTTCCAAGATATCGTTGAATAAATAGTATTTATTTCATTTTGCAAAACACTAGAATGCAACTGCAACTCATTTAGAACACACTCAAGCTCAATCCTATCTTGATTAAGACACTCTATTTCCTTGTCCCGCTTTCTATTCAAGGCGTTAATCTCATCGCTGCAATCAGTTATTCGATTTTTCAGCTCCGAAATCATCCAGCCTTGTCGGGTTATATAACCAAATACTGAAGCAAGTTCATTAATATGTGCACTAGCTTTATCTACACAATTAATCACACTTTCTGCCTCGATTGGCTGCCCATCTGAGGCTACCTTAGCCAACTCCTCATAAACGCTAACTACATGTCTTGAAATAGCGTCGTTCATCTCTAATGCATTTACATCAAATTTTGCATGTCGCAAACCTGTATCAAGGAACTGGTTTTTATATCTCTCAAATTCATCTCGATTAAGGACTTCACCAGGCATCAACACATCAATAATACGTGCAAGTTCTATTTCTGGCTGATCCAGCATATTATCATAATCAACAACTACTCGATCACTACTGGTAGTATCTAAGATAGATGACAGCACATGCTGTAGCCATAGATAACATGCTTTTTCTATTTCTATTTGATCACGTTTATAAAGCGATTCAGCCACACTCAGTGGATTACGAATTGAAATTACGTAACCAACTGTCAAATCTAATTCTTGAAACACATCTTGCCAGAATGGTAACAACCTAGCTACTCGAGGATCTTTCATAGCAAAGCTATTATTAAGACGTGTCTTTTCACGTAGTATATTAATTGCTTTTAATTTTATTTCTGAAAGAGTTCCATCTATTAACTGGTCCCGGGAAATTGGGGTCAAGGTATGCCATTCATAAGATAAAGTCTTTAATATTTCTTCATTGATGGCGACAATATCATTGTCTTCAAAAAAACCTTTATCATTTACATTAGGCATGGCCTCATGCGTATTAGAACCTAAATCTGCACCTATTACTTCCAGCCCACGCGTAACAGCACTTGTACCACTGCGATGCATACCCAGTACAACAATCAACTTTTTAGCTCCTGCAGCTATCACTTTGACACTCTTCAAGCTCTCTCTTGCAGATTCTCAAATTCAGGATAACAACCAAAATCCACAATCCCGTTAGCCAAATTCTCCGGATCATGTTGCACTCTAAACATTGCAATATCAACCAGACGATGGAGATATGTTTCTTTTTCATCAACATATCCAACTACACCTGCATTTAAAAAATACACACCCGCATTCAAATTACAGTTGAATCGAAATTCTACCCGATAACTTTCACCTGCTTTTACAAAAGCGAGACCACCTTTAGATGAATCTGCAGATGTACCTCCACCTAACTCAACTCCAGAAGTGGTTTTAATAAGCATACCAAAACGCGCATTAATAATATTTTTGGTAAATTTTACAGTATACGTGTAACGATAAGTTACACCGCGTACTAAATGATTAACTTGTTCACCTGCTAAAGTTAATATTGCTGGTGCTTCGATACGCGCACCATGCGATTCATAATCAATGGTACTAGTAGGGTTAAGATTAGGATCATAAAACTCTTTCAGTGGTGACAGGTTTCCATCAGCAAACTGACTCTCATCCTCCACTACTTTATTCACTGTATCTTCAACTGAGGAATGTTCCTCATCTGCGCGCCTGATCTGCTCCCTAATCAGATCTCGCTTATCTAAAGGCGCGTAAAGTAATTTCTGATAACGCCCTACAATCAGCTTTGGAACTCCAACAGCCAATTTTTCACCTGCATCCATCAATATAGCGCTATCACATAAATCAACTATTGTACTGCCTGAGTGAGACACAAATAAAATAGTTGCCCCTCCTGCTCTTATTGCCTCAATACGAGAAAAGCATTTACGTTGAAAAAGCTCATCACCGACTGAAAGCGCCTCATCAATAATAAGAATTTCTGGATCCACATTTATAGCAACCGCAAATGCCAATCTCACCATCATCCCACTGGAGTAGGTTTTAACGGGCTGTTCAATAAACTCTCCAATGTCTGCAAAACATGCAATATCATCGAATCGCTCATCAATTTCTTTATTACATAAACCCAGCACTGAAGCGTTCATATAAACATTTTCCCGACCTGTAAAATCAGGATTAAAGCCTGAGCCCAGCTCCAACAATGCTGCGACACGACCTCTAGTTTCCACATCACCATTTGTGGGGGTTAATGTGCCACAAATCATCTGTAACAACGTAGATTTCCCACTTCCATTACATCCAACTATACCAACAGTTTCGCCTTTTTTAACTTCTAAAGAAACATTTCTAAGTGCCCAGAACTCTCGGAAATATTTTTTTCCTATCGCTCCTGAAATATTCCTTATTCGTGGCATAATGAACTGCTTGAGTCGGTCACGTGGAGTTTCATATATTTCATAGCATTTACTAAGATTTGTAACTTGAATTGCAACCTGATCCGATAAAGTTGATCTACATTCAGTAGTTACATTCTCTACAAAAGAAGATGAGGCTTTCTCTTTAGACGACATCAGCGAAACCTTTACGTGTTTTCTGAAACAAAAAAAAGCCGCTCCAGGCAATCACAAAACTCACAATGCTATATATCGCCAATCCCATCCAGTCTGGCATTTTTCCAAAAATAAGCACTTCTCTAGACTGCTCAATTATAAAAGTCAACGGATTGATAAATAGATAAACCTGGTATTGCTCGGGTATTGTAGACAATGGATAAAACACAGGAGCCAAAAACAACATGACTGCAATAATTACACTTATTGTTTGTCCAACATCACGAAGATAAACTCCAAGGGAGGCCAGTAACCAGGCGCAGCCTAATATTACAATAATAAGCGGTAACAACACCAACGGCATAAATAATAACGTCCAATGCAAAAAACCGTTCAGTAAATAAAAAGTAACAAGCAGTACAAACATGCTAATCAATCCATGAAATAAAGCAGCACCCATAGCAACTATAGGTAAAATTTCTAATGGAAAAACAACTTTTTTTACATAATTTACATTGCTTAAAATAAGTCCGGGTGCCCGAACAATCACATCAGCAAATAACGCATGAATAATTAGACCTATAAAAAGTACCACAGCAAAATCTGTTTTACTTCCATCGTCCGCAATTCCCCATCGCGCATTAAACACCACTGAAAATACAAATGTATAAACAGTTAGCATGAGTATCGGATTAAAAAGAGACCAACCTAAGCCCAAGAACGAACCTTTATAACGACCAATTACTTCTCGCTTAGTCATTTGTTTAATAAGATTGCGGTTTTTCCAAATACTACGTGAAATTTCAAATGGAGAGGTAGAGTGTAGCGCGTGTGGGTTCATAACAACATCTCTCATGCTTTATAGGATTTCATGTAAAGTTCGCTCTACATAATATGACCAATCTGGGAGTGTTACACAAAAAGCCAAACACAATTTTTTTGTATCTAGGCATGAATTCATTGGGCGATTAGCCGGCATTGAAAAATCAGCCGTTATTACTGGCACAACTTGATCTGACGAAACCTTAAGCGAGCGCCCAAGGTCAATAGCCGTTTTTAAGACATACTGCGCGTAACCATACCAACTTGTTTTACCTGATGCCACTAGGTGATAAACACCCGATTTTTTTCTGATTAAGTCTGGATTGGCAACTAACTGCTGTAACACCAAAGCTGTGATATCTGCGATTAACTCCGCACTAGTTGGAGCACCTGATTGATCAGACACCACTTTTAGCTCATCTCTCTCTGCAGCGAGTCGCAGCATAGTTTTAGCGAAATTAGAACCTCTTGAAGCAAACACCCAGCTCGTTCGAAAAATAATATAATCAATTCCTTCTTGCTGTATAAGCTTTTCACCTGCCAACTTGCTTTGACCATAAACATTTATAGGATTAGTCTCATCTTCCTCGGTATATGGCCCTTCTCCTGTACCATCAAACACATAGTCTGTTGAGTAGTGTATCAATAATGCATCAAGCTTCTTTGCTTCTTCTGCCAGAATACCTACAGATATAGAATTAATGGTATACGCTAATTTTTCTTCCTCTTCTGCCTTATCAACAGCAGTGTAAGCCGCAGCATTTACAATAATATCTGGCTTTATATTCTGTATTATTGCAGGAAGAGTTTCTGGTAGAGACAGGTCACACTCATCTCTAGCTAGAGCAATGACCTCACCCAATGGCATTAAGCTGCGCTGCAGCTCCCAACCGACCTGGCCATTCTTACCAATTAGCAGTATTTTCATTCAAATAGCTCGGCATTTTTTAGGAGAGAGCCTTTTTTGTCTTTAGCTGAAAGCTGTGGCTCAAAATCTATTGGCCAATCTATAGCAATATTAGAATCATCCCAGCAAATACTTCTTTCATATTCAGGCGCATAATAATCACTCGTCTTGTATAAAAATTCTGCACTATCTGACAAAACCACAAAACCATGAGCAAAGCCTTCAGGTACCCATAATTGTCGATGATTTACAGACGTAAGCAACACTCCTACCCATTGCCCAAATGTTGCAGAAGATTTTCTAATATCCACTGCAACATCAAAAACTTCACCACTAACAACACGAACAAGCTTTCCCTGTGGTTGCTTTATTTGATAGTGCAAACCACGCAACACACCTTTAGATGACTTTGAGTGATTATCTTGCACAAAATGCACATCGACACCTATAGCATCATTGAAGTTTTTCTGGTTAAAGCTTTCATAGAAAAACCCACGCTCATCTCCAAATACTTTAGGTTCTATAATTAAAACATCTGGAATATCAGTTTTTATAACTTTCATTAATTCACTAGCCCTTCATTAGCTCTACGCAACAGATATTGCCCATATTGATTTTTCTTTAAGGGCTGAGCTAGCTCAATTAACTTTTCCTTACTGATATATCCCATTTCATAGGCTATTTCTTCGATACAGGCGACTTTTAGCCCCTGCCTATTTTCAATTGTTTGAATAAAATTAGAAGCCTCTAGTAAACTTTCATGCGTACCTGTATCTAGCCATGCATAGCCTCGCCCCATAAGTTCTACTTTCAAATCACCCTGCTCAAGATACTGCTGATTCACAGTTGTAATTTCTAGCTCACCTCGCTCAGATGGTTTTATCTTTTTTGCAATGTCTACGACACTATTTGGGTAAAAATACAAGCCCACAACTGCATGACTGCTTTTTGGTTTTTTCGGCTTTTCTTCGAGGCTCAATACATTTCCATTATTATCAAACTCAGCTACTCCATATCGCTCAGGATCTTTTACGTAATAACCAAACACTGTTGCTTTCGATTCATTTTTAACGTTGGAAATTGAATTCAAAAGCATTTTCGTCAATCCGTGACCGTAGAAGATATTGTCCCCCAATACAAGACAGACATCATCCTCACCAATAAACTCTTCGCCAAGAATAAACGCCTGCGCCAAGCCATCTGGTGATGGCTGTTCTATATAGGAAAACTTCATACCAATATTATCACCATCACCTAATAACGCTTTAAACTGAGGCAAATCGTTCGGTGTAGAAATGACTAAAACTTCTGTTATTCCCGCCAGCATCAACACTGAAAGTGGGTAATAAACCATTGGTTTATCATATATAGGTGTTAATTGTTTACTTACACCGCGTGTAATTGGATATAGTCGGGTACCTGAACCTCCAGCTAGAATAATTCCTTTCATAGACGACTATTCACCTACACCCAATCTTTCGCGCATATAACTTCCATCTTGCACATTTTGACACCACTTAGAGTTATCTAGATACCATTGAATAGTTTTTCTAATACCGCTTTCAAAGGTTTCCTCTGGCAACCAGCCCAGGCCCTTTGCTATTTTGTCTGCATCAATTGCATAACGAACATCATGCCCTGGACGATCCTTAACAAAGGTAATTAAGCTTTCATAAGGAACTTTATCTGCGGACGGTCTAAGCTCGTCCAGTATCATGCAAATTGTTTTTACTACATCGAGATTTGTCTTTTCATTATGGCCGCCTATGTTATAGGTATCACCCAGCTTGCCCTTTTCCAGCACCAGCATTAACGCTTTTGCATGGTCATCTACAAAAAGCCAGTCTCTAATTTGATCACCTTTCCCATAGATTGGTAACGATTTACCTTCTAAGGCATTCAAGGTAACGAGGGGAATAAGCTTTTCCGGGAACTGATATGGACCGTAGTTATTTGAGCAATTAGTTACTACAACCGGGAAACCATAGGTTCGATACCACGCACGCACCAGATGATCTGATGAAGCCTTACTAGCAGAGTACGGAGAGCTTGGCTCATATGCCGTCTCCTCAGTAAAAAAGCCTGTGTCTTCCAGATCACCATACACTTCATCAGTTGACACATGATGAAAACGAAAACTGGTTTTTTTATCCCCCGTCAGGCCATCCCAGTATTTTTTTGCGACATCTAAAAGGTTAAACGTACCGACAATATTTGTCTGGATAAAATCTGCAGGTCCATCAATAGAACGATCAACATGCGACTCTGCCGCGAGATGCATAATGGCGTCCGGCTGATGCTGATCAAACACACGCTGCAACTCATTAATATCTCTTATATCAACACGCTCAAAGCAATAACGGGGATTATCTACTACGTCGTCAAGGGACTCTAAATTGCCCGCATATGTGAGTGCATCTAGGTTAACTATTTCGTGATCTGTGTTTTGAATGTATTGCCTTATCACGGCCGAACCAATAAAACCGGCTCCGCCTGTTACTATAATTTTCAAAACGGCTCCCTGATGCGTGCTTGATGAAATCTCTTTGAATTTGGTGGAGCTAGGCGGGATCGAACCGCCGACCTCAACACTGCCAGTGTTGCGCTCTCCCAGCTGAGCTATAGCCCCAAATTGAATCGAGATTCTATAAGGATAGGGGCATAAAGTCGAGCATTATTAGGCATTTAGCATCAATACAGTTACGCCCATCACAATAAATGATCACTGCTCGATAAATGCAATTGCCTGCTCAAGGCGAGCAATTGTCTTGACCTTACCTAATAGCTCAAGCGTAATATCAATTGAGGGTGAATTCCCCGTTCCAGTAACAGCTAACCGGAGCGGTTGCCCTACTTTTCCGAAGCCCACTTCAAGCTTTTCGACCGTGCTCTCAACAATCTGATGTATCGCACTTGCCCGCCAGTCAGTCAGCGCTTCAAGCTGCTGTTTCAGCTCCTGCAATACATTCACTGTATCTGGCTTAAACTGTTTCCTGGCTGCTTTGGCATTATACTCTTCAAAATCTTCGTAAAAGAAGCGGCTAGCCTCAACCATCTCCACCAGGGTTTTACAGCGTTCTCTTAGCTGCTCAACCACATCGGTTAACTTAGGGCCGTTTTCTATATTTATCCCATGCTCCAGCATATAGAATGCCAGTTGCTCGGCCACATAAACAGGATCCAGCTTGATCATGTATTGCTGATTCAACCATTGTAGCTTTTCTATATTCAGGCTAGACGATGATTTATTAATATCCTTAATATCGAATTTCTCAATCATCTCATCCAGTGTAAATATTTCCTGATCACCATAAGACCAGCCCAGGCGTACCAGATAATTGATCACCGCTTCCGTCAGATAACCTTCCTCGTGATACTGCATTACGCTCACCGCACCATGGCGCTTGGACAGTTTTTTGCCATCCGGACCATTGATCATGGGGATATGCGCGTACTCGGGAATATGGGCATCGAGCGCCTGTAAGATATTGATTTGCCTTGGAGTATTATTTAAGTGGTCATCACCACGAATAACATGACTGATCTGCATATCCCAGTCATCCACCACGACCGTCAGATTATAGGTAGGGTTTCCATCTGAACGCTCAATAATCAGGTCATCCAGCTCCTGATTACTGATAACCACATTTCCGCGTACATGGTCATTAATAATGACCTCACCATCCAGCGGATTTTTAAACCTCACAACAGTATCTTCCGCAGCTGCCAGTCCTTTATCACGACAACAGCCATCGTACTTGGGCTTCTGCTTGTTCGCCATTTGATCTTCACGCATCTTATCCAGACGCTCACGCGAACAATTGCAGTAATAGGCATCATCCTGCTGAAGCAATTGCTGAATCACTTCCTTGTAACGATTATAACGCTGAGTCTGATAGTACGGCCCTTCATCATGTTCGAGGCCGAGCCATTCCATACCATCCGTAATCGCATCAACCGCTTCCTGAGTAGAGCGTTCACGATCCGTATCCTCAATCCGCAAGATGAAATCACCCCCCATTTTTTTGGCATACAGCCATGAAAACAACGCTGTGCGAGCACCACCTATGTGCAGATAACCAGTGGGACTCGGGGCAAAACGGGTGCGGACTTTCATTATTAAATACTCGGCTAGTTGTAGCGATTAAATGCAAACAGGCGCGTATATGACCAAAAATCACTAAGATTATCAACCGGATTGTTATAGCATGTGCCTCAACCACAAAAGCTGACATTACCTATTTTGACTTTTTCCACCAACCTGCATCTTCACCAAATCAATAACTGGGCACTCGAACTCGGCTTCCAGCACTGCATGGTTGCACAGGCCAATATTAAAGAACACGAACCCCACCTCCTAAACTGGCTAAACAAGAACTACCACGGCGAAATGCACTACATGCAACGCCACGGCACCAAACGCAGCCGCCCGGCAGAGCTGGAGCCGGGCACACTGAGTGTGATTTCGGTACGCATGGATTACTTCCCGCCTGATGCCACTCCCATTAAAACCCTGCTGAAATCCCCCGAGCTGGGGTTGATTTCTCGTTATGCCACCGGGCGCGATTACCACAAACTCATCCGTAAACGCTTACAAAAACTGGTGGATAAAATGCAGGCCGAAATCGGCCCTTTTGGTTACCGGGTATTTACCGATAGCGCGCCGGTGCTGGAAAAGGCACTGGCTGAGAACGCGGGCCTCGGCTGGATTGGCAAGCACACCAACCTGATCAATAAGGAAACTGGCTCCTGGTTCTTTCTGGGTGAGATCTATACCGACCTGCCCTTACCTGCAAACGAAGAACCCGCGCAGAACCACTGTGGCAGCTGTCAGGCCTGCATCGATATTTGCCCGACACAGGCCATTGTAGCCCCCTATCAGCTGGACGCTCGTCGCTGTATTTCCTACCTGACGATTGAATTGAAATCAGCGATTCCGGTGGAGTTTCGCAAGGCCATGGGAAATCGGATTTACGGCTGTGATGATTGCCAGCTGGTGTGTCCCTGGAATCGTTTTTCCAAACCTTCTGACGAAAAAGATTTTGAGGTTCGCCACGGTCTGGATGCACCCGATCTGCTGGAGTTATTTGCCTGGAGTGAGGACGAATTTCTACGCAAAATGGAAGGTTCGGCAATTCGCCGCATCGGCCATATGCAGTGGCTGCGGAATATTGCGGTGGCGATTGGTAATATTCCACCGCGGGATGAAACCCATCGTCAACACCTAATCCAGACCCTCAAAGACCGGCGCCCGCAGGTCAATGAACTGGTGCAGGAACATATAGACTGGGCGCTGGTGGAACTGCAGCGGCAATAGCCCACAGACTACACACGGCGCTCTCACAAACAACCGTTTGTTTATAAAAGATTAACGCCAACAACGCGAAAGCCGCAAATAAACGCTAATGCACAGGGCATATTCCGAAACCAATCCATTCGACCGGGCCTGCAGTTAACTATTTGATTTTATTTGCGTTACTTCGCGTTCCTTTGCGGACTTAATTAGAAACCCTGGCAAACTCACCCCAAATACAAACCGCCTTCACTCAGCTGCATTTGGGGCCGTTTATTTCAGTCAATTTTCTTCGCCTCTACATCCTTAAAATAAAACGCCTTACGATAATTCACCAGACCATTGGTTGAAGAATCATGATGATCTACTGGCTCTTTATATGCCAGATCTTCCTGTATCTGCCCCGCCAGCACCTTGCCATATTCCACACCCCATTGATCGAAGGAGTTGATATCCCAGACAACACCCTGCACAAACACCTTGTGTTCATACATCGCCATAATTGCACCCAGCGTTCTGGGGGTCAGACGCTCAAAAATAATTGTATTGGTTGGCTTGTTACCCTCAAACACCTTATGCTGGATCACCTCTTCAATTTCTTTCTCCGAACTACCCGCCGCCTTCATTTCTTCAAGCGCCTCACTGTAGGTTTTGCCCAGCATCAGCGCCTTGGTTTGCGCCAGACAATTGGAGAACAAAACGCGGTGATGTAAACCGAGTGGGTTCTGACTGAGTGCCGGAATAAGAAAATCGGCAGGCACCGGCTTGGTGCCCTGATGCAATAACTGGAAAAACGCATGCTGACCATTGGTGCCTGAGGCACCCCAGATAATCGGCCCGGTGAGGTAATTCACCCGATGATTCGTTCGATCGATGGTTTTGCCGTTACTTTCCATATCCAGCTGCTGCAGAAAAGCTGGCAGGCGTTCCAGATACTGGCTATAGGGCATAATCGCGTGGCTCTGTGCATCAAAGAAATTGTTGTACCAGATACCCAGCATCGCCAGAATGACCGGCATATTTTCTTCTAATGGTGCTTCAGCAAAATGCCGATCCATCTCATGAGCGCCTTCCAGCAGTTGCTCGAAATGATCCATGCCGAGATAAATCGCAATGGGCAGACCAATGGCCGACCATAAGGAATAACGACCACCGACCCAGTCCCAGAATTCGAACACATTATTCGGGTCAATACCAAATTCACCTGTCGCCTCAAGGTTGGTACTCACCGCCACAAAATGCTTGGCCACAGCAGACTCCATGCCCACCAGATCGACAAACCACTTGCGTGCACTGTGTGCATTCAGCATGGTTTCCTGAGTAGCAAAGGATTTGGATGAAATAATAAACAGGGTGGTTTCCGGCTCCACCAGCTTCAGTGTTTCCACCAGATGTGTTGCATCGGCGTTTGACACAAAGTGCGCTCTCAGGCCTCGCTGCGCGAACGGTTTCATCGATTCACAGACCACGTGTGGCCCCAGATCCGAACCACCAATACCAATATTCACAATGTCGGTAATGCGCTGCCCGTTATAACCTCGCCATACACCACTGCGCACACGCTCGGAAAAGTCGCGCACCTTATCCAGCACTGCATTCACTTTGGGCATCACATCTTCGCCATCCACCATAATCGGTGTATTTGAACGATTACGCAGGGCGATATGCAGTGCAGGACGAAACTCAGTGCAGTTAATTGCCTCCCCCGAAAACATTTTCTCGCGAGAGGCTTCCACCTGCGCAAAACGCGCCAGGCCAATCAGCTTCTCCATCGTTTCTTCGGTAATGCGGTTTTTTGAATAGTCCAGCAGCAGATCACCCATACGAACTGAAAATTCTTCAAAGCGCCGAGGATTATCTCGAAACATGTCACGCATATGCAGGTGACTGATGTCTTCAAGATGGGTTTCCAGTGCTTTCCACTCGGCCGAATCGGTTAACTTACTCATGCATCTTCCATATTATTGTTTAGGCATATTTCCTGATTAAGAGTATGATTATTAATTATTTTTATCAATAAGTACGGCGAACTTTATGTAAATACATCAAGTTTAGCCGGTGAATGCGGTTTCATGTATAATACCGCGCCTTGTGTAACTTCCGGTAAATGAGCAGATGGTCAGCCCCACTAAAAAGCCGATAAAACCTAACGACAAAAAACTACGCGCACGGGTCAAGCTGTTCGGTAATTTACTGGGCAACGTCATAAAAAAGCTCGCGGGCACGCACGTTTATGATGCCGTTGAGAAATTGCGTAAGGGCTATATTAGCCTGCGTAAGGCGGATAACCCGAAAAAACGCGCTCAGTTAATGAAGTTTATTGAAACACTGGATGCCGACACACTGACTCAGGTAGTGCGTGCTTTTAGTATTTACTTCAGTCTGATCAATATTGCCGAAGAAGATTACCAGCACCAGCAACGCCGTGAACAGGTGTTCAATGGTAAATCACTCTGGTTAGGGTCATTCGATCATACCCTGCAGGAATTCCGTCTGGACGGCATTGATGCCGCTCAACTACAGGATCTTCTGGACCATCTGGCCTATATACCGGTATTTACCGCGCACCCCACAGAATCCAAGCGCCGCAGCATTATGAATGCCCTGCGCCGCATCTTCCTGCTCAATGACAAGCTGAATGACATCCGCATCGGCAAACTCCAGACAGAAGAGCTCACCGAAGAACTGGAAACAGAAATTCAGCAACTATGGCGCACTAACGAAGTGCGTGAGTACAAGCCACAGGTGCGCGATGAAATCAAAAACGGCATGTACTACTTCCGTACCAGCCTGTTCAATACCGTGCCACACATTTACCGTAATCTGGAACGCAAGGTACACAAGCACTACCCGGATAGCAGTATCACCGTGCCCAGTTTTTTACGTTTCGGCTCATGGATAGGCGGCGACCGCGACGGCAATCCGTTTGTTAAGCCAGAAACCACCGCCATGGCCCTGCGCATGCAAACGCAGGTGGTGTTACAGGAATACATATATCGAGTCATCGAGCTGAACAAACAGCTGACCCACTCTGTCGATATGTGCAAGCCCAGCGATTCATTTATGAAAAGCCTGGAACACGATGAGAATATTCGCTTCGAAGTGTATGCAGCATCACCCAATGCGTTTAGCAACGCGCCTTATCGCCGCAAGCTATCATTTATGCATTATCGACTGCAGCAGAACCTGGCTCAGGTGAATGCGCGCCTGGCGAAACAGAGTACGGATGACTATGCCCACGCCTACCCATCAGAAAAGGAATTTATTCATGATCTGCAGCTGATTCATAGTTCGTTATGCAGTCACGGCGATGAGAACATCGCCAATGGCGCACTGAAAGACCTGATTCGTGTCGCCGAAACGTTTGGCTTCTTCCTGCTGAAACTGGACATTCGCCAGGAATCGACTCGACATACCGATGCGGTTGCCGACATCATGAAGCAGATTTCAGGCACCGCGGATTATCACTCTCTGGATGAAGAAGCTCGCCAGGCACTATTATCAAAACAAATTGACTGTATGCCGGACTTCAAGCTGGATAAAAAACAGCTGGATGAACTGAATCGCGAAACCCTCGACGTGTTTGAGCTGATTGCCAGAATGCGCAACGAAATATCACCTCGCGCATTTGGCAACTATGTCATCTCGATGACCCATGCCGCAAGCCATGTCCTTGAAGTTATGTGGCTGGCCACCCTGGCAGGTCTTGCCGGTACCGATGTCGACGACGGTGTATTCTGCCAGATCAAGATTTCACCCCTGTTCGAAACAATTGAAGATCTTGAGCATATTGAACATGTACTGAAGGCCCTGTTTGAAAACCCGGTTTACAACAAACTCCTAAAAGCCTCTGGCAACCTGCAGGAAGCCATGCTGGGGTATTCAGATTCCTGTAAAGACGGCGGCATTATGGCCTCCTCCTGGAACCTGTATGACGCGCAACAAAAAGTGATTCGCCTGACCGACCAGTTTGGCATCGAGTGTCGACTGTTCCATGGTCGCGGCGGCACCATCGGTCGCGGCGGCGGGCCAACTCATGATTCTATCCTGTCGCAACCTGAAGGCACGGTACATGGGCAGATTAAATTCACCGAACAGGGTGAGGTGCTGTCATATAAGTACAGCAATATGGAAACCGCTATCTATGAGCTCACCATGGGCGTGTCCGGGCTGATGAAAGCCAGTCGCTCAGTGGTACTAGACAAGAAACCGGTAGCCAAAGACGCCTATCTGAAAACCATGCAGAGCCTGACCAGATCAGGTGAAACCAGCTATCGCCAGCTCACTGATCATACCGAAGGCTTTCTCGATTACTTCTATGAGACAACACCGGTATCAGAGATTGGCCTGATGAATATAGGCTCACGTCCATCACACCGGAAGGCCAATCGTTCAAAAGCATCGATTCGTGCAATTCCCTGGGTCTTCGGCTGGGCACAGTCTCGCACCACCTTACCTGCGTGGTATGGCATAGGTACAGCACTGGAGAACTTCATTGATGGCAATGAAGATAACCTGAAACAGCTTCAGGAAATGAATGCCAACTGGCCCTACTTTAAGGCCATGCTGAACAATACTCAGATGTCGCTATCAAAAGCAGACATGTCTACGGCAAAGGAATATTCAGACCTCTGTGAGAACAAGGAGACGGAAAAGCTTGTATTCAACATGATTTACACTGAGCATGAGCGTACCGTAAGAAATATTCTGGCGATCACTGGAAACGACTATTTATTAGCTGATACACCTAGCCTGGCATTATCACTGAAACGTCGTGATCCTTATCTCGATCCACTGAGCCATATTCAGATTCTAATGCTGAAACGCTTTAGAGATGAGCAATCGACAGAAAGTGAACAAACCACCTGGTTAAACCCACTATTGCGCACCATTAGTGCCGTTGCTGCAGGTATGCGTAACACCGGCTAGGTAATCAACCATCCCGATCAGGCTATGTCACCCGCTCTATAACCGGGCACGACATAGCCTGCCCTTGCCCACTCCCCAAATAATATCCGTGGCAATTTCTTGCCCTTTCATAAATAACTGCTATTAATAACAGTACAATATAATCATAGACTTACAGCAATCTTATAAGCTGTTCTCTAGTCTTTTTTGGGAATCACTAAGTAGCCACCATGAATAAGCTCATACAAGCATTTAACGCCTACTCGATTAAAAAACGTCTGATCATTACTTTTACCCTTCCACAGGTTTTTCTTGGCATATCACTTATCTACCTGTTACAGGAACACCGGACGTTTGAGCTAACCAGCATTATTATTTTAATTGTGATGGCAAGCGTGCTCGCACTCTATTATTTTTTGCAGCTGAGCATTATCACCCCCATGCTGAATTCAGTTCAGGGAGGCCTGGATAGCCTGTCATCTATCATTGATGAATTTGCAATAGACTCCAGTAAAAAAACCCGCTTAGAGCTCACCAGTAATGGCTCTGAAATAATCCAGATCGAAGAAAATTTTTCTCGCCTTGCCGCGGAAATGGATGACATTGTGGAAAAGGAAAAAGAGCTTAATACAGACCTCGAAGGCAAGGCCGACTTTGTTTACGACGTAGTTTCAAAAGCAGCCAATGGAGATCTCACCTCAGATATGATGGTGTTCTCTGGAAACGACTCCATTTCTCAGGTCGCCGATGGCGTGAAAATAATGCTGGCGAATCTCAACAACCTGGTTAAGCAGGTACAGTTATCCGGTATTCAGGTGACATCATCTGCAACACAGATATCCGCGAATGCCAAAGAACAGGAAGCCACCGTTGCAGAACAGGCAGCCAGTACCAATGAAATCATGTCCACGGTAACGGAAATTTCCGCCACCGGTAAAGAACTGTTACGTACCATGGATGAGGTAAAAGATGTCGTTGAAAGCACGGCAGAATCAGCAACGGATGGTCATAATGCGCTGGTATCAATGGAAAACACGATGAGCCAGATGCAGACAGCAACCGATTCCATTTCATCCAAGCTGGCGGTGCTAAGTGAAAAGGCCGGCAATATAAACACAGTAGTGACTACCATTAACCGGGTTGCCGATCAAACAAATCTACTGTCATTAAACGCCGCCATTGAAGCCGAAAAAGCCGGTGAATATGGCCGCGGCTTTTCCGTTGTAGCCACAGAAATTCGCCGCCTTGCCGATCAGACGGCCGTTGCCACCTGGGATATAGAACAGATGGTAAAAGAAATGTTATCGGCGGTATCCGCTGGCGTCATGAGCATGGACAAGTTCACCGAAGAGGTAAACCGCGGCGTATCCGATGTAGCCACCGTAGGTGAACGACTCACGCATATTATCGATCAGGTACAGGCATTACTACCTCGTTTCGAAACGGTTAATGAAGGCACTCGATTGCAGGCCGAGGGTGCAGAGCAAATAAAAGAAAGCATGATCCAGTTAAATGAAATGGCCCAGCAAACGGCGATCACCCTGAAGCAGTCAGGTCAGTCGGTTGAGCAGCTTAAGGATGCAGCTCGTGGTCTACAGGAAGGGGTTTCAATCTTTAAAGTGACACACTAATGCTAATTCTTGGGTTAAGCGTAGGTGAGGAGAGATACGGTATTGAAGCCACACGAGTGATTGAAGTGGTGCCGTTGATCCCGCTTAAAAAAGTACCGCTTGCAGAACCCAGTATAAAAGGCCTGTTCAATTATCGTGGAAACCCAACACCGGTGGTTGATCTCTGCCAGATATTTGAGCATAGAGACTGTAACAACAGTTTAAGCTCACGCATTGTTATTATTCACTATATCTCACTGTCCGGTGACGCTCGCCCTATTGGCCTGATCGCGGAACAGGTCACCGATATTATACGTTGCGAAATCAGCAAGATGTCTAACAGCGGTATCGAAGATACCGGCAATGATTTTCTAGGACAAATTTATAACAGCCCGAATGGAATGATCCAGTTAATTGATACGAGCAGGATATTACCCGAATCAATCAGCAAACAGCTTATGAAAGAGCTCACTTGAGATTTATGGATAAAGACTCATGGATCAACACTACAATAAAATTACTGAAATACTCAAATCCAGAATTGGTCTGGATTCCAGTACCATCGGTGAACGCACTGTAGAAAAAATTCTCATGCAACGCATGATGGTATGTAAAATTGACTCTGTTGATGAATATTACCTGCACCTCAACAGTCACCCTGATGAACTGGATGAGTTGCTTGAGTTTGCCGTTATTCCTGAAACCTGGTTTTTTAGAGACATCCGTCCATTTGAAATTCTTCAGCAGCAGATAGGTAAAGCCCTGCTTGAAAACAGAAACAGCATTTTCAACATCTTGAGCATTCCCTGCTCTACTGGTGAAGAACCCTTATCGATTGCAATGTATCTTATTGATAAAGGCTTACCAGAAAGCTGTTTTCAGATAGACGCAGTTGATATCAGTCATCGCGCCATCGACTATGCTGCACGTGGAATATATGGAAAAAATTCATTTCGTGGAAAAAACTATCCACATTATCAGAACAGATTTTTTACTAAGCAGGGCGATCTATACAAAATCGCCCCGGAGATACATAACAAGGTAGAATTTAGCCAATTAAACATATTGAACTGCAATGAAACACTTGAATCAAAGTATGACTTTATTCTATGTCGAAACTTACTGATCTACTTTGATTCACCCACAAAATCAATTGCATTCAGAAATTTATCACAATTACTCAATGACACTGGCCTGTTGTTTATCGGGCATTCTGAGTTTGGCTCTGTGCCCAGAGAAATCTTTCAAAGCCTGGGCAGCACTCTGGCGTTCGCACTAACCAGACACGAAAACCCAAATTATATAGACGCATCGACCACCGCAAAAACGTCAAACGAACCGGTTAAAAAAATCGGCATTATAGCAGCGCAGAAAAAAGCCTCGTTCAGTGCCTATATTCAGTCGGAAAAAAATCAATCACAGCTCACTGATGCGGGAATTAGCGAACTGTTATGTCAGGCAGAAGCACTGGCAAACATAGAAAATTATTTTGAAGCAGAAAAGCTGTGCCAGCAGGCAATGCAGCTAGAAAAAGACAATGAACATATTTTTTATTTACTGGGTTTAATTGCCAGTGGCAAAAAAGATAATGATATTGCCGAGTCAATGATGCGCAAAGCCATTTTCCTTAACCCTAAACACTACCCTGCACTCAGCCATCTGTCGTTATTACTGGAAAAAAAAGGTGACGCGAAAAATGCAGAACTGTTCAGGCAACGCGCCAGTAGAGCACAAAGTAGAAATCAAGCTGATAACTGATTATGACAACTGACACATTAATTGATTGCTGGAACAAAATCGGTGTATGGGGTGACCAGACACCGCGCTGTGAACGACTACAAAAACTAATACATTGCCATAACTGTAGTGTCTATAGTCAGGCTGGCAGCCGCTTACTTAACCGACAGGCAGAAGCTGATTATCTGGCAGAATGGCAGAAAAACCTAAGCTTACCTCGTCATGAAATACAGGTACATCTTAAGTCGGCGCTGGTCTTTAGAATGGGTGACGAATGGTTTGCACTGGGATCACGCTTTGTAAAAGAAATCATACATTGCGACAAACATCATTCCTTACCACATAGAAAAAACCACGTACTTCGTGGGCTGGTCAATGTAAGAGGTGAGCTGCTACTCAATATATCTCTGGGCTATTTATTTAAAGTGACAAAAAGTGAAAGCAGCAGCAAGTATACAAAAGAAAGATATATCGTCATAGATGATGGGGAGGAAAACTTCGCCTTTCCTGTAACAGAAGTACGAGAAATCATCCATTACGATGACAACGATCTCCAGCCCACGCCATCAACACTGCGCAAGGACACATCATGCTTTGTACGTGGCATTGTTCAACACAATAATGTTGACATAGGCATTCTCGATAGTGATCTGGTATTCACTGCCTTACATAAAAACATATAACAATGACTGAAACTAAAAACATTATTAATGAATCTATGCTTGATCTCTTTGCAATGGAGGTAGAGACTCAATCTGCACGAATCCTGCCATCAGTGAGCAAATTATCAGACTCAACTGAAATTATTGATTATTATGAAAAAATCATCAATGCCACGCGCGCTATAAAAGGTGCTGCAAAACTGGTCAATATTCAAATTGCCTCCACGCTTACTGAAAAAATGGAAGCAACATTCTCACACCTGCAATCACAGTCGATGACGCTTGATGCAAAACAGCAAAGCGAAATACTTAGCTGCGTTGAGCAGCTACAGCATATTGCCCAACTGGATGCCACTTCACTTGCCACCCCGAATGATAAGCTAACCACTCAGCTCAATTCGCATATTAATACACTAGAAAATCTGTCCGACACACATGTGGAAAAGACAGAGAACACTATTGTTCCCGTCATAGACAATCAACATGAGGATGCAGAACCAGAGATAGAGCAGAGCTCAAAAAGCTTCACTGTAGCCGATATCATTGACCCGGATATGCTTGCGCTTTTTTCTATCGAACTACAGAACAGCCTCAATACCATTGGCAGTCATCTTCTGGAAATAGAAGATCACCCGGAGAATGACAAGCTTCTTGAGGCCATGATGAGGGCTGCACATTCCATAAAGGGTGCAGCGCGCATGATCGGGATTGAAGCCACGGTAAAGCTTTCCCACGCCATGGAAGATGTTTTTGTCGCCGCGCAAAAAAAGACCATTCAGCTGGATAAGCATTCCATAGACCAGTTATTTAGCTGTGTAGACATTCTTAAAAGCCTGGAAAACCTCAACACACACGATATAACTAACTGGAGCAATACTCAAAGCGCGCCAATTCATCAGCACATCCAGCAACTTCATAAAATTCAGACCGGAAAACCATTCCAGGTAATTAAAACACCCAAAGCTGCATCTGCAAACACACCCGCAGCAACAGCCGCTATAATGCACAGCCAGGCTGAAAACATTGTTAGAGTTAGCGCTGAACGCATCAACAAACTGGTGGGACTGGCAGGTGAACTAACCGTAACGACAAACTGGGTTAGAGAGTACTCAGATTCAATGCTGCAACTCAAACGCAAGCATAACGAAATACTTGAACAGATTGAGCGACTGCGCAGCCTGATTGATGATAAGGATCATTCTGAAGTTGAGAAGAAACTGATTACAGATATCCAGCACCATGCCGAACACTATCGTGACTCACTAACAACTCAAATTTTTAGCCTGGATAATTTCGACCGACGTTCAAACAGCCTCAGTTCACAAATCAATCATGAAATCATCGCTTCTCGCATGCGCCCTTTCAGCGATAGCATTCAGGGATATAAGCGCATGGTTCGAGATATTTCCAGTTCGCTTAATAAGAAAGTTAATCTTGTTATATACGGTGAAAACACCACCGTAGACCGCGATATTCTTGAAAAGCTCGACGCCCCACTAAATCACATGATTCGTAATGCCATAGACCATGGTATTGAGCCGCCTGAAGAACGACTTAAGCAGGGAAAACCAGAAGCAGGCACAATTTGCATTACTGCTAGCCATCAGGCAGGATGCCTGCTGATTCAGGTCAAGGATGATGGACGTGGCGTTGATACCGAGGCGCTCAGAAAAAAAATCCTCAGCAAAAACCTTGTTAGCGATCAGATGGCTGAAAATCTGTCAAAATCAGAACTGCTTGATTTTCTTTTTCTGCCCTCTTTTTCAACTCGAAGTGAAGTTACCGAGCTATCTGGACG
>Ga0316207_10000773_pt1 | contig 45633 bp, 44 predicted proteins | sample 6weekpyrite_MG_FD_204943 | JGI IMG/M metagenome (GOLD analysis project Ga0316207, IMG submission 204943) | Microbial mat bacterial communities from mineral coupon in-situ incubated in ocean water Damariscotta River, Maine, United States -... | ecosystem: Environmental > Aquatic > Marine >... | reverse complement strand
GGTGGTTCATTTTTACCGGTAGAATTTTGGCCATTAATGAAGACGATCTTACTGACCGTGTTAGTACCACTGGTGCTTGGGATGCTGGTTAGACGTCAACTTGGCCGGTTTCTGGCCCCAGTGGAGGGAATTGCGCCCGCGGTTGCGGCCGTTGCCATCATAATTATTTGCAGCTACGCCGTTGCGGCTAATCATGAGCGTATCGCCGAAGTCGGAAGTACAGTGATCGTATTGGTTATTTTGCTTAATGCGCTTGGCTATCTATTTGGGGGACTGTTGGCGCGGTTATACCGGTTTGATCGTCAGCACCAACTGACACTGGCAATTGAAATAGGCATGCAAAATGCCGGTCTGGGTGTCGCCCTGGCCTTAAAGCATTTCCCTCCTGAAACGGCCTTGCCAGGCGCGTTATTTGCAGTCTGGTGTATTGTGACGGCAGCAGGTGCTTCAGCGTGGTTTCGGCGAGCAGCAATAAACGCAAAAGTAGCGGCATAAACTGTAGGAACTGACTGTACGGCTGGTTAATTCACCACTATCCTTCAAAGATAGGTTGTGTAAGGCTGGCCTAATTGTCGAGTATGGGAGTCGACATTATTAACCGTAAATTTCATATCTTGATAGGAGTTTTTCTAATTTTCAATGAATGATGTAGGAAGCTAATGAAAAAGCAAATCGATATCAGGTTTTTGAAAATAGGCATGTACGTGGCTGAGCTGGATCGGCCATGGTTAGACTCACCCTTTTTATTCCAGGGGTTTGTTGTTGCAGATCAAGATATTCATAAGAGTGTCAGTGATTTATGTGAGTACGTCGTCATTGATACTGAAAAAGGTGATGATACTGATATTTCAATAAAACATGTCACAAATAAATCAGCCGATATTATAGATTTTAAATCGCGTAAGCGCATTCCCATTACCACAACATTTCATGAAGAACTAAAGCAAGCACGTGGTATTCATAAACGTGCTCGTAACCAGATTGATTCGATGTTTAATGATGCCAGAATGGGCAAAAATATTGATGTTAGCGGAGCCAGGGACGTTGTCTCGGATTTAGTTGACAGTATTGTACGTAACCCGGATGCACAGCTTTGGTTAACCAATCTTCGTAAACGAGATGAATACACGGCTATTCACAGCATGAATGTCTGTATTTTCGCATTGACGTTTGCGCGTTATTTGCGATTTGAAGAAGATGAAATGAATGAGATTGGGATTGGTGCCATGATGCATGATATTGGCAAAATGCGAGTGCCACTTGAAATACTGAATAAAGAAGGCAAGCTGACAAAAGAAGAACGAGAAATCGTTAAAGAGCACGCTCAACACGGATACGATATTTTAAAGAAAAGTAGTGATTTGCCACCAAGCACATTAGAAATAGTTTATTCACATCATGAACGAAAACAAGGAACAGGTTACCCACGTGGACTAGTTGAAGCGCAAATTCATTTTTATGCGCGAATAGTTGCTATTGTTGATGTCTATGATGCGATTACCAGTGATCGTGTTTATCATCACGGTATGAATACCCTGGACGCATTAAGAAATATGTTTAAGTGGCGTGAAAATGATCTCGACACTGAGCTAGTGGAAAATTTTATACAATGTCTTGGTATCTACCCTATTGGAAGTCTTGTGCAGTTAAATACAGGTGAAGTTGGCATCGTGTTGTCGATGGCACCAGGAAAGAATCTCGTACCAATTGTGATGCTTGTCTGTGATTCGGATAAGCAAGTTGTTACGCCGCCACGTGTTATAGATTTATCAAATTTTGCTAAGGAAAAATGTGACAATCCAGTTGAAATAAAGAAAGTACTGGAAGCAAATAGTTATGGTATAGATTTGTATGAATACATAAAACACGAAGTGTTATTCGAAAAATAAATCATGAAAATAACGAAATCTATATTAGTAGTAATGCTATACGTGTTTTGTTGTTCGGTAAATGTAGCCAATGCAGAAACAAAGAAAACAATTGAGTTGGCCGATGGAACAGAACTCTCCTATTATCATTATCCCGCAAAAGGTAAACAGGTATTTATTTGGCTAGCCCCAGAGGAGGGACTACAAGAGTCGGAAAAAATACTTGCAAAAAAGGTAGCGATGAAAGGTATTGAAGTTTGGTATCCGGATTTATTTGAAAGTAATTTCCTGCCGATAGCCGCAAGTAGTGTTGAGCAATTTCCTGTTAGTCAAATTAAGGCGCTGATTGCAGCGGCAAACGTGGGAAAGGATATTTATTTAGTTACCAGTGGTCGAGGCACTATCCCGATATTGCGAGGTTTGCGTCAATGGCAGACAGACATGCCAGATAGTACTGCCGTGAAAGGTCTGATTTTACTCAGTCCAAAGTTTTTTGTTGAAACGCCGAATCCAGGAGAGGAGGCGCATATCATGCCAATTGTGTATGCAACTAATATATCAACGTATATCTTTCAACCAGCTCAATCGCCCTGGCGATGGAAACTCGATAGAACACTGCCCGCATTACAACAAGGTGGCAGTAGAATATTTACACAGGTGATCAAAAGCGTACGGGATCGATTTTACTATCGCCCAGATGCGACGCCACAAGAATATAAAATTGCTAGCGAATTACCGGGTTTGTTAAGCAGAGCAAGTCGGGTATTGGCGACATTACCTGCACAACATAAAGTTGCACCTTTATCTGGAGAAATACAAAAACCGGTTACTAGCTCAAAAAAGGATCGCGTACTTACTGCTTACAAAAACAAACCAATGGCGCCGTTGTTGACGTTAAAGGATTTATCAGGAAAGACGGTAAATCTTAATGACTATAAAGGTGAGGTTGTTATGGTTAACTTTTGGGCTTCATGGTGTCCTCCCTGTGTTTATGAAATGCCTTCTATGCAGCGTTTGCAAGAAAGCATGAAAGACAAACCATTTCATATTCTCGCGGTTAATATGGCCGAAGACAAGCAAACGATTGAGGTTTTTTTAAGGGAAAAAGTGAACGTCGATTTTACTGTTTTATTAGATGTCGATGGGGCAGCGCTGAAACGTTGGCAAGTTTTTGCGTTTCCGACAACGTTCTTCCTGGATGCGCAGGGACGGATACGCTATGGCTTATTTGGCGGGCGTGAATGGGATAAGCCAGACGTCACGAAAGTAATAGAAAATTTATTAAAAGAATAACAACAGGAAAAATGATGGCTGTCTTTAGTGTAACGCAAATTTAATGCCTACTCTGACAATAGATCTAATTGCCTAATAATATCATCAGGCTCCATTCGTTTAGTATAATCAGCCTTGATAAAGGTTTCTGTAATAATATTATCCTTTGAGATAATAAAGGTGGCAGGCATTGGCAAGGTCCAATCTTTATCGCCATTCAATATATTCAAATTGATATTGAGCATTTTATATATTTCACGGTAAGCGGCTGGCAGATCAAAAACCAGACCAAATTTATCTGCCGCTTTATTTGCAAGATCTGTATACACCGGGAAATTTTTATCTTTCACCGTTTTTTCTGAGTATTGATATAGCTCGGGTGAAATAGAAATTAAACGCGCATCCCTTTGTTTTATTTGATCGTTAATTTCATTGAGAGCGGTTAACTCCATATTGCAGTAAGGGCACCAGGTACCGCGAAAAAAACTTAATACAATATGGTGGTCTTTTAGCAAATCTTTTAAATATACCGGTTTTATATCTTTATCTCGAAAGAACACATCAGGGGCTGGGCTACCCTTTTCTAAAGCCTTGCTTTCTAATAATGATGAAAATAATTTTTTGTTTTCTTCAAGTATTTTATTGGCAACATCAGCCGGAAGTGAGGCCAGCACCTTACTATGCAGAATAGTTAAATCATCGTTTAGCGGCATGTTATATAGTATTTATTATTAACGTTATTAAAAGTAAGCCTTCAAACTCCTGCTCACACGTGATGTGACCTTATCCAGTATAGGACAAAATACTATAAGAGTAATACATGAAATCTTAACTGTAGGTAAATTGTGTATTAAGGTCTGATGATTTAAAACAAGCAACTTGTGTGACTACGTACGTAATGGAAGGCGAAGATGATATGTTTGCCTTGGCGCTACTCGATTAAAAGACAATATTGCGTATATTGATATTATTAAATTATTTAACCCAGTCCTGTGGTACTAAATAGTGCTCGTAAAGTGTTACTTCTGGAGAACCGGCCTCTGGTTTCCAGTTGTAGCGCCATTTCACGAGTGGCGGAAGCGACATCAAAATGGGTTCGGTACGCCCACCGGTTTGTAAACCAAACAAGGTTCCTCGATCGAAGACCAGATTAAATTCAACATACAGGCCACGACGATAGAGCTGGAAATCACGTTCGCGTTCACCAAATTCGAAATTTCTACGCTTAGCGACAATCAAAACCTAACACCGGGTGGTTCGTGGTGGTGTTTCAGGTGGTCGTCGCTACTAAGGGTATTCTCGGGGGCTAGTGATGGTGTACAATATTAAGGCTTCGACGATGATGTTGGAGCTTTACCAGCCCATTTCCTCATCCCCGAGATATTTTGAATAATAAGAAATTTGGCCGTCATTGATAGGAGATGACCTATGCAGGCATTAGTTGGTGTCATTATGGGCTCAAGATCTGATTGGGACACCATGCAACATTGTATCGATATGCTCGAGAAACTCGGTGTTCCTTACGAGACACGTGTCGTGTCTGCCCACAGGACACCGGATCTCCTGTTCGAGTATGCGGGTTCTGCTGCTGATCGAGGCCTTGAAATTATCATCGCCGGTGCCGGTGGTGCAGCACACCTGCCAGGAATGGCCGCGTCTAAAACAGTACTGCCAGTACTGGGTGTTCCTGTACAGTCAAAGGCGCTTAATGGTATGGACTCGTTGCTATCCATTGCCCAAATGCCAACAGGTATCCCAGTTGGCACGCTGGCCATAGGTAAGGCGGGTGCCGCTAATTCTGCGATTCTTGCTGCGAGTATGCTGGGCAATAAGCATCCGCAAATTCGCGAAGCTCTGGTTGCGTTTCGTCAAGAACAAACCGATACCGTGCTCGCCAACCCGGATCCAAAGGGTTAAAAAGGTATGAAAGTGGGCATTCTTGGCGCCGGTCAACTGGGCCGTATGCTGGCATTAGCGGGTATTCCAATGAATGTTGAGTTCGTGCTGCTCGACCCAGCAAAAGATGCCTGCGGAAAGAAGCTCGGTGAGTTCATTAACGGCTCCTTTGATGATAAATCTGTCTTGCAGGCATTTGTCGATAAAGTGGATGTTGTGACTGTCGAGTCCGAAAACATCTCGGTGAAAAGCCTGGAGTGGTTAAACGAGCACGTGCCGGTATACCCACCACCGGCTGCTGTCGCCACCGCACAGGATCGTCTTCTGGAAAAACAGATGTTTGCCAAGTTGGGTATCCCAACCACAAACTACCAAGCCATCGAACAGGCGCAAGAGTTCATGGATTACTGTTCGTCAAATACTCAGCCTATGATCGCGAAATCGCGCCGCGAAGGTTACGATGGTAAGGGGCAGGTACGCATTAATGCCGATACGGATCTCAAGGCCGCTTGGCAAGCATTAGCGGGTGTACCGATGGTCGTTGAAGACATGGTCGATTTTGATCGTGAAATCTCAATCATTGCTGCACGAGACAAGCATGGCAAAACCGTTTTTTACCCGGTCTGTGAAAACACTCACAGCGAAGGTATCTTGCGTTGTACGAAAGTTAGGTTAAATGACCCAATGCAGCCGCAAGCGCAAGACTATATCAAACGCGTCATGGATGAACTGGATTATGTTGGCGTACTTACCTTTGAATTTTTTAATTGTGGCGACCAACTCATAGCGAATGAGATTGCGCCGCGCGTGCATAACTCCGGGCACTGGAGTATTGAAGGTGCCGATTCGAGTCAATTTGAAAACCAAATTCGAGCCATTTGTGGATTTCCTCTCGGTAGTACGGAAACACGCGGCCCTGCCGCGATGATTAACCTGATTGGTGAAATGCCACCGCGTGATGCTGTGCTGTCAGTTGAGGGTGCGCATTGGCATGACTATGGCAAACAGCCGCGCAGCGGTCGTAAATTGGGGCATATTACCTTGCGGGCTAATAATCAGCAGCAGTTTGATGAGCGCCTGGCTAAATTGGAAAATCTGCTTGCTGATAGAATGACACCATTCGGTGAGTGCAAGCACTAAATAAACTGTAATTCTATTAAACTGGTATCAGTAATTGGATGACGCCGAATTTCAATCGACCGTAGGGAGATTGCTGAGGCGGCAGGTAATTACTGATACCAGTCTTACCCATCTAGTAATAAAAAATTACTTAACCCAATCTTGCGGAACTAAATAATGTTCGTATAACTTCGCTTCCGGTGTCCCCGCTTCTGGCTTCCAGTTGTAACGCCATTTAACCAGTGGTGGTAATGACATCAAAATAGATTCGGTTCTTCCGCCTGTTTGTAAGCCAAACAATGTGCCACGATCAAAGACCAGATTGAATTCAACATAACGACCGCGACGGTAAAGCTGGAAATCGCGTTCACGTTCGCCAAACTTGGTGTCTTTACGGCGTGCAACAATAGGTTGATAGGCTGGCAGGTAGTGATCACCAACACTGCGCATGAAGGCAAAACTCTTTTCAAAGCCATCTTCATTTAGATCATCAAAGAACAGACCACCAACACCGCGAGGTTCGTTGCGGTGTTTTAAGTAAAAGTAGTCATCACACCATTTTTTGTACGTTGGGTAGGCTGCTTCACCAAAAGGCTCGCAAGCGTCTTTAGCAGTCTGATGCCAATGGACGACATCTTCGTCGTTGCCATAGTAAGGCGTGAGATCGAAGCCGCCACCAAACCACCAGATAGGTTCCTCACCCTCTTTTTCTGCAATGAAGAAACGCACATTGGCATGTGAGGTTGGCACATAAGGGTTATGCGGATGGATCACCAATGATACGCCCATGGCTTGGAAGTTTCGGCCAGCCAGTTCTGGGCGATGCGCTGTGGCTGAAGCGGGTAAGCTGGCTCCTTCAACATGAGAGAAGTTGATACCGGCCTGTTCGAATACCGCACCGTCGGTGAGCACGCGGGTGCGACCACCACCGGGTGCACCTTCACGTTCCCAGAGGTCTTCTTCAAATTTAGCAGAACCGTCCTCGGTTTCGAGTCCAGCACAGATACGATCCTGTAGATCGAGTAAATAGGCCTTTACGGCATCAATATTAGGTGTGTCCATGGGCGCGTATTAAACCACAATTTGTCAGTGAATGTGGAGGCTTAGGATGGGCGAAGGATCTTATCGGTTTTGAGGTCGCGGATTTCGCTGGGTGAGGCAGATGTATCGATTTTTCCAGAGATAATACCGTCAAGTTGTCCATCAAATTGTAAGCGAACCTGAATATTGGTTTTTGCTGGGCGATGTGCAGAGAGGTTGGCACTGGTTGAGACGATGGGCATTCCCACTAATCTGCACAGTTGTGCAGCAATGGGGTGATCGGTGATGCGTATCGCTAGACTAGCATGATGGCCAGTAAGCCAGTTGGGTACCCAGTTTTTGGCGGGAACAATCCATGTTGTTGGTTTTGCTCGTTTTTTAGTAATCTTATCGCGCTCAGATTGGCTCAGTGGTTGTAAGTAAGGTTCGAGGTGCTTGAGCGAATCGCTGATTAAGATAAGCCCTTTTCCCGGATCGCGTTGTTTAAGTTGCAGTAAGCGATTTACGGCTGCTTCGTTCAGTGGGTGACAACCAAGGCCATAAACAGCTTCGGTTGGGTAGGCGATTACGCCACCTTGTTTTAGTGTGGCGGCGGCGAGGCGTAGAGACCAACGCATCATTTTTTTTAGGCGCCTACTTTATCTATTAGGCTGTCATGTTTGGCGATTACGGTCTCAGCATTGGCGTCGCACTGGCCTTTAATGCGTTGTGCGAGATCAGTCTGCATCGGATTCAGCTTCTTCCTTTGCTGGTGGATCGTAAGGTTCGGAGAATCGACAGTCCTTCTGTGGACAAACCTTTTCGGTGCCACGTTTTTTGGTGGTTTTCACCGATAAGATTGGCCAGTTACATTTCGGACATGGTTCAGCCAGCGGTTCGTTCCAGATTGCATAAGTACAATCAGGGTAACGTTGACAGGAGTAAAAAATCTTACCGTAACGTGATTTACGTTTGAGGATGGTCCCCTTGTGACACTCAGGGCATTCAACACCCGTATCTGCCGGTTTTTCTAATGGTTCGATATGTTTACAATTTGGATAATTGCTACAACCAATAAACTTGCCGTAGCGACCATGTTTGATAACCAGATCATGCTCACACTCAGGGCATTTTCTGTCTTTAATGATTTCTGCATCTTTTTCATCGTCATCACCATTAAGGTTGCGGGCGTAATCACATTCGGGGTAACTCATGCAACCGATGAAACGGCCTCGACGACCCAGGCGAATAGATAATTCACCACCACACTTGGGACATTTCTCTTCAATCTTTTCATGCGTAACATCGCGGCGGTCGACATTTTTATCGGTATGTTCGACTAATTTTTTGAAGGGTTTCCAGAAATCCTTCATCAATGGAACCCAATCTTTTTCGCCACGTGCTACGGCATCGAGATCATTTTCAAGGTTCGCGGTAAAATCGTAATCAACGTAATCGGTGAAATATTTAGTAAGGAAACTATTTACCACACGCCCAACATCAGTTGGCATGAAGCGACGTTTATCCATTTCTACGTATTCGCGGTTCTGTAGTGTCGAAATGATCGATGCATAGGTAGACGGACGACCGATGCCGTGTTCTTCAAGTGTCTTTACCAGGGTTGCTTCATTAAAGCGTGGTGGTGGTTCAGTAAAATGCTGTTCAGGTCGAACCTTCAGCAGTTTAACCTTGTCGCCCTCTTCCATTGGCGGCAATAACTTTTCATCGTCTTCTGCTGGAGTGTCATCGACACCTTCCTGGTAAACCGCCATAAAACCAGGGTCAACAATGGTTGAGCCATTGGCGCGGAAGATGTTGCCAGTATCTGTACCTGCTTCAAGGTTGGCGCCAACGGTGTTAATGGTCGCGTGGATCATCTGACTGGCAACGGTTCGTTTCCAGATCAAACCATAGAGTTTGTTTTGATCCGTAGAGAGGAACTTTTTGATTGATTCCGGATCACGCTCAGATGAAGTTGGGCGAATGGCCTCGTGTGCTTCCTGGGCATTTTTAGCTTTGGTTTTAAAGGTGCGTGGCTCTTTAGGTACTTTATCCGCACCATAACGTGAACCAATAACATCACGGACTTCATCAAGCGCTTCTTGCGCAAGCGTCACGGAGTCGGTACGCATGTAGGTAATTAGACCAACAGAGCCATCACCAGTATCAATACCTTCGTATAGTTGCTGTGCAATACGCATGGTGCGTTGCGTGGTAAAGCCTAATTTACGCGAGGCCTCTTGTTGCAGAGTTGAGGTGGTAAATGGTGCGGATGGATTACGCTTACGTTGTTTCTTTTCAATCTTAACAACGGTGAGCTCACCTTGTGCTGCATCATTAAGTGTTTTCTCTATATCAGTTGCTTGCTCAGTATTTTCAACACTGAACTGGGTAAGTTTTTCACCGGCATATTGTTGCAATTTGGCGGCAAATTTTTTCTTTGCAACTTGCGTATCTGCTTCGATGGTCCAGTATTCACGTGGCTTGAACTTTTCAATAAGTTCTTCACGTTCAACAATCATGCGTAGTGCGGGACTTTGTACGCGACCGGCAGATAGACCGCGACGAATTTTTTTCCATAACAGTGGCGATAAGTTAAAGCCAACCAGGTAATCAAGGGCGCGGCGTGCCTGTTGTGCGTTGATTAAGTCATAAGAAAGTTCACGAGATTCATCAATCGCGTTTTGAATCGCCTTCTTGGTAATTTCATGAAATACGACGCGCGTGACTTCTTTGTCTTTTAAAAGTTTCTTTTTCTTGAGTAGTTCAAACAAATGCCAGGCAATGGCTTCACCTTCGCGATCCGGATCGGTCGCGAGGTATAAAGCGTCAGCTTTTTTGATTGCCTTGGAAATGGCATCGATGTGTTTTTGATTTCGTTCGATGGCCTGATATTTCATACTGAAATCATGCTCAGTATCTACCGCGCCTTCTTTGGGTAGCAAGTCGCGGACATGGCCATAGGAAGCAAGGACCTCAAAGCCTTTGCCGAGATATTTTTTAATGGTTTTGGCTTTTGCCGGTGATTCGACAATAACGAGTTTGTTGCCCATATATATTTTATTAAGGTTTGAGAAACCTTAATATTCCTTGTTGTTATGCCTGCAAGGTGCGGCTAAATTAAAAAAATAAATCTTGACGAAAATTAATGTAGTAGAGAGTAATTTTCCTCGAAAACAAAATCTTCCATCCATGCGTAGGCAGCTTCCTGACCCGGCTGATTAAACAACACCATGAGTACAACCCACTTAACAACATCATGATCAATTTCGTCAGCTTCCAGCGCCATGATGCGGTCGATAACAAGTTCGCGGCTATATTGATCCAAAACACCTGCCTGTTCGAGATGTAATAGCAAACCTCGGCAACCAACATCAATGCGCTCGGCTTCTTCGTCAGTATAAATACGAAGTGAGCGAGGGCTTTCCAGTTTTTCGACCGGATCATTTTCACGTAGCGTCGTCAGGCCTTCAAGCCAATCGAAGGCCTTACTGATTTCGCCCTGGCCAAAACCAGCTTTGCTTAACTCAGTCTGCAGAGACTGTTGATCCTGAGGTGGTTCAACATCATCCACCATATAATTCTCGAAGAGATAGACTAATACATCGAGTACATTTTCTTTCATAATTGCTTTTCAGCTGCGGCAATACCTTCCTCCCGGAAGAGCCACAATAGATCCTTGTATTTCCAATGAGGATAGCATCGCTGAAACGCGCTCTGTCGTCAATCCGCTACGTGAAATTAGTGTGTCAATGGCAACAGGATCGTGGTCAATGTAAGCCAGAAGCGGCTCCTTTAGAATGGACCGTGTAGTGCCTGGATGCTGATGCTTAGGCGCTTCCAGCTGTGAGGCGACGTGGCCAAGTAGACTGGAAAGCTCATTCACGATGTCATGAGTGGATTCGATTAAACAGGCGCCTTCACGGATTAAGCGGTGGCAACCGCGTACTAATGGGTTATGAATGGACCCTGGGACGGCAAATACCTCCCTTCCCTGCTCGGCAGCAAGCCGCGCTGTGATAAGGGAACCGCTGCGGCGAGCCGCCTCAATAACCAGTACACCCACGCTCAGGCCGCTAATAATTCGATTACGGCGAGGAAAATTAGCGGCCAATGGGGCTGTGCCGGGAGGATATTCGCTAATAATGACGCCATGTTTTCTGATGCGGCTGGCGAGCCGAGCATGACGGGCAGGGTAAAGTCGATCCAGACCGCTACCGATAACGGCGACGGTTTGTGCTTTGGCGTGTAGGGCACCACTATGAGCGGCAGCATCAACACCGAGCGCCAGCCCACTACAAATGGTGAGGCCATATTGGGCAAGTTCAGCCGCGAAGTTGTGGGCAGATTCCAGACCGGAGGCAGTCGGATTTCTGCTACCGACGATGCCAAGTTGTGGCATTGAAAGACAGCCAGGATCACCGGCAGCAAAAAGCACTAATGGGGGATCGGCAATTGTTTTAAGTAAGTCTGGGTAGGCAGGATCCGTGAGATGGATGATATGGTGATCCGGTGCTGCTGCAAGCCAGCTTAAATCGGATTCGATTGCTTTAGTGTTTGGTGAGCTAAGTGCTTTACGCAAGGGTTCATTTGAGATGTCATTGGCATGTTCAACAATGCCAGACGCACTGTGAAATTGCGCGAGCAGTTTACTAACTGTTTTGGGACCAAGTCGAGGTGTATGTAAGAGCGTTAACCATGCAACTAGCTCTTGATCGTGGCTTACGTGGGTATCACTGGATCCGCATCCTTGCGGTTTCATCATAATTCAAGGCCTCCTTGCCCTGCCAGACGCTGATACGCCTGGAATAATATTTACATCTTTTTATAATTCAGGTGGGTTACGCACTGCATCAAACACATGAATTGCACGACTTGCATCCATTACAAGTCCAAAGCTAACCTTTTCAAATACACGGAAAACCATCACCGTACCGGCACGCTCATCGGGGAGCTTGACGGTATCATTTGGTTCGGGTGAGACATTATCACGTACTGTGTGACCTCGTTGGTAAACAGCGAGGACGGTACCGATATCGAGTTTTTCTCGGCTACCAGCATCAATGACAACTAATTGATGTTGGCCAATTTGAACGACACCATCAACGACTGAAATAATCGCGGCATCAATATCTGCACGTGGCGCATGGGGCATGAAATGCTCATTGATATCATCTTCCGCTAGGGGTAATAGTCGATCGCCGGTTTGTGATTCACGTTGTGTGCTGGTAATGAGGACGGTTGAGGGGTCGCCAAATTGTGCAATCGTACCTTCACCAACATAAAGGGCTTCGTAACCCAGAATTTCAGGCTCTTCATCCGTCTCTTTATTTGAATATTTAAGGTATTTAATGCCAGGGCGGAATATGCTGTAATTTGCTTTGCCTTCTTCCTTAATGCCACGTACATAGAGTCGATCACCTGCACCAGCGACAACATGCTCATCAGCGGGCTGAACGACGTAAGGCGCCTGTTCTAATTCGGTTTCGCCCACTACGAGTGGTTTCGACAGGAATTGTTGAATCGCATCCAATGGGATAGTCGGGATGGCGCGATCAAGACGTTCTTTACGCAGACCGGGCGATAACTTTACAGTGGGACGCCCGCGTTTTGTACGTGTAATAATGGGATTGCCGTTTACATCGTAGGTCAGGGTAAGTTCATCACCCGGATAAATTAGGTGCGGATTTTTTACCTGCGGGTTAACATGCCATACATCAGGCCAGCGCCATGGGTTTTTGAGGAAACGGCCTGCGATATCCCACAGGGTGTCACCTTTAACAACCGTATAGCGGTCTGGATGCGATGGATTCAGGGTCGGCGATGCTGCGAAGGAAATAGTTGTGAAACACAGCAGCAGGAGCACAAGAATTTTTCTGGCTAACATGTGAGTCCCTTTTCTTATATTTTAGTAGCTGAACCGATTCATAAAGATGGCTCAACTGATACGTTTAACCAAACATAGCCCTGTATTAAGTATAGCGCAAGAGCCACGTTATCCAGTATGATCATTATCTTAGCAGCTTAACCTATGTAAATACTAGAATTTGTTGACGTAATTCACATGACGACATTAAATATACTAAAATTTCCAGATCCACGCCTTCGAACGGTTGCAAAGCCGGTCGATGAGGTGACGGATGAAACCCGGCAACTCATCGATGACATGTTTGTCACGATGTATGCGGCTCCCGGTATTGGTCTTGCCGCGACGCAAGTTGATGTGCATGAGCGCATCATAGTGATTGATATTTCAGCAGAAAAGGATCAACCGCTGGTATTGATTAATCCTGAGATCACTGCAAAAGATGGCGTTGAGGTGTGTGAGGAAGGCTGCCTTTCAGTGCCAGGGATCTATGAAAAGGTTGAACGAGCCGATTCTATTAAGGTGCAGGCGTTGGATAGAGATGGCAAAACCTTTGAACTCGAGACAGGAGAGTTACTCGCTGTGTGTATCCAGCATGAGATAGACCACCTTGATGGAAAGGTCTTTGTTGATTATCTTTCACCGCTCAAACAAAAACGAATAAGAAAAAAACTTGAGAAAGATCAAAAGTTTGCGGATGAACATGTAATATTGTAAGAAATACGAGTATGTCAGAATTATTAAAAATTATTTTCGCTGGAACACCTGATTTTGCCGTTCCCAGCTTGCAAAGCCTGCTGGATTCTCCCCATCAAATTGTTGCTGTTTACACGCAACCGGATCGCCCTGCTGGGCGCGGCCGGAAGTTAACAGCTAGCCCGGTTAAACAGTGTGCTGAGCAGGCAGGCCTGGTTGTCGAACAGCCTGAAAGTCTTAAAGATGAGGTAGCACAGCAGCGTTTAGCTGATTATGAGGCCGACATTATGGTGGTGGTTGCCTATGGGCAGTTATTACCACCTGTTGTGCTGGCGACGCCGCGCTTGGGGTGTATTAATGTTCATGCGTCCTTATTACCGCGTTGGCGCGGCGCGGCACCTATTCAACGCGCCATTCTTGACGGAGACAGCGAAACTGGCGTGACCATCATGCAAATGGCCAAAGGGCTGGACACCGGCGATATGTTGGCCAAAGTGGTTACATCGATTGAGCCCAGTGAAACCGCCGCAGAATTGCATGACCGATTGGCACCATTGGGCAATGAGGCTTTGTTGGAGGTGCTAGGGCAGCTACGCGATGGCACTGCGAACCCGCAAATACAGGATGAATCGCAAACCTGTTATGCCGCTAAATTAAGCAAAGACGAAGCCCCGCTTGATTGGCGAATGCCAGTCGAGGCCGTACAACGTCAGGTTAGTGCGTTTAACCCTTTTCCTGTTGCGACTGCGCGGTTAGGGGATGAAATATTACGTATCTGGCGTAGCCAAATTTCATCGCAATCGATGCCTGAAAATTCACCGCCTGGCACGATTATCAGTGCCGATAAAAAAGGCATATCGGTGCAAACAGGCGCAGGTGTGTTAACGATTCTTGAGCTGCAGGCAGCAGGGAAGAAGCGGATGTCGGCAGCGGATTTTGTTAACGCGCGTCCTGCATTACGTGAAAAGGGAATGTGTTTCGGCGTCGGTGATACCCCGTGAGTAATGGCGTTAATGTTCGGGCACAGGCAGCAAGATGTATCACCGCCGTTATCGGTGAAGGAGAATCGCTAACCACAGCACTTGAGTTATCGCGTTCCGTGGTGGCGCCGCGCGACATCGGTTTACTTTATGAAATGAGCTTTGGCGTCATGCGCCATTATTACCAGCTCTATGCCCTGGCCCGGTTGCTATTGAGCAAGAATCTCAAACCGCGTGATAAAGATATTTTAGCGTTGATTTTGGTTGGCTTGTATCAGCTCATTTACATGCGTATTCCCAATCATGCGGCGTTGAATGAAACCGTCAGTGGCACCAAAGCATTGACCAAGCCCTGGGCAAGAGGTTTGGTCAATGCATTACTGAGAAGGTATTTAAGAGAAAGTGAGGACTTACTTCAAAAGGTAAGCAAAAATCCTGGCGTCGTGGCGGAAATGCCAACTTGGCTGGCGCAGCGACTTGAAAAAGCATGGCCGGAACACTGGTCGCAAATCCGTGAGGCGAGCCAAGCTCATCCACCTATGAGCCTGCGGGTTAATCGTGCTTGTGGCGATCGTGAACAGTATCTTGAGTTACTCAATGCGGCAGAACTGCCAGCAAAACCCATTGAATCGACCCCTGCCGGTTTGCAATTAGTCTCAGCGGTGAATGTCGAGAAATTACCCGGTTTTGAGCAAGGCAAGGTTTCTGTACAAGATGGGGCTGCACAACTTGCCAGTGAATTACTTGGCCCGGCTGCAGGGGATCGTGTGTTAGATGCCTGCGCCGCGCCCGGTGGAAAAACAGCCGCCCTACTCGAATATGCGGCGGCCAAAGGTGACATGCTGGATATCGTCGCATGGGATAACAGTGAGCAACGATTACAACGTTTGCGTGATGGCTTATCTCGTTTGTCGCTGCAAGCCGAGGTGGCCTGTGTCGATGTGAGTGATGCGAGTGAGATGGAGGGCATCGCCGCGTTTGATCGTATTTTGCTCGATGCCCCGTGTAGTGCAACCGGTGTGATCCGCCGCCATCCTGATATTAAGTTACTCCGCCGAGAAACGGATATCGCCAGCCTGGTTAAAACACAGGCAACCATGCTCGATGTGCTTTGGCAGGTATTAAAACCGGGCGGAAGATTATTATATGCCACGTGTTCGATTTTGCCTGACGAGAATGTCCAGCAAATACAGTCTTTTCTATCTCGACAAGCAGATGCCAGTGAAATAGTGATGGGTGAAAATTGGGGCATGACACAAAAACATGGACGGCAAATATTGCCTGGCCAGCAGGGTATGGATGGGTTTTATTATGCCTTGCTGGAAAAAGCGATTTAACCGCTATCAGTTTATACCGCCTAATATTTGTTGGTGTGCTATAAAAGAACTATAAATAACCAGTGATCGTCATAACATCGAAGCAATAGAATAATGATCGCAGCTGATTTTAGGGTATTTGGTGCTCATTTTCGTCCGTACTATTTACTGACGCTCGCGCTGCTATTGTCTACGGGTAAGGCGTTGGCATTGGGAGTGAGTATTGATGCAGCAAGCACCCAGAACAATAAGGGTGTTTATCAGTTAAATGCCGACATTCGTTACGAGCTCAGTGAAGAGGTGCTTGAAGCACTTAATAATGGTGTTGCCATTACGATGCAGCTAACGATTAATATTAAGCGCCCCCGGGCCTATTTATGGGATAAATCGATTGCGACGTTATTGCAGCGGTATGCATTGAAGTACCATGCATTGAGCGGGCAATATATTGTGCAATTTTTAAGCAGTGGGAAGCAGCGTAGTTATTTGTCCCTGGCGTCAGCACTACGCGCATTAGGGCGGGTCCGTGAGTTACCCATTTTGAACCAAACAGTGATACAAGTGCCCCCCAATGCGGTCGTTCACCTACGCAGCGAGCTGGATACCAATGCCTTGCCCGCCCCCCTGCGACCGGTTGCCTGGTTGAGCAGAGAATGGAAACTTCGCAGTGAATGGTTTACATGTCCCTTAAAATCCTGAAACGTCTTACTACAGGCCCAACCTCGGCCGCTGTTTTGTCGGTGTTGTTACTGTTGTCCTTATACATTTTAAGTGGCGCAACAGAGGATTCCGCGAGTTTTAACCAGCAATATGTTGTGTTGCTGATAACCATCCTGATCGGTTTAGCCATGTTGGTGAGCATGATTGCGGCCAATGTAATACGCCTTTATAAACGTTATAGGGCGGGCGAACCGGGTTCACTATTAACAACACGTTTGCTGGTTTTATTTGTTGTGATTGCCGTTATTCCGGTGAGTGTCGTGTATTACTTCTCGGTGGATTTTTTGCATCGAGGTATTGATAGCTGGTTTGATGTGCGCATTGAAAAGGCACTGGATGACTCACTGGAATTATCGCGCTCAACACTTGATAGCCGTCTACGTGATTTACTCAGAACGACTGAGCAGCTTGCAGTCGAAGTGGCCGATGAATCTGAAGCATCGGCTATTTTACGTCTGGATGATTTACGCACACGAAGTGGCGCCAGTGAAATGACATTATTTGATGGCAACAGAATTGTTGCCTCAAGCAGTATTAAGGATGAAATCGTAATTAATCCGAATCGTCCTGATGAGGCCATTTTTAACGATATTAGTTTTGGTCGAAACTATGCTGGCCTGGATACGATACCCGGTGTTGGTTTACAGATCCGCGTTGTCGTGCGTGTGCCTGTTATAAGGAACGATCTTGAAGTGCGATCCTTACAGTCGTTATATCCAGTGACGGCACGTCAGCGAGAGCTGGCGGATTCAGTTCAAGAAACGTTTTCGACCTATAATGAGCTGGTCTATTTACGTAGCCCGCTTAAGTACAGCTTTACCTTAACCCTGTCCCTGGCATTATTATTGAGTATTTTAAGCGCGGTATGGGCGGCGTTTTATACGGCCCGCAAGCTGGTGGCACCCATCACTGATTTGGCTGAAGGTACGCAAGCCGTCGCCGCCGGTGATTACAGTAAACGGCTACCGTTACCGGCTAATGATGAACTGGGCTTTTTGGTGCAATCGTTCAACCAAATGACTCGCCGTATTGAACGGGCGCGTAATGACGAACAATCGAGCCGTAACAAGGTGGATGAGCAGCAGGCCTATCAGGCGTGTGTATTATCGAATTTGAGTTCCGGGGTAATGACGCTGGATGCTGCGCAATGCTTACAAACATTCAACGAGGCCGCTAGCCAAATTTTGTCAGCTGATCTAAGGCTTGTCCAGGGTAAGTCCATTCATGATCTGGCATCACAACATGCACGGCTTGGTCGTTTTGTTGAAATACTGCTTGAGCAAATGGAAAAGCACCAACAATGGCAGGAAGAAATTATCCTGTTTGGCGGCGGGGGCCGCCAAATGCTGGTTTGTCGAGGTGTTCCGATGACCGGCGCACTGGAAACCTCCGGTGATACCTTGATTGTGTTTGAAGATGTTACAACCCTGATGCAGGCTCAGCGCAATGCAGCATGGGGCGAGGTTGCCCGGCGTTTGGCCCACGAAATCAAGAATCCACTGACACCGATACAGTTATCAGCAGAGCGTTTGCGTCATAAATATCTGGATTCTATGGATCCAGAGTCTGCCGAGGTACTGGATCGTTCAACCCATACGATCGTGCAACAGGTTGAAGCAATGAAGGCGATGGTAAATGCTTTTTCGGATTACGCGCGTGCACCGCAAATCAAACTTGAATCGCTTAACCTCAATACCGTGATTGATGAGGTGTTGGATTTATATCGAGATGACGAGTCCGGTTTACAGCTTAAGGTCTCGCTAGATCCTGTTATGCCACGCGTGGAAGCTGATGCGGGGCGCTTGCGACAACTTTTACATAATCTCATTAAAAATGCGATTGAGGCGATGCAGGATACAACGGATCAACCCATTATTTCATTACGAACCTTGTGTATGCAGGAATCGAATTGCCGTTATGTTGAATTACGAATTGAAGATAATGGCCCAGGTTGGTCTGGTGATAAGGAGTCAGAATTATTTGAACCCTATGTCACCAGTAAGCAAGGCGGTACCGGTTTAGGTCTCGCCATTGTGAAAAAGATTGTTGAAGAACATGGTGGTATGGTAGTAGCTGAAGATGGTCCAGATGGCGGTGCAAGTATTGTGATTCGATTGCCCGTCTTACACAGTGATGGGCAAGATGATACCAGCAGCAAGTCTTGATTGTTGCCAGCACACTTTGCGCGTTACAATGGTGACAGAAAATGTTTTCGAAAATACTAACAACTAACGAAATCGTCTATTCATGAGTGCAGCGCATATTCTGGTAGTTGATGATGAACCCGATATTCGAAATCTGGTTCAGGAAATCCTTGTGGATGAGGGATATGACGTCAGTGTTGCAGAAGATGCGGCCACTGCGCGTAATGCACGTCGAGCCCACCGTCCTGATTTAATTCTGCTAGATATCTGGATGCCTGATGTGGATGGCATTACCCTGCTTAAGGAATGGCAAGAGGAAGGCAGCTTAACGGCCCCTGTCATCATGATGTCAGGTCATGGTACGGTCGAAACCGCTGTTGAGGCAACGCGCCTCGGTGCCTATGATTTCATTGAGAAACCCCTGTCACTTGCAAAATTATTACTCACAATCGAACGTGCGCTGGAGGCAGATAAGCTACAGCGGGAAAATACCGATATGCGTGAACACTTGCGCCCAGTGGCTGAACCAATGGGCAAGAGTGATTTAATGCAAAAATTGCGTGAGCAAATTCAACGTATTGCGCAACACGATACCTGGGTATTGTTCACTGGCGAACAAGGCAGTGGTAAACATCAATGTGCGCGATACCTGCACGCAAAAAGTCCGCGCAGTAATGGCCCCTTTATTGAAGTTGGTGTTGCGTCAATGAGCAGTGAACAATCTGCGGTTGAACTTTTCGGTACCGAGGTTGGTGGCAGAGTGCATTATGGCCGTCTTGAACAAGCCAATGCCGGTGTCTTGTTCCTTGATGACATCGCTGACATGGACCTGGATACGCAGGGGAAATTAGCTAGTGCCCTGGAGTCGGGTTCTTTTTTGCGAATTGGTGGCAAGGAATCAGTTGAGATTGATGTGCGTGTTATTGCATCAACCCGTCATGACTTACAACAGCGAGTGAAAAATGGCGAATTTCGTGATGATTTATATTATCAACTAAATGTCGTGCCACTAAGGATCGCACCGTTACGTGAACACAGTGAAGATATTTCTGAATTGCTGAATGCTTTAATTGATCAGTTTGTAACCCAGGATCACCTTCCATATAGAAGTTTTACTGTTGCGGCGCAAAATCGATTACGTAACTATACCTGGCCGGGCAATATTCGTGAGTTGCAGAATTTAGTGCAACGCGCATTGATTATAGGCGGCAGTGAATCGGTTGAGCTTGATGAGATTGAAGCAATGCTTGGTGAGGAAAAAGCCCAAGCAGGGACAACCACATTAATGGCACCGGTTTTTGATTTGCCATTACGCGAAGCACGCGAAGCATTCGAGAAAGCCTATTTGGAACATCGGTTGCAGGAAGCGGGCGGCAGTGTTGGTAAAGTCGCCAAGTTAGCGGAAATGGAACGAACTCACTTGTACAGAAAGTTACGTGCACTAGGGATTGACCCTAAAAAAGTGGGTAGTGGAGATAGCGGACAATAATGAAAATTATTATTCTTGGTGCAGGACAAGTTGGTACGTCGGTTGCGGATAACCTTGCTAGTGAAGCGAATGACATTACCGTTGTTGATATGGATGCGCAAAAGCTTGAAGTTCTGCAAGACCGGCTTGACCTGAGAACCGTGACGGGGCGCGCATCGCATCCTGAAGTATTGGCACGCGCAGGTGCAGAAGATGCAGACATGATCATTGCCGTGACTAATAGCGATGAAACAAACATGGTCGCTTGTCAGGTTGCCTATACCCTTTTCCACACACCAACCAAGATTGCACGAGTGCGTGCCTCAGAGTACCTGTCGCAGTCAGAATTATTTGCACAAGAAGCGCTACCGATTGATGTTTTGATAAGTCCAGAGCAATTAGTCAAAAATTATATTGAGCGTCTTATTGAACATCCAGGTGCCTTGCAAGTACTCGACTTTGCACAAGGACGCGTTTCATTAGTTGCGGTAAAAGCCTATTACGGTGGTCCACTAGTCGGTCATGAGCTGCGTGATTTGCGTAAACATATGCCGAGGGTTGATACGCGTGTTGCAGCAATTTTTCGGCGTGGCCGCGCGATTATTCCAGAAGGAACAACCGTCATTGAAGCCGATGATGAGGTTTTCTTTGTTGCTGCGAAAAAAGATATTCGTTCCGTTATGGGTGAGTTGCGGAAACTGGATCGTCCCTGTAAACGCGTGATGTTGGCAGGCGGCGGTAATATTGGCTACCGTTTGGCAAAGTCACTTGAGTCACGTTATCAAGTTAAAATTATTGAACATAATTTACAAACTTCCAAAATGTTGTCTGAGCAGTTAAAGCGTACCATTGTGCTGCATGGTGACGCTGCAGATGAAGAATTATTGACAGAAGAGAATATCGAGAATTGCGATGTTTTTTGCGCGCTAACGAATGACGATGAGGCCAATATTCTTTCTGCAATGTTAGCGAAACGAATGGGGGCGAAAAAAGTAATGTCCCTGATTAACCGGGCAGCTTACGTTGACCTGGTACAGAGTGGTATTATTGATATCGCGATTTCACCTCAGCAAGCAACGATTGGTAGTTTATTGACACATATTCGTCGAGGCGATGTTGCTGTTGTACATTCTCTCAGACGTGGAGCAGCAGAGGCGATCGAAGCAATTGCTCATGGTGATAATAAAACCTCAAAAGTGGTTGGTCGAATGGTGGATGAAATATCATTACCACCGGGAACAACAATTGGCGCGATTGTTCGGGGTGACGAGGTGATAATTGCTCACCATGATGTGATTATCGAAGAGGATGATCATGTGATTATGTTCCTGGTTGATAAAAATCGTATTGTCGATGTTGAACGTTTGTTTCAAGTGGGCATTGCTTTCCTTTAAATTACTATGCAACCGATAGCGATACAGCGGATTCTGGGTATTTTGTTGATGCTATTTAGTATCACCATGTTGCCACCTATTATAGTTTCATTTCTTTATAGTGATGGCGCACAAACCACCTTTGCACTTGCATTCATAGTTACCTTTTCTACTGGCCTGGTACTTTGGGTGCCGGTTAACCGTTCGCGTCGTGAATTACGTTTGCGCGATGGTTTCCTGGTGGTGGTGTTATTTTGGACGGTACTGGGTTTATTCGGTGCCCTGCCCTTTGCATTGTATGATGAACTTGGCATGTCTTTTACGGATGCTGCCTTTGAGTCTATCTCCGGACTAACCACTACCGGCGCAACCGTCATTACCGGTTTGGATCAACTACCACATTCAATACTTTATTACAGGCAGCAACTACAGTGGCTCGGTGGTATGGGGATTATTGTTTTAGCGGTAGCGATTTTACCTATGTTGGGAATTGGTGGTATGCAGCTTTATCGTGCGGAAACACCGGGACCGATGAAGGACTCAAAGTTAACACCACGAATCACTGAAACGGCTAAGGCGCTCTGGTATATCTATCTTGGTCTGACCATTATGTGTGCCTTCGGTTATTGGTTTGCGGGCATGAATGGCTTTGATGCGATTTCGCATAGCTTTTCAACTATCGCGATTGGCGGTTTTTCGACACATGATGCGAGCATGGGCTTTTTCGATAGCACACTCATAGAAACAGTCGCCATTGTGTTTATGCTTTTAGCGGGAATGAATTTTGCGCTGCATTTTATTGCCTGGCGATCATTTAGTGTTGTCGTCTATTTAAGAGACAGTGAAGCACGGTTTTATCTTGGTTTACTGTTGTTGATTACGCTATTGACCTCGGCTTATTTGTATTTTTCAGGAAGTATTGAAAGTCCGGTAGAAGCACTGGAGCATGGTTTGTTCCAAACGGTATCAATTGGTACGACGACAGGTTTTACCACGACAGGTTACGCGTCATGGCCAGGCCTGTTACCGGTACTGTTGTTGTTTATCAGTTTTGTTGGTGGCTGTGCAGGGTCAACCGGTGGTGGTATGAAGGTGATTCGTTTTGTGTTGTTGCTAAAACAGGGTTTTCGCGAGATTTCACGTCTAGTTCATCCCAGCGCACAAATTCCGGTCAAGATTGGTAATAAAGCGATGTCGGATCGCGTTATCAATTCAGTATGGGGGTTCTTCTCTGCATACGTCGCTATGTTTGTCATTATCATGCTTATCTTAATGGCACTGGGCATGGATCAAATAACCGCTTTTTCAGCAGTGGCGGCCTGTATGAATAATTTAGGCCCGGGGCTGGGTGATGTCGCGGCACATTATGGTGACATCAATGACATGGCGAAATGGGTTTTATGTTTTGCCATGTTACTTGGACGTTTGGAAATCTTCACCTTGTTAGTGCTGTTAACCCCCACTTTCTGGCGTAAATAGAATTTATTGCCGATGTTGAGTGATGAATTACAAACGCAGTGGGATGCGCGCTATGCTGAAAGCAGTGCCCCCCCGAAAGTCTGTCAGGCACTTTGCGATTACGCACATTTACTGCCTACACAAGGCAACGCCCTGGATTTTGCCAGTGGCATGGGTGGCAATGCACTGCTGTTAGCTGAGCATGGTTTACTAACCAGCGCATGGGATTTATCACCCGTAGCTATTGAGAAATTGAGTGAGTTGGCGAGTCAACGAACATTGACGGTTGATGCGCAAGCGCGCGACCTCATTTTGAACCCGCCGGCAGAAAATAGTTTTGATGTGATTGTGGTGAGTTATTTTCTTGAGCGGCAACTGTTCCCTACCCTGCTCGCGGCGCTAAAACCTTCCGGGCTATTGTTTTACGAGACCTTTGTGCGTGATAAGCCGCAGGGCGTTGGGCCATCTAATCCAGATTATTTACTCAAACAAAATGAATTGTTGCGTCTATGTGATGGGCTTGTCGTCCGTGCCTACCGGGAGGAAGGCTTGATAGGTGCTATGAACGAAGGTTGTCGGAATGTGGCGATGTTCGTTGGAGAAAAGAAATAGTGCTTTTATGGGGTTTATACGCCATAAAAAGATGAATATAACCCATAAAAACGTCTAAAACCCACATAATGAAAAAATATTTACCACAAACAGTCTTAATTTACATAATTCATTGAAAACAGTATTAAATATGAAAATAATATGAACATTACTTGAAAATGGAAAAATAAACCCAACATTTGTTTATAATCTATAAATTATGGTTATTTATTATCAGTAATTTCATATTTCACCATACAAGTGGTTTTTAATGTAATTTAACAGATCGCGTCTGCCAGGGTGCTAAATCAAATTGACGCTCAGTGTGTCAGTCGGTCTATACTGGGAAAAAGTAGAATAAAGCAAAATAAAGGAGAATCGTATGCCGTTTGATTTCGGAAGTTCAGCCACACTAGTTATTGTGCTGGTAGTTTTAGCCGTCCTCATTGTAAAGATGGGGGTTACGGTCGTGTCCCAGGGTATGGAATATACCGTTGAGCGTTTTGGCCGCTATACAAAAACATTACGTCCCGGTTTTCATATTATTTTTCCCGTCATTGATGCTATTGGTAACAAGGTTAATATGATGGAGCGCGTGATGGAGGTGCCTTCTCAGGAGGTCATCACTAAGGACAACGCGATGGTGACGGTTGATGGTGTGGTGTTCTCGCAGGTGCTGGATGCGGCAAAGGCGTCTTATGAGGTGAACCAACTTGATTACGCGATTCTTAATTTGACCATGACGAATATTCGTACCGTGATGGGTTCAATGGATCTGGATGAGCTGCTGTCACAACGTGACACCATTAATGCACAACTACTGAGTGTGGTTGATGATGCGACAACGCCCTGGGGCGTTAAAGTAACCCGCATCGAGATTAAGGATATTTCGCCGCCTCGCGACTTGGTTGAATCAATGGCGCGTCAAATGAAGGCAGAACGTGATAAACGTGCCAACATTCTTGAAGCAGAAGGTTTCCGTCAGGCTGAAATCCTTAAGGCTGAGGGCGAGAAGCAAGCGGTTATTTTACAGGCCGAAGGTGATAAAGAAGCGGCCTTCCGTGAAGCGGAAGCGCGTGAACGTCAAGCTGAAGCCGAAGCCAAGGCAACCATGATGGTATCGCAAGCGATTGCCAAAGGTGATGTGCAAGCGATTAATTACTTTGTTGCCAATAAATACATGGAAGCCCTGTCAACAATCGGTTCAGCTGAAAATCAAAAGGTGATGTTCCTGCCATTAGAAGCATCGAGCGTGATTGGTGCAATAGGTGGCATTGGCGAAATTGCCAAACAGGCCTTTAATAAATCGGAGTAAGCAATGGAGCTCTTTACTGAACTTAATAGCTGGCACTGGGGCATTATCGCGGTGGTGCTGATTGCCCTGGAGATATTTGCACCGGGTGCCTTCATGGTTTGGCTTGGTGTGGCGGCAGGGGTTGTTGCGCTTATTTTGGCTATTTTCCCTACCATGAGCTGGGAAAGTCAGTTTGTGCTCTTCTCAGTTCTGTCAGTCGTCAGCATCTATAGTTGGCGTGTTTATAGCAAGAAACACCCAACGACCACGGATCAGCCAAATTTGAATCAACGTGGTGAGCAATATGTCGATCGTATTTTTACCCTTGATGAGCCTGTGGTAAATGGCCAGGGAAAAATAAAGGTGGATGATTCTACATGGAAGATAGAGGGTAATGACTGTGATACCGGTACTCAGGTACGTGTGACAGGTGTTGATGGCGTTGTATTAAAGGTTGAGCAAGTTTAACCGATGATCCCGATATAGCAGGCCGGTTATTCAGCCAGATTATTTGTAGGGTTTTTGCGGTAAAAAAATATGCTCAGTCTTGAAAAAACACTTGCCGAACAATTAAAAATCACGCCGCAAGAGATTTCTAAGCGTAAGGCAATGCTTGATATTACGCCCGCCGATGAAGAGATATTACTAAAGCATAAGCCGTTGTTCTTGAAATACCTCGAGGGCATGGTCAAGAATTTTTATGATAAACAAATTGCTATTCCCGAAATTGCACGCTTAATTGGTGACGCAGAAAGTATGCATCGACTTAAAAGTGCGTTGCGTCGTTATCTTACCGAATTATTTGATGGTAACTATGATGAAATCTATGTTAACCGTCGCTTGCGTATCGGCAAGGTTCATCATCGCATGGGCGTATCTTCAACCTTGTATATATCAGCGATGCAAATGTTACGTAACGCCTTGATACAAACGGTTGATATGACCTTTTTTAAGCCGGAAGATGTAATCACCGCAAACCAGCTTAAAAAGGCAATCAGTAAAATCTTAATGTTTGATATGCAACTGGTATTTGACACCTATATTGCTAGTTTAGTGAACGAGGCTGATGCAGCGAAAGATGAGGTTAATCAGTATGCACAGAACCTTGAAAGTGAGGTGGCTAAACGTACCAAACAGCTTGAAGAATTATCGCTTACAGATGGCTTAACCGGGCTTGCCAACCAACGCGCATTTTATGATCACCTGAGGCGTGAACTGTCGAGTGCAGAACGTTACAAAGAAACATTGAGTCTTTGTTATCTGGATCTAAACGGCTTTAAGCAACTCAATGATACCTACGGACACCAATCAGGTGATAACGTATTGGAATTAGTCGGTAAATCGATGCATGCAGTAACGCGGGAGTCAGATATTGCCTGCCGCTATGGCGGCGATGAATTTTGTATCATTCTGCCGAAAACCAACATAGCAGAAGCAAGGCGAATGATTGATCGTTTAATTGAATTATACGCAAAGACAGAAAATCAGGGGGTCACATTTAGTATTGGTGTCAGCTGTACGGCTGTGGATGAGTACCCTAATCAAGACCAGTTAGTTAAGCAGGCAGATACGCTAATGTATAAATCCAAGGCCGCGAGTAAGAAAAAACAAGGCCACTACATCACCACGGATGATGAGGCAACTAAACCCATTAGCACTAATTGAATCGTAAAAAAGCCAAATTCAACGGCTTATGCTACAATTCGCGACCGATATTAGCTTAATTTAAGTAGCAAAGCCTGTGGAAACTAAACGTACCGAAATCATTAATAAAGCATTAGCCGAGCGCATCTTGATTCTAGATGGTGCCATGGGCAGCTTGATCCAGACCTATAAATTGGAAGAGGCCGATTATCGCGGTGAGCGCTTCGCTGATTGGTCATGTGATGTAAAAGGCAATAATGATTTATTGGTATTAACCCAACCGCAGATCATTAAAGATATCCACAAAGCTTACCTTGAAGCAGGCGCGGATATTGTCGAAACCAATACGTTCAATGCGACGTCTATTTCGATGGCTGATTATCAAATGGAAGAACTGGTTTACGAGATTAATCGTGAAGCAGCAGCAGTGGCACGTGCAGCCTGCGATGATTTTGAAACAGAACAGCGGCCACGTTTTGTTGCAGGTGTGCTTGGCCCAACCAACCGAACAGCCAGCTTATCACCAGATGTCAATAATCCAGGTTATCGCAATATTACTTTTGATCAATTAAAAGAGGCCTATACAGAAGCAATGCGAGGTCTGGTTGATGGTGGCGCAGACATTATTCTGGTTGAAACCATTTTTGATACCTTGAATGCCAAGGCGGCATTATTTGCGATTGAAGAATACTTCGATGAGCACAATACGAAATTACCGGTGATGATCTCGGGAACGATTACCGATGCATCCGGGCGAACACTATCAGGTCAAACAGCGGAAGCCTTCTGGAATTCTCTGCGCCATGTTGAACCAATCAGTTTTGGTTTTAACTGTGCACTCGGTGCGAAAGAATTGCGCCAGTATGTTGAAGAAATTGCAGGAATTGCGAACTGCCATATCAATACCCATCCAAACGCAGGTTTGCCAAATGAATTCGGTGAGTATGATGAAACACCAGCGGAAATGGCGGCCGAGATTGAAGAGTGGGCCAAAAACGGTTTTTTAAATATTATTGGTGGTTGTTGTGGAACAACACCTGCCCATATTGCAGCGATTGCAGAAGCGGTCGCAAAGTATCCTCCACGTCAGCCAAAGAAAAATGATTTCACGTCGCGCTTGAGTGGCCTTGAACCCTGTAACATCAACAAAGAATCATTATTCGTTAATGTGGGTGAACGTACCAACGTTACTGGTTCTGCAAAATTTAAACGTTTGATCCTTGAAGAGCAGTACGATGAAGCATTAAGTGTCGCGCGTGAACAGGTAGAAAATGGCGCACAAGTGATTGACATCAATATGGATGAAGGCATGTTAGATGGTGAGCATGCCATGGTGACCTTCTTGAATTTGATTGCGGGTGAGCCGGATATTTCCCGCGTACCCGTCATGATCGATTCCTCAAAGTGGCCGATCATCGAAGCGGGTCTGAAATGTATTCAAGGCAAGGGTGTTGTTAACTCGATCTCGATGAAAGAGGGCGAGGAAAATTTCATTAAACAAGCACACCTGTGTCGGCGTTACGGTGCAGCGATCATAGTCATGGCCTTTGATGAAGAAGGCCAGGCGGATACGCAAGCACGTAAAGTAGAAATATGTACACGTGCTTACAAAATCCTCACAGAGCAAGTTGGTTTTCCACCAGAAGACATTATTTTCGATCCGAATATTTTTGCGGTGGCAACGGGTATTGAAGAACACAGTAATTACGGTGTCGATTTTATTGAAGCAACGCGTGATATTAAAAACACCTTACCACATGCCATGGTCAGTGGTGGCGTGTCGAATGTGTCGTTTTCATTTCGTGGGAATAATCCTGTCCGCGAAGCAATTCATGCGGCATTTCTGTATCACGCGATTAAAGCAGGCATGGACATGGGAATTGTTAATGCCGGTCAGTTGGCGATTTATGATGATCTTCCCACGGAATTACGCGAGGCGGTTGAAGACGTTGTATTGAACCGCCGTAGTGATGCGACTGAGCGTTTATTGGATATAGCCGATCAGTACAAAGGTGATGGTAGTGCGGGCAAAAAGGTAGAAGATCTTGCCTGGCGTGAATTCGCTGTTGAGAAGCGGATTGAACATGCCATGGTTAAAGGGATTGATACCTTTATTGTTGAAGATACCGAAGAAGCACGTTTAGGAATTGAACGACCTATTCAGGTGATTGAAGGCCCATTGATGGATGGCATGAACGTGGTGGGCGATCTATTTGGTGATGGCAAAATGTTCCTGCCGCAAGTGGTGAAATCGGCACGGGTCATGAAAAAAGCCGTGGCGCATTTATTACCCTTTATTGAAGCTGAAAAGTCAGAAGGTGCGCAATCAAATGGCAAGATCCTTATGGCAACCGTCAAGGGTGATGTACATGATATTGGTAAAAACATTGTTGGCGTTGTGTTGCAGTGTAATAACTTTGAAGTGATTGATCTTGGTGTGATGGTGCCTGCGAATAAGATCATCGAAGCAGCTAAAGAACACAATGTGGATATTATTGGTTTAAGCGGTTTGATTACGCCATCGCTTGATGAAATGGTGCACATGGCCAAAGAAATGCAGCGTGGCGGGTTTGATATTCCATTAATGATTGGTGGTGCAACGACCTCTAAGGCACATACAGCAGTAAAAATTGAACAAAATTACGATCATGCAACGGTCTGGGTTAAGGATGCCTCGCGAGCAGTAGGTGTTGCACAAAGTTTAATTAGCGATGAACTAAAAGCAGATTTCGTTAAACAATTAAGCGCTGAATATGAAACAGTGCGCGTTAATCATGCAGGACGTCGTGCCCAGATTAAATGGTTAGGCCTGGAACAGGCGCGCAATAATAAAGCGCCGATAGATTGGGAAAATTATCAGCCAGTAGCGCCTGGCTTTACAGGATTGAAGACGTTCGAAGACTATTCACTGGCAGAACTACGGGATTATATTGACTGGACGCCATTTTTCCATACCTGGGAATTAAAAGGTCGTTACCCGAAGATCTTCGATGATGCCGAAAAGGGTGTTGAAGCACGAAAACTCTTTGATGATGCACAGACCATGTTAGATAAAATCATTAACGAGAAGTGGCTTGGTGCGCGTGCCGTTATCGGTCTTTTCCCGGCGAATGCGATTGGCGATGATATTGAGGTTTACACCGATAACACGCGTTGCGAAGTGCAAACAGTGTTACATAACCTTCGTCAGCAACAGGAAAAACCGCCCGGTAAACCGAATTTGTGCCTGACTGATTTTATTGCACCCAAAGCATCAGGCATCAATGATTATATAGGTGGTTTTGCCGTCACAGCGGGTATTGGCATTGATGCCAAAGTGGCTGAGTTTGCAGCAGATCATGATGATTATAATTCGATTATGTTAAAAGCATTGGCAGATCGTTTAGCAGAAGCCTTTGCTGAACGTATGCACCTGCGTGTGCGTAAGGAATTCTGGGGCTACGCCGCTGATGAGGATCTATCAAATCAAGAGCTCATCAAAGAAACCTATAAAGGTATCCGTCCAGCAGCGGGTTATCCGGCCAGTCCGGATCACACCGAGAAGGATATTCTGTGGCAATTACTCGATGCTGAAAATACGGCTGGTATTACGCTCACGGAATCCAAGGCAATGCTACCGACGGCGGCAGTCAGTGGCATTTACTACGCCCATCCTGAGGCCAGTTATTTTGCCGTGAGTAAGATTAACCGTGATCAGGTCGAAGAGTATGCCAGACGCAAAGGGATGACCATTGCGGAGGCAGAACGTTGGTTATCACCTAATCTGGGTTATGACAATTAGTCTAAGCATAATGCTACCAGATTGAATTATGAGTTTTCGGCAATAAAATCTTCAATAATTTTTGCAGGAATCGCACCCGCATCGGCAACACCTAATTTGCCCTCAGCATTATAGATAAAAAAGGTGGGCGTTCCGATCCATTGATTGCCGGTCAGGTCATAGTACATGCTGGCAACCTCTTCGGGGGAGCCGATGAGATTTGGGAAATTCAGCGCGTGTTCTTTAATAAAGGCCTTCGCGGCGGCTTTATTCGCTAAACCATCTGTTGTGATACCAAGCACATTAATATTTCCGTCCCTATGGCGTTCTTGCATGGAAACATATTGATGTGCTTCCTTATTACAGATATGGCAGTCGGAGGCCCAAAACATCACCACCAGCCATTTCCCCTTACCGGTATAGTCGCTAATACTCGCAGGATTTCCATTCAGATCAGTTAGGGGACCCGCATTGGCAAAATTAATGCTAAATAACAACAACATGCTAGTAACGAGCGTGATTATCAGGCGGTTTTGATTGGCTACCATAGTATCCTCAGTGTGTTTCTATTTAATATCGTGATTATTAGTAGGACAATTGTTTCTTTTCGTGGTTCAATGTTAACAGTTAGGGGTGGGGATACAACGCGATGCAAGCGACGTGGGGTGCATTTAGACAAGCTGACATTAGCCGGGATAACTATCGTATTTATATCGCATTACATTACCTTTGTTACCTGGGTTTTGGTGCTCACGCCTTGTTTATTCCGCTTTTTTTCTGGATTGGCGTACCTGAGCTGGCGATTTTTAATATTTTTAGCACCCTGCTTTGGGCGTTGGCCTACTTTTTAAATCGTGCGGCACATCATCGTGAAGCGGTTATTTTTGCCGCGATAGAAAGCGTCGTTCACGCGGTGCTCGCCACCTATTATCTGGGTTGGGACAGCGGTTTTCATTATTATTTCATGACAATGATCTTGTTTTTGTTTATTAACCATAAACAAAGTATTGTGACCATCATCTGCGAAGCATTATTGGTATTTGCAGGTTATATCTGGCTTTATAACTATACTCATCAGTTAGATTTTGTTGGTGGTGTGCCCACTGCCGTTCTGAAAAGTTTACTACTAATGAATATTGCCGTGAATTTTTCGGCTTTCGGTATTTTGGGTTATTTTTTCCGCGTTGCCTCGACGCGTGCTGAAGAGCAAATGGAATTATTGGCGACAACGGACACGTTGACCGGCCTGTTTAATCGACGCAAAATGCGAGAATTAATCGATCAGGAAGTTATTCGTTATCAGCGTGATAGAAAATCATTTTTATTAGTCATTACCGACATTGATCATTTTAAAAAATTTAATGATGACTATGGCCATGATTGTGGTGACTATGTATTACAGCAAGTCTCTAAATTAATGAAAGAATCGCTGCGCCAGCAAGATGTGGTTGCGCGCTGGGGCGGGGAGGAATTTCTGATTATGCTGCCGGAAACAGAATTAAAAGGCGGTATTCAGGCAATCGAAAAACTGCGAGAAACCCTGGCCGCTACCGTGTATCAATATGGGCAGAATACCTTCTCAGTCACGATGACGTTTGGCGTCACCACCTTCGATGGTGGTTGCGACGTTGATGGCTGCATTAAACGTGCTGACGAAGTCCTTTATGCCGGTAAACGCGGTGGACGTAATCGGGTTGTTTCTACGTCACTATCATAATTTTCTGGCTTAAAACCCTGAAAATAATAGCACTTTAAATATTAGTGTATTCTAATGATGCTATAATTTAAGCAGATATTTTTTCAGGCCTTATCATGACGATTGAAACTTTCGAGTATTATTCATTGATCATCGGCTGTACTGGGTTAATCTTGTACATGCTCTATATTATTTACCGAATGGGGCAGGCGTCCAAGGCAGGTCGTTACGGCTTCATGGTGTTGTTTATTGCATTGGGTTTGGGATTTATTGGTTTTATTGCCAAGACGATTCTTGTTGAAGTGATGGGATAATGACAACAAAGCAATATGTATATGAGCGTGAGTTGGCGGACAGCGATATGACCAATGCTGCAATCATTAAACAATTTTGTGAATTTCGCGACAGCGATAAAGTCCGGCGCAGCCATTATTTTGAAAGTCGTTATGAGAATCTATATCTGGATCTCATTTATGTACCGGCAATGTACCCGGTAATGGAGCAGGCAAAAGAATTTGCTAAACAAATACTTGCAGTGGACGGGCATATGAAAGCAGGTTTTTGGTTTAACTTGATGCAACCAGGTCAGGTGACGCAAGAACACACGCATGACGATGATGATGAATGTCTTTCGGGTGTCTATTATATTGATGCGCCTGTTGGCTCCGGTGATCTTTTAGTAAAAACCCCGGATGATGAAATAAGAATCAGTCCACAAGCGGGCCAGTTTGTGTTCTTTCCACCGAATATTCCGCATCAAGTAACTGAAAATAAGAGTGAATGTGAACGGTTGTCAGTCGGCATGAACTTTGGAATAGAGTGAGTTTAAATAGCGTTCAATCTTCAAGTTTAGGGGGGGTATGTCGATAAAATACTTGGCTATTCATTTGTTTGTATCGCAAGGCCTTAAGAATGCAAGACAAATCAAATACTGTGAGCGTTGATGTTGAAAAAATGCTCGCCGAATTACGAGTCAGTTATATTGCTGAGTTGCCAACGCGTCTAAATGAAATTGAAGATATTATTCTCAATCTGCTAAACAGCGCCTCTTTTACGGAAGATTTTCAAGCCCTTTACCGGAATTTGCACAGCATGAAAGGCAGTGCAGGAACACATAACCTGCATATTATTACGACGGTTTGTCATGCTTTTGAAGATAAAGTTGTTGACGTAAAAGGGGAGCAAACACGATTTAGCAAGGACAAGCTGGATGAGTGGTTGATTTTTGTTGATCTACTTCGTAAAACGATAGATCTTATTAGCAGTGGAGTAGAAAATTTCTCTGAAATAGAGATAGGGTTGGAACGTTTAAGTGGCCTGGGTGTTAGTTATGAATTTAAATGCCTGGTGATAACGGCCAGTGAATTACATCGAAACCTGGTCTCAAATGCATTTGAAAAATATGCGATGAAATTCAGTTATGCAATTAATGGTTATGAGGCCTTAGGAAATTTATTAAAAGAATCCTATGATGTAGTGGTAACGGATATGGAAGTGTCTGATTTACAAGGCCTGCCTATTATTAGCGCATTGCGTTTATCCAATAGTCGAAATAAAGATATCCCCAGCATTTTATTAACGTCAGGAAAAGTGAGAAGTTACGGTAAAAATATTGATCCTGATTACGTTATTTACAAAGATGCTGATTTGATTGAAAATTTGAATCTCGCCGTACGCAATATTTCGTCGCAATTACAAGCCTGAACTGCCAAACTTCGTATTGCTGAATCTATAAAGCACGTCTATTATTCCTAATAGCATTAACCTCAACATTGTGCAGGAAATAGTATGGCCAAGGGTAGCTACCAGGTTATTTTTAGCGGCAAGATTATTGAGCATGCCGATCTTGATATGGTCAAAGCAAATGTTGCGCGCGTTTTTAGCATGCCACCCGACCGTATCGAAAAACTCTTTTCAGGTCGTAGGCTGGTCCTTAAAAAAGAATTAGATCAAGCAACAGCCGAACGTTATCGCGCAACCTTGCAACGTGCCGGTGCATTGTGTGAATTAGTTGATACGGCGGCAACGGTACAAGCCCAAACGACAGCAGAACCAAATCCACCTGGCACAGAGGTTGCTGAAGCGGCAACAGAAGATTCTGCCCTGAGCATGGCAGAAGTAGGCATTACCCTGGTTAAACCAGCAGAGATTGTTGAAGCCAATATCAATACGAGTGGTATTGATATGGCGGATGTGGGGATCACGCTGATTGAGTCAACACCCGTTCCGGATGCCAATATTGATACGAGCGATATTGAGATGGCGGACGTGGGGATTACGCTTATAGAATCGACGCCTGTTGCGGATGCCAATATTGATACGAGCGATATTGAGATGGCTGAAGCCGGTAGCATACTTGTTGAGGAGACGGAGTTTCTCGAGGCAGAGTTTGATTTGGGTGAATTGACTATGGATGAGGCCGGCGTGCAGCTTGTTGAGCCCAAAGAAGTTGTAGCGGCTGATATTGATACCAGCGAACTTAGTTTGGATTAGTCAGCTGTTTCCGGTGGATTGATCTGGGTTAGCTGGCAGGCGATTTCATATTTGTTGTCTTCAACCTGTGTGCAGCGAATCACCTTTCCAGAGCCACTTAATGCAGGAATGACAAGGTTACGACCGCGCTCCAAACGTACAAGAATCGGAGCGCCTTCCTTTAACGCCCGTACTGAATTGAATAACATCCCCGTGGCCGAAAAATTGATAAGTAGACCAACATTCCAGCGCTCAGCATCACTGGCACGGTGCATGACCGGGCAGATCGCATCTACACGTGGAAATATGCGGTTGTTAGGCAATGTTTTTAACTCATTGTTTTGCATTATATTATTACGGCCACTTCAGGAATCCCCATCTCTATTATAGAGTAGAAATTACGCTATATACATGAAATCACGGTAATAATAATAAGATAGGGTCAGGACGGTGTGGCTGGGCGTTCAGGCACTTCCATTCCATCGTCATTGGGGCGGTTGGAGATAGTCTTTAGGCTGAATATAAGTCGATCACCAAGTAAGATAATGACAATGGTGATATACCACCAAACTACGTGTACTCCTACTTTTGAGAGTAATAAATAGTGCATGACCGATATAATGGCAATCAAGTAGACACCGCGATGCAGTGAACGCCAGCGCCTTCGAAGACGTCGCATGGCTGAATCGGTTGAGGTTAACGCTAGTGGAACTAAAAGTAACCAGGCTGTGGTGCCAAGCAGGATATAAGGCTTTTCTATTGTTTCAAAATACATACTTTCCCAGTCGAACCCTTGATCAAACCAGGCAAAAATAGCCAGGTGGATACTGGCATAGAAAAATGCGTAGAGACCAATCATACGGCGTAATTTAACAATCCAGTTCCAGTCACTGAGTCGTTTTCCATACATAAGATGGAACATTGTCATTAAGCGCGTGAGCCAACGTCGCAGAGGGGTAACAGTGAGGGAAATGAGTTGCATATTCAAAGCCCAGATGCCGGACGAAGCGGTTATGTGCGCTAATTTATTAATGCCAAGATTATTGGAATAGAAGTCCCAGAGTAAGTTTAAGAAAGGGGCAGCACATAAGAAAAAAACAAACGTTTTAACTAATTTGAAATGTCGTTTTGGAAATTCAAGGATATGGGCCATAACATTTTGTGGATATCCTAGAAAAACGTGGAAAGATCCATTCCCTGATAAAGAGAGGCGACTTCTTCAGCATAGCCATTGAATGGTAATGTTTTTATTTTTCGAATTTCTCCTATACGGTTTTCACGACGTTGTGACCAGCGTGGATGTGAGACATCAGGGTTAACATTGGCATAAAAACCATATTCAGCAGGGCTGGCTAAGGCCCAGCTGGTAGAGGGCTGATGCTCAACAAGTCGAATAGCAACAATTGATTTGATACTTTTAAAGCCATACTTCCATGGAACAACCAGTCGTATCGGCGCACCATTTTGATTAGGTAATGAATTCCCGTAAAGGCCAGTAGCGAGTAGAGTAAGTGGATGCATAGCTTCATCAAGACGAAGTACTTCACGATAAGGCCATTGCAATGAATTACGACGTTGACCATAAAAAATATCTGGATCATGTTTGCCAATAAATTCTACATATTTGGCATTAGACGTTGGCAGTACTTTTTTCAGAATATTACACAGTGGTATACCTTGCCATGGAATTACCATGGACCAGCCTTCTACGCAACGCATACGATAAGTTCGTTCAACGGTAGAATTCGTATTTAATAAAGAATCAATATCAATTTGCAGTGGCTTCTCAACTTCACCCTCGATGTTTATCGTCCAGGGTCGAGTAGGTAAGTTTTTGGCGAGTTCAGCAATGGCTTCCTTATTAGTGCTGTATTCATAGAAATTATTGTAATGAGTGATTTCAGAAAATGTATTTGGTTTTTCAGAATTCACAAAGGCAAGGTTGCGACAGGTAGTTTCTGCCGCAGCAAGGGGGGATAGTCCTGTGACAAGCCCGCCAGTCATAGCACTAAGTTTAATAATAAAGTCACGACGTTGTTGATAAACGTCGCGACTTGTTATTTCATTACTCAGGACATCGGATGCCTTACGAGTCCTTATTAACATACTACTATCTCCAAAATTATTTTCTTAGTGTTTTTAAGTAGAGAATAACCGATTGTATTTCTTCCTTAGATAATTGTTCAAACCAGGGTGGCATACGTGGTGAGCGGCCCATGGCCTCACCACCCTTGTTGATGATATCCATCAGGTAAATGTCCGAAACACGACTCTGGGTCAGGTCAAAAGGAGGAGGGTTTTTAATGATCCTCGCCATTTTGCCGTCACCTTCACCATTCGCTCCATGACAAAGAGTGCAAAAGTTTTTAAACAGGTTGCGTCCTGCACGCGCACTGATATGAGCTTTGACTACGGTTTCATCGAGTATCTTGTTGGCTTTTTCTGGATCAGAAATCAATAAAGAAACAAACATCACCACCGAGTTAATTTGCGTATAAGTCAACTCATCACCCCAGGGTGGCATTTCAATACTCATTGCATTGCGGCTGCCACCGTAGATAAGGGAATGGCGTAGTGAGTCAAGATCAGAGCCGTATTTATTTTCATGCAGGTTGGTATGTGGGTAACCTTTTATCGATAACGGTAACATTCCGTCACCATGACCCTGATTGCCATGACATAACACACAGCGTCCCTTGAAGATATGGGCACCATATTTCAGGGTTGGCTCAGCTTCGGAATGCACTGCACTTGCTACAGAAGAATGCAGTATACCGATGCTGAATAATATAATTAACAGTCGCTTGATGTGCATAACACTGCTCCAGATTATTTTATTTCAATAGACAGACGCATATTGGGGTGGATAGCGCATTCAACATCAATCTTGCCCGCTTTATCAAAGGTAACGGTTTTTGACTTGCCCTTTTTGAATGAACCCAAATCAAAGGTCTTTAATTCTGAAAGACTGAAAACATTATGGAAGAACGGATCCTGGTTTTCGAATTTAACCGAGTCACCAACCTTAATAGACAGGCTCTTCTCAGTAAATTCTTTGTTTTTCTGACCAACGGTATACTCCTTGGCAGACAGAAAAGGTGCACTGATGGTTAGCATCAGCGTGGTGACTAAAATAATAAGGTCTTTCATCGTACTACTCCTGTTTCAGTTGATAACAATTTATTTGACTGGCAGAACCGGTAAAGTGAATGGCTTTCTTTCACTGTTGAGGGCTTTCATGAATTCAACCAGGGATTGCTTTTCTGCAGCATTAAGCTTGATTTCTTCCATATTCGGTGAAAGATTAGTTTTAACAACGCCACCTTTAGCATAGTGTTCAACCACGCCTTGCAGGGTGCTTTCAGCACCATCATGGAAGTAAGGCGCTGAATATGAGATATCTCGCAAGGTAGGTGTCTTGAATGCGCCTTTCATTAACTTTAATGGGCGTTGTGCAAAGCGACCAACGTCCGGGTTTTTCTTACCGTATGAAGCAAGGCCAATATTATGGAAACCATTGTCGGTAAAGTTGGGTGCGGAATGGCAGGCAACACAATTGGCTTTGCCAACGAACACCTTAAAGCCGTTGACTTGTTGTGCTGTCATGGCTTTTGCATCACCTTTTACCCATTTATCAAATGGTGAATTATTACTGATGATGGTGCGCTCAAAGCTGGCCATACCCTTGGAGAGTGTTGTGGCATCAATTTTTTCGCCTGGGTAGGCTTTGGCAAAGGCGGCTTTATAGCCTTCGCTGTTATTAAGAAACTTAAACAGTTTTGGGATATTCATGTTCATTTCAGCGGTGGCTTCCATTGGACCCATCGCTTGATCTTCAAGAGACTTTTTACGACCATCCCACATTTGAATACTGTTAAAGGCCGTATTAGTGACAACAGGTGAGGCGCGATCAAGGATTTTACTTCTAAAGCCCTTACCTGTTTCAAGACCATCACCCCAACCATAGAGAGGACTATGACAAGTTGCGCAGCTCATATTGCTGTCACCACTTAGGCGTGTATCAAAGAACAACATTTTACCCAGTGCAATACGTGCTTCATTAGGTTTGTTGCCAGCAGGATAAGGTGCTTCATCGGGTAGCAACCATTCTTGTAAACTGGCATGCCCCGCTTCAGCAACATATTTGTCTTCTGCTTGAGCGGGAGAATATGCAAATAATAAACAGACACTAATCATGGTAGACAGTGACAATGATCCCTTGATTTTAAAAAGCATAACTAATCTCCTCGTTGTGTGGTCAGACCTGGAATTGGTTGACGAGTTGTTTGATTTCAGTAGCCGCCATTTCAAGATCGATGGACATGGATTGCAGGCTAGTAATTTGTTCAAGTGAATCAGTTGACATAGAGCTGAGGCTGCCAACCGAATTGACGATACCGTTTACAGCCCCTTGTTGTTCTTGCATGAGTTGTGAAACCTCGCGCATCTTTCCTGCCATGAGCTCTGATTGTTGTTTGTTTTCTTCTGTTTTGTGGGCTACGTCCTGAAGTTGCACAATATTTTTTCGTGATTCTTCAACAGTGGTATCTAACGAGTTGACAGTAAGAGTGACATTCTTATTAACATTATCAATCAGGCCAGTAATTTCATCAGTGGCATCACTGGTACGATTCGCCAGACTTCGTACTTCATCGGCAACGACGGCAAAGCCGCGACCTTGTTCGCCTGCTCGAGCCGCTTCAATTGCCGCATTAAGAGCGAGTAGGTTGGTTTGTTCAGAAATGTCACGGATTGTATTTGTAATATTGGTTATCTTGTTTGCTGTGCCCGCTAATTCCTGAGTAACATCAACTGTCCCTTCCATGCGCGTTTGGAAAGTCTGAAAGTCATTTACTGATGTGTTAATCATTGCAGAGGTTTGAGAAGTAATCTCGGATGTGTTTTTAACGGCGGTACTGGCATCTTCCAAATGCTGCATGGCATTATTCGATGAGTTAACAACGACTTCGGAATCATTATGAATTTGCGTGATACTGTCATTTAAGGTATTCGATGAGCCTTGCATAAAATCAGCAGAGTTATGTAGATCTTTGGCTTGTCCTGAAACAGTTGCGGAGTTATTTATGATACCTTCGATAATGTTCTTTAGATTGCCAATAGTTTGATCTAATGCCGATATGGTCTGACCAATTTCATCAGAACCCATTGTCGGTACCGACACGCGTAGGTCACCCTCAGCAAGCGAACCCATGGCAGCTTCGATAAGACGTAAAGGACGGGCAAGTAGGTTAGCGGCAAAGATACTGATACCAATGCCTAGAATAATACTGGCTAATACAAAAATACCGAGTACCCCCAGAGCTTGGGTTGCGAGGGCGTCTAGTCGCTCGACTTCGCTGCGCAGAGAGGCTTGCTCATCATCAACCAGTTGTTGAGATATGGCATTGATTTCGGCGATTTTTTCACTACTGGATTGCAGTAGGTTGAACCCTTTTTCGTCGTTATTTTTTCTACCGGCACCAATAATCTTGAGTTGAGTCGGTTTGATGCTTTCTAGCAAGGAGGTGAGGCTGGCAACCTCCTTGCTGTCAGGCATACGTTCTTTAAGATTTTGAATATTCTCATCAAGTAGTGATGATGCGCGGATACTGCCAATCGCACCTTTACGAATACCGGCTTTGTCATCGGCAGCAAGCAGGGCATTAATGGCGCGGTTCATATCAACAATAGACACGCGTGCCTGGGCGGCGAATTTGATGCGCCCTTCGGCCTGGCCAACGGCCTGTTTAACCTGATCATTTAGGTAATAAATCACCCCTGCGCCAACGAGTCCAACGCTGACCGTGCCCAACATAAATAGTATCGCAAGACCCAGAATCTTCTTGCGCCAGTTAATATTCCCCAGAAATTTGGCAAACATGATAATTCCTTCTACCGATGGTTGTTAGTTATGAAAACACTATCGGAAGGATGGGAATTTACTTGAGGAAAAATGTTAAAATTTGTATGGTTAGACTGTGTCTAATAAATCATCTACTTTTTTTAAGAATTTAGATGTAATGATATGGGCTCAGCTCTCAAACACAATTTCATAGCCGCTGAACTTTCGGATATTTAATACGCCACAATCGAGAATAAGGTACTGACCTTTAATGCCTTGCAAGGTGCCAGTGATATGCGGTGTTTTGTCAAAATTGAGCGAACTGACTTTAGTAGGGTATTCATTAACGGGGTACTGTATTTCGATGATGCTTGAACCTTCAAGTCTCGTCATGGCTTCGCTGCCATATTGAGATTCCAGGCTGGCTAACTCATCAGCACTGGCGGCAAAAATTTCATCGCACCGAGCGGTCAAATCAACATGTTCCGGTGAGCCTTTTAGCATCTTGCGCCAATCGGTGCGATCGCTCACATGTTTTTTAAAGATAACTTCAACCAGGCCCGATAAATGACGATGGCTGACTTGCATAATGGCCAGGGCTTCGCTGGCACCCTGATCGATCCAGCGTGTTGGTACCTGGCGAGTGATACCCACCTTAATGCCTGACGAATTGGCCAAATAAATGGTATGAGGTCGCATGCAATGCTCATCACCCCAGGCAGCATCGCGACAGGTACCCTGTTCGTAATGGCATGTTTCTGGTTTCATGATGCACATGTCGCATTGCGGCAGGCTTTTCATGCAGGGGAAGCAATGTCCCTGACTATAGCTCTTGTTGGTTTTACGACCACAAGCCACGCAGTGGATATTGCCGGTGGCATGTAGGCTGATAGTGTGACCGATATGCGCATTCATCGGCTCAAGATGCTCATCTAATGGCAGAAAATAGCTGACGGGTGAATCGAGTTTGCTGTGCATTTTGCGTAAGTGGCCAGTTATTTTCATTTTGCAGGGATGCCCTATTTAGTATTTCACGGTTATGATAGAGATATTATTAATTACTGTGGAGATTATACATGGCTGACATGGCGCTCTGGGAAAAACTCTTATTAGGTGTATTTGCGGTGGCCATTATTTTTCTGTTTCGACCGGGTATTAAAGAGACCTTTAAACGTAGTCGCGAAGCCAAGTCTGACTGGGCCGGGGTATTGTTTCCACTGGGCCTAATGGTGTTATTTGTCATGGGGCTTATTTGGTATGCCAAAAATGGCTAGTAACACCATGGTGTCATGATAAGTAATAATAAAGATATCACTCCTGTTTTCTCTCCTTCGGGATTCCGCTACGCGTCATCAAGGCGTCGACAAAACAATAGTGATATTTCAATGTGCCCAGAGAGTGAAATCAGGGCACATTATCTCGACTAGAGGATGATATTTTATTTGTGATACGTTGAACTTGGTCTTTGTGGCTTGGCGTTTCACCGTTCACAGAATCTTTTCGAACTTCCTTGTGACCCAGTTTAATAGCGTGAAATGACATCAGTGTGGTCTTGTTGACGCCTCGACTGGGTGTAACGGAATCATCGAGGGAAACAAGGCTACGGTGATGGAATAGGGTGAAGTTTGTGGTGCGTTGACATTTTTGCTGTCTACTAAGTTTTTGTGGCTTGGTATTTCACCACCCAAGAACACTGCGTGTTCATCTTGGGTGCTGCAACCATCTCCGATGGTTCGCAGCAAAAAAAACCCAGCCACGAGGACTGGGTTGGAAAAAATGTCACTCTTTTGGAAGGAGATTGACACTGTGAATTATGTACCAATCAGGGCATGCTGGCTGTCAGGGTTTGCTGAGAGTTGTGTAGGATATTTCAGTACGAATAACTATCCTGTTGCGGTCGAGAATAGAAAAACTATAACCAATTGAATATAAAAGAAATATTAAGGAGAGCAATATGACTGGTAAATGCAATATTGTGTTCGGATTTTTTTATCTGGTACTCACAGCGGCATTGGGGCCGGTTATGGTGAACAATCTTCCGGATATCAGCGCCGCTGGGCAAAGCAAGCAAGCGGCAATGGCGCCGTTGCAGTTGGCAGCGGATAGCGGATTTGAGAATCAGGAAACTTTGGAGCCGATGACCGACGGAGAAATTGCAAGGGCTAATGCCAAAGCATTATTGGCATTGAATGCGCAGTTGAATTCATTAGTGCCGAATACGGCCATTAAAGGTGGGCCACATGCGCATGGTAATTTGGAAGCCTTGCTCAATATAGCGGTTGGTTTAGTGTTACTGGTATTGACGATAGGCACACGTTTCAAACAGGCGATTAGCGCAATCTTTATTGTCGGCACCTTGTTGCATTCGGGTGTGCTGTATTTGGGTGTGGTATTCGGTATGGGGTGGGCATTTACGGTATTAGGCACGGGCATTGGTCCGATATTGATCCTGCTTGGTTTGGTGCTAGCCGGTGTTGCTTCTTTGCTCGGGCTTAAAGATAAGGCTGTGTAATCAATGCGCGGTTTGTACCCGGTCATCGAGCCGACGCGACAATGGCGATTAGCGGTTGAAGCACCCCATGAACTCTATATTGAAGAATGCGGTAATCCCGAGGGTATGCCCGTGCTGTTTTTACACGGTGGGCCGGGCGGTGGGTGTGTGCCTTACCATCGACGGTTTTTCGACCCGGCGATTTATCGCATCATTCTTTTTGATCAACGTGGTGCAGGCCAATCAACCCCACATGCTGAGTTAGCGGGTAATACAACACAGGCATTGGTTGCCGACATTGAAGCCATTCGCAAAGAATTGGCCATTGAGCAATGGCTGGTGTTTGGTGGTTCGTGGGGGTCAACACTGGCATTGCTCTATGCCCAGGCTCACCCAGATCGTGTTTCCGGTTTAATCCTGCGCGGTATTTTTCTTTGTCGACCAGAAGATATCCAGTGGTTCTATCAACAGGGAGCGAGTCGGCTTTTCCCCGAATATTGGGAGCAGTATTTAGCACCGGTTGCTGAAGCGGATCGCGGTGATATGGTGAGCGCTTACTATCGTCTCTTAACCTGTGACGATGAGCCGACACGGATTGAAGCAGCACGGGCCTGGTCATTATGGGAAGGGCATACGCTTAGCTTATTGCCTTGCAAAGAGACTGCGCTGACCTTTGCCGCGGCAAAATTTGCGGTGGCATTGGCGCGTATTGAGTGCCATTATTTTATCAATCACAGTTTTCTGGAAGATAACCAGATATTGAATAATATCCACAAGATCGCCGATATTCCCGCCATTATCGTACATGGACGTTACGATGTCGTCTGCCCGGTGGATCAGGCGTTGGCCCTACATGCAGCATGGCCACAGGCCGAGTTACAAGTGATCGCCGATGCCGGTCATGCGGCCTCTGAGCCTGGTATTATCGATGCATTGGTGAGCGCGACGCAGGATATGGCACGCAGGCTGTCAGTGTGATTGGTTTATTACAACGGGTGACAGAGGCCCGCGTTGAAATATCGAATTCAGTGGTTGGTGAGGTAAGTAAGGGCTTACTTGTTTTGCTTGGTGTGGAGCGTGATGATACTGATAAACAGGCGGACCGCTTACTAGAACGGCTACTTGGTTACCGTGTATTTGAAGATGATACGGGTCGCATGAATTTGAGTTTGCGGGATATCCAAGGGGGAATGTTGATCGTGCCACAATTTACCTTGCCTGCTGATACCCAAAAAGGCACTCGACCCAGTTTTACGCCTGCTGCATCACCCGATGAAGGGGAACGACTGTTTGATTACTTTGTTGCTCAAGCCAGAGCGGCGCACGCTGACATTGCTACTGGGCAATTTGGTGCCGATATGCAGGTGAGCCTAACCAATGATGGGCCGGTTACGTTTTGGTTGAAAGTTTGAGGGAAGAAAAGCTATTCATATTACTTTCTCTCCTTCGATGATTTTACTTTGTAAAATCGGGGCGTCGATAAAGTAATATGAATAGCTACTCTATATTTTTTTGCGATATTTCGGGTAAGAATGATGGATTTTAAATCATTACGAAGAAGCGGAGGGGTATAGGGGACATCAGATTAAGCGAAACGCTTGTCGAGCCAGATTTCACAAACGTAAGTGCGGAGAAATGGACCCGATGTTCGGTGCGAAAGTCCGATAGACATGGGGCGTCCGCTGTATACAATAAGCAAAAAAGGCCGGGTAGAAGATACCCGGCCAAGCAGACTCTCAGTGTATGTCCATAAACTGAGTTCTAGAGAGATCTTAATATTAAAAGGTTGTGCCAATCCCGATACCAAATACCCATGGCTTAAGATCAACATCAACGGCTGCCGCACCGACAGTGGTGTTAGTGAAGTGCGCGGTGGTATCTATATCGATATATTTCGCATCAAAGTTGATGAACCAGTCTTCGTTGATATCAACATCCACACCGGCCTGAAATGCAAGTCCCCAAGAGGAATCCATTCTAACTTTGGCGCCAGGGGCATTTAAACCGCCGGTTACCTTTTCATTGTAAAAGTGGGTGTAGTTAACACCGACACCGGCATAGGGACGAATATTGGCATTAGGGCTGAAGTGATATTGCAGCGTCAGGGTTGGTGGCAATACATCTACACCGATAATCCCACCCAGCGAACTGAGGCTACCGTTGCCGTCAACGACATGGTCAGTCGTGCCCAAAATGAGCTCTGTACCCCAATGTTTTGTCCACATGTAGGTAATATCCAGTTCAGGGACAGTATCACTGGTCACATCGACGCCTGAACCAGGCTGTGATGTCCCATTAACACGGATGGTGCTGGTATCTTCATTGGTATCAACGTGGATGATACGTCCACGTACGACCCAATCACCAGCCTCATAGGCTGCTGCGCTAAAGCTTGTTAAACCAAGGGTTAAAAGGGTAGCCGCGGTAAGTGCGGGTTTTAAATGGTTAGTCATTCTGCAATCTCCCAAGAGCAATGTAGTAGGGCTATAAAATAAGCGTTGGCTAATATTAAGCTATGCCCTAAATAACACATTGACCTGGATCAAGGACTGCCACGATGATGCGGTTGAGTTGGTTGTTTTCGGTGATGGAATGACTGGTTTTAGCGTGTAGAGCAAGATTTCGAGCCAAACGGGACGCCCGACAG
>Ga0316207_10000772_pt1 | contig 45668 bp, 27 predicted proteins | sample 6weekpyrite_MG_FD_204943 | JGI IMG/M metagenome (GOLD analysis project Ga0316207, IMG submission 204943) | Microbial mat bacterial communities from mineral coupon in-situ incubated in ocean water Damariscotta River, Maine, United States -... | ecosystem: Environmental > Aquatic > Marine >... | reverse complement strand
TAATAGTTAGTTAAGCATTGACCTGCTGCATTGACCAAGTTACGATATTTACTCACTTTAACCAACGTTAACATGCGGGTTACAGGGCTGTTTATAGACTTGTGCCTTATCCAGCAGCGAGCACCAAGTTCAGGTTCGATAAGAACCTAGTAAGACCGGAACAGCCTAATTATTCAAGGTTTTCCGGTTTTTTTATGCCCTATTACTTCCTATATTGCCTAGCGACATCCGCGCTTTTAGTAGTACTAAATAAACTCACAAGTTGTGGTACTCCAAAATGGCCAAATTAATTATCTCTTCAACGGCTATTTTTCCAGTAAGTTTGGAATATACTCTTTATAATTCTTCCAGCGCCCTGAGGATGTTGAATAAAGTGGTTTTCTAACTTGCCAGACACTAGCTGTTTTTACAGTATTCTTAATTTTATGAAAGTTTAAACAATCTTCATCCCACCCTAGATTTAAAAATTGAAGCAATTGACTTATCTCGTGTTTTGGTTGCTTAATCAATTCATCATAATTGATGGTATGTATTGAATGACTATATTTTGTCTGCCAAAAATTCATTAATTGCGACTGCATATTATAGTAATGAGCAGTATCTAATAAATCTAATGAATAATTCATTCGGTTTCCTAATCTTAAAAAGTATACGGATAAACAATTATCTAAAAAATTTCGCTCTGTATAAATAAATCTAGCCTTGGGAAAAAGTATTTTAATTAAGCCAACAAACAGATAGTTTTCTGGCCTTTTATCAATAATATAATCAGCTTCAGGAAAAGTGTCTTCTAACTCATTAAGGTAGTCTTGCGCAATAACATTAAACTTTTCAAGTTCAGTTGATAAAACAGATGAAGGATAAGGAGATAAGCTAGATTCCACTAATCTAATAAAAAATTCACGCTCTCCACCTGCTGTTAATTTAGGATGCGCTGCTAGGATTTGCTCTACTAAGGTAGACCCTGATCTAAACATTCCGCAAATAAAAATAGGCTCCGCATCACTAATAGTAGTGAACGATTCACTCAATTTGCTATTAAATACCTCTGTAATATTTTCTATAAATTTTTCATGTGCGACAGCATCATATGTTGTACTAATATTTTTATCTAACTTATTGGCTTGTTGGAAGAAGTGAAATGCTTTTTCATATTCACCACAATCATCAAATGCTTTACCCAACGCAAAATAGACATTAATTTTAGTTGAAGGATTAATATTGTGATCATCACAAGCGACAAGAAGTTTAGTAATTAATTCATCACTTTTATCTGAGAACTTCTTTATTTGAGCAAGTCTAGCTAATGCATCATAATATTTTGGATTTATTTTTATAATCGCTGAAAAAAACAGTTGAGCTTGCTCACGATCACCTTCATTTTCATATAGATTTGCTAAATTATATAAGGCTGGAATGTAGCTTTTATTTATCTTTAAAGCGATTTTAAGTTCATTTATCGCTTGCTCTTCTAATCGCAAATAATCAGCCAAAATAACCGCTATATTGACATGTATTTCCTCAGGTTGGCTAATATGTAATGCTAAGGCTTTACGGTACTGAACAATAGATTGCTCGTACTTTTCTGCAAATCTTAAGTTATAGGCATAATTAAAAAAGCCATCCGCATCTTGTTTATTCAATGCTAAGTAAACTTCATAACATTCACTCGCATTATGCCAGTCTTTTCTTTGTGCATAGACATTTGCTAGTTGGTCAACCAGAACTCTATTTGATGGGTTATTTTTTAAGGATTGTTTTAATTTTTTAATTAAATTTTCAGACATAAAATATATTTAATTGAATAATATTTAAATTTTACAAACAAAAACGGTGAGCCTAAGCTCACCGTTCAATTCAACTAAGAAATAATTCTTAGAATTTAACAGTTACACTAGCATGTAAGTAACGACCTAATGTGTCGTAGAAACCAGCAATTGCGTTACCGTTAGTTGATAATGTACCACCTACCATTGGCGGCTCTTCATCAAGAACGTTGTTAACACCAACTAATACACCAACATTGTCAGTTACATCAAATGCAGCTTTTAAATCAATATAGCTTTGAGCAGAAATGCCATCACCAACTAATTCATCTGTATCTTCACTGTATGAAACTTCACCATAGTATCTCCAGATTACACTTGCAGTCCAGAAAGTATCCATGTCGTAAGATAATTTAGCAGTGTGGCGCCATTCTGGTTGTGCAAAACAACCATTATCGATATTACCTACACAATCATAAGTAGCATCTGGTACACCTGGAAGCGGCTCAAATTCTTTCTTAGTCATGAAAGTACCCACTAAGCTAGAAGTCCAAGTACCACCTAACGCTTCAAGCGTGTAGTTTGCTGTAACATCAACACCAGCAAAGTTCATGCTTGATAAGTTAATGCTTGTCGCTTGAACATAACCAGCTGTACCTAACCATAAACTACCAGAACCACTACGAACTACGTTATCACAATATGCTGAATCACCTGTTAAGCCACATTGCTCAACCGTACGCTCTGCGCCTACTGAACCTATTACTTCTTCTACAGTAATATCCCAGTAATCAATGGTAAAGTTAAGGTTATCTAGTGGGTTAGCTACAATACCGAGGGCAATAGAATCAGAGACTTCAGGTTGTAATTCAGGGTTACCACCAAACAAGCCATTATATTGGCTAGCCGGGCTAGCAGTAATGTTACCGTATTGAGATGCAGTTACACCTGTATTAGCACATTGCGCTGCTGTGTATGCAGGAGTAGCACCCGCACATGGATCGCTACCACCCCATAAACCTTGAGTTTGAGGAGAAAACAAGTTAGCTACGTTTGGTGCACGAACTGAACGGTTGACACTACCACGTACTGTCCAATCTTCAGTAATGCCCCAATCAAGAGCAACTTTATAAGTTGGCTCACCACCTGATGTATTATAATCAGAATAACGACCACCTAACTCTAATGTTAAGCTTTTAGCAAATGCGGCATCTTCAACCAAAGGAATTGATAATTCACCAAAAATTTCAGTTACATCATACTTACCATCAATACTTGAAGTTGCGCCACCTTGTCCTAATAAAAGACCTTTAGCAAACACTTCATCAGATAAACGTGAGAATTTCTCTTCACGATATTCTGCACCAATAACAACTGCTAAAGGAGTATCTGCAGAAGGTAAAGTAAAATCTAATTCACCAGAAACATAACCATTTAATACCATTTCAGTAGTATGGCCTGTTAAAATTGCAGTACCTGTTAAAGAAGCTGCAGCTTCAGAAGTTACACCTTGGTATGTAAACACATCGTAAGGAATACATTCAGAGTCTGCAGCACAAGCTTCGTCATTTACTGCTGTAGCAATACGTGGAGCGAAGAAATCGTTTAAGTAAGCTGCAGTAGAGTTAGTTACACCGTATTGAAATGAAGTTTCATAGAACCAGTTATCATTAATATCACCATTAATACCCGTTACTATTCTGAACGAGTTAGACGTAATGTTACTTGAACGTGGTCCACCTTCAACGTTACGCTTACCAATGTAAGTAGCAAACTCATCACCTGGGCCTAAACCTAAGTTGTCGCTTAAGTACATTTGTTGATCTGCATTTAATTGAGAAACAGGTAAAATGTAGGTTTCTGCGAAGAAAGTACCAGACTCAGCAATTTGAGCAACTGTACGGTCATTCATGTAACTTATTTCTAAGAACGGATGTGCATTTTCATTAATTTCATAATCAATAAAGGCACCCAAAGAAATACGCTCATCAGGACGCATAAAATGGTTAACAGGAGCATAGTTATATTGGTTACCTACAGAAGGTTGGAAGTTACTTCCTTCAGTAAGTGTTAAGTAATCCCAGTTACCCCAATCAAAGGCACCATTGCTAACACCACCTAAGTAGAAGTTTGGAATAATAGCATTACCTGAACCACCACAAGCAGTACCTGCAGAGTTTAATGCACAAGAAGAGTAATCACGTGCTTCTTGACGTAGTTCATTAGTTTTACGATAAGTAGCATAAGCAACTGCATGACCTTTATCATCAGCAAAGTCACTACCCATAGTTAAATCAAAATTGTATGATTTACCATCAATACCGCTACCACCAGTAGGGTAATCAAAGTTCTTTTCATCCATTAAGTTTTGAATATAGCTATTGTTATTATCATGTTGATAACCGGCTGCACCGACAGTAAATTCAAAACCTTCAAAGTCAGTATCCATTACAAAGTTAACAACACCCGCAACAGCATCAGCACCGTAAGTAGAAGAACCACCACCAGTTAATACTTCTACACGCTTAACTAAAGCGGCTGGAATTTGGTTAATATCTGGAGATTGAGAGTAAACACCACCTGGTTGTAAACGACGACCGTTTACAAGTACAAGAGTACGACTTGCACCCATACCACGTAAATCTAAACTAGCTGTACCAGAAGCACCGTTAGATTGGAAAGCTGTTTGACCTGCTTCAATCATAGGTAAGCTGTTTAGCATATCTTCAATACGTGTAAAACCTGAAAGCTTAATTTCTTCAGAGCTAGTGATATGAACTGGACTAGAAGATTCCATATCAGTACGTTTAATACGAGAACCTGTTACTTCAATACGTTCTACATCTTCTTCAGCCGCTTCTTCATCAGCTGAAAATGCTGCAGTAGATACAGATGCTGTTGCAGCCGCACCAAACATCATGGCTAGGCGAATAGCCTTAGCTACTTTGCTATTGTTATACATGTTTACTCCCTGGATCACATTTGTGATTGGTTGTTATTTATTTGTTTATTTTTGATTTGTTTCGAAGCTATATTGCCTCGTAAACTTTTTTGAACGGGTCTAGTGACCTGATCTGTCACTTAAGATATTAAACGGGATCAGAGCGTATCGTCAACACCATTTATAACCATTTGGTAATTTTTTTAACAAACAGACATAATTGGTAACATCCACAAACCGTCCTATCATCAATATAAGGCACATATAACATACTGATTAAACTATATTTATATAAAATCAAAACAATGTAAATTCAATTTTTATATAATTAAATTTTTTATATGAAAATTTTAAAAAAACTAGTTTTTAACAATTAATAAACACAACAATAAAATAAAAAATAATCTCTAAAATCAAATAGGTACAATAGCTCCGATGTAAAAATAAAAAACAGGAAATTATTTTCTCATTATTACCTTTTTAAAATTTAAAGGATAAAATTCAATTAGATAAGAACAACATTAACCTTTACGTAAAGATAACATGACAAAACGCCAATTTTAATTGTTATCAATTTGTTGCATTCATAAGAAAACCTTTCTTTACTTTCTATAAATACAAGAACAATTAGCAACTTTATAGTGCTATAATAAGTACTACTTTTGTCGTACTTATTATAACACTACACTACTTAATTTTTTATGAACTCTATTGACCGCTTATCAACTTTACTAGATCAATTAGAAAATAAAGCTAAACAAACCGACATAAAAAATGCATCTAGTAAAGTCCATCGCTTAATTGAAAGTACTAATTTATTTTCATCTGACTTATTTACTTGCCAAAGTGATCAATTTAGCCCTTATGTAAAAGAAGTTCAGCGTAAGATTATTGAGTTTTCGCGCTTAGTTGCTGCCAATAAAAGTGAACTGTCTTTGCTGCTACTTCAGCATATTGAACAACAAATATCAGCTTTAGCAAATGCCTTACAGTCAAATTCAATTATTCATCAAGCTGCCAAGTTAAGTTTTGAGGCTAATAACAAAGTACACATTAAAAAATCGAATGCCAAAAAAGCTGACAGGCATAACGCTCTAACTAAAAAAATAATGCTCACTAGTCATCAACTCTATCAAAAACTTAACGAGCATCATGAATTTGAACGGCGTTTAATGGATATGGTTGCAGAAAGGGAAATAATGCGTACAAAATGTAAAAAACACGAGAGTGAAAAATTATCTTCTGAAGTACTCGCTTTACATCAGCGCCTTGGTCGATGTCGCAAAGCTATTTCAATTATTGAGCGTGATATTGTTTTAGTTGAGAAGCGTTAGTTTTTCTTTGAAATTACGGAATTAAATTAGCCTTTTAGCAAATCTCAGGTTACTCTTTAACTATAATTAATTCATTTTAAGGTATATAAACATGAAAATATCTGATGACATCCATAATTATTATGAAAAACTAGTAATGCAACATTTTGCTTTATCTAAATTTGACGAAAAATACGATGACGACTTTATAGCTGATCTAACCTGTGTAGTATTAAACCAACTACCAACGCGCTATATCCGACATGAAGTAGATATGGCGTTTTATTTGCCAGCATCAGAGCGCTTTGAAATGGAAACAAAAGTAAAAAAAGCTATTAGTAAAGCAATAGAATTTATGAAGTTGCATCGAGGAGCCACCACTTAACACTTTGTTTTAATTACCAATAATAGGTTAATTATCACACCTAACTGACTCATTAAATATACCCCCTTCGTATTTCAGTGATAATATGCCTATAAGGCATGAATACGCAGGGAATTAATTATTAATAATCATATTTATCTAACTTTTCTTTATCACCCAAAGAAAATCCGCCATAACCAGCCATGATTTAAGTCAGCTTCACAACTTTTTAATTGAGATGAATAACGGCGTGCCCTGTTATCTACTTTTCTGGCAACTTTCACTAACCAAGCTTTTTTCTTGTAGGTTTTACGCTTAAATCCTCCCCAACCCTCATGATAATTGAGGTACTGATTGTAAGCATCCCATTTTGAAACGCCGTTTATTTTTTGCGTTTTATAAATAAACCATCCCATAAAATCAATAGCATCGTCAAAATCATCACGATCAGCACCTGAATTATCAGTTTCACGAATATAATCATCCCATGTCATTGTTTTAGCTTGAGAATAACCATAGGCGCTACTAACACGCCCCCAAGGAATAAAACCTAGCAAATAATCTCTAGGGGGCAAAGCGTCATGCTTAAAAGAGCTTTCTTGGTACATCATGCTTATAGGAACATGAATTGGCACTCCCCAACGCTCCCGAACATCTTTCGCTGCAAAATACCAATCTCGGTGTTCACGAAAAATTTCACAAATATTTTCAGGATTTTTCGGGGGCGGTGTAGCACAGCTTGATAACAGCAAAACACTTATCAAGGTAATACAAATAGATCGTACTGTAAGCATAAAAGTAAATAAGTATTAAAATTCAAAAGTAATAAAACAATAATGCCAGAGTTTTTGAGCTATTTGCATCATTAACTCCTATTCTTATTGTTTTTATAAATTATTTAACATTATTTGAAATAAAAATGAACTAAATTGCAAAAGCACACTCTTATTTTACAGTAATGTTATTCCCTTAGTGTTTCATGTTTTTATGCGCTTACCTTTGTAAGCGCATTTTTTTTGTTTTTTTCGCTATAAATATCCTGAAGATCTTTAGAAAAATTAATTTAAAAATAATTTGAACTAAACACTATAAACAAACTCTTACTTAATAGTAATGTTATTCCCTATATGTTTCATGTTTTTATGCGCTTACTTTTGTAAGCGCATTTTTTTTTACTTTTTTTCAGATCAAAGTATTTTCATTTTATTTAACCTGAACTTGGTTTAAGAGATAGTTAACATATTGAAATTTAAATATAAATAACCCATACCATCTCTAGCTTGATAGTTTTTTTTAATTCAAGGCAAATTTACGCGTCAATAGCTTGCCTATTGCAAGTGAATTTAACGCAGAAGTAAGTAAAAATAGCAGCTAGAGGAACATTTATTAAGCCGAGTTCAGGTTATTTACAAATAAAATGAACTTATTGCGGAATAGCTACTCTGAATATATGAGAGGCTTATTTCCCTTAGTGTTTCATGTTTTATGCGCTTACTTTTAGTAAGCGCTTTTTTTTGCCTTAAATCTACCAAAAACCATGTTTATCTGAGGTAAATTATATTTCCATTCTTTATTGAATAAAATTTGAACTTTTTGAGTTTGATCGCGTCTTACTTATTGAAAGCAACACTCCCTGGACTGCTTTCATGTTGTTATATTTTTGTAGAGTTATTTGAAGAATTTTTATAATGGTGAAGTAGAATAGCTTTACTAACAGCGCGCTGCCCTAGCGCGCTTTTTTTTGTGTTTAATTTGCTAACATTTGCCTTGATATTTTATTTAAAGTAGTCCGCTAAAAAGTCATCAAAACTTAACTTATCATTGGCTTCAATATTTCGTTGCTCAAGATGTGATTTCTCTGCGCCTGAAATAAAATAGTCCTCAGAATAAAACTGATAATCTCTGGCTAGCGAGTCTTCTCGATATTTAGCGGCTTGCCCTAAGGAATAAGCGGAAATGCTTTGTCCTTGCTCCATCATAATTGACAATATTTCAGCTGAAGGTGTTAAACTGGCATCGTTAATTTTAGCCCGCTCTCTAACAATAGCATTGCTATAATTACTGGTTTTATAAGCTTTATCTAACAATAAGGCAACTTTTTCCATACCATCAAATAATTCATTACCCCAAGTAGCCACTGATTTATGGGTGACTTCTCCCTGACAGTTGGCATCAGATAATAATAAAGCAGGATCCCGCCCTCTGAGCACAACCTCATTCATATTATCTTCATGATGTTGCTGCGCATCACAATTAAATTCTTTATTGTCGATAAACGCACAATAAGTAATAAAAACATCCAAAAAGTGAATTTGCTCAATACTAATACCAGTATCAACAAAAGGGTTAACATCAAGGGCTCTTACCTCAATATATTCAACACCTCTATCGCGTAAGGCTTGAGAGGGTTTTTCACCTGATTTCATCACTTGCTTAGGGCGAATAGGCGCGTATAGCTCATTTTCTATTTGTAAAACATTGCTATTAAGCTGCTGATACTCACCATTAACTTTAACGCCAATATCTGCAAACTTGTCAGACTTTAAGGTAATCGCTTTTTGTACCCCGTCAACATAATCGTCTAAGTTGTTATAGCAAATTTTTAAACTTGATTGTTCATTACTGGTATAGCCTAAATCACTCATTCTAAGTGATGTGGCGTATTCTAAGTACAGTGCACCTGTAGGCGATTTTTTAAAGGGTAACTCTGGCATTTGTCCTTGTAAAAATGAACCACAAAGTGCTGGTGAACTACCGTATAAATAAGGAATTAGCCAACAATAGCGCTTGTAATTTCTTAAAATAGAAAAGTAACGATCAGAAACAAAATCATTTAATGCTTGGCTTTTGTTTTCTGGTTGCAGGTTTTGCACAACTTGCCAAAAGTTTTCTGAAAAAGAAAAGTTAAAATGAATGCCGGCAATCACCTGCATCATAGAGCCATAACGGTTTTTCAAGCCTTGACGGTAAACGGTTTTCATTTTTCCAATATTAGAATCACCATATTGAGCAAGGGGAACTTTTTCAGCATCGTCAACAAAACATGGCATACTCATCGGCCATAACAATTCACCATTGATATTGGCAAAAGTATATTTTTGAATATCTTGTAATTGGGCAATAGTTTGCTCGGGCGAATGACTAACTGGGGTAATAAATTCCAACAGTGTTTCTGAATAATCTGTGGTTATTTCACCATGTGTAAGCGCCGATCCTAGCTTACTATAATGCCCGTGTTCAGAGAGTTTCCCTTCTGGTAACACCCTTAATGCTTCTCGCTCAACTCCTCTACCAATTTCTGCAAGCGCTGTTAAGTTTTCATCTTGGTTAAAAGCATTAATATAATCGTGTAGTGATAATGTCAAAATAATTCCTAAATGTAAGAAGCAAAAAGCCCCTTTAAGCTTCTATTAATAAGGGGACTTTTACGCTTTTTCAATGGTTGTTAACTTTTATTATTTTGCTAATTCAAGTTCAACAATTTCTAACTGCATTTTTTCTAGTTGCGGCCTTACAATTTGACCGTCGCCAACCACAATCCATTGCATCGGTTTACTTAATTCTTTGGCCGCTATCTCATTTAATTGTTTAAGTGTGATATTTTGGATGATTTCACTTTGCTGTTCACCATAGTTTTCCGCTAAATCAAATTGCAATAATTGCCTTAAAAAACCACTTTTTTGCGATGGGGTTTCGTAACTAAGGGCTTCATTTTGCGAAATAGCTTGGCGCATAAAGTTAACTTCTTCGCTAGTTAAGCCATTTTGTTGATAATTACTAAGCTCTTGTTCAATTTCAACCATAGCGTCATATGTATGCTCTTTTTTAACGCTAGCGCCCGCAGCAAATTTACCAAGTGTTTTACCTGCGCTAAAGTAACTTGATGCGCCATAGGTATACCCTTTATCTTCACGTAAATTTAAGTTAATACGGCTATTAAAGGCACTACCTAATGGGTAATTCATCAACGTTGCTTTAAAGTGTTCACCCGTTGCATCATAAGTCATTGCACGGCGACTGTAATTAATTACCGACTGACTAGCCTTTGGTAAATCAACAAAATAAATTTTGTTAGGGGTAACTGCCGGAAAACTTTCATAGCTCGGAATAGTGTAATCTTCGCCTTGCCATGATTTTAAATAGCTAAGCTTAGGTATTATTTCACTTTTACTGACATCGCCAACAATTACTAAGTTGGCATGTTTAGGCGAAAAATACTGCTGATAAAATGCTTTGATATCATCAAGATTAATAGCTGAAACCGTTTTTATTGTGCCACTATTGGCTAAGCCAACACGGTTATTAGTGCCATAAGTGACTTGTTTAGATGCTCGGCTCGCAAGCGTTGAAGCATCTTTACTGCCCTGCTCTAACCCTTGAATCAATTGATTTTTAACGCGTTTGAAGTCATCCTCTGAAAATGCAGGATTTAACATCATATCTAACATTAAGGTTAGCGTAGCGTCGAGGTTTTTAACTAAAGAGTTTACACGTATCGTAGTATTACGTCCTGCGGCGCTAAAAGTAATATTACTGCCTAGTTTTGCCAGCTCGTTTGATAATTCTTCTTTAATATAGTTAGTGGTACCTTCATTCATCAAACTAGCAGTAAGAGAAGCAAGCCCGGCCTTTTCTACCGGGTCAAGTAAAGGGCCACCTTCAATGCTTAATAGCAAACTAACCGTAGGAGTTTCATTGTTTTGTGTAGCAATAATCTGTAAACCATTGTTGAAGCTTGTCCGCCACAGTTTAGGTACATCAATTTGAGGATTTTTGCCTGAATTTGGCATAATACTGCGATTAAAACTACTAGTATTAGTCATAATAGGCGTATCAAGCTCAGCAATCTCTGGTGGATTATTTACATTGGGCAAAACAAAATTATCCGCTTTAGCAATTAACTGCCTTTGACCATTTGGATAAATAGACAATACTGCTGCGCCTTTGTTTTTGATATATTTTTGATAAACACGCATCACATCAGCTTTAGTGACTTTATTATATCGTGCTACTTGTTCTTCGGTATAATCAGCATTCCCTAATACCGTTTGATAATGCGCCAACGTTGATACTTTTCCTGAAACACTTTGTAAGCCGTAAATAGTGCCGGTTTCTATATTCACTTTTGTTTTCAGTAAATCATCATCATTAACACCGCGCTGTTCAAACTCAAGCAGCGTATCATTGATTACTTGTTCTATTTTAGCTAATTCCATACCTTGTTGCGGGTTGGGTAAAGCATAAAAACTCATTTGACAGGCTAATTCTTTACAAGGATGACTAGCACCAGCTTGCACTGCCACACCTGATTTAACCAAGTTTTTATAAAGTAATGAGGTAGAGCCATTGCCAATAATGTTTGAAAAAACATCTAATGCCGCTTCATCTTCATGCATGCCATATACAGTTGGAAAACTAATATAAAGTAACGGCAACGAGACATTATCTTCAAAAGAGTAGTAGCGATTTTCAGCTAACGTTGTTAATGATTTAGTTATATTGTCTACTTTAGGCCCAGCTTGCAAACCGCCAAAGTATTTATTTACCCAGGCTAAGGTTTGTGCTTCATCAATATCACCACCAATAGTTAACACTGCATTATTAGGACCATACCAACGACTGAAAAACTCTTTTAAATCAGTTAGCGTACCGCGGTCAAGGTCACTCATATAACCAATAACAGGCCACGAGTACGGATGTTCTCTTGGGTACATCATCTGATTCAGGGTTTCGTTTAACCGACCGTATGGGCGATTATCAACATTTTGCCCTCGCTCATTTTTTACTGTTGCACGCTGAATTTCAAACTTTTCTTTGGTAATAGTTTCTAATAAAAAACCCATACGGTCTGATTCAAGCCAGAGCATTTTTTCTAATTGATTTTTAGGCACAGTCTCATAGTAGTTAGTTCTATCGGTGTTAGTAGTACCATTTAAATTACCGCCACTTTGGGTCACAATTTTAAAGTGCTGTTCATCGGCAACATTTTTCGAGCCTTGAAACATCATATGTTCAAAAAAATGGGCAAAGCCTGACTTACCTAATTGCTCACGCGCTGAGCCAACGTGGTAAGTAACATCAACATGCACCAGGGGATCAGAATTATCTTGGTGTAAAATTACCGTTAAGCCATTTGCTAAAGTATATTTTTTAAAAGGTATTGCTAAACGATCTTCTGTGGCAACAACTTGCTCAACTAAGCTGACGCCAGCGGGTAAGCTAGCTTGTTCATTAGTTTTCAGCGTGTTTTCTTGGCTAGTACAAGCAAATAATAATGAGCTTGCTAACGCAATAGCGCCAAGCTTAACTGTTAAGCGAGGGGAGTTTTTCAAGTTAATTTTCAAAGTAACATCCTGCAATCAGAGTAAATTATGATTAATTGATTTATCATAGCAAATAATCCATGCAAGTAGACTTATTAAATGTTTAAAATTATTACACAAACTGATGATTTTATTGTTGTATCAAAAGGTGCCAACGTGAATTTTCATGATGAAGGTGAACACGGAACAGGGCTGTTCTCGCTAGTAAAGCAGCACTTACAAGATAACTCTACTAATAAAGAGCTCTACCCTGTTCATCGCTTGGATAAAATGACCTCAGGTTTGGTACTCTTTGCTAAAAACAGTCACAGTGCAAGCGTTTTTGGCGAATTATTTAAAAGCCATCAAATTGAGAAATATTACCTTGCCATTAGCGATCAAAAACCAACCAAAAAGCAAGGATTGATTAAAGGCGATATGGCAAAAAGCCGTCGTGGTATGTTCAAATTAATGCGCAGTATGGAAAATCCTGCTATTACCCAATTTTTTTCATATTCCATAGGTAATAAACAACGTCTGTATTTATTAAAACCCCATTCAGGTAAAACTCATCAACTTCGTGTGGCACTAAGTAGTATTGGCTCGCCGATTATTGGCGACCCTTTGTATTATTCACATGCTAAAGCAAAGCAACAAGAAAACTCTGAGCTAGTTCATAATAGAGGTTATTTACATGCTTATGCGCTACGTTTTGACTTTTTAGGCAAATGCTATGAGTTTATTTTACCACCAAATGAAGGTGAGCATTATTTAACACCGAGCATCAAAACACAATTATGTGAACTAAAAAAGCCTTGGCAATTAAACTGGCCAAGGCTTTAAATAGTCATTAAAGGTTATAATGCACACTTTTTAGAATAAGGCAGTACCTTATAACGAATGATAAAATACAATAGCAATGGCACTTGGACAAACAAACTTGGTGTACCATGGCCAAATTTTCCAAAATAAGCTGTGCTCAACAACATCATTACCTTGTTTAATTTCAGCCAGTATTTCACTACGCTGCCAGATCCAGCCAACAAATATGCAGCACAACATGGCAATTAATGGCTGACCATAAACCGTAGATATTGAAATAACCAAACCAAACAACAGGTCAAAATTTAGCACAATAAGTGCGCTTAACATGAAAATACCAATGCCGATATAAGTTGTCGCTTTTTTACGTTCAATATTATGGCGTTCAACCACAAAAGAGACTGGCCCTTCTAACATGGAAATACTTGAGGTTAATGCCGCAATAGACATAAGCACGAAAAAGCCAAAGGCAACAAACAAACCAATAGCGCCCATACCATTAAACAAGGTCGGCAATACATCAAATACCAAATTAGGGCCAGAAATTAAACTGCCATCGTCGCCAAAAATAGCCACGCCTTGTGCTTGCGCAACATACATTGACGGGATAATTAGTAAGCCGGCTAAAAAAGCAATTGAAACGTCAATTAAAGTAACTTGTGCGCCAAGCGTAACTAAGTTTTCTTTTTTAGAAATATACGAGCCGTAAATAACCATAACACTGGTACCTAACGACAAAGAAAAGAAGGCTTGACCAAGAGCATTAATCAATAAATCAGGCTCAAAAACACGAGAAATATCAGGATTCAAATAAGCTATAAAACCGGCTCTTGAGCCCTCTAAGGTAAAAACATAAATAATTAATAATATCAGCAAGCCAATTAACATTGGCATTAAACGTTTAGACCACTTTTCAATGCCTTGTTCAACACCACGACGAATAATTGCAATAGTGAGCATCATAAATAATGCGGTAAAAATCAAGTTACGACCAATAGATTGCGAAGTAAGCCAACTTGAAGCGTCATTCAATTCAAATAATGAGGTAACAGGCTCTATGGCAAAAGACATCATCCAGCCAGCAAGAATGCCATAGAAACTTAAGATAAGCGCAGCACAAACAATTCCGCCAAAACCGACAATAAAAGCAAAGCGCTTTTGCCAAAGGTTGCGTGACATTTTCTCCATTGAGGTAACTGCATTGGCTTGACCATAACGACCAATAAGCAGCTCAGCCATAAAAGCTGGGTACGCCAAACAAAACGCTAACACTAAATAAACTAATACAAACGCGGCACCGCCATTACTGGCGGTTTGCGTTGGAAAGCCCCAAATATTACCTAAACCAACGGCTGAGCCTGCGGCAGCCATAATAAAACCGAAACGCGAGCTAAAGCCGCCTCTTGATACGCTCATAGGAAACACTCATTGATAAATTTCATTAATACTTCTCTTTTTATTTATTATTACTGCTCAATATGATTTGAGCTTATAATTATTTTGAAAGGCTTTAATCTACTTAAAAGCAAGCGCTATTAATAGCGTTAAACTAAAAAATAAAAAAATACCAAGTAAGATTTTGTAAACTTACTTGGTATGCTTTTGTACACTTTGCTGTTTATAAAACAATAAACTTATAGGCGATATAGGTTATCGGCGCTATCTCGGTCTACCAAACGAACGTAAGGATCAACCCCTGCAAACTTAGGCATGCCTTTTACCCGTACCGTAATTTCGTTAGTGCCGGTTTTAATTTGATGCTTGGCAAGGTATAAAACAAAGTCATTAGCAGAAAGATCTTCAGGATCTTCACTAAACAAACCGATGTCAATTGCATCAACAAAATCAATGTCAGTCTCTTTTCCTTGACCGTCAGCGCGTTTTAAAGCCGCCTCAACCGTTAAAGTAACATCAAAAGTATCTTGCTCCCCTTCAACCGCAACCACTTGTACATCAGTAGTTTTGAGATCATATAAGCTGATATGTTCAAATAAATTACTCACAAACATTTTTTCTTGCTCATTAGTATCTTGATTAATATAAGCCATTAAATCCGATGTTGTAGGATAAGGTGTGCTGTTGTATTTAAAAGTTTGCAAGAACTTTTGTAAAGCTAAGTTCAAACGTTGCTCACCGAGTCGGTCTTTAAGGGACATCATCACTACTGAGCCTTTACGGTAATGAATATATTGTTGATTTTCACTGCGATATAACGGCATTTCTTCTAAAAACTCAACACTTCGTCCTCGCAGGTAACGATCCAATTCATACTTTAAAAATTTACGAATTTTATCTTTACCGTATTTCTTCTCCATTACCATTAATGCACTATATTGCGACAAGCTTTCTGAAATAATAGCACTACCCTGTACATTAGCAGCACCAACTTGGTGTCCCCACCACTGGTGAGCTACTTCGTGGGCAGTAACATAATAAGCAGGATCAATATTTTCCGGATCACGCAAATCGCTAATAAAACCTATTTGCTCTGAATAAGGCACAGTATTAGCAAAACTTTGCGCAAAACTTCTATAACCTGGAAATTCAATAATACGCAGTTGTTTGTGCTGGTAAGGACCAAAATTAGCGGTGAAATAGTCAATTGAATCACGCACTGACTCAATCATTCTATCAACATTCATACCATGGTCCTTATGGTAATACACCTCAATATCTATGCCTTTATATTGTTCTTTTTTCGAAGCTAAAGCTGCCGACATAAAGGAATAAAAATTAACCATAGGTGCATCCATTTTATAATGAAAAATACGACGGCCATTTTCTACCCGTTCACTTTGTAAATACCCTGGCGCAATAGCAAATTGCGCTTCGCTAGTAGAAACAGTCGCTTCAAAATCCATAAACGCAACGCCTTTACCAAAAAAGCTTTCATTGTAAAAACTTTCATCTTCAAGTTTATTGGCCCTTTGTAATGGCGCTAAGTCATGCTTACGTCGTTTATGGCGATCGGTTAACTGCCAGTCTTGACGATAGCCAAAGGTAGGAAACAAACTAAAGTTGTCAATAAAAGTACCATTTTCAACTAAAGCAAAATCGTTATTGCCATCAGAAAAACCGTGATGCTCACGTTTAGCTGTTAGTATACCTTGTCGCACTTCACCAGGTTGTAGCGGTTGCTCAAAAGTAAACCAAGCAGTATTAAATTTTTCATCTACTTCCCCTAAAGTGCCGCCTGCTATTTCAACATTCCATATTTTAGTAAAACGCGGTTTCGCAACTAAAAAGCGTTCAATGGCTTCATCAGCAGCATTGATTAACGTAATCTCGGCACTGGCTTCTATTCGACGTTCATTTGGATAAATATCAACCTTTGCATGGGTTTTAGTAATGCTAGGAATATTGTCGTTTAAATACTCAACATAGTTATGCTCATATTGTGCTTGAATATCTTCAAGATCATCAGCAATGGTATATTCATTCAGCACGCGAGTATTGTAATGAATAATACTTCCTGCTCCAATAAATAAGACTAAGCCTAAAGCCACAGTCACTTTACCCGATGTTGACAAGTAATAGCCTACTTTAGCTATTCTAGTTTTCAGTTTTTGTGCTGGTCCTCTATGCCATAAAGCATAAGTAAGACTTGCTAGTATCAAAGTTAAACCAGTCCAATAAAGCATGTACCAATGTTGACTGGTTAAAAACGTGCCATAACCATTAATATCGGAATAAAAAACACGCGGCGCACCAGCAAACTGGAACATATTGTGACTAAAACCAAAGTTACTTAAGGTGATAGTACTAATGATATACAGCACAAATAACATCATGCCAATATACTTATTTGGGCTGATCACTTGTAAGAAAAAAGCTAAAGCTGCCGTTAAAATTAACGGGTACAAATTAACATAGCCTAAACGGATCACATACTGGGATAATTCAAAATGATCATATCCTTGCAACACTTGATTGACTAAGGTCACAGCAATACCAAAAACATAGAGCAAGGTCAGCACTAAGCTAATAGCGATTAATTTAGATAACCAAAAAGTAATATTGTTAACCGGCATAGCATCAACAATGTCTCCCATGCCTGAGTTACGTTCGCGCCAAACAATTTCAGCGCTGTAGTAAGCCAGTACTATCATCATTAACAAACCGGTAGAATTTCCAATAAGCGCTACCATGGATTGTGTCAAAGGCCAATTAGGCGTACCAAACATTGCATGAGGATCGATTAATGGTGCCACTAACATAAAAATAGTTAACACCGCTAACACCATAAAAGGAGCACTAAAAATCACTTGTTTTATTTCAAATAAAACTCTTAGGCGCATATGCGCGGCGGTTTGAACACCCGCGCTTTTGGTGGTGATATTATTTGCTAATAATGAGGGTATTAACTTGGTTTGCAATTGTGTTTGTTGAGCCGCTTTTTTACCTTGTTTTTTACTCAACTTTTTCACGCTATTTGAGCTTAAGCGCACTTTTGCACGAAATCCACCAAATACCGCCATAATGACCACAGACACCGCCAACCAAAGTAAACGGTTTTCTAGTAAAATACCATTAAGCTCAATCGGGCTATTATTTTTATCAAACATAGTCCAGTAACGACTAACTTCACCGAAGGTATTTAAAGCAAAAGGGTCTAATAAAGCTGCCATAGTGCGATACTCTGGCTCATTTAAAAACTGGCCCGAAACAGAATAAAAAATAAACAAAGCCACCGCTGATAAATACACCGCCATCATAGAGCGAAATTTAATCGCTACAGCATAGAAAAAACACGACAGCACTAATAACGTTGGTAAAGACAAATAAAAATAAGAAGTAAAATAATGACTAAAATTGGTAATACCGATGCGCTCAGGATCAACCCAACCAACTAAGCCACCGAAAGTTGTTCCTAAGAAAATCCCCACAGGTACAAATAAAAATACCGTAGAAACAACAGCAAAGGCACCTAAAAAACGTCCTAACTGATAACTTATTGGGTTAATTGGTTTACTATAAAGCAACTCTGACATTTTACTGCTTTCATTTCGAGTAGCTGTGCTAGCAACAAAATTCACCACCAAAAACATGGCAAACAAGCCCATTATTAGCAGGGTTTGAGCGATAGAGAATGGTCCGTTATACAAGACATTACCACCGCCACCAATCTGGACATTTTCACTTACCGTAGCAAAAAACGTTAGTAGAAAAAATATTAAGCTGGTGACATAAAAAGAAGGCTGTCGAGTGAAGTAGCGCCATTCAAAGGCAAGCATTTTGATTAACATAATGATCTCCTTAAGCTACACGACGATGATCATGAAGCGTAGAAAAATACACATCTTCAAGATTAGCAGGAGCAAGTTCAAAGCCCTCGGGCGCATTTTCAGCAATAACATGCACTATGGTTTGCCCTGCAAATAAACGTCGAGAAATAACATTATGACTTTGTTCAATGTCAGCCACTTCATGTTGTGTTACTGTTTTACGCCATATTTGACCATTAAGCTTATCGGTCAACGCTATTGGATTACCTTGTAATATGATTTTCCCAGACGCTAGCACCGCCATTTGAGGGCATAATTCAGTGACATCATCAACAATATGAGTAGATAAAATAATGGCTTTCTCTTCACCTAACGCAACCAATAAGTTATGAAAACGATTACGCTCTTCGGGATCTAATCCTGCGGTTGGCTCATCAACAATCAAAAGATCAGGGTCGCCAAGTAATGCTTGAGCGATACCAAAACGCTGTCTCATACCACCAGAAAAACCACTCACTGCATTTTTTCTGTGCTGATAAAGGTTAGTTTGCGCTAGTAAGCCTTCTACGGCTTCTTTACGCTCTGCTGAATTTTTAAGTCCTTTGAGTATTGCTAAATGATCAAGTAATTCATAAGCACTGATGCGAGGATAAACACCAAAGTCTTGTGGTAAATACCCCAAACGTTGACGCAGTGCTTGTGGATCGTTCAACACATCAATACCGTCAAAATTAATGCTACCTGAATCTGCGTCTTGCAAAGTAGCAATAGTACGCATTAATGATGATTTACCAGCACCATTAGGCCCAAGTAAACCAAACATACCTTTGGGTATTTCCAAACAAACATTATCAAGCGCTTTAACACCATTGTCATAGGTTTTAGATAGACCATTAATTGTTAACATTATTCTTTCCTTGCTTTTATCTCGCATTGTTATAATTAGTTTTTTTCACGAGACATACTATCGAATTGTAAAATTAATGTAAAATAAGCAATAGAGATATATGTAAGAAATCATTTTGCCGCACTAAAAAAGCCCAAGTCATCTTTGATAACTTGGGCTTTTTAACTTTTAACTTTTAACTTTTAACTTTTAACTTTTAACTTTTAACTCAGTTTATTCCACTTCAGGACGCATATGCGGGAATAAAATAACGTCTTTAATGGTTGGTGAATCGCTAAATAGCATCACTAAACGGTCAATACCAATGCCTTCACCAGCTGTTGGTGGTAAACCGTGTTCTAATGCGCGAATGTAATCATCATCAAAGTGCATCGCTTCATCGTCGCCTGCGTCTTTTTCTTCTACTTGCTTTTTAAAGCGAGCAGCTTGATCTTCAGCGTCATTCAACTCAGAGAAACCATTGGCTAATTCACGGCCGCCAACAAAAAATTCAAAACGATCAGTGATAAACGGATTAGCATCATTACGACGAGCCAGTGGTGAAACTTCCCACGGGTATTCGGTAATAAAGGTAGGTTGATCTAATAAATGCTCTGCTACTTCTTCAAAAATTTCACAAATGTATTTACCCGGCCCCCACACTTTGGCAGCATCGCCTTCTTTTACGCCCGCTCTTTTTGCCATTGCTTTAATTGCATCAAAGTTGTTTTCAGGGTCGCGCAGTGCCGCTTCATCTATTTGATGTCTTTCTTCACTATATTTAATAATGGCGTCAACCATAGATAAACGTTGAAATGGTTTGCCAAAATCATAGAACTTTTCTTCTACTACTTCGCCGTCAGCATTTCTAACTGTATTACGAACCATAGGTGTACCAAGCACATCTTCAGCGATAGTACGCAGCATGTCTTCGGTTAGGTTCATTAAGTCATTGTAGTCAGCGTAAGCTTGGTAGAATTCAATCATAGTGAATTCTGGGTTATGACGAGTTGATAAACCTTCGTTACGAAAGTTTCTGTTAATCTCAAACACACGCTCAAAACCACCAACCACTAAGCGTTTTAAGTAAAGCTCTGGCGCAATACGTAAGTACATGTCGATATCAAGGGCATTGTGATAAGTTTGAAAAGGTTTAGCCGTTGCGCCACCTGGGATCACTTGCAACATCGGCGTTTCTACTTCCATAAAGTCACGAGCGACTAAAAACTTACGAATGCCATCAACAATTTTTGAGCGCATTTTAAAGGTGTTACGAGTATTTTCATTGATGATCAAATCAACATAACGTTGACGATATTTCATTTCTTGATCTGACAAGCCATGGAATTTTTCAGGTAATGGACGTAATGATTTAGTTAACAATTGGTAATGATCCATATTCACGTAAAGATCACCTTTACCTGATTTATGCAAAATGCCTCTAACACCGACAATATCACCAACATCGAGACTACCTGAATTGGCTCTAATTTCTTTTTGTACCGTTTTTTCAGCGTAGGCTTGAATACGGCCTGACATATCTTGTAGAACTAAGAATGGTCCACGTTTAGCCATAACACGACCAGCTATAGCGTAAGTTAGTTGTAATGCTTCCAGCTCTTCTTTGGTTTTTTCACCATGTTCAGCTTGAATATCAGCCGCTAAATGCTCACGATTAAAGTCGTTTGGAAAACCATTTGCAGCGCAGTTCGAGCGAATTTTTTCTAATTTAATTCGGCGCTCAGCAATTAGCTTATTCTCATTTTGCATAGAGGCATCTTGTGCTTGGCTATTTTTTGCATTGTCAGTCATTTTATTTCTCGTTACTTAGTTTTAAAGCGTGTTTGTTACAAACCAGATTTTAAGCTAGCTTCTATAAATTTGTCTAAATCACCATCCAGTACAGCTTGAGTATTTCTATTCTCTACACCGGTTCTTAAATCTTTTATACGGCTATCATCTAATACATATGAGCGAATTTGACTACCCCACCCTATATCAGATTTGCCGTCTTCAAGCTCTTGCTTGCCTTCATTTTGCTTTTGTACTTCCATTTCATACAATTTAGCTTTAAGCAGCTTCATTGCTGTGGCACGGTTTTTATGCTGAGATCTGTCAGCTTGACAAGCAACAACAGCTCCCGTTGGCTCATGAGTAATACGAATAGCTGAGTCGGTTTTATTAACATGCTGACCACCAGCACCCGATGCTCTAAAGGTATCTACGCGTAAATCAGCCGGATTAATATCAATGTCAATATTGTCATCTATTTCAGGGTAAATAAACGCTGATGCAAATGAAGTATGACGGCGTCCACTAGAGTCAAACGGTGATTTTCGAACCAGTCGATGCACGCCTGTTTCTGTGCGTAGCCAACCGTAAGCATAGTCGCCGGTATATTTAATAGTGCAACCTTTAATACCCGCCACATCACCAGCGGTGACTTCTATTGCTTCAGTTTTATAGCCGTGCGCTTCGCCCCAGCGTAAATACATTCGCATTAGCATTTCAGCCCAGTCTTGTGCTTCGGTGCCACCTGAGCCTGATTGAATGTCTAAATAACAGTTATTAGCATCTTGCTCACCGCTAAACATACGGCGAAATTCAAGTTTTTCTAACACTTTGTCTAGCGCTGTTGCTTCACTTTGTGCATCATCAAAAGTTTCTTGATCTTCTTCTTCAACAGCAAGTTCAACTAAACCTTCAATATCATCACAGCCAGTTTCAAGCTCAACAATGGTATTAACCACTTCTTCAAGGCTGCTGCGCTCTTTACCTAATGCCTGTGCGCGCTCTGGTTCATTCCATACATCGGGTAACTCTAATTCTCGTGAAACTTCAACTAAACGCTCAGCTTTAACGTCGTAGTCAAAGGTACCCCCGAAGCAAGTCAGCGCGTTCGCGAATTTCTTTTAATTTATTTATTATTGGATTTATTTCAAACATAAGTGCTAAAAGTAAACTAATACCGTAAAAAATAGGCGCGCATTATAACGCAAAGGTGCTGCTAAATAAACGTCTAACAAGCAGTGATGTTTTCTACCATTAATTGCACAGTACGTTTACCGCGAAACTCATTTACATCTAACCTATAAGCTAAGTGCACTTGCTTAGCTTGTGCGTTTGGCCAAGCTTTTACGTCGACATTAAAAGCAATACCATCAAACACTTCACCTTGCTTCTCTAACATTATTTTAAGATGTTTTTCACCAACAATGCGTTGTTGCACTAGTTTAAAAGTGTCATCAAATAATGGCTCAGGAAAATTCTGCCCCCAAGGGCCGGAATCTCTTAGTTGTTCAGCAAAGTCTAGTGTGAGGTACTTAATGTCTAACTCGCCATCAGATAAAATGATGCTCTCTAAGTCTTCAGGTTTTAGCCATTTACCTGCAAGTTCATTAAAAATTTGCTGAAATTTATCAAAATCTTGCTGCTTGATAGATAAACCTGCCGCCATGGCATGACCACCAAATTTAATAATCAAGTTAGGATATTGGCTGTCAATATGCTCTAACAAGTCACGAATATGTAAACCAGCAATAGAGCGAGCAGAGCCTTTTATCTCTTGCTGCTCAGGTGTTAGCTGATCATTCTCACTGCCTTTTGCAAAGACGATACACGGACGATGAAGTTTTTCTTTTAAGCGACCGGCAACAATACCAATAACCCCTTGGTGCCAATCTTGTTGGTATAGCGCAAGCGCGTTAGGCAAGTTATCTTCGTTAAAACTTTTTTCATTAAAGCTTAGGGATTTAAGCACTTGCTCAGCTTCGCTCTGCATGCCCTGCTCTATTTCTCGGCGCGCTTTATTTAAATCATCTAAATCACGCGCCATAACTCTGGCAGTGCCTAAGTCTGGCGCAAGTAAACAGTTGATGCCGTAAGACATATCATCTAGTCGCCCAGCGGCATTAATTCTTGGCCCTAAGGCAAAACCAAAGTCTGAAGCCACTAAACGTTGTTGGTTTTTATTAGCCACTTCAATTAAGGCTTGAATGCCAGGACGAGTTTGTCCAGCGCGAATACGCTTTAAGCCTTGATCAACTAAAATGCGATTATTACTATCAAGTGAAACCACATCAGCGACAGTCCCTAATGCCACTAAATCGAGTAATTGCGCAATATTAGGTTCGCTAATTTGCTGTTGCGTAAAGTATTCTTTTTCTCGAAGATAACTGCGAAGGGCCAACATCAGATAAAAAGCAACGCCAACACCAGCAAGGGATTTACTAGGGAACGGGCAGCCATGTTGGTTTGGATTAACAATGGCATCAGCTGCTGGCATTTCATGACCGGGCAAATGATGATCAGTGACAAGTACTTGTAGCCCCAACTCTTTAGCGCGTTTAACGCCAGCAACACAACTGATGCCATTATCTACTGTCACTAACAGTTGTGCGCCTTGATTGGCGGCAATATCAACGATTTCAGGGGTTAAACCATAACCATATTCAAAGCGGTTAGGCACTAAAAAAGAATGATTAGTCCCACCAAATAAATTAAGCGCTGATATCATCAAAGCTGTACTGGTTGCGCCATCAGCATCAAAATCGCCAACGATAACAATGTTAGTTTTATCTATCAGCGCTTGATGTAGCAGCGAACAAGCTTCATCTAACCCTTTTAGTGCATGCTTATTTTCAACAGTTAAGCCTTGTAAATTAGCAACTTTCAGCTCGAGTTGTTGTGCAGACTCAACCCCTCTACAAGCATAAATCTGCTTAATTATGGGCGCTAAATCATTAGGTAAATACTCATCATTAACCTGTTCGCGGCGAATTATCTTTTTAGTCATTTAATGGTGACTCGTGTTACCCGTGGCAATCTACAAAAAACTTATAACGTTTTTAATAATTGCTCTAATTTTTCTGGTGGTTGATACCCTGGCACCATCATACCGTTTGCTAAAACAATAGCTGGCGTACCATTAACCCCAACTTGACGGCCAAAATCAAATTGCGCCTCAATAGGTGCATCACAAACACGATAAGCAATACCACTGTCTTGTTTGCCTTTTGTTAACGCATTCGCTGGATCTTCATTACACCAAATTGAACGCATATCTTTAAAGCCTTTAGTGTAATTACCAATACGATCTTTAATGCCTGAACGTGGATAAGCTAAATAGCGAATAGTAATGCCTCTGTCATTGTAATCAGCCATTTGTTTATGTAACTTACGGCAATAACCACAGGTAATATCAGTGAAAACAGTAACCACATACTTTTCATTTTCTGCTTTGTATTCAATGACGTCATTTTTAAACTTCTCTAACCCCTCAAGACGCATTTTAGCTAAACTAACTTCAGCTAAATCAGTTACTTCAGAAACTAAGCTATACACTTTACCTTGAATAAAGTAATCACCATTATAGCTTGAATAAAATAAACCTTGGTTAGTGATAAGCATGGCAATGCCCGGAACTGGCGTTGCTTCTACTTTTTCAACAGTTAAACCTAATTTAGCTCTAATTTTTGTTTTAAGTAATTCAACATTTAACTGCGTTGGAACTTGCTCTTTTACATCACTAGCGGGCTTTGCAATACTCGTAGGCACCGATGAACTTTTGGCAATGGCCAATTCACTTACTGAAAAAAACATACCGGTTGCAACAACACTTGCAATACTTACAATCAACAACTTTTTCAACATACTTTCTTTTCCTAAATTACTTCAATCTATAGTCACATAATTAATACAGACCGTTTTGTTGCCATGAAATTACAGCCGTTATCATTATATTGCAACAAACTTTGCAACAATAAATTGAATTGTACTTGATGCTATTGTTAAAATCGCCCCAATTATTGTACAAGGTCATTATTAGGCAACTTTCATGAAAATTGGTTTGTTTTATGGTTCAACAACTTGCTACACCGAAATTGCGGCTGAAAAAATTCAAGCAACCATAGGCGCTGAATTAGTTGAATTGCACAACATAAAAGATGTGCCCTTAGCCAATTGCCTCGATTATGACTTCATAATTTTGGGTATTTCTACTTGGGACTATGGCGAACTGCAAGAAGATTGGGAATCAATTTGGCTTGATATAAATACGCTCGATTTAAGTAATAAAATCGTTGCCTTGTATGGTATGGGCGATCAGTTAGGTTATACCGACTGGTTTCAAGATGCCTTGGGAATGCTTCACGAACAAGTAACGGCACAAGGAGCCACGCTTATTGGTTATTGGCCAAATAAAGGGTATGAATTTGCCGCATCTAAAGCATTAACAGCAGATGAAAGCTATTTTGTTGGCTTATCACTTGATGAAGATAACCAATACCAACTCAGCGAAGAAAGAATAGAGCAATGGTGCGAACAAATTTTAACAGAATATACACAGTTATAAGTTTCTAGATAAAAGCTACAAGTTAGCTGCAAAAAACACTATAATTGCGACAATTTTGATATTCCCCCAACTTTAGTGAAAATCCCCTATGTTTGAGCAATTTGATCTCGACTCTGAATTACTAGCCTGTGTTAAAGAGCAAGGCTACAAAAAACCAACTTCAATTCAAGAGTTGGTTATTCCTAAAGCCATGATAGGTAAAGATATCCTTGCCTCTGCGCCAACCGGCACAGGTAAAACGGCGGCTTTTTTATTACCTATTGCTCAGCATTTACTTGATTATCCTAGAACACAACCGGGCTTTCCACGCGTTTTAATTTTAACGCCAACCCGAGAACTAGCTATTCAAATAGGTCAAGACAGTGAAGCTTTCACTAAGTTAACAAAAATAAAAACAGGCGTTATTACTGGCGGTGTTAACTATGGTAGTCACACTGACATTTTAAATAGCACCACAGATATTTTAGTAGCTACACCGGGACGTTTATTAGAATACATAGAAAACGAGCAGTTCGATGCCCGTGAAATAGAAATTTTAGTGCTTGATGAAGCTGATCGCATGTTAGACATGGGCTTTAGCGAAACCATTAATCGTATTGTTGGTGAAGCACGATGGCGCAAACAAACCATGTTATTTTCGGCAACTCTAGAAGGCGCTGCTGTTTTACGTTTTTCCAAAGAAGTGTTGAAAGATCCTGAATTTTTAGCGTCTAACCCGTCACGTAAAGAAAAAGCTAAAATTCACCAATGGCTGCACCTTGCTGATAGCGCACAACATAAATTAGATTTACTAGTTAACACCCTAAAGCAAGAAGGTGTAGAGCGCGCCGTTGTTTTTGCTAACAAACGCGAAACAGTACAATATTTATCTGGCAAACTATACGCCGATGAACTTCCTTGTGTTTGGCTTGAAGGGAAAATGCCTCAAGACAAACGCAACAAAGCCATTGAACGTTTTAAAAGTGGAGAAATCAAAGTGTTGGTCGCAACCGATGTGGCCGCGCGTGGTTTAGACATTGATGATATTACCCACGTTATTAATTTTGACTTACCGCGCAAAGTTGATATTTATATTCACCGCATTGGCCGTACTGGTCGAGCCGGCTCTAAAGGCACAGCTATTTCTTTAGTTGAAGCGCACGACATGCCTGTAGTAGCTAAAATTGAACGTTATCAAAATGAGCGTTTGCAACGCCGCGTTATCGAAGCCCTGCGTCCAAAAAACAAAGAAGCCCGTGTTGCCAATAAAAAAGCGAAAATAAAATTAACCCCAGCTCAGAAAAAAGCTAAAGCCAAAAAACAGGCAAAAAAGAAAGCCAAAAGAGCCAAGTCATAATAGTTCCACTTAACTAGCCTTAATCATCTACAAAAAAGCTATTTTTCTGCCAAGAAAATAGCTTTTTTATTGCCTACTTTTCACAAATACAAATTCTCTACTACACTAAAACTTGAGCATTCTTTCGCCAAATAAAAGGACTTTTATGAAACTCAAGCCAGCCTATAGTCAGCATATATCTTTGATGATAAAGCTATTAATTATAGATATAGACATTAATGGGTATTTAATCTTATGACAATATCCATCAACAAAACCAAAAAAACATCACTACAACACTTACTGATGAAGTGGTTTTTAGCACTTACACTACTGCCTTTAATTATCATTTCAGTCTTGAGTTATCTACAAAGCAGAGAAAGTTTAATTAATAAAGCCACTAGTGAGTTAGTAACATCAGCCTACAGCACTAAAACATTTATTGATAACTGGTTTAATTACCGAATGATGGACATTTCTATTCAAGCTGAAAGCCTAGCAACAGCACAAGCTTTAGAAGCTTTGTCTAAAAGTTATCAACAATCACAAAAGTCATTAAATCTTTTTGTAAAAAGCAACACGTGGATAAAACAAACAAACGTTATAGGTAATACGCTTTCAAGCGTTCAGCGCAATTATGACTACATACAAGATATTTTTTTAATTGATATCGATGGCAATATTTTATTTAACATTACCAAAGAAAGCGATTTAGGCACTAATTTAAAGCAGGGACAATATCAAGAGAGCAATTTTGCTAAAGCGGTATTAACTAGCTTAAGCACAGGAAAAATATCACTTTCTCATACTGAACATTACGCACCATCAAACAACTTACTGTCGTCATTTATTAGTGCGCCACTAACCAATGAACTTGGCGAAATGGTTGGTGTTATTGCTATGCAAATAAAACTTGATGCTATTTATCGTTTAGTAGTGGATCAAGGCAACCATACGGAAAACTTTACCAGCTATATTATTGACGAGCATGGTTTATTACAAACACCTTTAAACAATAACTGGCAAACGGTATTAAATAACAATATCTCACTGCCTGCTTTTAAAACTTGGCAACAACAAGGCAAAAACCACAAAGGCAAAACTTTAGAATATAAAAATATTAATGGTGAAACCGTTATAGGATTATTTCAAACAATAACTATCGCTAACATTAATTGGATATTAATTACCGAATTACCGTTAAACGAAGTATTGGCTGATGCTAACTGGTTAGCCTTAACCACTTTTTCTTTAGTGGCTATATCAGCAATATTGATCATCATTGTGATCGTTTTTTTAAGTAAAAGCATCACCAAACCTTTGAAAAGAATAGCCGATGCCAGTTTACGTGTCGCCGCTGGAGAAACTGACTTAAAGGTACAGCAAAGGTCTAATGATGAAATAGGCCAGTTAACAGCAGCTTTTAATAATATGGTTGAAAAACGCAAACATTATCATGATGAACTTAAGCAGAGTAATGACAAAGTGCAGCAAAATGCTAGCAAACTTTCTTTAGTCATTAATAACACCGGTGTTGGCTTTTGGGATTGGGATTTAACCACAGGCCTTGTTGAATGTAATCCTAAATGGCATGAAATAACAGGGTATAACAAAGAAGAATTAGCACCATTTACCGTAGAAAAATTTGCAGCCCTGTTACACCCCGATGATGCAGCTAATGTTCAACAAAAATTAACACAACACATTGCTGATGAAAATAAGGTTTACGACGTTGAACTACGAATGAAACATAAAGACGGTCACTGGATTTGGTTACATGACAAAGGCAATGTGGCTGAACATAACAGTGAAAACCAAGCAACACGCATGATAGGTACAATACTCGAGATAACTAAGCGGAAACAACAAGAGATAAAAAAAGCACAAGAGTATAATGCGACAAAAACTAAACTGGCAATCAGTAAGGCACTAAGTCAAAACATAGCAATTAAGGATAAGCTCGCTCATGCCGTAGATGAGTGTTTTAACTTGGCAAACTTAAACTTATTAAAAAAAGGTGGTGTTTTTCTATTACCCGAAGGTAAAACTGAATTGACTATGTGCACGCTACGCGGCGATTTCAGTGCTGACTTTATTCGAGATGAACAAACCGTTGCGCTAGGTTGTTGCTTATGTGGTAAAGCGGCACAATCTGGTGAAGTTATCATCAGTAACAATTGCTTTGAAGATCATCGGCATGAAAACAGTTGGCCAGACATGAAAGCCCATGGTCACTATATAATTCCGTTAATACATAATTTTGATGGCAAGCAAATCACTGTTGGCGTGCTATTTCTCTATACCCCAATAAACCCAGACACTAGTGAAGAAGTACAAACACTACTGGTGGAAATTGGCACGCTATTTACCACGGCCATAGTTCAAGAGCAAGCTAGAGCATTATTAGAGCAAGCATCAGAAGTAGCACTACAAAATAGTCAATTAAAAAGTGAGTTTTTGGCAAGTATGAGTCATGAGATACGCACGCCGATGAATGGTGTTTTAGGTATGCTGGGGCTATTACTAAATACCGATTTAAATAGTGATCAACAACATAAAGCCAGATTGGCCAAATCTAGCGCAGAATCACTACTGACCTTAATTAATGATATTTTAGATTTTTCCAAAGTAGAAGCAGGAAAAATGGAACTAGAATTTTACGATTTTAATTTGCGTAGTATGTTAGGTGATTTTGCTGAGAGTATGGCACTCAAGGCGCAAAATAAAGGTGTAGAGATTATTTTAGATACCACCCAAGTTGAGCAATCAATGGTAAAAGGTGACCAAGGACGTATTCGTCAAATTCTCACCAATCTCGTAGGCAATGCGATAAAATTTACAGAGCAAGGTGAGATTATTATTCGTGTTAGCGCTGTTGCTGCCGGTAAAAGTAAGTTATTACTCATTTGTTCAATACAAGACAGTGGCATTGGTATTCCTGCCAACAAAATTGACACCTTGTTCGACACTTTCTCACAAGTTGATGCTTCCACAACGCGTAAATATGGAGGCACAGGGCTAGGTTTAGCGATAACCAAAAAACTTTGTCAATTAATGGATGGCGACATTAATGTTACCAGCCATGAAGGCACAGGTAGCACCTTTGAATTTAGCATTGTTATTGAACCGAGTGAAAAATCACAACAAGTGATGCCAAGTGTTGATATTACTAAGCTCAACATTCTTATTGTTGATGATAATAAAACCAATCTTGAGGTTCTTCGTGGTCAACTAGAGCATTGGGGAGCAACTATTACCGAAGCTTTAAGTGGTGAGCAAGCGCTTAATTTACTTAGCCTGCACATTAACCAAGCAGAACTGCCCTTATTTGACATTGCTTTTTTAGACATGCAAATGCCAGAAATGGATGGCGCTGAACTTGGCAAAAAAATTCGTCAAAATTCGGCGTTTAACACAATGAAACTTGTCATGATGACCTCTATCGCTCAAGGAAATGAAGCACGATTTTTCGCTGACATCGGCTTTAATGCTTATTTTCCTAAACCGGCAACGACATCAGACCTATTCGATGCGCTAGCAGTGGTTATGGACACAAGCGAGTCTGAACATTCAAAACCAATCATTACTCATGATTACTTGCAAAGCTTTGCTCATACCGAGCAAAACAAAGTTAATATTACCTGGCCAAAAAATACTAGGCTTTTACTGGTTGAAGACAACAGAATTAATCAACAAGTTGCTTTAGGTATTTTAAACAGTTTCAACTTAAGCGCTGAAGTGGCAACAAATGGCATTGAAGCAATAGAAGTACTTAAAACCTCTATTGAAGCAGATAACAATAAACCATTTACCCTTGTTTTGATGGATTGCCAAATGCCTGAAATGGATGGCTATCAAGCCAGTCGTGAAATAAGAAACCAAAAAGCTAGTGAGCAATACGCAAATATTCCAATTATCGCCATGACCGCAAACGCGATGGAAGGTGATAAAGAAAAATGCCTTAATGCTGGCATGAATGATTATCTAGCTAAACCAGTAAACCCCGAGTTATTAAAAGAAAAACTTCAATACTGGCTAAATGCCACTCCATACGACAATCGCGAAATACATCAACAACAATTAACAAAGCATTATAAGGAAGTAGATCTTAAGCGTAACGGTAAAAAGCCAGTTGTTGTTAGCGACATCATAGCAATAGCAAACATTAACGACACAAAAGTAACCGAAGGTACTCAAATTAAAGAAATAAATAATGACAGCGATGATAGCAGCACAAGTGAAAACTTACCCATTTGGGATAAAAGTGCGTGTTTAAAAAGAGTAAGCAATAATCAAGCTCTATTAGAGAGTTTAATTAGCATTTTCATTGAAGATACACCAGCAATGATTAACGAAATAAAGCAAGCGATGAACACAGATAATTATGATGAAGATTACTTTCAAAAAATATTCAACAACGCCCATGCCCTTAAAGGAGTATCAGGTAATTTAAGCGGTATAACATTGCGTCAAACATCAATTAAGCTAGAAGAGGCTGCAAAGAACAACAACCAATCCGAGATAAATAACTATAGCTCAAGGTTAATGGTAGATTATCAAAAGCTGCTTGACGAATTTGAAAAATTTTTAGCTCGCGTCTAACTCGCTGAAACAGCATAATAAATAATTATGCAAAAAAAAATGATTGAAAATCGTACTCATTAGTGAGTACACTAAAGGCAATCATCATCTTTATTGTTATTATGAATGAGCCAAAAAAAGAATAAAAATTCACTTACTGATGTTTTCATCGGTTATCAAAAGACAATAAAGTCTTATATCAGCCGTATTGTTAAGCCTGACGATATTGATGATATAGTGCAAGAAACCTTTGTTCGTAGTTACGAAGCAAACTTAAAACAAGAAATTAAGTATGCTAAAAGCTATATGCTTAAAACCGCCAAAAACATTGCCTTTAATCATAATGCTAAATGGGATAATAAATTCAATGATTCCATAGAGGATTTTGTTGAGCCACCTGTTGAACTAAGTAGCAGCAATTTTGAAGACGATTACGAATCTAAAGAACGTTTTTTATCTTTTTGTCGAGCTACAGACCAACTTTCTGGTTCAGTACGCAAGTGCTTTATTTTAAAGAAAGTATATGGCCTTAGCCAAAAAGAAATTGCGCAATATTTACAGCTAAGTGAAAGTACCGTTGAAAAGCATGTGGCTAAAGGGTTATTAAAAAGTGTACAATACATGGAACAAATGCAGCATAATTTAGGTCAAAGCTCAATAACAAAGCAACAATCTAAAAAGCAGCATACTAGCGTAAAAGACATCGCTAGCAAATAAATGAATATATTCAATAAGTAAAGCAGTAAATAAACGAGCAAAAAATGAATAATGTAAGCCAATTTCACACTAAAGAACAAATTCAAGAACAAGCTTGTCTTTGGATCAGTCGTATGGATCGAGGTTTATCTCCTAACGAACAAAAAGAGCTCGTCATCTGGTGTAATCAAAATGTTAGTCATCACAGCACTTTATTAGAAATGGCTTCATATTGGGATGATGTTTCAGTACTTAATGAATTAAGTGGCTTATTCCCGTTAGAAAAAGTGAAAAAGCCTAATAACAAGTTTGTTGCCATAGCGTTAGCAGCAAGTGTTGCTCTTGTTTCTTTGTTTTCAACTAATGCTTTAATAAAACAATCATTTTTACCCTTTTTCCCTTCAATACATGAGCAAAATCTTACCCAAACTCAACTATTGAAAACCCCTGTTGGTGAACAAAATAGTTTTACTATGAGCGACGGAACTCATATTCAGTTAAATACCAATAGTATCGTTGAAATTGCTTATACTCCTGAATTTCGTCAACTGACTTTAGTACAAGGTGAAGCTAGATTTGATGTTGCTAAAGATAAATCTCGCCCATTTATGGTTACCTCAGGTGAAAAATCATTTACCGCTTTAGGTACTATATTCAATGTACAGAAAAGCGATGACCAAGACATGGAGTTAATGGTTACTGAAGGAAGAGTATTAATCACTAAAGCGAATGAAGGCTTAGATGTGATAAAAAATACGTTATTAACAGCCAATGAAAAAACCAAGCAGTCTGATCTTCCAGGAATTTTAGTGGTTTCAGGAGAAAAAGCCGTTATTGCAGAACATATTGCAGCCCCTGTTGAAAAAGTATCCCTTGATCAAGTCCAACGTGATCTAGCTTGGCAACAAGGTATGTTAATTTTTGATGGTGAATCGTTATCAAAAGCCTTACTAGAAGTCAGCCGATACACTTCAAGTCGTTTTAAAATATTAGATCCTAAAATGGAAAATATGAAAGTATCTGGCTATTTTAAAGCAAATGATGTTGACGGCTTATTAGCTTCTCTTAATAGTAACTTTAATATCAATTACTCAAAAAGTGCTAACAATACAATTTTGCTGGCATTAGCTGACTAATACCACTTTCATTAGCTGACTAGCACCACTTTCTCAGACACTTACCCTCCCTTATTTTTTCAGTAAATAACTATTATTTTTACTGGAAATTTTACGCTATTTCGCTTAATTTAGACAATGCTAAGGTAATTCTAAAATAATTAAAAAAACTATAGAGGATTTCTCCTGCTCACTTGTTTATTAATACAGCGCTTTTATCGAAATAAATACCGCTTTCTTCAGCTGCTATTTGCTAAGCCAAAGAAGTTATTTCAAATATTCATTAGCATGACAATGATATTGATAACCTTCTCTGCTAATGCTGATAATTTAGTTCGCTTTGATATTGATAAACAGCGCGCTGATAAAGCGATAATTGCTTTTGCCCAAAAGGCAAATCGAACCATTGTTTTTTCATTTGATTTAACTAAAAAATTTCAAGCAAATGAATTAAAAGGTTTTCATCCGGTACAATCAGGTCTAGAAAAACTATTGAAAGATACTGGGCTAGTTGCGGTTGTAAATAGCGCTGGTCAACTAAGTATTCAAATTGATGAATACAATAGCAAGGACACACTTAAAACAAGCAAGGCGATAACATCAACCACACCACCTGTTACTTCAACAACTGAAAATCAAACATATATTACACAAGATCCTGAGTTAGAAGTTGAAAAAATATTTATCATTGGTAGTCGCGTTGCAGGACGATCTGCTAATGATCTCCCCGTGCCCATAGACATACTTTCTGCAGAAGCTTTAGTCAATACCGGCCAAACAGAAGTCGCTAGAATGCTGCAAGCTATTGCTCCTTCTTTTAATTTTTCTAGCTCGTCAATTAGTGATGGTACTGACGCGCTTCGTCCGGCAACATTACGAGGATTAGGACCAGATCAAACTTTAGTACTTATTAACGGTAAGCGCCGCCATCAAGCTAGTTTAATACATATAAACACTTCTGTTGGTCGTGGCACTGCGGGCACAGATATGAACGCTATACCTGCTGCATCTATTAAACGTATTGAAGTTTTACGTGATGGTGCTGCGGCACAATATGGCTCTGATGCTATTGCGGGTGTTATTAATATTGTCTTAAATGACAACAATAACAACGGTAAAGTCGCCATGTCGTATGGTGAATACTCAGAGGGAGATGGCCAAACCACAAATATAGATGTTGCTAAAGGGTTTTCATTAGGTGAAAGTGGCTATGTTAATGCAACTTTAAATTTCCGTGATCGAGGTTTTACTAACAGGGCAGGTTTACATGGCTCTTGTCAGTTTTCTAACTGTAGTGAGTTAGCTAATGGCAATTTACTCTTAGGTGACCCACGTGAAGCAACCGCCACACGTAATACTTTTAGAATTGGAGATGCCGACTCAAACCAATTAGGCTTAACAGTTAATAGCGGTTATGAGATAGGTTACGGCGAATTGTATGGTTTTATCACTTATTCAAAGCGTGAGAATGAATCTGCAACTTTCTTTCGACACAATGCCAACATTGATGGCAATGCGCCATTACAAGATGGCGATGCCACAATACCTGATGGATTTTTACCTAAAATAAATTCTGATATCATAGATTTTTCTTATAACTTAGGATATCAAACTCAATTAGAAAGTGGTGCTAGCATAGATTTATCTTATACTTACGGTCAAAATAATATTGACTACATAACTAGCGACACTATTAATTCATCTTTTGCCAATGCATTGCAATACAATTCAGATGGCTCTCCTGCCAACTTATCCGCTGATGAAATACGAAACTCAATACCACGCCAAGCTTTTGCTTATGGTTTAGAGTTAGCTTTATCAACGATAAATCTTGATTATACTCAAGACTTCGACATGTTTGCTTTAGCCTTAGGTGCTGAAGTTCGCACTGATTTTTATCGGGTAACCTCTGGTGATGAATATTCTTTTAAAGATTATGATACTGTTTTAGGCCAAAGTTTATTCCCAACTGACAGAAGTGCTGGTACTCAAGGTTTTGGCGGTATAGCTCCTGTTTCTAAGGTTGATGAAAAAAGAAACGTCATTTCATTTTATGCTGATGCTGAAATACCCGTTAACCAAAACATTATGGTTAATGGTGCCGTTCGCTACGACGACTATGATGGTTTTGGTGAAAGCTCTAATTTTAAGCTAGCTGCAAACTGGTCTATAACAGAAGCATTCGCTGTCCGAGGCGCCATAAGCACAGGTTTTCGTGCCCCTTCAATGCAGCAACTTTATTTCAATAATATCAGCACGCAATTTATTGCCAATCCCAATGATCCTGATGGCGACCAAATTCCAGTACAAGTGGGTACTTTTCGCAATGATTCCATTTTAGCGCAATCTATCGGCATCCCAGAGTTAAAAGAAGAAGAAGCAACTAACTTAAGCTTAGGCACTGTGCTCCAATTTAGCGAAAATATAAACTTAACCCTAGACTGGTACTCAATTGATATTGATGATCGTATTGTGATCAGTAATAAACTAGGTCTAGGATTAGCCGCTGCTTTAGACGCAGCTTTAAATTTTTCAGGTGCAGGCAAAGGCCAGTTTTTCTTAAATGGCGCCGATACTCAAACTCAAGGCATTGATATTATTGCAACTTGGCATACCGATATATTAGATGGTGATTTTAATTTAACCTTTGCCGCCAACTTTACTGAAACTAACGTCGTAAGGATTTTTGCGCCAAAAAATAGTGGCTTAGATGATATAGCACCAGAATTAATATTTTCTACACAAGATATTTCTATCATTGAAGAGTGGCAACCACAAGATCGTATCAGTTTAAGTGGTTTATACAAAATAGGTGACTTAACCGTTAACTTAGCTTTTAACCGTTACGGCGAATACACTATTACCGATGGCGGCAGACAAACCTTTGGTGCTGAAGTATTAACTGATTTACGCCTTAGTTATCAAATCAGCAATCGTTGGTCATTTAATTTAGGTGCTAATAATTTATTTAACGTATACCCTGATAAAAATAAAATTGGTAACTCACGAACAGGTACTATAGTTGATGATAACGGCAACACCATAGTTGATAGCCAAGGTGTATTTACTTATTCTCGCCGCTCTGCCCCTTTTGGTTTTAACGGCGCATTCTACTACGCTGGTGCCAAATACAAGTTCTAGTACGAGTATTTCAACGCTCCTTTCTCTGTAATTAAACGTTACTTTTCAATACACATTTAGCTTTATTTAGATCATTCTAAACTAAATTTAAAAAACTATAGCGGATTTCCTCTGCTCACTTGTTTATTCCTACAGCACACTTGATGAAGAACATTAAAACAACTCTGGCTTAATTGCGCTGGTTAATAACACGGGTCAATTGTGCATTCAAGTTGAAAAACACTATAGAGGAATTATTACAATGAAAAACAAAACAATGAAAGCAGTCCTAGTACCAATAATATTAGGTGCCGCAAGCCAAGCAGCTATTGCTCAAGAGCCAGCTCAAGCACCAGGAGCCAATGACAACATAGAAAAAATATCTATTATTGGTTCAAGAAGTTTCAAAGAGCGTTCAGTGGTTGACTCACCAGTACCTGTTGACATTATTTCTGCTGATGACATTAATGCTGTTGGCGGTACTGCTGATATGACAGATAATTTAAAAGCACTGATCCCAAGTTATACTGCTACTCCAGCAACAGGTGATGGTAGCGCATTTGTTCGCCCAACATCACTACGCGGTACATCGTCAGATCAAACCTTAGTTTTAGTTGACGGCAAACGTCGTCACCGCTCAGCATTAGTACAATTTTTTGCTCCTGCTGCTGGTAATGGTGCTCATGCGCCTGACGTTGGTATGATCCCTTCTATCGCATTAAAACGCGTTGAAGTACTACGTGATGGTGCTGCCTCGCAATATGGCTCTGATGCTATTGCCGGTGTTATCAATTTTGTCACAAAAGACGCTTCAGAAGGTGGCGCTGTTGAATTACAGTACGGTCAACATTATGAAGGCGAATCAAGCATGAGACTGGCAGTCAACAAAGGTTTAGCGCTTGGTGAAGATGGCTTTTTAAATTTAAGCTTAGAGTATGTTGATAACGAAGCACTTTCACGTGGCATTATTCGCCCTGACGCACAGGCATTATTAGATGCTGGTGTACAAGGTGTTGGTGCTGATTCTCCTTTTGGTGATGCACCTTTTACCCAAAGTTGGGGACGCCCAGAAACTGAAGCACTACGTATGTTCGCAAATGCTGGTGTAGAGCTTGATGGCAACAAACAACTTTATGGTCGCTTCAGCTATGCTGACACCTCTGGTCGTTATCGTTTCTTCTATCGTAACCCTGGACACTCAACCATCGCCTCTTTAAAAGATGATGGCTATACTGGCAAACTTACAGAAGTTGGTTTTACGCCATTTTTAGACGGTGATCAAACCGACTTCAGCGCTATTATCGGTTTAAAAGGTGAAATATTTGAAGAAACAGCTTATGACTTTAGTGTTAGCACTGGTTCAAACGAATTAAACTATTTTTTAAATAACAGTGTCAACCCTGGCTTGGGCTTAACAGCTGGTGGTGATGTTTATCAAATGGGCTTTAATACTGGTGGTTACAAACAAGAAGAAATCAATATAAATGCTGATTTTTCAGCACCAGTAGGTGATAACTTTAACCTTGCTTATGGTTTTGAATGGCGTGAAGAAACTTACAGCAGTTTAGCCGGTGAATTAAATTCATACTCAGATATTAATGGCAACCCAAATGGCGGCGTAAGTGGTATGCGCGGTATTGAATCGAAAAATGCAGGTTCATTCTCTCGTGATAACGTTGCTGTTTATGTTGATGTTGAGCATGACGTTACCGACGAGCTATTAATGCAATATGCACTGCGTTATGAAGACTTCTCTGATTTTGGCAGTACCGCTAACTGGAAAGTTGCTGGTAATTACAGCCTTACTGATGATTTTTCATTCCGCGCTGCGTTATCAACAGGTTTTCATGCGCCAACACCAGGTCAAGCAAATGTAAGTACAACTATCACTACATTTGATGGTACAACTGGAGCACAAATTGAAGAAGGTTTAATTCCTGCAACTTCTGACTTAGCTATCTCTTTAGGTGGTCAAGAGTTAAAAGAAGAGCAGTCTACTAACATTAGTGTTGGTTTTTCATCTAATTTTGGTGATAACACTAGTTTAACTGTTGATTTCTACCAAATTGCAGTTGATGATCGTATTTACCGTACTGGTAATATCCCAGTTGATGATCCTAATTTTGGCTCAGTTTCTTTCTATACTAACGTATTAGATGTTGAGCATTCTGGTGTTGATATCGTACTTTCATCTTCTTTTGATTGGAATAACTCAAGTGCTACCGATGTAGCGTTTGCCTACGGTTACAACAAAATAGACGTGGTTGGTGTTCGTCAAGTCAATGGCCAAAGCCCTGTTTCAGATGCAACAGTGGAAGATATCGAAAATAACTTCCCTAACAGCCGCTTTGTATTAACCACTAATACTAATTTTGGTGATGATTGGAACCTTATGATCCGCGCTAATTTCTATGGCTCACATTATGATGAACGCGGTACTATTGCGGGAACTCCTGATGGCAATGGCGGTATTAAAGATGGCTCTCAAAGCTCTGAAATTGATTCTGTAGTTTATCTTGATGCTGAATTAAGTTATCAAGTAAATGATGCCTTACGTATAAAACTAGGTGCCTCTAATATTTTAGATAATTATATTGGTGAAGTTGATTCTCCATTTGCTAACCGTCAAAGTGTAGGTCTACAATATCCACGTAGAAGTGCAGCAAACTATGAAGGTGGTAGCTGGTATTTAGGTTTATCTTACGGTTTCTAAACTAACAGTAAGTACTAAATATATTTGTTAATAAAAGAGGTTATGTTTTCACATAACCTCTTTCTATTTTAATAATTTAAAAACGATTAAGACTAACTCGATACTTCTAACTGGCTCAACAATAACTCATGATGTTTAACATGGTTTACTGCGGTATTACCCAATGCAATTGCCGTTAGACTAAGCAATCCTTCAATAATAAAACAGCTAGCTACTAGGCTATTAGTATAAAAGTGCTTAGAAGATGGAATCGTGATTGCTGATGTCGCTAGCTCATTTAAAGGTGAAAGCTTACTATCAGTGAGCGCTAAAATTTGACACTGCTGTTTTTTAGCTAGCGCTGTTATTTTTAGCGTCACATTAGAGTGTGGAGAGCTGCCAATAACAACCAATAAATCCCCTTTTTTCAACTGACCTAAAGCAATCGCAACCCCATGTGCTTCTTGCACTAACATTTGCACATTAGGACGCAACAAAGCTAAACCATAGCGTAAAATATTTGCCATTGCTGCAGAGTGCCTATAAGCAAAAATATACACTCGATTTTTCTTGGCTAATAACTCAGTTGCTTTAATTACCTCTTCATTACTTAGTTGCCTAATCATATGCTCAAGATTTTGCGTAACAACCTTTCCCTGGTTTTTTAATAACTGTTTCGACGAAACAGTTTCTTGGCTTAACAAACGTTTAACACCATCACTATAAAAGCTGTTAGCCATTTTACTTTTTTGCTTAAAAACTAGCTGAAACTGCTGATAACCTTTAAAGCCTAAAAGTTTAGCTAAACGGGTTATCGATGCTGAGCTTAAATTCGTTGCTTGTGCCAATTCGACAATATTGCTCATTGCCACTACATCAGCATCATCAATCATAGCCTCCAACGCATGAAAACTTTTTTTGCCCATCGATAAATCAATTTCGCCGTGACGTAACATAGTTACTAATTCTCGTAGTTGCTCAAAATCTTGGGGAGGAAAATTCATTTATCAGCCTTTAAAATACAAATTATGTCCATTTTCAGTTTTTTTCATTATGTGCTAAATAACCCGTAAAATCATACAAAAACTCCTAACGATGAAAATATATTTTAATTTTGACGGATCCGTTGTTTCAGTTGTGCCAACAAGTCACTTTAGCTATAGCAAAACTAAAAACATCACTTAAATCAGAGTAAATAGAATGAAATCAACCACGAATATTTCAAGATACCTTAGAGAGTCTAAGCACTCAGAAACACTACTTGTTAATCAATTATCTATCAATAGATCCGAGAATAATCAACCAGTGTTCAAGTTTGGCTTTGGCCAAAGTCCATTTCCTGTTCCGGTAGAAATCAGCCAAGCGTTAGCGCAAGCAGCTCATAGAAAAGAATATATGAGCGTGCAAGGCCACCTCCCCTTAAGAGAAGCTATCTCGACATTTCACAAAAAACAAGAAGGTAAAAACTGGCACAGTGACAATATTATTATTGGTGCAGGTAGTAAAATTTTGTTGTTTTGCGTGATGGCAGCTTTTGAAAAAGCGGAAGTCTTAGTCCCTGCGCCAAGTTGGGTTTCCTATGAGCCACAAGCAAAATTAGCTGGGCATAAAGTTTCATGGCTTGATACATCATTTACTGACAAATGGAAAATATCCGCAGAGCAACTCGATAATTTTTGCAATGATCGAGAAAACCCAGAAATACCGCTCATTTTAATTTTAAATTATCCAAGTAATCCCACGGGGCAGACATATCAATCACAGCAACTTGCTGAATTAGCTGACGTTATGCGTAAGCATAATATTATTGTTATCGCCGATGAAATATACAGTTTACTCAGCTACGAAAAATTAGCAGGTAACCAACAATCGTCAATTGCCGATTATTATCCTGAAGGCTGCATAGTATCGTCAGGATTATCAAAATGGTGTGGCGCAGGTGGCTGGCGCTTAGGTTTTATGCATATACCTGCTGAACTAGAAGGCTTGTTAAACACGGTTATCGGTGTTGCTTCTGAAACATACTCATGCGCCCCTAGCCCTATTCAAGTTGCTGCAACTAAGGCATATCAAAAAAGTGATCTTGCTGACAATTTTGTAACAAAGCAGATCAAATTACTCAATGAAATAAGTCAATATTGCACCGAAAAATTAAGCCAAGTAGGGCTTAAGGTACACAGTGCACAAGGGGGGTTTTACTTGTTTCCTGATTTTTCAAATTTCAAAGATAAATTAGCAAAACGAGGCATTAGCACAAGCGAACAGTTAACGACTGCATTGATGAACGATGTTGGCGTGGCATTATTACCCGGTAGCGCTTTTGGTATGAATGAAAAGAGCCTAACAACGCGACTAGCCTTTGTAGATTTTGATGGTGAGCAAATTAACGACTCTACCAATAGAGCTCATCAATACGATAAAGTTGAATCAGGCATTGAACAGCTTTGTATATGGCTAACAGCACTTTAAAATACCAAGGTAGTTAACCTGAGCTCGGCTTAATAAATGTTCCTCTAGCTGCTATTTTTACTTACTTCTGCGTTAAATTCACTTGCAATAGGCAGGCTATTGACGCGTAAATTTGCCTTGAATTAAACAAAACTATCAAGCTAGAGATGGTGAGAATTTATTTGTATTTAAATTTCAACATGTTAACTATCTCTTAAACCGAGTTCAGGTTAGTTGTAGTATTTTACAACTAGCTACCTTTTCCGTCGAATAGTGCCACTACGCTTATTCAACGCTTGGTTTCTGGCTTTTTTCTTATTATGAGCTCTTTTAGGAGCTACTGTTTTTGTTAAATCAGGCTCATAACCAGGCAACCATTGTTGCAATAAACGTTCATCGATGACTTTTTCAATTGCCGTTAATAACCACTCTTCACTTGGTGATACTAGTGAAAGTGCTAAACCGCTTTTGCCCGCACGGCCAGTTCGGCCAATACGGTGCACATAGTCTTCAGCGACATAAGGTAATTCATAATTGACCACATACGCTAAGTCAATTATATCAATGCCACGAGCAGCTACATCTGTAGCAACTAATGCTCGAACTTTGCCTGATTTAAAATCAGCTAGTGCTTTATCTCTAGCACCTTGAGATTTGTCGCCATGAAGTGACTGCGCTTTAATACCGTCTTTACACATTTCTTTCGCAAGTTCATCGGCCGTTTGTTTAGTACGGGTAAAAACAAGCACTTGTTGCCAATTTTTAGAGCCAATTAAAAAAGAAAGTAGTTCACGTTTTCTATCAAGATCTACCGTATAAATTAACTGTTCAACACTGGTTGCAACTTCATTTTTCTCATCAACAGTAACAACTTTAGGATTGCTTAATAAAGCTTTACTTAGCTTATATATTGAATCATCAAAGGTTGCCGAAAATAACAGGGTTTGCCTTGCTTTCGGAACTTGCTGCATAATTTGCTCAATTTCAGCTTTAAAACCCAGATCTAACATTCTGTCAGCTTCATCAAAAACTAATACAGATAAGTCTTGCAAGTTTATATGATCATTTGATAATAAATCGAGTAATCGACCTGGCGTTGCAATAACAATATCAACACCTTGTTTTATTTTGTTTATTTGAGGCTTAATACTGACACCACCAAAAACAGCAACCGTTTGTATGTCGCTGCCTTGTCCATACTGAACGAAATTATTATAGATTTGTTGAACAAGCTCTCTTGTTGGTGCAAGTACTAGTGAGTATAGTTTGCGAGGCTCTATTGACGACGTTAGCAGCTTATTTAGTATTGGTAACGCGAAAGCAGCAGTTTTACCCGTGCCTGTTTTTGCTCTAGCCATAACATCTTCATTAGCTAAAATAAGCGGTATAGCTTGTTGCTGAATATCAGTAGCTTGCTTGTATACCAGCGCTTCTAAGTTACGTTGTAAAAGCTCATTGAGTGCAAGGTTGGAAAATTTCATACATAGTTTATTCATAGAATTAGGCGTTAAGTTTATCAGTTTTTTCTACCTTATATTGAGAAACTCACTAGACAATCATTAATATCTGAACTAAAAGCATTATAGGGCTTTGCAACATAGGGAGATAAAAAATTAATACTGATTATTCAAATAAATATTTTTTAATAATAGATAACATCAAACCCTCCCATGATATTTTGAAAAAATTTGCAATGTCACTAAGTACTAAGCAAGTTGACTCTAGCCATTATGCAAGCAATGTTATCCCTTTATGTTTAGAGAAATCTTATGATGTAATACTTTTAGGCTATGACTTGGGTGAAAAGCAGAAAAATGGTCAACAACTCTTAGAAGAGTTACGACAAAGTGAAGTTATTTCGCGGCATTGTGTAGTTATAATGATCACCGCTGAAGTATCTCAAGCAATGGTATTAGCCGCACTTGAGCATAAACCTGATAGTTATCTTTGCAAACCTTATACAGTCATTGAATTACATAAACGCCTAAATTACTGCACCCAAAAAAAACAGGCAATGAGTGCTATATATCAAGCTCTCGAAGATGATGATAAAAATCAAGCCATCAGACTCGTAGACCAAATGCTAGCAGATGGCACATCTTATAGAGCGGAATGCTTAGGAATAAAGTCAAGACAATTATTTGAATTACAACAATTTGAACAAGCTAAAAAAATTTATAAAACCTATCAGAGTGAAAAAAACTGCACTTGGGCAAATATTGGTTTAGGAAAAATAGCACTCAAAGAGAATGAATTAGCTTTAGCTGAAGATATTTTCAAAAATCTAATTGAGCTTCAACCTTTATATTTACCTAGTTATGATTGGTTAGCTGTTGTGTATAGTAAAAGGTATAATAATATAGATGCTGAAGAAACCCTAAAAAAAGCATTAAAACTATCCCCGCGCTCCGTAATGAGGTTAAAAAAATACGCGGAGCTATGCTTTGACAATGAACATTTTGAAAAAGCAACAGGCGCATATGAACAAATATATACCCTTGCCTGCAATTCAATACACCATCATCCAGATAATGGATTATTATTCGCTAAATCTCTTGCAAATTACTCTACAGAATTATCCTTAATTGAAGCTAAAAAAATGAACAATAAAGCATTTACTATGCTTGCTCAAATAAATAAAAACTTTAACCAACCAGAGATTAAAATTCAATCATACTTATTATCTTCTTGCTTACTTGAAAATGTGCATGATTTCATCATTGCTAAAAGCAAACTAGACCAAGGTTTAAAGTTATTAGATCTTGAACGCCATAATTTAAACTCAGATAACCTTAGAAATATTGCAGCTTCATTGACAAAACTAAATAGAAATACAAAAGCGTCACAGTTGCTTGTATCCGCTAACCAGCAGGAAGCTAATGAAGAGTCCAACTCTGGTAAAATTGGCGAGTTATCTAATTCACAGCTAGATGTCAGTTACACCGCTAAAGCGCAAAAAGCATTAGCTATAGCGAAAGAACTGTTTGAAGCTAAAAAATATGATGATGCGATAAAGTCTTTAAGTCAGACTCTATTATTATTTCCAAATCATGCAGGCATTAAACTGAATTTGTTACAGGTTTTATTAACAGCTTATGAAAATGATAACGCTAAAGCAGACGAATTAAATCAAGCTAAACGAATTGTTTTGGAGCTACTCAATATTCCGAAAAACAATGAAGAATATACCAGATTTCGAAAAATGAAAAAAAAATACCAGCAACTTGTTGCTGGTATTTAATTATCCTTTCGAATAAATTATCGAATAATATGGTGGAGGGAGGTGGATTCGAACCACCGAAGGCTGAGCCGTCAGATTTACAGTCTGATCCCTTTGGCCACTCGGGAACCCCTCCACGGGGTTGATATTTGGATTAATCAAATATCGAAAATAAGTTTAACGATGTCCTACTCTCACATGGGAACTCCCACACTACCATCGGCGCTACTGCGTTTCACTTCTGAGTTCGGAATGGAATCAGGTGGGACCACAGCACTATTGTCGTTAAACATAAACTTTAATTGTTTAATTTACTTAATAAAACAACTTAAAAAACTAAAGCTTTAACAAAAAGCCCGTCACAATCGTAACGGGCTTCTCTTAATAAAAGTTTAGCAATGTCCTACTCTCACATGGGAACTCCCACACTACCATCGGCGCTACTGCGTTTCACTTCTGAGTTCGGAATGGAGTCAGGTGGGGCCACAGCGCTATTGTCGCTAAACATAA
>Ga0316207_10000771_pt1 | contig 45700 bp, 51 predicted proteins | sample 6weekpyrite_MG_FD_204943 | JGI IMG/M metagenome (GOLD analysis project Ga0316207, IMG submission 204943) | Microbial mat bacterial communities from mineral coupon in-situ incubated in ocean water Damariscotta River, Maine, United States -... | ecosystem: Environmental > Aquatic > Marine >... | reverse complement strand
ACTCTGACTGGGGAAAATGGAGCGTGAGTGCATACCAGACAAATATCACAAACCTGATTGCAGGTTATCCTGTAAGTAATGTAGATAAAGCGGAGATAAGAGGTTTAGAACTACGTTTAAATACCGTTATTGCAGGATATAATACACAATTAGAAGTTGCTGCCATTGATCCTCGTGACAAAGAAACTAATAAAATATTACAAAGAAGAACACAACGTACAGCGAAACTAAATATTGATAAAGAATATGGAAAGTGGGCTTCTGGAATGAGTATTATTATGCAGGGCAAACGTTATGATGACAAAGCGAACCAAAATTTACTAAAAGGATATACTACGCTTAACTTAAGAACGCATTACGCATTTACAAAGTCATTCTCGGTCAAAGGAAAAATTGAAAACCTGTTTGATGATGAATATGAAACGGCAAAAGACTACAATAGTCCGGGCCGAAGTGTATTTGTTACGCTAAGTTATACAGGATTTTAATTAGTTAAAGTATGGAAATAACGCCACCACTTATAGCAGCAGCAATTGCCTCACTGGTAATGCACACTGCTTTGGTGATGTCATATACGGCAACTGAAATTGCACTTCCTAACTCAAAAGAAAGTGCTTTTACGGTTAAGATTGCAGAAATAAAACACACAATACCGAAAAATAGTAAACCGACGCCTGTAAGAAAAAAGACTTCGCCACTCCCTACTCCGGTAATCAACAAAAATATCATTAAAAGCACGACTGTGGCAGTAACAAAAGAAGAATTAAAAAAAGAAGCTGAAGTAAATATAGAAGAAAAACAAAACAAAATACTAGCTCAAGTTAAATCCAAGTTAATAAAAAAATTAAATGCTAATTTTAGCTATCCAAAATTAGCGCAGCGGAAAAACTGGCAAGGGAAAGTGGTATTATCACTGCACGTTACATCTTTAGGTGAAATTTCAAACATACAACTAGCGACTAGCTCAGGTTACAACATACTAGATAAAGCTGCGGTTGCTTCACTACAACAAGTAAAAAACCTACCCAATATTTCACTTTGGTTTAATAACGGAATAAGTTTACAACTTCCTGTTATTTATAAATTAACTGAAAGTTAACGAGGCACACTATGGGACACCGATTATCTAAAATTTATACCCGTACGGGTGACAAAGGTGAAACCGGCTTAGGAGATGGTTCACGAATCGAAAAAGATCATATACGCGTTGAAGCCTTTGGTACTGTTGATGAGCTTAATAGTATTATCGGTATGGTACTTGCGCACGATATACCTGAAAAAGTGCAGACATGCTTTAATAAAGTGCAACATCACTTATTTGATCTCGGTGGTGAACTTTGTATTCCGGGGCACACTGCGCTTGATGAAAGCTATATTACTTACTTAGAAAACACCTTAGACGAACTCAATGCTGACTTACCAAATTTAAAAGAATTTATTTTACCCTCGGGCGGTCATGCAACATCTACCTGTCACTTAGCGAGAACCGTTTGCCGTCGAGCAGAACGTCGTGTCGTTACTCTGGCTAAAGATGAAAACATAAGCTCTTTTAGCGTAAGCTATTTAAACCGTTTATCAGATCTGTTGTTTGTTGCCGCGCGTGTACTAGCACGAGATGAAAATGGCGCTGAAGTTTTATGGCAACCTTATCAGGATAAATAAACAATGAGATTTCACAGAAAACTACTTCTCTTTTTTTTATGCATCCCTTTCTCTGTCATTGCAACCGAAAGTGATAAAGAATGTCCACGAATTATTAGTCAATCACCTTATATTTCTGAAATGCTCAGTTATCTGGGCATGAAACACTGTATTGTAGGTTTCAGTCGTTACAGCAAACGTGATTTACCTCGAACCGGAGGAATACTTGATCCCGATGTCGCTGCGATCGATGCGCTTATGCCTGATCTCATTATCACTTCCGACTGGTCAAAAGAAGTAACCCTAAAAAAAGCCACGCCAAAAGGAGCCAAAGCCATTCGTCTTAAAAGCTTTAATAAAATGAATCAGCTTGAAAATAATATGTTGGATATTATAAAAGCGACAAATTGGCAGCAGGCAACACAAAAAGTAGAGTCATTTAAAAAAGCCTGGCGCAAGAAAGTAACTCAAGTAAAAGGTAACAATAAAAAAGTATTATTACTCTCTTCTTGTAGTGGCAATGCCTATTCCATTGGCCCAAACTCACGATTATATGACTTGTTTACCCAGGCTGGTTTTAATGTGGTTGAAACAAAAGAAAAAATTCGCCATGTCCGTGATGGTGAGGAAATTAAACACATCACAGGCCTTTTAAATCGTTACCAACCTGACTTACTGTTTATATTTGAACGTCGCCTTAAAAAGCAATGCCAAATGATGACACCCAAAGTTCCTGTCAGCATTTTAAGTTTTAATGGGGAATTATTTCTTCACCCCAATACAAAAATACTTAAAGGGTTAGACTTGCTTATCAATAAAAAACATCGATGGAATTAAAGTATGAATAATACTGACGAAACTGCACGTAACCAACGCCACGAAAACCGTATGGCTAAAAAGAAAGCCATTATTGATGAAAAAGTGGCTAAAGCAAATATTGAAAAAGGCGTTATTGTTATTACCACCGGTAATGGCAAAGGCAAAAGCTCGTCCGGTTTTGGAATGGTCGCACGTTCACTCGGCCATGGTATGAAGGTCGGTATTGTGCAGTTTATTAAAGGTGCGTTTTCAACCGGCGAAGAAGCCTTCTTTCGTCGTTTTCCAAATGAAGTGGAATACCACGTCATGGGAGATGGTTTTACATGGGATACACAGAACCGTGAGCAGGATGTAAAAACTGCAACACTCGCATGGCAGGAAGCCAAACGTATGCTCAATGATGACAGCTATGATTTTATTTTACTCGATGAGCTCAATATCGTTTTAAAGTATCAATACCTGCCGATTGATGAAGTCATTCAGGACTTACAAAATCGTCCCGAGATGCAACATGTTGTGATTACCGGTCGTGCAGCAAAACCAGAGCTAATCGAAATAGCAGACACCGTAACCGAAATGAATGTCGTTAAACATGCCTTTAAAGATGGTGTAAAAGCCCAAAAAGGAATTGAGCTTTGACATGAATGGTAATGCCGTACATTCATGCCCTGCCCTTCTAATTAGTGCACCTGCTTCCGGCCAGGGTAAAACAACCTTTACTGCTGCACTTGCTCGCTATCATCGTAACCAGGGTCGTAAGGTTCGCGTTTTTAAAACCGGCCCTGATTTTTTAGACCCAATGATTCTCGAATATGCTTCAGGCCATCCTGTTTACCAACTTGATCTATGGATGGTAGGTGAAGAAGCCTGTAAAACTCTTTTATATGAAGCAGCCAAAGAAGCAGACTTAATTTTAATCGAGGGTGTCATGGGATTGTTTGACGGTACACCATCCAGTGCTGATCTCGCTCAAACATTTGGCATTCCCATATTAGCTTTAATTGATGCAGGAGCAATGGCGCAAACATTTGGCGCGATCGCACACGGCCTTTCTAATTACAGAAAAGAACTCCCCTTTGCTGGAGTCATCGCAAACCGCGTAGCTAGCCAAGGTCATGCAGACATGTTAGCGGAAAGTGTTTCAAATGAAACAACCTTTTATGGCAGCTTCATGCGCGATGAGAACATTACTTTACCTGATCGACACTTAGGATTATTCCAGGCTGATGAAATAACTGATCTTGATACAAAACTTAATCAAGCTGCAGAACTTATCGAGAAAACAAAGTTAAAGAACTTACCCGATAATATAGAGTTTAAGCAAAGTCGTCTTTTTGAATTCACACCATCATTAAAAGGCGTTAAAGTTGGTGTAGCTAAAGATGAAGCCTTTTCTTTTATTTACCCAGCTAATATTGATACGTTAAAAAAATCAGGAGCAGAGATAATATATTTCTCACCATTAAACGACACATCTTTACCTGACGTTGATAGTCTATGGCTACCCGGTGGCTATCCTGAATTACATTTACAAACATTGCAAAACAATACCGCCATGCACACCGAGATCAAACAGCATTACCTTGATAATAAACCAATGCTCGCGGAATGTGGTGGCATGCTTTACCTTTTAAAGAGTTTAGAAGATAAAGAAGGAAATAAAGCAAATATGGTAGGCATCATAGAGGGTGATGGTGTAATGCAACAGAAACTTGCTGGTTTAGGTATGCAAGAAGTCGAACTCAATAACAAGAAGATCACCGCCCATACTTTTCATCATTCATGTATGACAACAGAACTATCTCCTGTTACACATGGCATACGTCAACGTGGTGGCAGTCTTGGTGAACCCGTATTTACAACTAACAAACTCACTGCAAGTTACCTTCACTTATATTTTGCTTCTAATCCAGAAGCGATATCAAAAATATTTAGAGCATAAATTTATACAATGAGTGATAAGCGTTATAGCGATGATGATATTGAAGCCATTTACCGTGTTATAGAACAACGGCGTGATATGCGTCACTTTACCAACGAGCCAGTTGATAAAGCCTTATTAGAACGTTTATTAAAAGCAGCACATTTTGCTCCCAGCGTTGGCTTTATGCAGCCCTGGCGTTTTATACGCATATCCGATCAATCCTTACGCCAACAAATGCATCAGTTGGTTGAAGAAGAGCGTATTGCAACAGCACACGCTATGGGTGAACGTGAAGATGAGTTTATGAAACTCAAAGTCGAAGGTTTGTTAGACTGTGGTGAAGTACTCGTTGTTTCACTTATGGGAAATCGAGATAAACATATTTTTGGCCGCCGTACTTTACCCGAAATGGATCTCGCCTCTGTTTCATGCGCCATACAAAATATGTGGCTCGCAGCTCGCGCAGAGGGTTTAGGGTTAGGTTGGGTATCCATATTCGATCCTAAAAAACTGGCTGATTTACTTCATATTCCAGAATCAGGAAAACCAGTTGCAATTCTCTGCATTGGGCATGTCGAAAAATTTTATGACAAACCTATGCTGGAAAAAGAAAAATGGGCAAAGCGACAACAGCTTGATACTGTCGTTTTTGAAAACCAGTGGAATAGCAAAGAAGACATGGATATTCAATCCTAGGGGCTTATTTTGAATTCAGACACTCTTTGGTTAAACGTACCCGCCGCGAAAACGCACTCAAACCATTCGATTAAAAACACGCAGGCATTAAGTAAACTAAACTATATTGCCGCTAAACTTTCCGACTTACAGGATACTGATCAACCTTATATTGATGAAACCAGTATCATTCTATTTATCGCAGACCATGGCGTGGTGGCTGATGGAAAAACATCGTTTTATGAACCAATAACATACGAAAAACTAAATTCATTTAATCAAACAAAAAAATTCACTAATAATAAATTACGCCCCCCTATTCCTAAAATAGAATTTATAAACCTCGGCACCAGGTCAAACCTTAAATATAGTAAAGGCTTAGTTCATGCTCAATTAGGCTCAAACACTGAAAATTTTTGTCATAGCCCTGCTTTGAGTAGAGAGCAACTTGCAAAAGCGATAAACCTGGGGCGACAAACTGCGCAGCGAATAAAGCTCAATGGAAATAAACTGTTTATTGCAAAAGAAGTTAATGAAGCAAATATTCTTTCTGCATCAGCAATCGCTGTTGCGCTACTTGATATTAATATTGAAGAATTATCTTTTCTTGGTACTACGAATATGGACTTAATCTGCCAAGCTATAGCAAAGCATCAAATACTACTTACTTCACCGATAGAAATAGTACGTCACTTGGGAAGTTTTGAGATTACTGCTTTAACGGGAAGTTACCTATGTTGTGCTCATATGGGATTGCCCATCTTAATTGATGGTTACGCCAGTACAATTGCTGCACTTATCGTATCAATATTATGTCCAAGCGCTACACCGTGGTTTTTATTCTCACAGCCTCCGTCGAATGAGATTCACAATATTATTTATCAACGACTAAGCGCAAAACCATTGTTATTAAATAGCGGGAGATTTGAGGGAGCTAATGGAATCGCTTCTGCTTTATCTCTAATTCATCTTGCATGTACAAGCCATAATGAAGCACTAAATTATAAAAAAGATGTTTTTATATAAAGATAAGCATTAATTAGTTCTTACTTTATCAAACATACTACAAAGCTTTTCTGCCCCATCTAATATTCTGGGACCAACCCGCTGCATAAGAGAAGGATCAATAAAATAAAGATGCTGATTTTCAACCGCAGGCATCTCTGGCCAGGATTTCCAGTCATCTAACCAATCAGGACGTTCTTTCCCCATACCTCCAGAAACAATAACTTCAGACTTTGCTGCAATTACGGACTCTAGTGATATTTTCGGGGTTAAGGTTTTTAAATCAGCAAAAACATTTTCACCACCACAAAGTTCTATGATGTTTGAGACAAGGTGTTTACCACTAATAGTCATCAATGGTTTATTCCAAATTTGGTAAAACACTTTTACTTTTTCTTTACCTGAAAAACGTTCTTTTAAACTATTATAATGCTTTAAAAAGTCATCATGTTTTTTGTTTGCAATACTACTCGTTCCTGCCAACATACCAAAACGTTTGATAGTTTCAGCAATATCTTCAGGGTAACGTGGTTCACTCAAAAACACCGTTAAACCCAATGAAATTAACTTTTCGATTTGTTTTGAGTTATTCCCCAAGGCCCATGCAATAACCAAATCGGGTTTTAATGAAACAATCCTTTCAATATCAAGTGTAGGATAACCGCCAACTCGAGGAATTTTTTTCGCTTCTTCTGGATAATCACTATAAGACACCGCACCAATAATTTTTTTACCCGCGCCCGCAGCATATAATGATTCAGTAATGTGGGGCGCTAAACTAATAATCTTTTGTGCGGGAGAACTTAGTTCAATCGTTCTACCTGTATCATCGACCACCTTAATCGAAGCCATTGACAAGTTAGTAAAAAATAAAAAAATAAAGAGTAAACTTAATTGCTTGTACATAACTTGTTTTCTTCGCTTGTATTGTTTTTCGTTATCAAACTCGATAACGACATTAATGAATCGCTAAATTTCTGCCACTGTTTTTCACTTGCGGGCAAACCAAACCTAAGACTTGGTGTTGTCATTTTTTCTTGTTTATTAAAAAGCCGAATCAACACCCCTTTTTTAGCAAAAGCCTCATACAGCTCTTTTGCTTTAGAATGCTCCACCCATTGAAATAAAGCAGTACCACCATTTGGTAATAAACCTGCCTTACTTAACATTTCACTTAATCGTTCTGATGATGCAACAATACTTTTTCTGGCTTCCATTTGCCATGTTTTATCCAGCAAGGCCTGCCTTGCAACAAAACGGGTTACACCGGTTAATGTCCATGGTCCCAGTTTTTTTGAAAGACGTTGCAATAATTCATTATCACTAATCACAAAACCACACCGTATCCCTGCCAGGCCAAAAAATTTTCCAATTGAACGTAAAATAATTAGTCCCGGTTTACCACCTGACGGGACTAAACTTCTTTCTGGTGTCACATCCATAAAGGCTTCATCAACAATTAACCAACCACCTCGGCTTGATAATGTCCGACGCCAATCGAGTAGTTGCTCGGTACTAATAACATTACCGGTTGGATTATTAGGATTGATAACTACCAATACATCAAGCTGATTAACTTGTTGATCAACTTCTTCTATGCTGAGCGGAATAACATCATGTCCTGCCTGTCGCCAGTTATATTCATGCTCCGCATATGTCGGGGAGATTACACCGACTTTAGAATATGAACGTAATGTCGGCAAAGTTTGAATTGCGGCCTGAGAACCTGCAACAGGTAAACAGGCATCACAACCATAATATTGGCAAGCTGCAGCTTGCAAACCATCATGCTCTTCTGGCAAGGCTTGCCATAACTCACTCGGAATCGAAGGTACAGGCCAGGCAGTAGGGTTTAAGCCTGTCGATAAGTCCAGCCAATCTTCCTGTGCGATATGGTATTTTTCAACCGCCGCCAAAATTCGTCCGCCGTGATGCAAACCGTCAGGCTTAAAATAAGCGTGTTCAGATTTAGACAATGAAATACTCTCCCAACACGATAACCAGCAACCAAATAACAATACTTTTATTGACTAACTGAACGGCTCTATCAATATCGGCAACTTGTGGCTCGCTTCCACAACCGAGAACAGGTCTTTCCACTTTTTCACCATGATACATCGCCGCGCCACCAAGCTTAACACTTAATGCGCCCGCCCCTGTTGCCATTACTACTCCGGGGTTAACACCATGCCAACGATTTGCTTGCACACGCCAACTCGAAAGTGCTGCTGTTATATTGCCTACTGAAGCATAACTCAAAGCCGTTAAACGTGCAGGCAACCAATTTAAAACATCGTCAATACGTGCCGCCGCCCAGCCAAACGAATTGAAGCGTTCGGTCCGATAGCCCCACATGGCGTCCAGTGTGTTCGACAAACGATAAAGCACGACACCCGGCGCCCCTAAAATGACAAACCAAAAAATAGCGGCAAAAATAGCATCACTACCATTTTCTAGTACAGATTCAATCGTTGCGATATTAATGGCTTTTTCATTACTGCTTGAGGTGTCACGACTGACTATCATAGCAACTCTTTTTCGAGCTAATGAAAGATCACCTGTTTTTAAGGCTTCTGATACGGCCCTTGCATGTTGTACTAAGCTTTTTGAACCAACGGCAAAAGCTAAACAAATAATACCTAAAACCACATCGACCTGAATCGAAGCCTTTTTCTCAAGCCACCATAAAAAAATCACCAACGGTAAGACAAGCAAAGCCCATGCAACCAAGCCACGTAAACGTGATAAAAAAGGAGATTTGTTAGTCGAAAAATTAAGCTTCTTTTCCAGCCCGTTTGCGGCATTACCAAAGCCAACCAGCGGATGCCATCGGCGAGGCTCACCCACAATGAAGTCAATAATTAAAGCAACGAGAACACTAAACGTTAATAACATCCCGCCATTTTAACTGATTTTTCATCCACACATCACACAAAACAAGATCGTGCGTAGAGATAGTAAAAATGCCAAAATACACGCATGACAAAAACCATAATGATTCAAGGCACCACCTCAGATGCTGGCAAAAGTACCCTTGTTGCCGGGTTATGCCGCCTACTCAAAAACCGTGGTGAAAGAGTGGTGCCCTTTAAGCCACAGAATATGGCGTTAAATAGTGCCGTTACGGTTGACGGAGGTGAAATTGGTCGCGCTCAGGCTGTGCAAGCCTTAGCCGCAGGATTAGAACCACATACCGATATGAACCCCATTTTACTCAAGCCAAACTCAGATACCGGTGCGCAGGTCATTGTTCATGGTCACGCTTTAAAAAATCTCTCCGCGGTGGATTATCATGATTACAAAACCACCGCGATGGAAGCCGTTTTAGAATCCTATAACCGACTTAAACAGCAGTATGATTGGATCATTGTTGAAGGTGCGGGTAGCCCTGCTGAAATAAATTTACGTGATCGTGATATTGCCAATATGGGCTTTGCTGAAGCCGTTGATTGTAACGTGATTATTGTCGCGGATATCGATCGAGGTGGTGTCTTTGCTCACCTGGTCGGGACCTTAGATTTATTATCGAAAACTGAACAGCAACGCACTCTCGGTTTTATTATTAACCGCTTTCGCGGCGACATAACATTATTACAATCCGGTTTAGATTGGTTAGAGGAAAAAACCCATAAAAAAGTATTTGGTGTCCTTCCATACTTACATGGCTTTCACCTTGAAGCGGAAGACAGTGTGAATATCAATCAAGTCATCGATGAGTCACAACAACAAATCAATATTGTTGTCCCCGTATTTCCACATATCTCAAATCATACTGATCTTGATGCACTGCGCCTGCACCCTCAGGTCAATTTGCAGTACGTTGCAACCGATATGCAAAAACCAAATGCTGATCTGATTATTTTACCAGGCAGTAAAAATATACAAGGTGACTTAAATTGGTTACGCCAACAAGGTTGGCAACAACATATTAATAAACATCTACGTTACGGTGGAAAAGTGATTGGTATTTGCGGTGGTTATCAAATGCTCGGCGAAAAACTGCATGATCCTCATGGCATCGAAGGCGACATAAAAACCTCTGATGGTTTAGCTTTACTTGAATTTGAAACAACACTCGAAAAACAAAAAGAATTAAAACGGGTTGAAGGTACTTTTTGCGCAGATGGAATAGAACAAGCTAAAGTCAGTGGTTATGAAATTCATATGGGCATTTCAAAGGGCCCAGCCCTTGATAAGCCGGCAATACAACTCCCGAATAACATGGATGGCGCCATATCAGATGATGGGAAAATTATGGGAACCTATTTACACGGACTCTTTGACAAACCATCTGCATTATCGAGTCTATTAAAATGGGCTGGACTGACAGAAACAAGTCACTTTGATTATGAGAGTTTGCGCGAGCAAGAACTCAACCGTTTAGCCAATGAAATGCAACAACATATTAATATTGATGAGTTACTCAAATAATAGCAACACTTACAGTTTCCTTATCGCGAGAACTTGATAAATCAAAAAAAAAGGCACATCATAAAAACACGCTAAAAACACTTATAGGGAAGTAAGATGCAAATAGACGGACACCACACCCTCACCTATATTGCGGCACGCCTCGCGGGCTATGCACACAATCCCGCTTCAATTATTGCCTACAGCGCACAATATGTTGATGATGCCACTAACGCAGGTGCCATTCATTTTGATAATGGTGCCATGTATAACCGTGTTTCCTCAGCCCACAAAATGCTCGACTACCGAAATGCTGAAGAACTCGCTAACCATCAGGTTTGGATTCCCTTTCACTTTTTGCCAGGAAATGGCGGTAAAGAAGCGGGGGAAAATCCAAAGGGTTCATTTATAAATAAATTAGTCTGCAAACCGGACAGTCCCGTAGCAAGGGACATGCTTCGTGCCTGTGTAAGTGATCACGCCAAACCCTATGCCCTACATCGACTAGGCATCACTATGCATGTCTATGCCGACACATGGGCACACCAGGGATTTGCAGGTGTTAATCATAAAATTAATGAAGTCAGCGATTTAAGCTCAAACAACAAAAAACTCGAAAAAAGTTTCTTCGACAAAATGGCCAATTTCTTTTTAAGTAATGCCTTCCCACTTGGACATGGTGCTGCATTAAGCCACCCCGATCGTCCCTACCTTGTTTGGGAATATACCAATGGACTGAATAAAAAAGTACAAAGAAACAACCCCGATATATTCTTAGATGCCGTCGACAAAATGTGTCGCGCCATGCAATGTTTTAAAGCAAAAGACAAAAGTATGAATTTAGAATCTATGACAGGCTTGCCTGACAAAGATAAAAAGAAAATCTATACCTTAATCAAATCAATCAAAGGAAATACCGGAGAAGAACGTCATGAGAAATGGATTTCCGAAATAGCAAAAGGCAGCTTCTCTTTTGGTAGCGCAAAAGCAAATTACATCGCCAAGGGCAAAGGCTCATGGAAACACAAAGCCATCGGCCAAACTTCTGTTACTGATACAGGTCGAGAAGAGTTTCCATTTAGTGATGTTTTCATGGAGTCAAACTGGAAGCGTTTCCACGATGCACTACAAGGACACCGCTTTGACATATTGCATGATGTCCTACCAAAGTATGGGATTAGTGCAGCTTAGGCTCGAATATTAGAGATACCTAAATTGTGGCTCCTTTTACCCTTAAATATCGTAATAGGGAGTCTTAAAGGGTATACATTAAGAATAATAGGGAGTCTTTAAAGGCTTCATATCAACAAGTTATGTGCCCAAGGTGATTTCGTGAAGTTAACTATTTATATTTTATTATTAATATTTTCTAATTCTGCAATAGCTCAAACAGACTTCAGGAATCCAATTCGTAATTACAACCATGTAAGTGGAAGCTGGAATATATACTATGAAACCAGTATGAAAAAAGGGAACCCAAAACTAGCAAAAGAATCTTTAAATAAATTAAAAAACATATTTATCAAAATAGAAAGTAGGCTGCCTAAACATGCTATACAAAAGTTAAAAACTTTAAATATTTTTTTGCTATGGGGTGAAGATTCTCCCTACGGCGGTAAAAAAAGTGGAATGAGGTTCGTAAGGCGGGGAGAAACAAAAAACAGATTGCATTACGATAATAAATGGGAGCATTCAATCGTTATCTATAGTGCTGATAATTTAATGTATTTATCCGATATGTGGAGTAAAAAAGCGATAGTTCATGAATTAGCACATGCTTGGCATATTATGCATTGGCCTGATAGTTACTCAGAAATCAGAACCACCTGGAAGAAAGCAAAAGAAAATGGTTTGTACACAAATGTCGAAGACTATAAGGGTCGCACCATACCTAATGCTTATGCGCGAAAAAATAATTTGGAGTATTTTGCTGAATTATCAGCCATGTATTTTGTAGGTGGAAATTATTACCCCTATAACAGGAAACTGCTAAACGCATACGATCCAAACGGTGTAAATATGGTAGAAAAATTGTGGCAAGTAAATTAGTTGCTCATAACAATACGCTTAAGTCATTCGCTATCGCTTGGATGCTCTGCAAAAAACGCGGTGCGCCCCTCAGCTAAAACGTTAGGTATACAAAATGGATTTACAGAAATACAAAGAAAGAAGAAAACCTAAGGATATTGAATATGCTTTTTATGAGCCGTATAAAACATTTTCAACGTCACTTAGAGCGTGGTTTATCGCATATGGTATTGGTGCACCCGTAATCTTTCTTTCTAATGAAAGTACACGAAATGCAATTTCATCATACGATTATAATAAGTTATTAATTTCTTTATTTTTACTGGGTGTTGTAATTCAAATCATTGAAGCCCTTCTCTATAAATATGCTATGTGACATTTATATATGGGTGAAAGTGATCCCAAATATCTCACCCGAAAATCATATAAAATATCTGAAGCGATATCCTCTGCTACGTGGCTTGAAGTTACTTTCGACTTATCAACAGCAATGGCATATATTTTAGCAACCTGGTTAACATTTGATGCGATGCTCTAATTTAGCTAACAAGAAAATTAAGTCACCCGCTTTTCTCTCAAGGACGCTGCAATACTGTGCCTCTTATTTAAACCGTTATACCACCTCATTAACCAACGACTTTCCTAACAAATAGTTATTAATATTTTCAACAATCTGATTTAGCACATTCTGTCTTGCAGTTCGGCTCGCCCAGGCGATGTGGGGAGTAATAATTAAGTTTGGTAAATCTAGTTTTAATAATTTTGAAGTGTTATCGGGGGGTTCTTTTACTAAGACGTCTATTGCAGCACCTGCGATTTGTTTATTGATTAAAGCCTCAGCAAGTGCATCTTCATTTACAATTCCCCCACGTGCCATGTTGATTAAAATGGCATTCGACTTCATCATTGCTAACTCTTTAGTATCAATTAGATTTTTTGTTTCGGGTGTTAAAGGACAATGTAGACTCACCACATCTGACTGAGATAATAGTTCACTAAATGAAACCGTAGCCGGTGCTGCGGTATTATTATGTGCGGCAACAATTACCTCCATCCCAAATGCTTCTGCAAGTTTTGCAACACCTTTTCCTAACTCTCCATAACCAATAATGCCAAATGTTTTATTTGTTAAGTCTTCTATAGGATAGTCGAGCAAACAAAACTCTTTACTTTTTTGCCAATCACCCTTTTTAATAGCTACCTGGTATTGTGGAATACTGCGCATTAACATCAACAATGTAGTAAAAACATGCTGCGCAACTGAATTTGTGCCATAGCAGCGCACATTACAAACCTGAATCCCTTTTTCTTTAGCATAATCCAGATCTACATTATTAGTGCCTGTTGCTGCAATACATATGAGTTTTAAGCACTTTGCGCTATCTATCACAGCCTTATTAATAATCACTTTATTACTGACAATGATCTCTGCATCTTTTGTTTTTTCCAGAATTTCAGAAGCTGAAGTTTTCTCGATAACATTCCAGTCTACGGGTAATTTTTGAAATTCTGAAAAATCTAAATCCTCTTTATCAAGTGAGGATTTATCTAAAAAAACGGCTTTCATTCTAGCTTCCTATTTATAATCAAGCCAAACAAAGGGCATTACGATATACTGGCTAAAAATTATCTCCCATAGTCTATTTTTAATAAAGTGTTATGCAGCAAGTAAATGGATACGAACCCAATGAAACTAACAAAAAGCCTAAATTCCTTTAATACTAAGGAATTTAACGCTGTTTTAAAAAATGATATTCAACAAATTGATAAATCCTTGCTCCCCCTGCAACAGGGTTTAACTTTGAGTAGTGTCGTGGGACCTTCTGCATTTAGTGCTGTAATTCTAAATGTGACTGACACAGACACGACCATAGAAGTGAAAACAGGGATATTTTACACGGGCATTATTGCAGGGTGTAGCTGCTCTGACGATCCTTTACCAACTGATGAACAAAATGAGTATTGCGAATTACAATTTGAAATTAATAAAGATAATGCTGAAACGAACATTACCTTATTGGTAAATTAAAAAATGATGTCAAATACCTCTACCTTTAAACGCAACATTCCTATTCTTGCTTTATGCCAGGCTTTGTTTATGAGTGGCACTTCTTTGATGGTGGCAACCACTGCGCTCGTGGGTTATGCACTCGCCGATGATAAAATTTACGCCAGTTTACCATTCACCTTACAACTCGTTGCTACTATGCTCACCAGCATTCCTGCTGGCATGTTAATGGACAAAATCGGCCGAAAAAAAACCTTTCTCTTTGCTACTATCCTCGCGATGTTTGGTGCAGGTTTTTGTGCCTATGGTGTAGTACAAAATAGTTTTTCCCTCTTTACCATGGGCAGCGTTTTAATTGGTATCTTCTCTGGCTTTGCCAATTTTTATCGTTTCACTGCCGCCGATATTGTGGATGAAGAACATAAAAGCCGCGCGATTTCATTTGTCTTGGCCGGCGGATTTTTAGCCGCTATCGTTGGCCCGAATATCGCGAACTTGACCCGAGAAATGATCACAGGAGCTGTTTTTGCAGGGAGTTATGCCTCAATCATTATTCTGTATGTTTTGTCTTTTATTTTAATAAGTTTTCTTGATTTACCGCATAGAGTTCAACAGGTACAAAAAGATTCTAGTGATAGCCGTCCACTAAGCGTCATTATTAAACAACCTCGTTTTATTATTGCAGTGATTAGCGGTATGCTAGGTTATGCCACCATGACTCTCGTGATGACCGCAACCCCTCTTGCGATGCAACACCATCAGCACGTTTATTCGGATACCGCTTTTGTTATTCAGTGGCACGTACTGGGTATGTTTGCCCCCTCCTTTTTCACCGGCCACCTTATTAAACGTTTCGGTTTACTCGCCACCATGTTTAGCGGTACCTTTTTAGGCTTAGCTTGTGTCTTTATCAACCTGTTAGGAACAAGCATTAATCATTTTTGGTTTGCTCTCATTCTATTAGGCATTAGTTGGAACTTTCTTTTTATTGGTGCTACGACGCTATTAACAGAAACGTATACTGAAAGTGAAAAATTTAAAACTCAGGCTTTTAATGATTTTTTAGTCTTTTCAGTTGTCGCGCTTGCTTCTCTGTCCGCCGGTATTTTACATCACAACCTTGGCTGGCAGTTTGTAAACTATATGGCGATTCCTTCTCTCAGTATCATTTTACTGAGTCTTTTTTGGTTGTATAAGGTCAATCGTACAACAAATATTGAGCCGGAAGATGATATGCTCAACATTGCGACCAACCAAGCTGAAAGCTAGAAATAAAAACCAAATTAACCCCGGACATCACTGGTGTATATTCTTGTTTTTCTTGGCTACAATAGTGTTTTTAGATAAACGGTATAATCTTTATGTCGATGGATAAATCAATAAATGTTCTGGGTGAACCTTTAAATGTCTGTGGTGAAAAACCACTCACAGGCTTTTATCGTGACGGGAAATGTAATACCTGCGATGAAGATGTTGGCTCTCACACAGTATGTATTGAAGCCTCAACCGAATTTTTAGAATACTCGCGTTTTAAAGGTAACGACTTATCAACTCCGGTACCTGAATTTGAATTTGAGGGTGTTAAACCAGGAAATAGTTGGTGCCTATGTGCTGCGCGTTGGTTGGAAGCGCATAAAGATGACATGGCGCCACGCGTATATTTATTACGAACACATAAACGTGCATTAGAAATCGTTCCCTTCGAACTGTTAAAAAAATTTGCTGCGGACTTAAACTAACTTGAAAAAACTATTATGAAAAAAGAACCTGTAATCATCATCGGCCTTGGTGAAATGGGGAGCGTGTTTGCCCGCGCTCTTTTAAAACTCGGTTATCCTGTATATCCCGTCGCACGTGATACCGACATGGATGAATTAGCAAAAGAGATACCTGCGCCCATTATGGTATTAAACTCGGTGGGAGAGAGTGATTTACAAGCAAGCTTGAAAAAAATTCCTTCAGCCTGGCATTCCAGTGTTGCTTTATTACAAAATGAATTACTACCGCGCGACTGGGAAAGCTACCCTTTTACCAATCCAACGGTTATTTCTGTTTGGTTTGAAAAGAAAAAAGGTCAGGATTCTAAAGTACTGGTTGCTTCGCCTTGTTTTGGTGCAAAAGCCTCTATAATAGTTGATGCCTTGGCCACATTAGATATTCCTGCGGTTGAAGTGGCTTCTGCTGACGAGATGGAACAAGAGCTACTTATTAAAAATGTCTATATTTTGACAACCAATATTTCAGGATTGATCACAAAGGGCAATGTTGAAGACTTGTGGAATAACCATAACGACTTAGCACTAGATGTTGCAAACGAAGTGATGGATATTCAGGCAACGTTAGTCGGACACAAACTTGATCGTGAAAAATTGATTGCGGGTTTCAAACGCGGCATCGATGGCGATTTGCAACATATGTGTATGGGACGCTCTGCACCTGGACGTTTAGCTCGCGCGATTGAACAAGCAGATGCAGCAGGTCTTGATGTTAAAAAACTACGTGAGATAAACGCATCTTTATAATTAAGCAGCACTTGTAATCAATATAAAGCTGATTAAACTCGATACTTCGATCACTTCAATTAACGCACCGGTGGTATCACCTGTCGTACCACCTATGCGTTTAATCATCATAGCACGGGATAAATATCCAATCACAAAGATGATAATTAAAGCAACACTGAGTTGGCCCAATAAATAAACACTCAATCCAATAACCAATAAACTAATAAACCACACAGCAGACTTAGGTAGGTTATTCGCTGCTGACTCCCCCATCCCTCCAGAGCGAACATACGGTGTTGTTGCAAGTAATAGCATTGCAGATGTTCTCCCGACAACAGGTGCCATTAAAAGCACTTGCCATTCAACAAGAATGAGCGCTGAAAACTTGAGTAATAAAAATAAAACTAAAATAACAACTGCGGCAGGACCCGAACATGGATCTTTCATGATGTCTAGCGTTCGCGCCTTGTCTCCATACCCCCCTAACCAGGCATCTGCACTATCGGCTAAACCATCTAAATGAAGTGCGCCCGTAATTAAAACCCATAAAGATAAAACAAGCCCTGCTGCGAGAAAGTTATCAACAAAGGAAAGAAGTGAAGATAAACCAACCAGCATTCCTCCAATAAGCAAACCTACTAAAGGATAAAAAAGAACAGAATAACCAAATAATTTTTCACTGTCTTTTTTAGTGATATGAAAGTACCCCGGTACGGGTATACGTGTTAATAAACCCAAAGCAATGAAAAATGATTTAATCATGAGAAGCTCACCCCATGAAAAAGTAGTCTTGGATAGTTTTTTCCTTCATCATGAATAACTTCTATTCGGGAGGCTTTAGCTAAAGCAACATCTAACTTAAATAATTCAGTTAGAGGCATTCCAAGTATATGACAAAGTATTATGCGCATTACTCCAGCATGACTTAATAATAAAATATGTTGACCAGAATATTGGTTTAATATTTCATTCCAGGCAATGGTTATCTTTTTCTCAAAATCTAATAAAGCCTCACCTTGAGGAGGAGTAACATTAACCGGGTCATTCCAATATTTTTTTATGTTGGCCTCGTCCTCAACTAACAACTCCTCGGCTGTTTTACCTTCCCAGAGACCAAATGAAATTTCTTTGAGGTCTTGTTCTATCTTTAGTGGCAGCTGATGTTTATCTGCTAACTCACGGGAAAATTCAGTACAGCGTTTTAAAGGTGAGCTAATAACTTGCTGCCAATCCTGTTTACGTTTTGTATTATCACGTAACTGTTGCCATCCCAATTTGCTTAAAGGATCATCCTGATGACCCCGGTATTTCCTACCGCCTTCAACATCACCATGTCGAAGCAAGTCTATTATTGTTATTACAGGAGGTTTACTCACCTGTTGAAACGCCTGCTTCTGCAAATGTCGCCATATTAGAATGAATCGCGCAGGCTTGTCGCAATAGCGGAACAGCAATAGCAGCACCACTTCCTTCACCCAGACGCATATTTAAATTTATCAATGGTTCAGCATTCAATGCATTAAGAATAAGTTTGTGTCCTTGTTCATGCGACTGGTGTGAATAAATAAACCAATCCGTACATTCTGGAGTTATTTTGACTGCAGCAAGCGCCGCAGCAGAAGTAATAAATCCATCCACAACAACCGGTAAACCTTTTTGCGCCGCAAAAATGTATGCTGCTGTTAATGCAGCAATTTCAAAGCCACCAAAGAAGCGTAAAATATCTACAGCACTCAATGATGATGCCTGATGTTTTTCTAGAGCTTGCTTAATGACTTGCGCCTTATGTGAAATACCTACTTCATCCAGGCCAGTGCCAGCACCTGCAACTTCTGTTGCCGCTTTATTTAAGTATGCGCAGGCCAATGCTGTCGCAGAAGTTGTATTAGCGATCCCCATATCGCCACCAATAAAAACATTTGCATCAGCATCCAGTGCGCGTTGTACCGCGGCTTCCCCAGCTTGAAATGCTTTTTCTAATTGCGCTTCTGTCATTGCAGCCTGATGTAAAAAGTTAGCCGTACCTTTTGCTATGCGAGCTGAAATAACACCGTCTAATTCACCCGCTTCAACAACGGTACCAAGGTCAACTACTTCAAGTTCTGCATTTTGTTCTTTTGCCAGAACACTTATCGCTGCGCCACCACGCGAAAAATTTTTAACCATTTCAGTTGTGACAGCTTGCGGAAAAGCCGAGACACCTTCAGCAGCAATACCGTGATCTGCTGCAAAAATTGTAATATGTACCTTATCGACTGTAGGTTGTTGTGTTTTTTGAATAGCAGAAAACATGATAGCGAGTTCTTCTAACTTGCCTAACGAACCCGGTGGTTTAGTTAGCTGAGCTTGTCGCTCTTTTGCTTGTTGAATATTCTCGCTAGAAATTTTAGCAACAGGATCTTTCAAATTCATTCTATCACCTTAACTATAATTCTTAATAATGCTGGTTCTTAATAATACTGGGAATACCAGCAACCATTAACGTCACTTTGTCACACGCAGCAGCTAAACCTTGATGTAAACGTCCAGTCTCATCGACAAACTGGCGATTGATTTCTCCTAAAGGAATAATCCCCATAGAAACTTCATTACTAACAAATATAATATTACTTTTGAGTGTGGGTAAGAGCGCAGTTAATTCTTTAATACTTTTTTCAATATTATTTTTATGATCTTCAGAACAAATCAGGTTGCTAACCCATAAGGTTAAGCAGTCCACCAGGATACAGGTTGAGGCATTGTCGTTTTCTTTTAACACAGAGGCTAAATTAAGCGGCTCTTCAATTAAGCGCCAATGGCCTGGGCGTTGTTGTTGGTGGTGCTGAATACGCTGTTGCATTTCGTGATCGAGAGCTTGTGCTGTTGCCACGTACACTACTTCAAGCTCGCTTTCTTTAGCGCACATTTCTGCATGGTGACTTTTACCTGAGCGAGCGCCACCTAAAATAAGTTGTTTCATAATTTAATAAACGAGGAAGGTTAAAAGAGCCAGCCGGTAACCGTTAAAATACCAAGCAAGACAACCCAAACAATAACAGCACGTTTAACTAAAGATAATGCGTTTTGTATTCCATTAATGTCAGGCTCGCCATCATCTAAATCCGTTTTTTCAGCACGATTTTCATGACGTAAAGCACCAACGCCACTCACCACAATAAACTCTTCACTCTCACGTAACCATAAATCTGATACGCCATGCCAATAACTCATTGTATCAACAAAATTTCCCGCAACCGCATAACTCAACACACAAATCCGTGCGGGTAACCACGCCATAATTCGATATAAATCCCGACTGGCATCAGAAAAATCATCTGTTTTATTTACATTATGCTCTTTTAATAAATAACTTAAACGAAACAAGACTGCACCAACAGGCCCAAGTAGCATAAACCAGAAAAACACACCTAACATGCGAATGTTTGCTTGCAGTAAAATATGCTCTTTTACTGTTTGTGCTAATTGCATTGGTGGCTCTGAAACTGGTTGGCCAACCAGTTCTGAAGCATAAAAGTTGGCCGCTTCATAATCTTGATTTTCAAATGCACCAATAACCTTTTGCGCATCATCATCCAAATCTCTCGGCCCAAGGGTAAAAACCAATACTACGACACCAAAAATAAAACTAAATAAACCGAGCACATTCCCTAACATGGCGCTTACTAGCCAGACAGAAAAAAGCACACCGCCTAAAATGATAATGAGACTCACGGTACCATTTTGAAAAGAAAAATCAGGGAGTTTGCTTCGAGACCAGGCAACATAGCGGTAAAAAGCGCCAAAACGCCTCATTTCGGCAATGCCAGAAATATAACTTTCCGCTAATAGGGCAAAAATGACACTTAAAAAACTCATACCGATAGTTTCCAGCTAAAAGAGGCTAAATGCAAGTTTGGCGAGGTAGACAGAGGAATTAAGAAATATTAGGAGGACAGTAATTTTTTCAATTTTTCCCAATCAAAAACCTTCCCAGGATCGGTCTTTCGGCCGGGCGCAATATCGCTGTGGCCAACTAGTGCTTGTTCATTTAACAAAGGATAGGCTTTAAATAGACTCTTAATTAGGGGCGCTAAGACTTGATACTGAATTTCAGTATAAGGGCTGTCGTCTTCACCTTCAAGCTCAATCCCAATTGAAAAATCATTACACCTTTCTCGATCCCCAAAACAAGATGCACCAGCATGCCATGCCCGTTTTTGTAATGGAACATATTGCACTAGCTCACCATCACGCCGAATCAAAAAATGGGAGGAAACCTTAAGGTCAGCAATTTCTTTGAAATAAGGGTGTTCATTTTTATCCAGCTGGTTGCAAAAAAGCTGATCAATATAATTTTTACCGTACTTTCCAGGGGGTAAACTAATACCATGGATAACAATTAAAGAGATATCAGATTCATCCGGCCTGGCGTCACAATTTGGTGACAAGTGCTGCCGTGCTTCGTCTATCACACCTGATGTTGTATCAATTTTCATTACCGTTAGTCAGTTGTCATTCCACGCAAAACCATGTCAGTAAAACTAACAATACCGACCATTTTCCCACATTCAATCACTGGAGCACGCGATAAACCAAAATTCTCAAATAAACGAGCGCAATAACGAATATCCATATCGGGATCGACGGAGATAACGGGCTTCGCCATAACTTCATAGACATTAACTCTATCTGGAGATCTGTCTTTTGCTAAAACTTGCTTCGCAATATCAGAAATTAAAACCACACCATACTCATCACTTTCATCCCGTTTATCAATAATCAACGTTTTTGTTTCGATGTGTTTCATTTTATTTAACGCATCTGAAATTGTGGTCATGCCATCAATAATATCAAAACTTTTTTTCATCACGTCCCTAACGCGAATTATTTTTTTAGCAGTTGCCGTCATAACTCTTCCTCCACAAATCCTGTTAATGTTTCCATTTGGTGTGCAACACCTAACGCATCTTCTACATCAATCTTAAATGCAATACCGGTTCCCGGCTTACTGTCAAACTCACCGACTAGCGCAATACGCTCAAGAATTTTTCGCGACAAATGTTCTTCAACTAACATTAACAACATGTCGCGCTGTGTTTCTAATGTTAAACCAAAAAATGTTTTGCTGGTTTTTAAGCCTTCACCACGCGCATGATTAATTACTGTCATACCCGTCGCCCCTTCTTCTCTTGCTGCCGCCATTACCGCATCTGTTTTATCATCTTCGATAAGGGCGATGATTAATTTGAAATGCATTTGACTCCCTCCTTAACCTTCTGTTTTTTCTTTATCTTTTTTATTACGATTACGCCATTCACTAAGTTGAGCATACGCCATTACAGAAATAATCGGACATAAACTTGCAAATGCAATTAAACCAAAACCATCTAAGACCGCACTACGCCCAGGTATTGTTGTTGCTAAACCTAAACCAAGAGCAGTCACCAAAGGTACTGTCACGGTTGACGTTGTTACCCCACCTGAATCATAAGCTAAGGCAATAATCATTTTAGGAGCGTAAAACGTTTGAATAATAACAATGATGTAACCGGCAATAATGTAATACTCTAATGCAGTACCGGTAACAATACGAAAAGTACCCAAACCAATTCCCACAGCAACACCAATGGCTACTGCGACTCTTAAACCGTTTATACCAATCAAACCGGCAGAAACTTCATTAGCCTTGATCGCAACAGCAAGCAAAGAGGGCTCAGCGATTGTTGTAGAAAATCCTATAGCAATAGCAAATAAATAAACCCATTTATAATCCTGCCACTGCACGACATTGGTAACCTTTCCAACACCATAAATAAAATTTGGATCAGTGAGTTGTTGTGCCATTAACTCACCTAAAGGGAACAGCGCCTCTTCAAGTCCGACCAGGAAAAAAGCCAGGCCAACAAGAACGTAAATAAATCCAATAATTACTTTACGTAAATTAGGAATAGGTTTTCTGATAACAAGAAACTGGAAACCAAAAATAATGGCAACGATCGGAAAGACATCCGCAATGGTATCTAAGGTGACATAAAATAAATGGAGTAACAGTTCGTTCATATCAACATGCCATAACCCATGACAAAAATCATCGGTGTTAATGATGCAAAGGCGATCAAACCAAACCCATCTAACATAGGGTTACGGCCCTTAATACTTGATGCTAAGCCTACCCCAAGCGCTGTAACAAGTGGCACGGTAATAGTTGATGTCGTGACACCACCGGAATCATAGGCGATACCAATAATTTCTTTTGGTGCAAAAAAAGTCATCACGACTACACCAACATAGCCAGCAATAATTAAGTAATGAATTGGCCAGCCTTTTAATATTCTCAGCACACCCACAACGATTGCAAGCCCAACCGAAAAAGCAACGGTCAGCCGTAAACCAGAAGCATAACTGGCGCGGGCCGATTCCGAGTTTTCGATCACCCCCCCCAGCGCAGCGACTTCAGCAGCTTTATCTGCCACCGCGATGAGCGCAGGCTCAGCAATGGTTGTTCCAAAACCTAAAGAGAAGGCAAAAGCGATTAACCAAAAAACACTGCCTTTTCTTGCAAAGGCATAAGCCATGTTTTCACCTATTGGAAAGAGCCCGGTTTCTAAACCTTTAACGAATAAACTTAAGCCAATAACAACGAGTAAAGTGCCAACAAAAAGTTGCCCCATATTTGGAATCGGTTTTTGCAAAACAAAAATTTGGAAAAAAGCAATAACAAGAATGACAGGAAGTAAATCGCGAGCGCTATTCCAGAGAGAGTGAAAAATCTGACTAACTTGCTGCTTCATGCTTGGTGGGATTAACCTGTCCGTTAGTTATTGTTTGATATATGACATTCGACCTTCATTATTATACATTTATGCTATGGAATATCATTAATTCGATTGTTACAATTCCGGGTCATAAGTTAACAAATGATGCTAAAGCCAATATGACCTCTCCTTGCAGCGATGAAATTAAAAAACAAGTACAACAAGCACTTAACGAGGATGTTGCAACAGGCGATGTGACCGCCAAACTTATTGCCGAAAATAAAAAAGCACGAGCTCAACTTGTTTGTCGTGAAGAGGCCATTCTTTGTGGTCGCGACTGGTTTAATCACGCATTTTATTTGCTCGATAATACCATCGAAATTCATTGGTTTTTTGAAGAAGGCCAACGCTTAAAGGAAAATGATGTTGTTTGTGAGATTAGAGGCAATGCACGACATATTTTAACCTCTGAACGCACTGCATTAAACTTTTTACAAACCTTATCTGCCACAGCAAGCTCAACGAATCATTATGTAAAAGCCGTTGCAGGCACAAACTGTAAAATTCTTGATACCCGTAAAACCATCCCTAACTTACGTCTGGCACAAAAATATGCCGTCACCTGTGGTGGCGGTGTTAATCATCGTATTGGTTTATACGATATGGTTTTAATTAAAGAAAATCATATTCAGGCAGCAGGCTCGATTACTGCAGCAGTCTCAACAGCACGAAAAAATCAACCTACATTAAAAATTGAAGTGGAAGCTGAAAATCTCGATGAACTTCAACAAGCTATTGATAACAAAGTTGATCGGGTCTTACTTGATAACATGGATATCAAAACATTAAAAAAGGCTGTTGCTTTAACAGATAATCAAACCGACCTTGAAGCATCGGGTAATATCACGTTAGAAACTATTCGAGCAGTTGCAGAAACCGGAGTGGACTATATTTCGACGGGTGCAATAACAAAAAATATTGCTGCGGTAGACTTTTCTTTGCGTTTTATTGAAGAAGATTAAGCGGCTTTATTAAAAAAAACAAAAACTAATTGTTTTTAATACGTACAATCACTTCTAAACTGGAGGCAGTTGTTCCTTCTGGTAATTCAGCGAGTTGTTCAATATGAATTTCATCCACAGGAATATCCGTTAACTCATTGGTATCGGTGTTAAAAAAGTGGAAGTGCTTACTTACATTTGAATCATAAAAAACTTTACTCGGATCAACAATAACTTCTTTTACCAAACCTTTTTGCGCAAACAAGCCTAGTGTGTTGTAAACCGTTGCTTTTGACACATTCGGACTATCTTTATTAACCATTTTCAAAACTTGCTCTGCTGATAAATGCTGAGGCATTGCAAAAATAATATTCGCAATATCGAGCCTCTGTGCCGTAGGCGTCACACCGACAGATTTAAGTTTAGTTATAAGATCGTTCATCATGTATTCCAATAAAGATTAGCTTAGCGAAAGTATAGATTATTGACTTAGACCATGTCTATGTTCAACCGCGATCCAGCCCATAAGCACTAGAATTGAGCGTGTTTTCTCGATTTAAAATAATATCAGCCGCTAAACGCGCGGAACCAGCCCCCAAAACGATCCCGTTTCGATAATGCCCCGTGTTGAGGTACAAACCTTCAACTTCAGGTACCGCACAGATATAGGGCACCCCCGTATTTGATCCCGGTCTCAATCCTGCCCAGTGGTGCTCAACTTCTGCCTCTTTCAAACAAGGCGTAATACGATAAGCCTCATCCACAAGCTCATTTTTGGCTGTTATCGTAGTCGCTTTATCAAATTCAGTATGCTCTAAGGTACTTCCCACTAACACTCGCCCATCTTTACGTGGAATCACATAACGATCATGGCTTAAAACAATACGTTTAATTTTATTCGGCTCAGATTTAAAGAGAATCATCTGCCCTTTTACCGGCTCCACATCTATATTTATCGCTATATTTTTCAAAAGGTTAGCGCTCCATGCACCACCCGCAACAAGTACTTTATCGGCTTTTAGCTCACCTTTATTTGTCTTAATCCCGGTAATTTGATTCGCATTTTGAGTAAAGCCCGTCACCTCGGTTTGCTCTAAAAATTGCACACCGCATTTCAGCAGGTATTGCTTCATTGCTTTAACCAAACGCGGGTTCCTCACCTGCCTGATATCAGGCATCCATATGGCTTTTTTATTACCAATGCAGGCTTCCGCCACCTCAGGCTCAACCTCATAAACTTCATTTTTATCAATTAGTTGGAGGTTTGGAGACCATTTCACAGCCCACTCAAGAGCTTTCTCAGGCTCATCATCTAACATTAATAAACCGCTTTGAATAAGCTCAGCATCAATGCCCGTTGCATCCTTAATTTCAGCAATGAGCTCAGGGTAAAAAGCTTGCCCCCACTTCGCTAACGCGCTTACCGCAGCCGGATAGCGCCATGGATAAAGTGGCGAAACAATACCACCACCCGCCCAGGAAGACTCATGTCCAGCTTCACCTTGCTCAACAACCGTGACCTGCATTCCCGCTAAAGACAATTCACGCGCGGTTAGCATGCCAATAATGCCACCACCGACTATCAAAATATCTGACAAAGACTTCTACCCCAATAACTTTTGTTGCCGAATTATGCCATTACTATCGTATTCAAGCTTGTTAAATATGCAAAAATACCGCTTAGAATGGAACCGGATAAAATTTCAAGGAAAACGGCCATTTGCGGTTATGAGACCTGCATAACACTTTTATAAAAACAGCAACCACTCATCCGCAAAACAGACAAGCTGGTCAGATATACACTGAACAACCCAACCCAATAGGCTATAAATATGATTATGAAACAAACCGGACTTACATTGATTGAACTTGTTGTCACCATGGCTGTAATTAGCCTTTTGCTGGTCATGGGCGTGCCACAGTTCCAAACTACCACCGCGAATAGTCGGTTGACGACAACGATTAATAAACTAACGGGCGATCTTGCCTTTGCCAGAACAGAGGCGATTAAACGTGGGGTGTCTGTTGCGGTAACAGCCAGTAATAATAACTGGGTAAATGGTTGGACAACCGCAGTCACCATCAGCGGGGCAACAGAAAATTTACGCCTTTCACCTGCACTAACTGCAGATGTAGCACTAACGACCAGCGGCGTAAACGCGATTCAATTTAATGCCGATGGTCGCAGTACCGCCAGTGTCGATTTTACCTTATGCGATGATCGCAGTGGCAGTTTTGGCAAAAAGCTTAGCCTAAGCACAACAGGACAAACATTTTTAGAAGTGAAACAATCTTGCAACCCTTAAACATTTATTCGATAACATTATGAAACCATTAACAGAATATCCTAAATACAAAGGCTTCACACTTCTAGAAGTGATGGTCGCAATGGTGATTTTTGCCGTTGGCATGTTGGGCCTTGCAGGTATCCAAGCCTTATCATTAGAAAGCTCGCACTCATCTTACTCACGTAGCCAGGCTGTGTTACTGGCTTACGAAATGATTGATCGTATGAAGGCCAACTCCGGTGTAGCAGGTAACTATGTTACAGCACATGGTACTGCTGCCGCTGAACCTGCTAGCGCAGATAAATGTGATCAATCCACCTGTGGCTTTGCCGCTATGGCCGCATTTGATTTATGGCAATGGAAAACAGCATTAGCCGATAATTTACTCTCTGGAGACGGAAGTGTTGTTAATACAGCAGGCACCACATACACCATTACCGTGCACTGGGATGAAGACCGTACAGGCGCAACAGGGACAACTTGTCCTCCGGCCGCAGCAACGGATCTTCGCTGCTTTCAACTTACCACCACATTTTAAATAGATATGAAAATTAACTTACATAACGTTAAATATTCACGCGGCCTTAGCTTAGTAGAACTCATGGTTGCCATGACCGTGAGCGCTATTTTAATGCTTGGCATCTCCGAGATATTCAGCATAAACTCGCGCTCTTATAAAGTGCAAGATGAATCCGCGCGTATGCAAGAAAGTGGACGCTTTGCTTTCAACACCTTAATGCAAGACATACGTCGCGCAGGTTATTTTGGTGGCAGTGCTGCGGTTGACGAAATAACGGGGAGTGAAGGGATAGCAACACCTGCCAGAGATTGTATAAGTACGGACACAACATGGGGGCGCATGGTTGAACGCTCCTTTTATGGTCTCAATGACAACAACACTCATAACGACGCCGATGGCCTGCTGGTTAACTACACAAGCTGTATCCCCACGGGTACTGCCACAGGTAATTATTTACGTGGTGATATTCTCGTTACCCGCTATACCAAAAGTGCACTCATCGATCCCATACCATCTGATAATCGCCTTTACATTCGCACCTCTCTTTTTGCTGGTCGATTATTCACCGGTAATAATGCTGTAAACGCAAGTAGTCAAAATAGTGTGGACGAAAAACCAAATGCAGTGCGTGAACTCGCCGCTCATGCTTATTATGTTGGCCCAAGTGGACGCAATTGTCGGTTTAATGATGCATCTAATAACGCTATTCCAATACCCGCCCTTCATCGTGAGGTGCTAGATGCGGCAGGTAGACCGGTAAGGGAAGAAGTGGCGAGCGGTATAGAGAATATTCAATTTCAATACGGCATCGATAATGACGGTGACCTAACAGTAAATCACTACTATAACGCCGATGAGCTCAGCAACAATGACACGACAACACCCAACTGGACTCAAGTCGTTACCGTACGTCTATGGGTTTTAGTTCGAGCTGATTGCCCTACTAATGGTTTTACCAATACTAAAACTTACTCTATGGGTGATATTACCTACGACCCAAACCCTGATGATGGTTTTAAACGTCAACTTTATAGCACCGTCGTTGCAGTAAGGAATTAAAAGGCAAGCGTACCATGCAAAAAAATATCACAAAATTGAATACGCCCCCCCAACAACGTGGCCTGGCACTTATCATGTCGTTAGTGATTTTATTAATCCTAACCTTGTTAGGCGTTACATCGATGAATACATCAAACTTACAAATGCTTATGACCAGCAACAGTCAATATCAAACCTCGGCATTAAATACAGCAGAAGAAGTCATGGCATCTGCTCAAGATGTTGTGAATACACATATTGCTACTGGCTCAACAACACAGCCAACTGGTTATTACTTCATGGGTGTTAATGCTGTGGATGAAATTGATTTATCGACATTCAATTGGGACGGTGCCAATGTTGGTACGGTTGGTTCAGCTAAATACATTATTGAATACAGCGGTAACACAACGATTAATGCAGCTTCACTTGCCTGGCGACAGTCTCAGGGTATTGCCGGTGATACTGTATCAGTTTTTCGTATCACCGTACGCGCACCAGCTTCACGTGGTGCAATGCGTTATGTTCAAACAGTTTTTGTCACCATAGATTCACCTAATTCATAATTGAATACTGTAATAACGAGGAGTACTGTTATGTTTGCTCAAAAAATAAAATTCGTATTAAACAGTGTGTCACTGTCATTATTAATGACAACTCCACTCTATGCCGCTGCAGTATTTGAGCCTTCTACGGTTCCTCTTTTTAATATTGCCCCTTATGCTGTTTCAAACTCCAATGTAAGTGAAGGCGGTGCTAAGGCTTATCGACCTTGGTTTGAGAATGGTACTTGGCAAGGCGATATAATCGAATATGATATCTCTTCTACCGGAGATAAAACTACCACCGTCAATTATTCCGTGCAGCCTGCAACGACCTCAGGTAGTAATTGGTCTGCTCGTATCAAGTTTGATGCTGCAGTTGCTGCAGCTCCAACAACCTATTGGGATACTGGCAGAGAAATTATTTTTCATGATGGCACTAGCCAAAAAGCCTTTCGTTTCGCTAACCTTTCAGCCCCACAAAAAACAGCCCTTAGTAGTAATAACTTAGACTATATACGTGGTGACCAATCAAGAGAAACAGATCAAACAAACGGTACTTTGCGAAAACGCTTTAACTTACTGGGGGACATTATTCATTCAAACCCTGTATATGTCGCCGCACCTGATTCCAGGTTCACCGGTTTACCGGGTTACGGTGATTATAAATCCGCGAAAGCAAATCGTGAAGCTCGTGTATATGTAGGTGCAAATGACGGTATGTTACATGCCTTCAATGCAACCACCGGCAGTGAAGAATGGGCATATGTGCCTTCAATGATTATTGATAATTTACATACACTCACACAATGGCCATCGACTCACAGCTATATGGTAGATGGTCAACTTTCTGAGGGTGATATGGATTTCGATAACGCAGCTGACACTTATAGTTGGCGTTCCATTCTTGCGGGTGGTTTAGGTTCTGGTGGCAAGGGGTTCTTTATTCTTGATATCACCAACCCAACTGTGACAGCTGAAGAGTCCATAGATACAGTCGATCAAAAAATTCTAAAAGAATTGGATGGTAGTGATGCTGATATCGGTTACATCTACGGCAAAGCACAAATTGCGCGCCTACCCGATGTTCATAGTGATGAATGGGTCGTTATGACTGGAAATGGTTATGGTAGTACTAGTGGATTAGCAAAATTAATATTAATAGATAAGGATGGAAACGTAGACAAATATACTACCGATGGAACGACAGGTAATGGTTTATCTGCCCCGACCTTAGTCGATGTTGGAAATGATTTTGATGTTGACATTGCCTATGCAGGAGACCTTAAAGGGAACTTGTGGAAGTTTGATCTTACTGATGCTAGCCGTCCAGCGGCCACACTACTTTACCCATCAACTGTAAATGCTAATGCAGATAAACCTATTACCACCGCTCCCGATGTTCGTCGTCACCCTAGTGGAGGCTATTTAGTTTATTTTGCTACAGGTAGTTTATTAAGTAAGGCCGATTCAAGCAACACCTCAACTCAAAGTGTCTATGCAATCTGGGATGGTGCACCGGATGCCAATACCACGTTACTTACTCAAACACTATCTACTGAAACACATAGTTATACAAATGATGCTGGAACACCTGATGATTTAAGCGATGACACAACCGTCACAAAAACGGTACGTACCAGTACAAATGATGTTATGGATTGGGCAACATATAAAGGTTGGCAGGTCGATCTTAATATTTCTGGAGAACGTGTAGTATCTGGTATTATTATTCGCGCAGATCGTCTGCAGTTTGTATCACATAATCCCCTTTCTGGTGAGCATGGTGATGCCTGGTTACTACAGTTAAATTATCTCAATGGTGGTACCGGTGCAAATGTATTCCTTGATTTAAATCTTGATGGGAATTTAAACAGCGACGATAAAGCTAATAATAAAATACCTGTTGGTATTCAGCTAGGCTACGGTAGCTTCTCTGAACCCAACATCATTCGAGTGTCAGGCAGTCGAGACAACATGTATATTAATGGCCTCTTTTTAGAATATACTGAAGGTTGTACAGAAAATTGTTCTAGTGGTTTTCAGGGTGGTCATATTGATGTTGAAACAGACGGCCCCGCCGCCGCCGCCGCAGCAGCAACTGCATCAGATAGTTATTGTTTTGAAGATGGTAACCGTGCAGCGGGTATTCCGGTTGATTCAAATGGTAATGCGTTGGCTTCACCATTCACAGGAGCAGTCATCCGTCCAGGTGGTGATTTTTCTGCTTACAATGACTACGATAGTCGTAATAATGGTGACCAACAATATGATGGCTATGGTGGAGAAGTTGATGGTCACATTCATGAGTATGACAAAGATCACGGTCAGGTATATGTAGACGCCGTAAATTTAGAACCCCTTTGTAAGCAAGCTAAAGCAAGTGGCAGTGGCACAAATGCTACTCAAGATCTTGCTCGTGTTACCGAATACATTAGTGATTATGATAGAAAATTCTTTGTCATTTTAGCCAACGCCGATCTTTCATCAGGAAGTACTTTCCACCTTGGTGCAAAATCATGGAACGGTTTAGTTTACCAAAAAATGATCCAGCAAAGGATCAATGCCTGGAAAGCAGATCCTAATAAAAATAATAGCCTTGATCCTGCTGTTGATGGTTCTTTTGGTGAGCATATGAGAGATGATGATGGTGATACGTTACTCCATTCTATTAACACTATGCTGGCCGCTGGCAGTAACACAGGCACATTACGTCATTCCTTTAATGACCGTGCACTCGCTGATGGTGGATTAATGGGCAATATTCCCTCATGTGTCGGGCCGGATCCAGAAGAAAATATTAATGCTAACAGTAGTGGTACCTACACTACTGAAGACACAGGCCGTTGGCGTGGAGGGAGTTTAGTCACCCAGGTTATTGCTGTTACAGAGTACTTAACTGACACCACCACGGTTGTAGAGCAACGCCCGACCGATTTGGAAGATTTTAAAAATATTAATGGAACAGATGTTGCCCTTAAAGTCGATGGGAATAATGATGGTGACTATGCGGATTCTGAAGATACAATCTACGGTGGACTTCGTGCACGTCACCGTACTGGTGGCCTGCCGACTGGAACGATAACAAACAATCCAGCTTTTCTTTATGAAATGGATCTATTTTGGCATTACTCCAGAACATTCGATCGTGCTCAAGATGTCTGCTATGGTCAACAGGGTTATGAAAATAGATTTGCCGCGATAATAGGATCATATTCTACCGATGCCGTACTCAACCAGTTATCAACAAAACAAACACAGTTAGCAGAGGCTCAAGCAGTTCTTGATGCCTGTTCTAGCAGATGTTGGAGGAAACAGCGAACCGTCGATAGACTTACCCAACAAGTCGCAGAGCTTGAGTCTGCATTATCGGATGATAGTGTAGTTAACACCGGTACTGTTTCTCTTCCAGAAGACCCAGATATTCCTGTCACGCCTTCACTTGGACCTAACTTTCAAACTGGTCGCCGTACTTGGGTTGATTTGTAAAGGTACAAAAACCGAACCAACATTTAATCGTATTTTAAATGTTGGTTTTTTAACCTAATGGTATATGGATTTAAAATGAAACACACACATATAAACAATTCACCTTCGTGTAGAAACATGAGTCATGGTTTCACTTTAATCGAAGTCATGATTGTTGTCGCCATTATGGGACTCATTACCGTTGCTGCATGGCCCTCTTATGATCGATATCAAACTAAAAACCGTCGTGCAGATGGTATAAGCGCAATACTAGAAGCAAGAAATAAAATTGAAAAATGTTATATAAACTATGCTGATGCTGCTCTAAACCCAGGCTATCAAAATACAAACTGTGACCCAACAGATAGCAGTAATAAATATTATAATATTGGTGCGAGCACCCGAACAGAAACAACATATACATTAACGGCAACACCTAAAGGCGCGCAAGTTGACCCAGAGTGTACCGTGCTCACCTTAACCCACTTAGGTGTTAAAGGCTTTGCGGGTACAGGAAATATAAACCGATGTTGGAGTCAGTAGACTTTACTCAATAAAAAAGCCCGGCAAGGGCTTTTTTTATATTTTCTTAAAATGTTTTTATTGCAATTCTTTCGGTAAAGAAAAGGTAATATTTTCTTCGATGCCATCTTGGTTTGTAATTTCAGCTACACCCCATTCTCGCAATTTAGCAATGACATTTTCAACCAGCTCTGCGGGAGCAGAAGCACCGGCAGTCAAACCAATTTTTTCTTTTCCTTCTAACCAAGCTTGGTTAATTTCCGTTGCATTATCAATCAAATACGCTTCTATTCCCATTCGTTCCGCAACTTCTTTTAACCGATTTGAATTAGAGCTATTCGGTGAGCCCACCACTAAAACAAGATCCGTTTCCGCAGCAAGGTTTTTAACTGCATCCTGACGATTTTGTGTGGCATAACAAATATCATCTTTTTTCGGCCCATGAATATTAGGAAAACGTGCTCGTAAAGCATCTATTACGCTTGCAGTATCATCCATTGATAAGGTTGTTTGTGTAACGTAAGAAAGGTGTTCTGGATCATTAATGACTAAATCATTAACATCGTCAACGTCTTCGACTAAATACATCTGTCCGCCATCAGAGGTATCAAACTGCCCCATGGTACCTTCCACTTCGGGGTGACCGACGTGACCAATCAATATACATTCATGGCCGGCTTTACTATAACGCATCACTTCCATATGTACTTTGGTGACTAAAGGACAGGTGGCATCAAAAACTTTTAACTGACGGTCTTTTGCTTCTTTACGCACCGCTTGCGAAACACCATGGGCACTAAAAATAACGGTCGTATCATCGGGAATTTCGTGCAGCTCTTCGACAAAAATAGCCCCCTTATTTCGCAATTCATCAACGACAAATTTATTATGCACAACTTCATGTTTTACATAAATTGGAGCACCAAATAACTCTATCGCACGCTCAACGATATCAATTGCCCGATCAACACCCGCACAAAAACCACGCGGGTTTGCCAGGGTGACTTTTATCGAATCAGACATAATAACTACACAGGTTTAATATCAACAATTTCAACACTAAAGACCACTTCATGCCCTGCAAGAGGGTGGTTAAAGTCAACTTTAACTTCATCATCTTTAATTTCCATAATGGCACCCGGAATTTCATCACCAGAAGGCGTACTAAAACCAATAATCATGCCCTCTTCTATTTTTAAATCATCAGAAAAATCGGTACGCGGTAAGGTGTGGATACTTTCTTCATCGGGAAAACCAAAGGTATCACGAGGTTCAATGGATAAGCTTTGCTTGTCGCCGATTTTCAGACCATATAAAACCATTTCTAACCCTTCAATCAGAGTGCCATCACCCATCTTGAACGTCATGGGTTCCCCATCAATAGAAGCATCGGCAATGGTGCCGTCCTCTAACGCCAACGTAAAATGCATTGTCACTTCACAGTCAGCACCAATCGTTAAAACTTCTACATCACCCATTTTTATTAACCTGTTTTTTGTCTAATTTTTTTTCATCGCGGTATTCGCGAATACTTTCTATAATAATCATCACGACACCGATGACTATAGCGGAGTCTGCAATATTAAAGGCTGGCCAATACCATTGCTCATAATACACCTGGATAAAATCAACAACATAACCCAGCCAAATTCGATCGATAACATTTCCGACTGCGCCACCTAAAATAAGTGCCAATGCAATCGCCAGCCATTTTTCATGTTGTTCTAAACGCTTAATCCATAAAAAAATTACAATACTCACAACTATCGCAATGGCAGCGAAGAACCAACGTTGCCAACCCGCTTGATCAGCTAAAAAACTAAACGCCGCACCGGTGTTATGCATTAAGGTCCAGTTAAACATGGGCATAACTGCAACGGGCTGAAACAGAATTAATGAGTTACTCGCGATATATTTTGTAACTTGATCAAGAACAACAACAAATAGCGCCAACCATATCCATTTTAACATGTGATTTTTTTCCGGATTTACGCGTGTAAACGCGCTTCACCTTCTCCATCAACATTATCAACACAACGTCCGCATAGCTCTGGATGTTTTTCATTTGTACCAACATCTTCACGGTGATGCCAGCAACGTGTGCATTTTTCATGTTCTGATGCCGATACCGCAACCCAGATTTCATCATCAGTTGAGAGCTTGTAATGCTTTGCTTCAGCAGGTGGCTCACCGGCAAGATAAATTTTCGCATCAGAGGTGATAAAGACAAAACGTAATTCATCTTCCAATGTCGCTAAAATATCCATGATTTCACGACCACAATACACGGCAACATCAGCTGCTAAGCCCGAACCAATTTCTCCGGCAACACGTAATGCTTCGAGTTCTTTATTCACGCTTTCACGCACTTCGGTAATTTGCTTCCAATAGGTGATTGCTTCGTCTGCTACTTTTTCATCACTGTACATTGCAGGCATGTCATACCATTGGTTAAGTAATACAGACTCATTACGTTCACCCGGCATATGCGCCCAAAGCTCATCCGCAGTAAAGCTACAAATAGGGGCTAACCAACGCACCATTGCTTCCATAATGTGATAAATCGCAGTCTGACATGATCGGCGTGCAATACTGTTTTCTTGTGTGGTGTATTGACGGTCTTTAATAATATCTAAATAGAAACTTCCCATCTCACCGGCACAAAAATTATGAAGCTGTTGATAAATTTGATGAAATTCGTACGTGCCATAAGTATCAACGATCTTATCCTGTAAACGTTTTGTCGTTTCAACAGCCCACTTATCAAGCGACAACATTTCATCAGCGGCTAACATATCTTTAGCGGGATCAAAGCCTTCTAAATTTGATAAAAGAAAACGCATGGTATTACGAATACGACGATACGCATCTGCAGCACGTTTAAAGTTTTCATCGGATACTGTCATTTCACCACTGTAATCCGTTGATGCAATCCATAATCGTAAAATATCAGCACCTAAATTATTGACAATTTTACGTGGTGCCACCACATTCCTTTGTGACTTAGACATTTTTTGCCCTTTAGCATCAACGGTAAAACCATGTGTTAATACAGACTTATAAGGGGCCTTGCCATACATCGCCATAGATGTTTTAAGTGAAGACTGGAACCAACCACGGTGTTGATCTGAACCTTCTAAATATAAATCAGCCGCTGGATATTCACTTAAACCTTCGCGTTCATTTAAAACAACGTTGTGTGAGACACCTGAGTCAAACCAGACATCAAGAATGTCTTGTGCTTTTTCATACTCATTCGCATCGTTACCAAGATAAGATGCTATCTCTGTTTCAAACCACGCATTAACACCTTTGTCTTCAACTTCAGTCGCAACTCTTTCTAACAGAGCATCAGTATCAGGGTGCAGCTTACCTGTTTTTTTATTCACAAATAATGGAATTGGCACACCCCAGCTACGTTGACGTGAGATACACCAATCAGGACTATTCTCTACCATGCCAATAATGCGTGCTTCACCCCAGCTAGGCATCCACTTGGTTTCTTTAATCGCAGAAATACAATCTTGACGTAAATTATTTTTCTCCATACTAATAAACCACTGCGGTGTCGCACGGAAAATAATCGGGCTTTTATGACGCCAGCAATGCGGGTAACTATGTTGAATTTTTTCTTCGTGCACCAACTTACTTTTTGCTTTTAATATATCAAGCACACTGTCGTTGGCTTTAAAAACATGCTGCCCTTCAAACAAAGGTGTGCCTTCAAGAAACAACCCGTTGGTATCAACTGGATTATCAACTTTTAAATTATATTTCTGTCCAACAACATAATCTTCCTGACCATGTCCCGGCGCGGTATGGACTGCACCAGTACCCGCATCTAATGTCACGTGTTCACCAAGAATAATAGGCACTTCACGTTCATAAAACGGATGTTGTACTTTTAAGTCTTCAAGATCAGAACCTTTGCAGTAAGCAACAACACGATAATTTTCTACATTGTATTTCGCCATCACGTCGCTTAATAAATCTTGAGCAATAATTAAACGTTCAGCTATATGCGCACCCACACCATCACATTGTACGATGGCGTATTCAAATTCTGGATTAACCGCAACGGCCTGGTTTGCCGGTAATGTCCATGGCGTTGTTGTCCAGATGACAATGGAGATTGGTCCAGAACCTTCTGCTCCATCCACACTATTACAACGTGCCATTAATGCCGTTTCATTTAAAATTTCAAAGCGCACATCAATGGCAGGAGAAGTTTTATCTTCGTATTCAACTTCAGCTTCAGCTAACGACGAACCACAGTCGACACACCAATGAACAGGTTTAGAACCTTTGTGTAAATGACCATTTTTAATAATCTGACCTAGAGAACGAACAATGCCGGCTTCAAATTTATAGTTCATCGTGAGGTAAGGATTTTCCCACTCACCTAAGATACCTAAACGTTTAAAGTCTTCACGCTGACCGTCAACTTGTTTCGCGGCATATTTACGGCATTCATCACGAAATTCACTCGCAGATATTTTAACGCCGGCCTTACCTTTCTTTTTCTCAACCATAAGCTCGATTGGTAAACCATGGCAATCCCAACCAGGAATATACGGCGCATCAAAACCGCTTAAGGTTTTTGACTTAATAATAATATCTTTTAAAACTTTATTTACGGCATGACCAATATGAATATCACCGTTTGCATAAGGAGGACCGTCATGCAAAATAAATGCTGGACGATTTTCTTCTTTACAAAGTGCACGAATTTTTCCGTATAAATCCATCTCATACCAGTCTTTTAAAAAGCCCGGTTCACGTTGAGCGAGATTTCCTTTCATCGGAAAACTTGTTTTCGGTAAATTTAATGTATCTTTATAGTCAGCCACGATTAATTTTCTTTAAGTTTTATTTCGTTTTCTTATGCAGCAAAGTATGCCTGCGCCTGCTCAACATCCCGTTGTATTTGTTCTATTAATTCGTCCAACGAATCAAATTTTTCTTCATCTCTAAGTTTCTTTAAAAAACTCACTTGAATATGCCGCCCGTATATATTTTGATCGAAGTCTAATAAAAAAACTTCAAGTAATGCTTTTGTTTCATTGACGGTTGGTCTTGTGCCAACACTTGCAACACCTTGCAAAGGTTCTTCATCCAGGCCAAACACTTCTACAACAAAGATGCCCTGTATTGCTGAAGCTTGCCGGTGTAGATGTATGTTAGCAGTTGGAAAACCTAACTCTCGACCCAACTTTTCACCATGAGCAACTCGACCACTCATACGATAACGTCGGCCGAGTAACTTCTCTGCACCAGCCATATCACCTTTTTCTAACGCTGCGCGTATTCTTGTACTGCTCACACGTTCCATATCAATTTCAAACGTGTGCATACTTACAACCTGGAAGCCGTACTTCTTTCCTGCTTCCACAAGCATTTCAAAGTTACCCGCGCGATTCATACCAAAACGAAAATCGTCACCAACAACCAAATATTTTATACCTAACTTTTCAACCAGAACCTGCTGAATAAAATTTTCTGCACTTAACTTGGCCAATTTTTCATTAAACGACAAGCAACAAACCCGATCAACAGAATAGCGCTGAAGTGCCAACATTTTTTCACGAAATCGCGTCAAGCGCGCCGGTACTTTATCGGGAATAAAATATTCCATTGGCTGTGGCTCAAATGTGATGAGCGTTGTCGGTAAACCAAGCTCCGCTGATTTTTCTGCCAGCTGGCCTAAAACAGCCTGATGCCCAAGATGCACACCATCAAAGTTGCCAATAGTCGCGACACAGCCATGATGCTTAGCGCGAATATTCTGTAGGCTGCGAATCAGTTCCATAAGTCTTTTTCAAATAGCAAAAGGAGCGAAAGTATATCAAAAACAAAGGGATAACTTAATTTTACTTTTAAGCCTGTTTCGGCCGCAACAATTGCTTAAAGCGTACACCCATAACCCATAAAATGGCAAAATAACTCACCGCACCAATAGGAATAATCCAGCTTAATTGAACCATACGCTCAATTGCTGTGGCTTCTACCCAAAAAGTGAGATCACCCGACGCAGTAAAAACAATCCACCCCATAATTCCTGCGGCTAATATGGTTTGAATGAGCAGTCTTAACCAGCCTTTTTCTGGCGAGTAAACGCCCACCTTTTTTAATCCGAAAAAGAGCAAGCTGGCATTCAAAAAGGCTGATAATGTGGTCGCCAAGGCTAAGCCTGCGTGGGGTGCAGGCCAGTTAAACTTCAGCATCGGCACAACAAAAGCAATATTCATCACCATGTTTGCGACCATCGCGATCAGCCCTACTTTGACCGGCGTTTTCGTATCTTGACGAGAAAAATAACCGGGAGCCAACACCTTAACCAAAATAAACCCCAGTAAACCGCCGCTGTAAACCAACAAACTTATAGAGGCCATTTCTACATCTATAGGTTTAAAGTCTCCGTAAAGAAATAAAGTACTCAATATTGGGCCAGCTAAAACAGCTAAGGCAACTGCCGCAGGTAAAGCGATCACTAAGACCAAACGCAGCGCCCAATCAATCATATGTGAAAAGGCTTTGGGATCTCCGGATGCATGTTTTTGCGATAAATTTGGCAAAATAACCGTAGCCAGCGCAATACCAAATATCCCCAAAGGCAGCTCAACCATACGATCAGACAAGTACAGCCATGTCACACTACCACTCACCAAAAATGAAGCAATAACCGTATCCAGTAGTAAATTAATCTGCATCACAGATGAGCCAAAAATCCCCGGAAGCATCAATTTTAAAATTTTGCGCACACCGCTATTTTTCCACCCCCATCGTGGCCAACGTAATAAACCCAACTTCAAAATAAAGGGAATTTGAAAGGCTAGTTGTGCTGCACCCGCAATAAACACACCCCACGCCAGGGCCATAATCGGCACATCCATAAGCGGCGCGAGCCAAATAGCGGCAGCAATAAGACTTATATTGAGCAATACCGGTGTAAAAGCGGGAACGGCAAAACGGCCGTAACTATTTAATATTCCTGCCGATAATGCAGTTAATGACATAAATAAGATATAGGGAAAAGTGATGCGCAGCATATCAGTGGTTAAATCAAACTTTTCACTTTGATCGATAAATCCAGGCGCAAAAATCATTACCAAAATCGGCGTTGCAATGGCACCAAGCACCGATAGAATAAATAAAATGCCCGCGAGTGTACCCAGTGTATGACGAACTAATTCAGATACAGCCTCATCTCCCTCTTCGGTTTTTACTTCGGTCAAAACTGGGACAAAAGCCTGAGAAAAGGCACCTTCGGCAAATAATCGACGTAGAAAATTAGGGATTTTAAAGGCAACTAAAAAGGCATCTGTACCCGCATCGGCTCCAAAATAGCGGGTAAAGACCATATCGCGCGCTAACCCAAAAATGCGAGAGAGCATGGTCATACCACTTACAACAGCTGTCGATTTAAATAATCCCATTGAATTTCTGTATTTTTGACTTTAAAGTTGCTAAATAAGCTTGGTAAGCTACTGTTTTTATTTGATTTGTTAGCAGGATAACACGCTAAATAGCTCAACCCAATAATATTTAAATTACTTACAATTAAGTCATATTGGCATTGACAAACAGGGGCGAAATCGCCAAAATACGCGGCTTTCCAGTATCAGATTTGAGTCAGGAGACTTACTTTGGCTAATACAGCGCAATCAAAAAAACGTGCCCGTCAGGCGGAAACTCATCGTCAACGCAATGCAGGCTACCGTGCAATGTTCCGTACTTCTCTTAAGAAAGTATTGGCGGCCATTTCTGCTGGCAATAAAGATGAAGCAACAACAGCTTACAAAGCTGCGGTTTCTGTTATCGATAAAACTAGCAACAAGGGCTTAATTCACAAGAACAAAGCTGCACGTTATAAAAGCCGTTTGAACACCCGTGTTCACGCAATGTAATTTAACACTTTTAATGTGTTAACTAAGAAGCCGCTTCATTTTGAAGCGGCTTTTTTGTTTTCTGATAGCCAATAATCAATCTTCTGTCTTTTTGCAACGCGAAGTAATGGAAAAACAGCTAAAGCAGTGACTAAATTATGTCGATATACAAGGTGTTAAGAATTATAATGCGAGAAAATAGTGAACGACACCCATAAAATAACGGCTGGAGAAAACCCAAAATCCGATGTACGGGTAATGTCTAAACTGTTAAAGAATGGTTTTACAATCATTCTCATTTTAATCCTCTTACTTGCTGCACTAAATATATTTCAATTACAAAAAACGAAGCAACAACTTGGCGATTTAGTTTCTAAAAATATTAAAAAAATGGCGCTGGGATCAATAGTGCTTGATTCCATTCGGGAACGATCCATCATTCTATATAAAATGCTAGACACAGATGATTACTTTGTACGAGACGAACTATTAAGTAATTTATACAAATCAGCCAGACGGTTCAGGGAGGCGAGAACCAAATCAATTGCATTAGGTGAATCGGAAATAGAAAAAAAGATTAACAACAAGGTCCTCGCCCTGGTTAGAGAAGTACAACCGATATCTCGAGGTGCGGGAGAAAGTATGTTATCCGACCTTCCGCATTCTGAACTTAGAGTAAAAGTAAAAAATGCAATTGTTGGCCAGGATAAAATATTTGCTATATTAACTAAGCTAAATACATTTCATGAAAACCAGTCGAAACAAGCACTTGAAGACGTAAATAAAAATTTTACATATACCGTCGTTTTTACATTACTCGTTGCGGGTATCGTAATCTATTTAAGTATAAGGGTTGCTCTCAAAATTTATCGCCACGTTATTAATACAAGCAACATTCTTGCATACAAAAACATAGATCTCGAAAATGCTTATGCCAAGGCTGAAGAATCAACAAAAATAAAATCTGAATTCCTTGACAAAATGAGTCATGAACTTCGTACTCCAATGAACGGTATAATGGGAGCACTTCAACTATTGAAAACAACCCCTTTAAGCGAAGAGCAAGAAGACTATACAGAAATGGCAATGGGCAGTAGCAATTCTCTGCTATCAATGATTAATGATATTCTGGATTTTTCAAAAATAGAATCAGGTAAAATGCACGTCAATAAATCCCTGTTCAGTCCGGCATCAATCATTAATGATGTTATTCACTCCTTTGAAAAAACAGCTCATCAAAAAAACATTAAATTACACTCTTCAATAGACTCAAATATCAATAAACAGTACTTAGGTGATTCAGATAAAATCACCCAAATACTAATGCACTTAGTCGATAACGCAATTAAATTTACGAAAGATGGTGACGTAAATATAAATGTCTCCATTGAAGAAAACGAAAAAACATCAAAACTTTTTTATTTTGAGGTTCGTGACACAGGGATAGGTGTTACAGATAAAGACAGTTTATTTACCGTGTTTAACCAGGCGGACAATTCAATAGGTCGCAATTATGATGGAGCGGGTATTGGTTTATCCATTTGTAAAAAATTAGTCTCGTTAATGGATGGCGAAATAGGTGTTCAAGATGCAGAAGACGAAGGCAGTATTTTTTGGTTCACATTAAGACTTGAAGGTTTGGAAGCATAAAAACCATATAATTAAACTAAAACAAGGTTGTCGCGATGAATCAATTCAGCATCATCAATGTAACCTAAAATAGACTCAATCTCATTACTCGTTTTACCTTTGATTTTTATAATCTCACTTGAATTATAATTCACTAAGCCCCGTGCAATTTCTTTTCCTGCAAGCGTAATACAGCTTACAATTTCACCTCGGCTAAAATCACCCTGTACTTCGCTAATCCCGACAGCCAATAAACTACTGCCTGATTTACAGAGTTTTGTCACAGCCCCATCATCTAAAATTAATTTTCCTTTAATTTGTAAATGACCGGCTAACCACTGTTTACGTGCTGTTACCGGACTTTCTTCTGCATAAAGCAAAGTACCGAGTTCATTACCAGCAAACATTTTTTTAATGATATTTTTTTCATTACCTGCAGCAATTAAAGTCGATGTACCAGAACGTGCAGCAAGTTTTGCGGCACTCACTTTTGTCGCCATGCCACCACGGCCAAATGTACCTGCTCCACCTTCAGCCATTGCAGCTAATGAATCATCATCTGCTGAGGCCTCAGAAATTAATTTTGCATTACTATGTTCACGTGGATTACGATCAAATAACCCATTTTGATCGGTGAGAATCAATAAATAATCCGCTTCAATTAAATTAGCAGCAAGTGCTGCCAGCGTATCATTATCACCAAAGCGAATTTCATCAGTAACAACGGTATCGTTCTCATTAATAATTGGTACGACACCAAGCTCAAGTAAACTACGTATCGTATTGCGCGCGTTTAAGTAACGTTGGCGATTTGATAAATCATCATGCGTTAAAAGTATTTGTGCGGTGTGTAAATCATATTTTTGGAATTCAGACTCATAAGATTGAATTAATCCCATTTGTCCAACGGCAGCAGCAGCCTGTAATTCATGCAAAGACTCAGGCCGTTTTGTTAAGCCCAAACGACACATCCCTTCGGCAACCGCCCCTGAAGAAACTAAAACAACCTCTATACCACTCTTTCTCAAGTTAGATATTTGTTCGACCCACCCGGCAATACCTGCCATATTTAAGCTGGTGCCATCGCTTGTTAACAAGGCACTTCCAATTTTTATGACACAGCGTTTAGTTGTTTTTATTTGCTGTCGTTTGCTCATGATAATTTTATTATTCTGTGATTTCGTCTTTATTCTCGTTTTCAGCTAATGCTAACTTTTTTTGTTCTTCAACATAATCCATTATTTTAAAACATAAATCTTGCGTACCCTGTTTACTAATGGCAGAAAGCTTAAATACTTTCCCCTTCCAATCTAAACGTTTAATCAAATCATCACAAGTTTGTTCACGTTCATCTTCAGGTAATAAATCAATTTTGTTAATCACCAGCCAGCGCTCATAATCTGCAAGCTCTGGGCTAAAGCGCACCATTTCTTTTTCGATTATGCGAATCGCATCATAAGGATCATCATTTTCATCAGGTGGCGCAATATCAACAAGATGCAATAACAAACGAGTACGTGAAACATGTTTCAAGAACTGTATACCTAAACCGGCACCTTCAGCAGCACCTTCAATAATCCCCGGAATGTCGGCCATAACAAAACTACGACTGACATCAACGCTCACCACACCTAAATTCGGATGCAGCGTGGTAAAAGGATAATTCGCCACTTTAGGGCGAGCACCGGAAACAGAGCTGATTAAGGTTGATTTACCGGCATTCGGTAAACCTAACAAACCCACATCGGCGAGCACTTTCATTTCTAGTTTTAAAGTACGTGCTTCACCCGGTGTTCCCGGTTTAGCCTGGCGTGGCGCTCGGTTGGTGCTACTTTTATAACGCACGTTACCTATACCATGAAAACCACCTTGTGCAACACAGAGCTCTTGATCAGCTTCTGTTACATCACCAATAAGCTCTTCGGTTTCTTCATCATAAACGCTGGTGCCAAGAGGGACTTTAATATAAAGGTTGTCTCCGCCTCGTCCCGTCATACGACGGCGACCGCCTGAGCCACCATTTTCAGCTTTGTATTGGCGCGAGTAACGAAAATCAACCAATGTGTTTAAATTCACATCGCCAACTAAAAATACACTACCACCATCGCCACCGTCACCCCCATCAGGGCCACCAAGCTCGATATATTTTTCGCGACGAAAACTAACAATGCCGTTACCGCCCTTGCCTGCTTCTACTTTAATTGTTGCTTCATCTACGAACTTCATTTTATATACCAGCTATTTGTCAGACTCGTAGTGCCCCTCAACAAAATTATCGAGAGGGTGAAAGTCTAACCTACATAAACAAAAAACCCCGTCCTTAGTGATAAGGACGGGGTATTTCATTTGTAAATATGTTCTATTTGCTTATTCAGCAGGAACGATACTCACAAATGAACGCATCTTCGGTCCTTTCTTTTGGAAAAGTACAACACCGTCTGCTTTTGCAAAAAGTGTATCGTCTTTACCAATACCAACGTTCTTACCAGGATGAACCTTAGTACCACGTTGACGGATTAAAATATTACCTGCTAATACGCTTTCGCCACCGAAACGTTTAACTCCAAGGCGTTTGGATACGGAATCGCGTCCGTTATTAGTACTACCACCTGCTTTCTTATGAGCCATTGTATTACTCCAATCTTTCTAAATACTTAATTACTTAGCTGAAATGCCAGTAATTTCAATTTCTGTGAAGGACTGACGGTGTCCTTGTGTTGTACGAGAATGCTTACGACGACGGAATTTGATGATGCGGATTTTCTTACCACGACCAACACTTTTCACTTTCGCAGTGACTTTACCGCCAGCAACATAAGGCGCGCCAACTTTAACGTCGTCGCCATTAGCAACCATTAAAACTTTGTCGATTTCTAGCGAAGCGCCTTCTTCAAGACCTAGTTTCTCTACTTTAAGATACTGGCCTTCAGTAACTCGATATTGTTTACCACCGGTTTCAATTACCGCGTACATGTCTTTCTCCAAACTCTAATGATATTTGCTTGAATTCAGACGCGAAAATCAAATATAAGGCGTCCAAATCTCTGAATCTTTTGCT
>Ga0316207_10000770_pt1 | contig 45714 bp, 41 predicted proteins | sample 6weekpyrite_MG_FD_204943 | JGI IMG/M metagenome (GOLD analysis project Ga0316207, IMG submission 204943) | Microbial mat bacterial communities from mineral coupon in-situ incubated in ocean water Damariscotta River, Maine, United States -... | ecosystem: Environmental > Aquatic > Marine >... | reverse complement strand
GTTCCTGGATTTTACTGCAGGAACAACTACAATCACTGCTGCGAATATTACAGCAGGTGATATCTCAACAACGGTTGGTGACCTGACTATCACAGCGGCGACTAATCTGACCGCAGGTGAATTTTCTGCAAACGCGAACGTAATTGCAGAAGCAACTGCAGGCACCTTGTCATTTGACAGGGCGTTGGCAAACCAGGATGTCACCCTGACCGCGCCGATAATTACGACCACCACGACGGGTCAGTTAATTGGCGCGTCTAATGCGACATTTAAAGGCGACCTTATCTCAAGTATTTCAGGTATCAGCATTATTGCTTCAAGTGATCTACTTATTAATGGTTCAGTTGATATCAATGTCGCTGAAGCAACAGGCACAATCTCATTTAGAGCGGCTGATAGCATTACGACCAATGCGGTGAACCTGACAAGCACGGGCACTGGAGAAATCTATTATTACAGTCTGGATGGGGTGATTACACCTGATATCATCCTCAATGGTGCTGTGACGATAACTGCTCCCACACAAGGATTCATCGGTTTCGGTTCATTTTTTGAGGTTGATTCGGTGACAGGCCCAGGTCTTGTGACCGCTGACATCGTCAGTTTTGATGTCGTTGACGCGATCAACCTGAATACAAGTGCGAGTACGATTAGACTCGGCGACAGTATGTCAACGAATAACCTCACCTCCGTAGTTATTGATAATACAATGCAAACTGGCGCCGCGTCCTTGCAAGTTTCTACATTGGGAACAGACTTCAATACCGGCACCCTTGATCTTGATTTTGGTGGTAACGCAACAGTATCGGGTGACAGCCTGGTAACAGAAACAGCAGTTGTAAATGCCATGGGTAGCCTGACCATAAACAATGCACTGACGGCTTCCAAATCAACAGGTGATGCAACCCTGGACCTTGATGCGGGGACCGCATTGGCCATAAATGGGGCAGTGAGTGTATCTGCAGGAATGGGCAATGCCAGTGCAAACGTGAATGGTGGTACCACGTTCAACCTGAATAACGCTATGACGGTGTCTGGGTTGACGGGAGCTACAGCTCTTGTTGGTGGTAACGGCGCAACAACCGTTACTTCAAGTGGTAGTTTGAGTGTAATGAGCACAACAGGTGCTGCATCAGCTTCAATTTCTAATGTATCTGGCAACGTTGTCGTTGATGGCAACGTCACCGCGCAGACGGCAGCGACAACAGATGATGGAATGAATGATGCCCGTGTAGGCATCTTTGGTAATAACGGAACAGTATCGATTACAGGTGATATCACCGTACGTTCAACTGATACAGGTGCTAGGGCTTCTATTGGTGCGAATATGGGTGCCGGCTCTCTGAGTATTGCCGGTAATGTCGACGTTCTATCAACACTCAACGATGCAAAGGTTGACCTGGATGCGACGGGTGGTGTCACGCTGACATCGGCGGGTCTGCTTAAGGCGCAGTCTGCAGCAACATCGGGTGCTAATGAAGCATTTGTCGATATTGATGCAGTGTCTAACATCAACCTGGCAGGTAGTATCGATGTTGATGCTGCATCCGTCGATGATGATGCAAGACTGGAAATTGAAACCACAGGTACCGGTAACGTCAATTTCGGGACAGTCTCGACTGTCACCCTGGATGGTGTCAAGGACGCGAACGTTACTATTGATACAAATAGTGGTTCAATCACTTTTGGCGGAGCGTTTACGGTTAAAGCAGTCGAAGACAATGCGACCATAAATGTGCATACCGTTACGGGTGATATCAACTTGAATAGTGCGTTGACGGTAATGTCATCAGATGATGCACGTGCCCATATACATGCCGGCACGGGTAACGTAACCCTGAATTCCTCGGGGACTGTGAACGTGACGTCTACGGGGCCTGATTCAACGGATGATGCCACTGTCGACTTGTTCGCGGATATGGGTGACGTTACCCTGGATGGCGATGTGACCCTTTCAGGCCATGATGCTGACCTGGACATTACCGCGGGTAGTACTTCAACGATGGGTATGATTACAGGCACGGGTTCAGTTACTGTAAATGGAAACCTGGATATTAATGGTGAGGCCAATGATGCCCATGCAGACATCCATGCGTTCTCCGGTGATATTGCATTGAATGGATCCTTAGATGTTTTCTCGACAACGAATCACGCTCATGCCCATATACATGCGATAAACGGAAATGTGGCGCTGAACACTTCCGGCACAGTTGCCGTTAGCACGACGAGCACAACGGCCTCTCATACTGCTGAACTCGACGTCCTCGCCGAAATGGGCAATGTTACGATTGATGGCGCTGTAGATCTGACATCAAGTCAGATTGCCAAGGTGACCATTGGTGGTACAGATGGTTCAGGCGCAGCCGTAACCAATAATGTCACCATCAATACTGGTATCGACGCGATGGGAGCCCAGCCTGGGTTTATCGACATTGATACCATCACTGATATTGATACCCAAAACCTCGCTGTCGACGGTGACATCAACCTGAAAGCAGGTGGTTCAATCACGACCGGTACACTTGATGCACGTGGCGGAACCGTAACCACAATGGCGGGTGGTACAGTGACCACGGGAGTTGTTACGGCAGACTCAGTCAATGTCATGGTTATGAATGATCTTGTTCTGGGTGATGTCATTACAGATACAATTAACTTTTCGGCTAACAGTATCACCGCGGGTAACCTGTCGGCGACAGCTGGAGACCTTACGCTTGGTGCAACAACGTTTATTACTACAGGCACACTTTCTGCAACAGGTAATGTCAGTGCAACTGCCGGCACGATGCTGACTGCTGGAACAGTATCCGGTGTGAACGCAACGTTGGCGGCCAACGGAGGTAACCTGGTGGGTGGTATGGTCAACATCTCGGGTGCCCTGGATGCCGATGCAACCGGTACCCTGACACTGTCCGATATCCAAATGGCAGATACTGTCGATGTCGATGCAACGGGAGCACTCACGGTAGCGTCGATTATTGCGCAGGGTGCAGTGAACGTCGATGGTATGAATGCCACAACCGTTGGTGCTATTGATACGATGGGTAATGTTGCCCTGAGCGCGGGTACAATACTGAACCTGGCTGCAATTAACGCAGAATTACTGGGTGGAACACCAAATATCTCACTGACAGGTAATACGGTTAACCTTACACGTGGCGTCATCGTCTATGCGGATGGTTCGATCAATGTTTCTGTTGGCGCCGGTGGTATGACAAATGGCGGAAGCCTGGAAGCGGGTGCTGACGTCAATGTGACACCGATGTCTATGACGAATCCAAATATATCAATTGATTCTGCTGTCGGTCGTACGGTATCGATTAGTGGTGCCACCGTTATCGTTGATTCGATCTCTGGCTCTAATGGCATCACCCTGGCAGCAACAGGTGACCTACAGGGTACACAGTGGATTGCGACGGGTGGTGATGTAATGGGTACCGCTGGCCTGGACATCGACATGGTCGATATACAGGGTGCAAACATCACATTGAATGCAACGAATAGTATTAGCGTAACTGGCGATGTACAGGCAACGACTGCACTTAGCCTGACAGGTTCAAGTGTGTCGAATAATGTCAGTCGTCCATTCCAGGCGGCGACATTAAATCTCGCAGGCAATGACATGAGCGCCAATTTTGATGTGCACACGAATGTCAGCACAATCAATATCGATACAACGAATATCGGCACGTTTAACCTGGTAGAAGCTGATACAGCGACCGTTAATATCTCCGGTACTGGGACATTTGGCGGCTCGCTTGATTTTGATTTCGGTGGTAACGCGATATTTAACAATAGCGTTCTCACGAATGGTGCCAGCGTTATGATTTCAGTGGATGGTGATTTATCTGTCACGGGTGATGTTGTAGCAGGATCAACGATTGGGCTGACGGCCACAGGGACAATCAGTGTCTCAGGTGAGATTGATGCCAGCCCATCAGGTGAAATTGGCCTTTCAGCCGGTGGTGATATCTCTGCGGGTTTAATTACCAGTCAGAATCTAGAAGTGCACATGTCAGGAATACCTGGCAATGCTTTCCTCGAAACCAATGTCAGCAACATTGGTCTGCTTGGTGACTTCAATGTGCTGAGTATCGATAATACCCTGCACTCTGGGGCGACAGCGGTTACATTTGGTCGGTCACAGATGCCGACAACATTGACAGGCCTACAATTGTTCTTTAGTGGTAATGCGACAATTGGCGGTGGTGATTTTATTGCAGATGCCATCAATATTGTTGCAGAAGACTTCGATACAAATATGATGTCAATACCGGCCAATTTGACGATTACGAGTGGCTTTGATGTTGGCAATGGTACCTTTGCTGGTGTAATGGGCGATGATGCACTGGTTGCCGCGCTTGCAGCAGCTGGCATTACTGATGGTAATGGCACTTCATCGCCAAATGCCTCGTTTGTATCGAGCGGAACACTGACCCTCGAGGTCGGATCACAGGTACAGGGTAACCGTTACCTGTTCCTGATTGCTGATAATACAGTCCTGACAGGAATAAGTAATGCTCCAGGCTTACTGGTTCAGTTTGCGCCATATACAGCGACTAACTCGATCGGCCTGGAACAGTCTACACCGGGTAACCAGGATACCAACTACACGGTTGATGGACACTTCAGTCACTTCACCGGGACGACAACACCGATTGGTGTAGGGCTGCATGAGGGGACGATCGTGGTGGGCACCAATGGCACGGTTGATATTGGCGACAAGAATATTGTCTTGTTAACACAGCAAACAGTAACTGGTGCGGATGCAATCACGGGTACTGGTACGATTGCTGTCATTGCTGCTGTAGATATTGCACCAGAGATTGTGACTGTTGAAGAGGCTGATACGACAACGACTTCAGAAAGCACTGAGAAGACAGAAGAAACTTCTGCTAATGAAGAAGAGGAAGAAGAAGAGAAGAAAGCTGAGAATGATGAAGGTGAAGGGACTGCTGAGAGCAACACTTCTCTCGAGGTAGAGGATGGTGGGGTTAAGACATCGACACAGTGTTCATGATTAAGCTAGAAGTCGTCTCTTTAAGTATAAATATAGTGGATGTCTCTTAATTGACTATAAAGGTTTGTTTAAATATTTCATAGAACATCCGATTAGAAGTAAGAATATATTCGTTATTATGCGTTTATAACTCAAAAACTGAGGGCGTCAGCATGACACGGAATAAAAGGCTTAATTGTGATTTTTTTATGCGTTTAGTTTTTTTGGCTTTGTGGACACCGGTAATAGCGTTTGCTGAGATAACACTTCTGTCTGATATTACTGATATTGGAAATAAACAAAACCCGGTAGAGTATGTTAGAAACTTTAATGTAGACAAGATTCCCGCAGAGCCGAAGCTGAGAGTGAAGTTCAAGGTTAAATCCACAGGTAGTTGTCCAGCAACGTATGAAGCTACTACCTTCTTCTTAAATGGCGACAGTTTTGCTGAACTGGATTTCAGAGATTATAAGTTGGGTGATGACCGGGTTGCTGAACTCGAAATACCTGAAGGATATCTGGTTGTTGGTCAGAACAAGCTTAAGGTTATCACTGGTGCTTGCGATGAAGGTGTTGACTCAATGAGCATGAATAACATTTCTATTACTCAGTAATTATTTTTCAGCGAGTAAGGACCTGAGACTAGAGAGGGTGGCTCGACCCTCTTCCTGGGTTTCCTCTGGATCTGCTTTCTCACCTTCTATATGAAGTAATTCTGCAGGGATTTCATCCAGAAAACGACTCGGTGTGCACTCAATCATTTCACCGTAGCGCTTACGTCGTAGCGTATAACTAAAGGTCATGGTTTTTTGTGCACGGGTAATGCCGACATAGGCGAGGCGGCGTTCTTCTTCAATGTTATCTTCTTCGATACTGACACGATGGGGTAACAGGTCTTCTTCCATGCCCACCAGGTAAACATGTGGGAACTCAAGACCTTTCGCGGCATGCAAGGTCATAAGGTGAACATGATCACCGTCTTGTTCATCATCGCGGTCAAGAATATCAAGCAAGGTCAGGCGACTAACCAGTTCAGTCAGACCAGCATCGCTCATATCATTTTGTTTGGATAACCGCTCAATCCAATCGACAAGTTCAAGGACGTTGTTCATCTTCCTTTCAGCGATCTTTTCATCAGGATAGGAATCTTTTAGCCATTGAGGATAGTCGATGTCACTAATGAGGTTTTTTACAACCAGTGTTGGTGGATCGTTTTCGGCCGCATAGACCTGGTTCTCCAGCCAGCTAATAAAGGGCTGGATACGGCTGATTGCACGCGCAGGAAGCGCGTTGGCTAACGACTTGTCATGCATGGCGGCATACAGACTTGAATTGGTTTGCGCGGCAAAAGCGACAAGCTTTTCAACCGTACCGGGGCCTATTTCGCGTCGGGGCGTATTGATAACCCGTAACATGGCATTGTCATCATCCGGGTTGGTGATGATGCGAAGGTAACACATAATATCTTTGATCTCGGTGTAGGCAAAAAATGAGGTGCCACCACTGAGGTAGTAAGGGATATTGTATTCTCGCAGAGCACGTTCAAACAGGCGTGACTGGTGATTGCCTCGGTAAAGAATGGCGTAGTCACGGTACTCGGTACGGTGTTTGAATTTGTGATGCAGTAGACGCGTGGTGACTTTTTCTGCTTCCTGATCTTCATTTGCTGCACGCAATACCTGCAGTGATTCACCAAAACCCAGTTCACTCCATAGCGACTTCTCGAATTCATGCGGGTTATTTGCGATCAGGGTGTTCGCAGCCTTGAGTATGCCGCCCATAGAGCGGTAATTCTGTTCTAGCTTTACGACCTTCAGGTCAGTATAGTCCTGGCCGAGTTGATTGAGGTTTTCTGGCTGTGCGCCGCGCCAGGCATAAATAGACTGGTCGTCATCGCCCACGACCGTCAGGCAGCCGCGGTCGCCAACGATGAGGCGAACCAGTTCATATTGTGTAGTATTGGTATCCTGGTATTCATCAACCAGCAGGTAACGAATCTTTGCCCGCCAACGGTTGAGAACATCGGTGTTACTGTTGAGTAGCTGTACGGGAAGATAGATCAGATCATCGAAATCGACCGCGTTACAGGCATGCAGGTGGCGGTCATAGGCCTCATAGAGTTCGGCCATTCGAGCGATAAGCGAGTCTTCTGCTGTAGACAATGCCTGTTTATGTGTCACACAGGCCGATTTCCAGCTAGAAATCTGGTTCCTGAGCATGCGGATTTTTTCTTCGGTTTCGCCACGCGCGAGTTCGTTAAGCACGCCCATGCTGTCCTGATCATCGTAGATAGAAAAACCAGGCCGGTAGCCAAGCGTTTCAAGTTCGGCACGAATAATATTTAAGCCCAGTGTATGAAACGTACTAATTCGAAGACCTTTAGCATTATCATTGGCGAGCATTTCTGAGATGCGTGCGCGCATCTCACGTGCCGCTTTATTCGTGAATGTGACAGCAGCAATATGCTTGGCTTCATAGCCATGGGTACGAATCAGTTCGGTGATCTTGCAGGTAATAACACGGGTCTTACCACTGCCTGCGCCGGCAATGACCAGCAGGGGACTATCGAGGTACTTTACGGCTTCAAGCTGACGTTGATTTAGGTTTTGTAATGACACGGTGGATACTATAGTTCAAAAAAAGACAATTAATTACACAGTATCAACGTTGCCGTTTCCCGCCGTGATATGCATAATAATACAGAAGACCAGCAGCGAATAATACTGATAAATCATCGTATTTCTGGCAAGTGGAAACGTCGATATGACCGATAAAAGCAAGGATCGCATCAGCCAGTTGTTTCAGTCTTACCGGGAAAGTTTACCCGTTAGATTGCAGGAACTTGAAACAGCCTGGGCCGAACTCGAAGCATCGTGGGATGAGGAGCGGGCTAACGAGTTTGATATGACATGTCATGGACTAGCCGGATCAGCGCTGACATTTGATTGTGATAAGGTGGGTGATATCGCCCGACAGATAGAAATACTGTTTAAGCCTGAACTAGATAACAGTCAACCTGTCCGGGCAGGGCTTTATGAAGAAATACGTAGCTTATTATCTGAATTGTCTGGGGCTATCAGGAAGGTCAACGAATAGCCTGTATGCCTGGCTTAGTCCGAAACGATTTCAACTTTTATATCCAGATCGAGATTGTTACTACCGCTTCTGCTCGTTGAGTAGGCGATCCCACTACCTGATTCACGACTGGACTGGGAGATATTGGCAAGTGATACCCATTCCCCTAATCGAGCACGCAGAGTGGTAATAACACGTTGTGTATCAAACACCTGTTTACCATGGCGATTAAGACTGATGTTATTTTGGCTAATTTGTAGATTGACGTGTTCGCCAACCAGTTGCGGCAGGACATAAAATCCACTGGTTGCGCTTTGATAGCGCACGGTGCCACCACGACGACCATCCTCTGTATAGAATGATTCCCCGACAGGAATCAGTTTTCCGACCTGTATAAACGACTGTCGACCCTCGACGCCATTGACCCGGTGAATCGCGCCGTTATCAGTGTTTCGGCGTGTTTCATGCACGCTAACCCTGGGCTTGTGATTTCCATTTACCGATATTCGAGCATCACCTGAGCGGACTGTTCCTGATGCAGAGAACCTGTTGTCTGAGGTGTTGGTATTAGCGCCTCTACGCAGACTGATGAGTAGACGCCTGGGTTTGCGATCGATATCCGCGAGGATTTGTCTAACCTGGTTGAGTGTTGCATCGTCACCTCGAATGATCAATTGATAGCCTTGACCGCTTATACCTGTCTCAGGTCCGAGTAAAGGTTTGATGATTCGCGTGACTTCACTGGCGTCACGGTTTTGTAAATTAAAAACCTCGATGCGGTCGGCAAGGCCGTTAATACTAACGAGTCCTGACATAATCAGAATGAGTAGTGAGATGATTTTCGTGCCACGCATATCGTGTACCTCGTTAGGCAAATGACCTTACAGGCTAAGGCGACGCAGGTTTTGATCGTGAGTGGCTTCGTTCCACATGGTATCAAAGTCTTTCAGGACTTCACGAAGTCTGCGAGCATCAGAGAAGTTGATCTCTGCTTCATAGCGATCAGCATGAGGTTGTCGTAACCAGGCGGTTTCATCTGCAACCAGCCATGATTCATTAAAATCTTTGAATGACTTTCCCTGTACTTTGATATCTATATAACTGGTAAGTCTACGCGCAAGCTCTAGCAGGCGGTGACCATACTTGATGACTTTTTCGCTGTCAGAGATAAGAATCCGGATGCGTGCCTTACGGTTGCTTGTTGCGAGCGTTTTAACCGCCTCGTAAAACTCACTGGTATCGAAAATATGTTTGTCGAAGTCACGGCTGACAATATCGAGGGTGGTACGCGCCTGCTGCGCCAGTACCGCACAGGCAAGTCGGTTTTCATTACGCTCACTGAGTTGTAGAGACAGTGAGTCACCAATCTTTGCTGCGGAAAGTTCATGTTCGGTGTTTGTTTCCATACGCGTAGCCTACTACCTACATTTTAATAGTATAGAACATTTTATAATGTGGGATATCTGCATCGAGAAACTCTTCTCCAACTGGAGAGAACCCATGCTGTGTGTAAAAAGGAATAGCCGTTGTTTGGGCATTCAACTGTATCATTTCGAACGTATTGTTTTTTTTAGTTATTTCTTTCAATATGTTGAGCATGTCCGAGGCAATTCCCTGGTGTCGATATTCAGCAAGCACAGAAATGCGACCAATATAGGCATTTTTTCCAGTTTCAGGAAAAAGAATACGTGACGTTGCAATAGCCTTGCCCCCGGGTAATGAGACGAGTAAGTGAATACAAACTGCGTCAAGCTCATCCCATTCAAGTTCAGCCGGTACGTTTTGTTCTCGGATAAAAACCTGTTCACGGATGTTTCGGATAGCGGCCTGGTCTTTCGGGTCATGCCAGTCTGCTATGCGTATTTCTCGTTTTACTTTAGTCATCATTGAATTCGAGTAGACCTATCTCAAACCAGGCACAGAGCATCATCTTGTTTGATGTGTTTAAAAGCCAGTCATCAAGTTCTGAAGGTTCGAAGCTTCGTCGGTTACAAATATACTGTGCAAATTTGGAATGTTGGTTATCGAGTTGGGCGTGACAACCATCGATGTACAGGTCGGTATGATCATTGTTTTCGATATAGGCAAACCGGCTGGTTGGATTACGATACAGGGTTTCACCCGCTGCAAGTCTGGCAATGAGTTCATCACAGTCAGTTTCTGGTTCTAACGGTATTTGTGTCAACGCCTGGTGTGTACTGGTAATAAAGCCGCCGAACCAATGCTGGATCGCTGCATCGTCATCTGGCATGTTGTGGATTAATGACTTAATGCCTTGTAATGCGTCATTTGTTATTTTGCCACAAGGGTCGTTGTTTGACAGGGATGGATCCGCATAGCGAACGTCGTCAGGCTCACTCCCTTTAAGCGTCAGATGGTCAATATAGTCCCCGATTAATTCAATTTGTGAGGGCGCGCGAAAACCTACTGAATAGGTCATGCAGGGTTCGTCACTGACACCATGATGTTGTACACCTGCCGGGAGATAGAGCAAATCGCCGGGCTGTAGAATGAATTCCTGTTCAGGCAAAAAGTTTTTCAGTATGCGCAGATCCAGGCCTTCAATCAGCGCACTATCATCACTGTTGGCATTAATCTGCCAACGGCGAGAGCCCATCCCTTGAAGCAGGAATACATCGTACTGATCAGTGTGTGGACCGACGGTACCATTCGGTGCCGCATAACTAACCATGACATCATCGATACGCCAACTGGGCAAGAAGTTAAATGCCTCGAGCAAGATGTCGAGGTCCCTGATGTGTTTATTCAGATCTTGTACCAGGACACACCAGTTTGTGGCGGGCAATGAGGTGAAGTCCGATTCATTAAATGGATTATGACGGACGTCCCAGTGATTATTTTGCTGCTCGACAATTATGCGTGCCGCAATATCATCTTCGCAGGCCAGTCCCGCCAATTCTTCAGGTTCGATCGGGTCTGTAAACCCGCTAAAGGCACCGTGTATATGCAATGGCCTCTTCTGCCAGTAATCACGTAAAAAAATCTCAGCGGACAGGCCTTCGGGAAATTGCAGCTTATTGAGCATTACTGTAATTCCGTACTCGAGATGAGAAAAAAATAAACCCGGACTGCTGGGGTGTGGGGTGCAGTCCGGGTTATGTGGGTAGCGAGATGATGCATGATATGTGGGGGTAGGAAGGGATCACACATCGGCTGCTGCCTGAGTGATACTATCTCCGAACGTCCCGCTTAACTCTGTGCTCTGTTTCACAAATCGCCACATTAATTCTGGATTAGATGTCTTTTGCCTGCTCGATGGCATTGCCGATATAGCTGGCCGGGCTGAGTGTCTTAAGGCGTGCCTTTTCGTCGTCAGGGATCTCCAGGCTATCAATGAAGGCATGCAGCGAGGGGCTGTCAATGCGCTTGCCCCGCGTAAGCTCCTTAAGCTTTTCATAAGGTTTTTCAATGCCATAGCGGCGCATCACGGTCTGGATGGGCTCGGCAAGGACTTCCCAGTTGGCATCAAGATCGGCATTGATATTCTCGGCGGAGACGGCCAGTTTACTGATGCCCTTGAGCGTAGACTGGAAGGCAATCAGCGCATGGGCAATACCGACACCGAGATTGCGTAGTACAGTAGAGTCGGTCAGGTCGCGTTGCCAGCGAGACACGGGTAACTTGGTGGCGAGGTGGCCAAGAATCGCATTGGCGATACCGATGTTGCCCTCAGAGTTCTCAAAATCAATCGGGTTGACCTTGTGAGGCATGGTCGATGAACCGACTTCGCCGGCAATCGTCTTTTGCTTGAAGTAACCTATTGAAATGTAACTCCAAATATCCCGGTTAAAGTCGAGCACGATAGTGTTAAAACGTGCCAGGGCATCAAAATATTCCGCGATATAATCATGTGGCTCGATTTGGGTGGTATAGGGGTTCCAGGTAAGGCCCAGTCCCTCGACAAATTGTTTTGCAAACATTGGCCAATCAATATCCGGGTAGGCACTCAGGTGCGCATTGTAATTACCGACAGCACCATTGATTTTGCCAAGCAGAGGAACGCTGCTGAGTTGCTCACGCTGGCGAGACAGGCGGGCAACGACATTGGCCATTTCTTTACCGAGTGTAGACGGTGAGGCAGGTTGGCCATGGGTGCGGCACAACATAGGCTGTTCGGCATGTTCAATCGCCAGATCGCGGATGGCATTAATGAGCTCATCCATAATCGGTAGCAATACCTCATCACGGGCAGCGCCGAGCATGAGGCCATGAGAAAGGTTGTTAATGTCTTCCGAGGTGCATGCAAAGTGAAGAAACTCATTTATGGCATTGAGCTCGGTGTTATCGGCTATTTTCTCTTTAAGAAAGTACTCAACGGCCTTTACGTCATGGTTGGTGGTGCGTTCGATATCTTTGACCCGTTGAGCATCGTCTTCACTGAAATTATCAGCAATCGCAACAAGTGCGGCATTGGCATCGGCTGAAAGGGTGGCAACTTCACTGATATCTGCGTGTGCAGCGAGGGCTTGTAACCAACGGACTTCAACCACTACCCGGTGTTTGATCAGGCCATATTCACTACATATCGAACGCAGTGAACTGGTTTTGCTGCCATAACGACCGTCTATCGGTGAAACTGCTGTCAGTGAAGAAAGTTGCATGTCTGTATTCCGTGTTGTTTACAAAAAGTATCAGGGCGCAGATTGTGCCATAAAACGACGGGCGACGGCATTCTACGCGCAAGAAAAAGCCCCGCATGCGGGGCCTAATGGGGCCTTTTACTGCTTTATTGTTATGTTCGTTTCCAGTTAGGAGAACAGGAACGGCTACTTGCCAGGGTAATATGGGCTTTATTTGCTTGTATTCGGTTTTTAGCCAGTTGTTTGCGTTTTAATTGATTGTTTTTTAACCACTGGTTAGTGAGGGCAATACGCTTGCGGGTCTGTTGCAGTTTTGAGGGGACTTCGACAGCGGCATGAATGAGCGTCTGTTTAACAGGCGGTTGTTCATAAGTGACTGATTTAGAAGTGTCATTATTCGTACTTCCGATGACAAGTACACTAAATAAAATTGTAACAGTCGTATCCATCTTTACCCTCATACCTCAAGTTTGTATCAGTATTTGCTCATTTTTTGTCCAGATATTCTGTGATTATGTTCACGTGAATATGTATGGAGCTAAAAAATAAAATAGTAATGTTTTATATATAGTTAGAACGGCTAGATAATGCAAATTATTATTTTTAATGCCTAACTATTTGTTTATTTGATGGCGTATGACCCTAACCCTAAATATGCAGGGTGTACGTGGGCGCCTGAGGCGGTAAAATACCGGCCCTTATCCACATCCGGCTATTGTTCGTGATTTTGCCGGGGTGTACGAATTGATTGCCTGCCAAAGGCCTGAAGGAGTAGTAAACGTGCTTGAGTCTTATCGCCAACATGTCAGCGAGCGTGCTGAAGAAGGTCTGCCACCCCTGGCGCTGGATGCCCAGCAAACAGCCGAACTGGTTGAGTTATTGAAAAACCCACCAGCAGGTGAAGAAGAAGCGGTACTGGAGCTGCTGATTCACCGTGTTCCGCCGGGTGTTGACCAGGCAGCCTATGTAAAGGCCGGTTTCCTGGCGGCAGTGACGAAGGGTGAAACACAGTGCCCCTTGATTACGCCGGCACGCGCGACGGAGTTACTGGGCACAATGTTGGGTGGTTACAATATCGAGCCACTCGTCGATTTGCTCGACATTGCCGATTTAGCCCCGATTGCTGTCGAGGCGCTGTCAAAAACACTGTTAGTCTTTGATGCCTACCACGATGTCGCAGCCAAGGCAGAGACGAATGAATTTGCCAAGCAGATCATTGATGCCTGGGCCAATGCTGACTGGTTTACAAGCCGTGAGCCGCTCGCTGAATCCATCACAGTGACCGTGTTCAAGGTCGAGGGTGAAACCAATACGGATGACCTGTCACCCGCATCCGAGGCCTGGAGTCGCCCGGATATCCCTCTGCACGCCAAGGCAATGCTGATTAACAAGATGCCGAATGCCTTGTCGATTGTCGATGAGCTGAAAGAGAAGGGCCATCCACTGGCCTATGTTGGTGATGTAGTCGGTACGGGTTCATCACGTAAGTCAGCCATCAACTCGGTGCTTTGGCACATGGGTACAGATATTCCATACGTGCCGAACAAGCGCCAGGGTGGTGTGGTCCTCGGCGGCAATATTGCACCGATCTTCTTCAACACAGCGGAAGACTCTGGTGCACTACCGATTGAATGTGATGTAACGGCGATGCAGACCGGTGATGTCATCACGATTTACCCGTTCAAGGGTGAAATCCATAATGAAGCAGGGGAGGTCATTACCACCTTCAACCTGTCACCATCGACAATGGCCGACGAGGTCCAGGCAGGTGGGCGTATTCCGCTCATTATCGGACGTTCACTGACAGACAAGACGCGTGAAGCACTTGGGCTGCCAGGTTCAGACATCTTTACGCGCCCGGTTGCCCCGGAAGACACCGGTAAGGGTTACACGCTGGCGCAAAAGATGGTCGGTAAGGCCTGTGGTGTTGAGGGTATCCGCCCGGGTACCTATTGCGAACCACGTATGACCACGGTCGGTTCACAAGATACGACCGGTGCTATGACGCGTGACGAATTAAAAGAACTGGCCTGTCTCGGGTTTTCAGCTGACCTCGTCATGCAGAGCTTCTGTCATACGGCTGCTTATCCGAAGCCGGTCGATATCACCTTACAACATCAGTTACCTGAGTTTATTCAAACTCGCGGTGGTGTATCGCTGCGCCCGGGTGATGGCGTTATCCATTCATGGCTCAACCGCATGATCATGCCTGATACCGTCGGTACCGGTGGTGACTCGCATACGCGCTTCCCACTGGGGATCAGTTTCCCGGCAGGTTCGGGCCTGGTCGCGTTCGCGGCGGCACTGGGTGTGATGCCACTCGATATGCCAGAGTCTGTATTGGTACGCTTTAAAGGCGAGATGCAGCCAGGCGTGACCTTACGCGACCTTGTTAATGCGATCCCGTATGTGGCCATTCAGAAAGGCCTGTTGACAGTAGAGAAACAAAATAAGAAGAACATTTTCTCAGGGCGTATTCTCGAAATTGAAGGCTTGCCAGATCTGAAGGTCGAGCAGGCATTTGAATTGTCCGATGCCTCGGCTGAGCGTTCAGCAGCGGGTTGTACCGTGCACTTGAACGACGGTTCAGTTGCTGAATACCTGGAATCAAACGTCACCTTGTTGAAGTGGATGATTGCAAATGGTTACGGCGATGAACGTACCCTGTCACGCCGCATCCAGGCAATGCAGGAGTGGCTCGAAAAGCCTGAACTCCTGAAGGCCGATGCCGATGCCGAATATGCAGAAGTGATTGAAATTGATCTGAACGAGATCAAGGAGCCCATCGTTGCCTGTCCGAATGATCCGGATGATGTGAAGCTGCTCAGTGAAGTGGCTGGTGACAGTGTCGATGAAGTCTTTATTGGTTCGTGTATGACAAACATCGGCCATTACCGCGCAGCCGGTAAAGTACTTGAAAACATCACGAACGTACCTGTGCGCTTATGGATTGTTCCGCCCACCCGTATGGACGAACACCAGTTAACGGAAGAAGGCTATTACTCAATCTTCGGCAAGGCTGGTGCCCGCACTGAAGTACCAGGGTGTTCATTGTGTATGGGTAACCAGGCTCGAGTCGCTGATGGTGCGACGGTTGTTTCAACGTCAACACGTAACTTCCCGAACCGTATGGGTAAGGACTCACAGGTTTACCTGGGGTCAGCAGAACTGGCCGCGGTGACGGCAGCATTAGCAAAGTTGCCTACGGTTGATGAGTACATGGAACACATGAAGGGTTTGCAGCCACTCGGTGATGAGATCTACCGCTACCTTAACTTCCATGAGTTGGATGAGTACAAGTCGGTCGCCGACGGGCTTGGGCCCATCGTTGTCAATTCCTGATTGAGATATCATGTCGTTGCCGGCCCTGACGGGCTGGCAATGACGTGACACTCAACTTCATTTTTATGGGAAGGCTGGAACAGTCGGATCTGAACCCTTGTTTTCAGCTTCAGGATGATGGCTCTTCATCAAGGCACGGATTTCGCCCATACGAGCCTTTGGAACATCCACGATAAACAGCAATTCACCTTTCTCGATGGCACCTTCAAAATTCTTTAAATGAGAATTATGAAGCGAGATCCCGATCATGCTGGAAATCCAGGCACCAAAGCCTGCACCGAACAGGGTAATACCCAGCACGGCCCCTCCACCTAATGTAAATTCTACAGGTGGGAACAGGAAGGCGATAAGGCTTAATGCGAGTCCTGTGGCAAAGCCCACGACGAGCCCGCGTTCAAATGCAGGGACAATGTCAGATTTTTCCAGCAAGCTTGCAGCTGGCAAGTGAGCCCTGATTAGCGCAGCTTCATCTTTGCCTACGATATGGATGTGATGGTCATCAACACGTGCGAGTAACAGGTCATCAAGAATTTTCTTCGCACTATTGATATCTGGAGAGATAAAATACAAACGTCTCATGATACGTCCTCCTCTATAGTGTGATTACAAGTGTAGAGAACTACGTGATACATCTGTTGCTATAAGTTTAGACTACTCCCATGGAAAAGCGTTGCAAGGATAAAAGCCCACACACAAAGTATTTTATAAACACCATTAAATTAATGAATCTTTGATGAGTGAAGTGTTTTCATTTCAGATAGATAGCGCTTTCTTGAAAACAACAACTGAAGCCTTGAACCCCCGAGTTGACGCCACAACACAGCAGAACGGATCGCGGCAAGAAGAAGTGTGCGGATCTTATTGACGTTATCGGCGTTATCAAGCTGGGTCGGTTCGCCGTTGACCATGATGCGCGGTTTTAAATTACTCAAGGTGTTGGTGTACAGGTCGGCGAGTGAAGCCATGATATTTGAGTGCATGATCGAGAAGTGTTCAGCCTGGTTCCGCGCCTTTTCGATCCCGGTCGCAATTTGATCGAGCACGTCAGGGTGCTTGCTGAGTGAACGTTCAAGCTGGATAACCGATATTACATATTGCATGATCTCTACCGTTGACTCGTTTCGTTTATTGGACAGTGTTTCAATGCCGTACTGGATACCACTGTGAAGGTGATCGCCGCTATCGTAAATATCACGGGTGTCATCGGCATCAAGCACAAAGATGCTGTTGATACTGGTGGTCATGGCATCGGTATCGGTCATCCCGGTACGCGCAATTTGCTGGACACAATGACAGGCCTGTAAAATACCGGCAAAGGCCAGTACACGTTCACTATATGAATCTGACATAAACTAATTAAATCCTTTTTTGATAATTGCGCCGCCAAGACAACATTGACCTGAGTAGAGCACCAGTGATTGCCCTGGTGTAATGGCACGTTGTGGTTCATCAAATACGACGCGCAGGGCCGTGTCATTTTCCATGTAAACAGTACACGGTTGATCGGGTTGTCGGTAGCGCGTCTTTGCGGTGCAAATCAGCTCGCCTTGTTGTAATGCCCGAGGGGCACGCCCTGCTACCCAATGGATATCATCGGCAAGCAGTTTCTGTTTCAGTAGCAAAGGGTGATTGCCACCCTGGACGACAATGAGCGTGTTTGAATCAAGATTCTTATCGGCGACAAACCACGGCTCTGGACTGGCATCATTACGGCCGCCAATTCCGAGTCCCTGGCGTTGTCCGATCGTGTAGTACATCAAACCATTATGCTGGCCAATCACAGAGCCAGTATCAGTACAGATGTCACCGGGTTGGGCGGGCAGGAAACGAGACAGGAAGTCAGAAAATTTACGCTCACCAATAAAGCAAATCCCGGTGCTGTCTTTCTTGCGGCTATTGATGAAGTTGTTTTGTTCGGCGAGGTCCCGAACCTTGGTTTTCTCTATCTCGCCGAGTGGAAACAAGGCGTGTGAGAGTTGCTGTTGCCCGAGCATGTAGAGGAAGTAGCTTTGATCTTTACTGTTGTCCTTGCCGCGTAACAATTGATATTCATTATCCTGAACATTAATACCTGCGTAATGTCCCGTAGCAATGGCCTGTGCACCGAGTGATTGTGCATGCTCCAGGAAAGCACGGAACTTGATTTCACGGTTGCATAATACATCGGGATTCGGCGTACGCCCGGCTTTGTATTCCGAGAGAAAATATTCAAAGACACGATCCCAGTATTCGGTTGAAAAATTGACGGTGTGAAGCGGGATGCCAAGCTGGTCACTGACGGATTGGGCATCTTTCAGGTCTTCGGCGGCAGTGCAGTACTCTTCATCGTCATCTTCTTCCCAGTTTTTCATGAACAGGCCTTCCACTTCATAGCCCTGTTCAAGTAGCAGTAGGGCGGCGACGGAAGAGTCGACACCACCGGACATGCCGATCATGATTTTTTTTCGAATATTAGTCATTAGAAGTTTGCCGGTTCCCAGCCGTTTTCCCATTGTTCCAGGGGCAATATATAAGGGGGCTCACCGTTATCCAGGAACCAACTGTCGACCGCGTATTTCTGCTGGCTATCCGTGTCACGGATAACAGCCGAGGTATGTGGCCAGCCAAACAGGAAATAACCGCGGGTCTCGCGATCTTCAATGCTATGCCAGCGGATCAGTCCATCATTCATCATCATTGTCAGGTAAAAACTTGTATTGGTTGATTCATCAATGCAATCGAGCTGGCCTTGTTCACCAAGGTGAGCAAATACCCCGGCTTTGTCGACATGGGTACCGGTTATTTTTCCGACCATTAACTCCATGCTTGCTATTGCACGACGTATATTTTTACGTTCCTGTTCGGCACTGGTGTTTGTCTTAAAAAGTGATTGAATACTTAGCCATTGCTCTGCACTGAGACGAACCTCAGCGATCTCCTCACAGGAGCCATTATAACAAATCGTAAACCGTTCCGGGGTGGGGGGTATAATGAGATCATCACGGCTAAATGTGTCGGGCACGGCCATGCGCGCCATGCCTGCAAACATGAGCGCCACCAGGAAAAAACTAACGGCTTTCCATTTCATGAATCATATCCATGGGGTAACGGTTGCCTGATAAATAATCTTCGATGCAGCGAAGCACCATCGGGCTTCGCAAGCGTGTCTCAGGCAATGCGCAAAGTTCATCATAACTTATCCACTTGGCAGCGATGATACCTTCATCGAGTTTTAGTTCGGCGTTGTGGTTGGCAACACTGCCCGTAAAACACACACGTAAAAAACTCGGACCTGTCTCCGGTTTTCGCCATTGATAAAAACCCGTTATGTGTTCAGGAGTAAATTGCCAGGCGGTTTCTTCCAGAGTTTCTCGTATGGCGGCATCTGGAATGTATTCGTCTTTTTCAACATGACCGGCAGGCTGGTTAATAACAGTTCGGCCGCCAGATTCTTCTTCAACCATTAAAAAATGGCCATCTCGCTCAATCACGGCGGCGACAGTCAGGTGAGGGGTCCAGATCATTTCATTTTTTCCGAGTATTCAATTTTAGATCTTGCCACTGCCCGGGTTGCAGGTCAGCCAGTGACCAGTGATCAATTTGTACCCTGACAAGACGCAACGTCGGATAACCCACAGCTGCGGTCATTCGACGTACTTGCCGGTTGCGACCCTCACTGATGGATAGCTCCAACCACGCCGTTGGGATGTTTTTGCGAAACCGAACGGGGGGATTGCGAGGCCAAAGCTCGGGTGTCTCAATTAACTTTACCCGTGCAGGCTTTGTCATGCCATCTTTAAGTCTTACACCTTGCCGGAGTTGCTCCAGGGCCTTTTCATCCGGGACTTTTTCAACTTCGGCGTAGTAGGTTTTCCATTTGTTGAATTTAGGATCCGAGATGCGTTGCTGCAGGCGTCCATCATCGGTGAGTAGCAACAGGCCTTCGCTGTCGCGGTCAAGCCGTCCGGCAGGATAGATGCCGGGGATATCAATGTAGTCAGCCAGCGTTTCACGCTCTTCAGCGTCGGTGAACTGGCTCAGCACCCCGTAGGGCTTGTTAAATGCTATCAGTCGACTCACAACAGCTGGGTATCGCTATCACTGTAAGCCGGGGAGCAACAACACAGGATAACAAGTTCGATATCGCCTGTATTGGTGATGCAGTGAGCTGTACCGGGCGGAATACATATCGTATCGCCACTGGTGACCTTGAATTGCTCTTCGCCAAGCGTCATAAGCCCTTCACCTTCGGTAATGTTATAGATTTCCTCGCTGCAAAGGTGCTTGTGTAGGAGGGTGCTGTTGCTCGGTGCGACGCGTGCTTCAGCCAGGCTCTGGTTCTTGACGTCATGCTGCTGTGGATGCATCAACTCCCGGATCTGAGAGCCGTCCTGGGTCGTAAACGGGGTGATTTGTGTGTATTGGGTTTTGCCTGACATGAAGATAAAAGTGCTGATTACATGACTACAGGTAAGTATACCGTGCGAAAGCAGTAAATGCTGTACAGCAGCACCAGTTCGGATGGTTGCAGAGCCACCCGTGAAAGATTGATCTGAATGTGTAGTCAGCGTCGCGATGACACTGGCGAACTACGCCGGGCGTCTAGTGGAGCGTATCCGAGGTATTTTCATCACTGCCAGGACGTATATGCTGAGCCTGGAGCCCCTTAGGGCCATCGATGAGTTCAAATTCAACGCGTTGTCCGCGTTTGAGTGTTTTATAGCCATCCATTTCGACGCTGGAAAAATGAGCAAAGATGTCCTTGTGTTCTAAGTCATCAGAGATGAAGCCGTAACCTTTGCTGTTGTTAAACCACTTAACAGTACCGTTAGCCATGATGCGCAACCTCATGTTGTAGAAAACACTTAGCGTCCCCATATAACTTGATGAAAGCGGGGACGACCCCCATGTCCACTAATAACTAACCCGACTGGAATAGTCAACCACTGAAACTGCAGGAAAAAGTGTGTGTATACAGCTGTTTAACCCTCTATAGACGGATAAGCAGAACTGACTTGCCAGTCAGGACTGTGGGGGCGAGAATATGGCGAGCAGCGACCTTTTGGGTAATACTTCAAGTAAGATATACGTAATATGAGTGAAGAACACGACGACAATCAGCATGATGATGGCTTAGCGCTCCAGGAAGCCAAGCCGAAGCTAAAGCGGCCACCGCAATACAAGGTCCTGCTGCTGAATGATGATTACACCCCGATGGAGTTTGTCGTCCATATCCTGGAAGATTTTTTTAGTATGGACCGCGAGAAGGCGACCCATGTCATGTTGCATGTTCATACAAAAGGCATGGGTGTTTGCGGGGTATTTACCCGTGATATTGCCGAGACGAAGGTGGAGTTGGTAAACACCTATTCACGTGAAAACCAGCATCCGTTGAAATGCGTCATGGAAGAGGCGTAAGGCCACAAGGCCTGAAAATGAGGTAGTTACTATGTTAAGTAAGGAACTCGAATTTACACTCAACGTCGCCTACAAGGAGACACGTGACAAACGTCACGAGTTTATGACTGTTGAACACCTGTTACTGGCACTTCTTGATAATCCTGATGCGGCCAGTGTCCTGCATGCCTGCGGGGCAGATATTCCACAATTGAAACAGGATTTGAATCGGTTTCTAGATGAGACGACACCGCTTATTTCGGGACAGGATGAGCGAGAAACACAGCCTACTCTTGGTTTCCAACGCGTAATGCAGCGCGCAGTCTTCCATGTCCAGTCATCCGGTAAGCAGGAAGTCACCGGGGCTAATGTGCTGGTGGCCATCTTTAGTGAACCAGACTCACAGTCCGTTTACTTTCTTAATAAGCTGGGTGTAACACGCCTTGATGTCGTTAATTACATTTCTCATGGTATCTCGAAGATCCACGATGATAATGAAGAGGAAGAGGCGGGTATCGAACTTGATGAGGACACTAATGAGCCTCAAACAAAGTCACCGCTTGAGAATTATGCCGTTAACCTGAATGAGCAGGCAGAGCAGGGCAAGATCGATCCACTTATCGGCCGTGCCCCGGAAGTTCAACGTGCCGTTCAGATCCTCTGTCGTCGCCGTAAAAATAACCCATTATTTGTCGGCGAAGCCGGCGTAGGTAAGACTGCGATTGCGGAAGGCCTGGCACGCATGATTGTTGATGCCGAGGTACCGGAAGTGCTCAGCGAGAGCGTGATTTATGCACTTGATATGGGGGCGCTTGTTGCGGGTACCAAATACCGTGGCGATTTTGAAAAGCGTTTGAAAGGCATTCTTGCCCAGTTAAAGAAACAGCCCAAGGCAATCCTGTTTATCGACGAGATCCATACCATTATCGGTGCGGGTGCGGCATCGGGGGGCGTTATGGATGCCTCCAACCTGATTAAACCTATGTTGGCATCGGGTGAACTCAAATGCATGGGGTCAACGACCTACCAGGAATACCGCGGTATCTTTGAGAAAGATCGTGCATTGGCAAGGCGTTTCCAGAAGATCGACATTAATGAGCCCAGTGTCGACGAGACAGTACAGATCCTGATGGGGCTGAAGTCACGTTTCGAAGAGTTTCATGAAATACGTTACACGCGCCAGGCCATGCGCAGTGCAGCCGAACTGTCCGAACGCTATATCAACGACCGTCATCTGCCTGATAAGGCAATCGACGTCATTGATGAGGCGGGAGCGTTTCAGCGTTTACAACCTGCATCGAAGCGTAAGAAAACCATCGGTGTGAATGATATTGAAGGTATTATCGCTAAAATTGCGCGCATCCCACCGAAGAAAGTGTCGACGTCTGACAAGGATATGCTGAAGAAGCTCGACCAGGATTTGAAGATGGTTATTTATGGTCAGGACAAGGCCATTGATACATTGTCGACGGCCATCAAGATGTCGCGTTCAGGTCTTGGTACAGACAATCGCCCAATCGGTGCCTTCTTGTTTGCGGGCCCTACCGGGGTAGGTAAAACGGAAGTGACACGGCAACTGGCTCGGATCATGGACGTTGAACTGATTCGTTTTGATATGTCCGAGTATATGGAGCGTCATACCGTATCGCGTCTGATTGGTGCACCGCCGGGGTATGTCGGGTTTGATCAGGGCGGACTGTTAACCGAGGCAATCAGTAAGCAACCGCATGCTGTGTTGTTGCTCGATGAGGTCGAGAAGGCCCACCCAGATGTCTTTAATCTTCTCTTACAGGTCATGGATCACGGTACCTTGACGGATAACAATGGTCGTAAGACTGATTTCCGTAACGTTGTCATCGTGATGACAACCAATGCCGGTGCTGAGCATATGAGTCGACCAAGTGTTGGCTTTACCCAGCAGGATCACAGCAAGGACAACCTTGAAGTGATTAACCGGACGTTTAGTCCCGAGTTCCGTAATCGCCTGGATAGCGTTATCTGGTTTGAGTCACTCGACAAGGGCACGATTGAGCATGTCGTTAACAAGTTTATTTTTGAACTTGAAGCGCAACTACAGGATAAGCATGTCACGCTGGAACTGGATTCTGCTGCCCAGGACTGGCTTGCAGAGAACGGCTTTGATGAAAAAATGGGCGCAAGGCCAATGGCACGCCTGATCCAGGATCAGATCAAGAAGCCACTTGCCGAAGAGTTATTATTTGGCCAGTTGGTTCACGGTGGACATGTGCGTATCAGCGCAAATGCTGATGGCTTGGTACTGGATATTCTAACCGAGGATGAACGCGCCGAGACGGTTCATTAGGCTTTATTAGAAATCGGTCGGGAATTAGCGGGCGCGGTAAGTAATGCGGCCTTTGCTCAGGTCGTAAGGTGTCAGGGCAACGGTAACCTTATCGCCTGTCAGGATACGGATGTAGTGTTTGCGCATTTTGCCAGAAATGTGTGCAGTCACAACGTGACCATTTTCTAATTCAACGCGGAACATCGTATTTGGCAACGTTTCGATAACGGTGCCTTCCATTTCAATTGCTTCTTCTTTAGCCATATTTACCGTTCAGTGGGCCGATTGGGCAGCCATTAATTGTCTATTAACGGCGCGAATAATGCCCTAACTGGACGGTAGTTTCAATGAAAAACGGACGAAATTGCCAGATTCACTGGTTATTGTCAAAAAGCCCTCAGAACGAGGCGACCTGCCTGTATGACGTACTGTGGTGAGACAGGTGAGGGTGCAAGGTGCTTTTATCGATAACCAGTTCCATATCAAGGCGTGAGATAATCGCATCGATATCATCAGGTTCGGAAAAGTCTTGACGCAGACGATCAAATTGCTCGTTGTTGAGATACAGGACATTCGCTTTAATGCCGTGTTCCACTTCAAACTCTCTCATTATTTGGTAGATAAAGCTCAACATGGTCATCTCCTTTGCAAAACATTGAAAATGTATGATTGCTACTGACTATAACGGTGCAAGGGACGATCCAGTTTAGGGTAGGGATTGTTAACAAATGTTAACTGATTGATTTTATTGGGTAATTAATTTTCGTTCAGATGCCAGTGACCTTCGCGGAGAGTTTCAAAAGGACGAAATTTTCCCTTGTAGTCCATTTTTTGACACGACTTTATCCAATAACCGAGGTATAGATGGTCAAGCTTTAGTCGCTGAGCCTCGTTAATCTGCCAAAGGATAGCGAAGATCCCGAGACCACGGGAGCCAGCGGCAGGCTCAAAAAAGGTATAAACAGCAGAAAGGGCATTGACCAGTCGGTCAACAATGGCAACACCGAGTAATTTACCCTCGAGCCGAAATTCGACAAAAGAAGCCTCAATGTATGGGTTTATCAGGAATTCACTGTATTTTTCCGGATCGGGGTTATCCATTCCGCCACCGGCATGACGCTGACTTATATAACGTTGGTAGAGCTTGAAATGTTCATGTGAGTATTCACTCGGTTTGATTTGGATGCTGATATCGCTATTACGTTTCCAAAGGCGTCGTTGACTGCGTGATAGCGTAAATGCATCGACCGGTAGGCGTATCGGGATACAGGCATCACACATTGGGCAACGAGGCCGATAAACGTGTGTACCACTGCGGCGAAAACCTGAAACTATGAGTTCACTATAGAGTTCAGTGCCGATATTGATAGACGGATCGGCAAACAGTGTCATCGCCTGTTGCTCAGGCAGATAACTGCATTCATGTTCCGGCGTCAGGTAAAAATCCAACGATTCAGGATGCAGGGTGCCCATTTATCACTCCAGCTCCAGGCTTGCTTCTTGCCAGTGTGCGTTATCCATCGGCAATTCACAATACTCCTTGAGTAACCGGGCAAACTCATGGCGTGGAATATTGCATGCGCCAAGACTGACAAGGTGGTCAGACTCAACCTGGCAGTCGATCAATTTATAGCCAAGTGACTTAAGCCATTTTACAAAGTGTGCAAATGCAACCTTTGAAGCATCACTGCGACGGCTAAACATTGACTCACCAAAAAACACCTGGCCGATGGCGATGCCATACAAGCCACCAACCAGTTCACCGTCCAGCCAGGCTTCGACCGAGTGTGCATGACCGTGTTCATGCATTTGGCAGTATGCCATCTGCATGTCAGAGGTGATCCAGGTGCCTTCTCCATCACTACGAGGGGCGGAGCAGGCGGTGATGACCTGCTTAAATGCTCGATTAATGGTTATTTCAAAAGGTTTCTTGTTAAGTGTCTTTCGCAGGCTACGAGAGATCTTCAGTTTATCTGGGAACAAGACTGTTCGCGGATCCGGTGACCACCACATGATAGGTTGGCCGCTACTGTACCAGGGAAAAATGCCTTGTCGATAAGCTAACAAAAGGCGCGAAACAGAAAGGTCACCACCAAATGCAAGTAAGCCATCCGGATCACGCAAGGCACTATCAAGATCGGGAAATGGTACGATGGGTTCACCCACCGGGATCCAATACAAATCCTGGATTGAATGATTATTACTCATGGCTGGTTACCCGTCTTCCGAAAAGGAGAGTGTTCTTCCAACACCTCCATGTAGTTCTCAATGCCAGATTGCTCATGACGCAAAAAATCTGCAATGGCATCCGTGAAGGCAGGGTGTGCCAACCAGTGAGCAGAGTAAGTGGTGGATGGTAAAAAACCGCGACTGAGCTTGTGCTCACCTTGTGCACCGGCTTCGAACCGTTGCAGCTTATTCTCGATGCAATATTCGATCAGTTGATAATAGCAAAGCTCAAAATGTAAGCCGGACACATCTCGGCTACTGCCCCAGTGCCGGCCGTATAACGTACCGCCACCATGAATATTAAATGTGCCGGCAATATACTTTCCGTCCTGGCGTGCCAGGACCAGGATAACCTGGTCTGGAAATTTTTCGGCCAGGTATTCAAAGAACGACTGTGTCAGTGTGGCATAACCACTTTTTCGTGCAAACGTGGAACGATAAAAGGCATGAAAGACTGACCAGTGTTCTTTTGTTGTTTCACGACCATGCAAGAGTTCGATTTCTACACCAGCATTGTTTACATCACGACGTTCTTTGCGAATTTGTTTACGTTTTTTTGATGACAAACTACCAAGGAAGTTATCGAAGTCTGTGTAGTTCTCATTTTGCCAATGAAACTGGAAACCTGTTCGTCGTAACAGCCCGGATTTTTCCAGTGCATCCGTTTCATCTTCGGGTGTAAAGAGATAGTGAAGCGATGAGACGCCCATGTCTTTGGCAAAATCCAGTGCAGCCTTCATTAATGCAGCATGCAGTTCATGTTTGTTATAACTGTCATGGACCAGCAAACGTGGACCGGTTGCGGGTGTATACGGGACTGCGACGACGAGCTTGGGGTAGTACTGTAAACCGTTGCGGGCATACGCATCAGCCCATGCCCAGTCAAAGACAAATTCGCCATACGAGTTGTCTTTTTGGTACATCGGAAGCGCCCCGATGAGCGTGTCATCATCGTATAGACTGAGATAAAGCGGTAGCCAACCCCATTGTTGCAGGCAGTCATGTTTTTCAAGTCCGTATAAAAAATCATAACTGACAAAGGGGTTGTTGCCATGATTCAAGGTCTGCCATGACGCAGAAGAAATCTCATCCAGTGTTGTATGTATTTTCGTAGTGCGCATGTGTCCAGCTGGTCTGATGCTAAAAGGCTGTGTTGCTCATATGGAACATCGGGCTGTGTTCATTGTAACGTGTCAGGACTAAAAAAATAGTCATGATTTTCGAAATGAATGAGTACAACGTGGGCAGGAACGGGCGGGCGTCAACGCTAAAGGTGGCATACCCGTAGATGAGTCAATGCCAAACAAAAATGCGTCAGGTGAGGGCAATCTCAATCGAATAGTGTTGCAGGATGTGTTGACAGAAAATCACCTGCGGCCTGTTTGTTTACAGGCCGCAGGTAAAGTGGGTTATTTGTTTAGATTGTCGAGGTAGCGCTCTGCATCCAGCGCAGCCATACAGCCTGAGCCCGCTGAAGTGATTGCCTGGCGATAGATATGATCAGCGACATCGCCTGCAGCAAAGACACCCTCAACACTTGTCATGGTCGCATTGCCTTTTGTACCGCTTTGCACAGTCAGGTAACCATGTTCCATATCAAGTTGGCCTTCGAAGATAGAGGTATTTGGTTTATGACCAATCGCGATGAACACCCCGTGAACATCAATTTCCTTGGTAGTGCCGTCCTGGGCATTCTTCAGACGTAATCCTGTTACACCGGCATCATCACCGAGTACTTCATCAAGCTGGTGGTTCCACTCAATGGTGACATTACCTGTTTTTGACTTTTCAATGAGTTGGTCGGCGAGGATCTTCTCGGAACGGAAACTGTCACGTCGATGCACGATGGTGACATGCTCGGCAATATTGGCGAGATACAGTGCCTCTTCGACGGCGGTATTACCACCCCCGATGACAGCGACTTTCTGGTTCTTGTAAAAAAAGCCGTCACAGGTCGCACAGGCAGACACACCACGTCCCTTGAATGCCTCTTCTGATTCCAGGCCAAGGTATTGGGCAGATGCGCCGGTGGCAATGATTAGTGAATCACAGGTGTATTCGCCTGAATCGCCCTTAAGCGTAAAGGGACGCTGTTTCAAATCGACGTTGTTGATGTAATCAAAGATGATTTCGGTATTAAAGCGTTCGGCATGCTGGCGCATGCGATCCATAAGCTCAGGACCCTGGACACCAGCCTGATCGCCAGGCCAGTTATCAACATCCGTTGTGGTCATTAATTGACCACCTTGTTCGAGTCCGGTGATCATGACCGGGCTCAGGTTGGCGCGGGCAGCGTAAACGGCTGCAGAATAGCCGGCAGGGCCAGAACCGACAATAATTAAAGGGCAGTGTCGTACTTCACTCATGAAATCTACTCCAGATGAAATTCCGTGTTTTCGTGATCGCGTTTGAGGCGATAATCGGTGAAAAGTTCAGTTTATGGCGCCTATGTTACGGAAAGCCCAGCGGGTGGTAAAGGCGCAATTACCGAGACCGCCCATGAACAAAGAAACCGCGCAGAAATTATTAATATTTGATACAGTTAGGTGGTCATTATCACACTTGGATGCACACCTGAATAGCGGTGAATCCCTGGTGTTTATCATGAGCAAACGGTTACGCAATTGGCGCAGGCAAAACGAAAAAATACAACAACCTCCCCAACCACCTCACATCTGCATAGGGGCTTGCGCGAGGGGACGCTCCTGGTCTTCGCAGCGGTCAGTGTTTACCTGTTACTGAGCCTGCTGAGTTATCAAAATACAGATCCAGGTTGGTCACATACCGCGACGGTTGATACCGTCATTCACAACCTGGGCGGTATTGCCGGGGCCTGGTTTGCTGATGTGTTTCTATACCTGTTTGGCTTGATGGCCTACTTGTTCCCGGTCATGCTCGGCTACAGTGGCTGGTTGTTGTACCGAGGACAACAATTATCGAAATCCTTTGATGCCTGGCACCTTGGCCTTCGTGTGGCAGGGTTCCTGTTGACGCTGGGGGCCGGTGCCGGTCTTGCAACACTTCACGTTCAGCAGCCAGACCTGGTGTTGCCGCTGAGCCCGGGTGGGATCCTCGGCGATGTCATCGGTGAAGGCTTGGTCGGCACATTCAGTTTTCTTGGTGCCACTATCCTGCAACTCGCGGTCTTCCTGGCAGGTATTACCCTGTTTACAGGCTTGTCATGGTTCTGGCTTATGGATGTGACAGGCGAATATACCCTGCGTGGGTTTTCTTTTGTCCGGGTCCAGCTGTTACGCCTGAAAACCTACATCAAAGGTCGCCAGGCACGTCAACAACGTACTGACAGTTTCGAAAGTGTTAAGCAGAAGAAGGCCAAGCGCAAACCGCCAGTCATCGAGGAGACTGTTCGTCTTCCTGAACCGAGCCACCGTGCAGAGATGGAACGACAGGTACCTTTGTTTGATACGTCAGACGATACTCCGTTGCCGCCTATGTCGCTGCTGGACTTACCCTCTACTGACCATGCCAGAATTTCAAACGATGCCCTCGAGGCGATGTCGCAACTGGTCGAGATCAAACTGCGCGATTTCGGCATCGAGGTTGAAGTAGTAGCCGTGCATCCTGGACCGGTGATTACCCGGTTCGAGTTACAGCCTGCGGCGGGTGTGAAGGTTAGCCAGATTAGCAATCTTGCCAAGGACCTGGCGCGTGCCATGTCCACCGTTAGCGTGCGTATCGTTGAGGTGATCCCAGGTAAGTCGGTCGTTGGCCTGGAAGTACCAAACGAAAATCGTGAAATAGTGCGGCTTAGTGAGATCATCAACTCGCAGGAATATGAGAGCGTCAAATCTGGCCTGACATTGGCGCTGGGTAAGGATATCTCCGGTTACCCGAAGGTCTATGACCTCGGTAAGATGCCACATCTGCTGGTTGCAGGAACAACGGGTTCGGGTAAGTCGGTCGCAATTAACGCCATGATCCTGAGCCTGCTATACGATTCAACACCTCATGATGTACGTATGATCATGGTTGATCCGAAGATGCTTGAGTTATCCATCTATGAAGGGATCCCACATCTTTTGACCCCTGTCGTGACGGATATGAAAGATGCCGCGAATGCTTTACGTTGGTGTGTGGCTGAGATGGAACGGCGATATAAATTAATGGCCGCTCTGGGTGTTCGTCACCTGAACAGCTACAACAAAAAGATTAAGGAAGCCGAGGAAAACGGTGAGCCAATCCCTGATCCACTTTGGAAACCGGAAGAGGGGCTTGAAGAAACGGCCCCTAACTTGGAACACTTGCCGTTTATTGTGGTCATTATTGATGAGCTTGCAGACATGATGATGATTGTCGGTAAGAAGGTTGACGAATTGATAGCACGGTTGGCGCAGAAGGCGCGTGCTTCGGGTATTCACTTGATATTGGCGACACAGCGACCCTCGGTGGATGTGATAACCGGTCTGATTAAGGCAAATATTCCGACGCGAATTGGCTTCCAGGTCTCTACCAAGATCGACTCACGTACAATTCTCGATCAGGGTGGTGCAGAGCAGTTACTTGGACATGGCGATATGTTGTACATGTCACCGGGTAGCGGGGTGCCGACGCGTATTCATGGCGCATTTGTTTCCGATGAAGAAGTGCATAAAGTCGTCGGTAACTTAAAGGGTAAAGGCGAGCCTGATTATATTGAAAGTATCACCAGTGAAAGCAGCGGTGACGGTGTACCGGGTATGCCCGGTGGGGACAGTGAGGCCAGTGGTGAAGATATGGATCCACTTTATGACCAGGCCGTTGCTTTGGTCACCGAATCACGCCGTGCATCGATATCGGGTGTGCAGAGACGTTTGAAGATTGGTTATAACCGTGCAGCCCGGATGATTGAAGAAATGGAGCGAGCCGGTGTGGTCAGCGAAGTACAGAGTAATGGTATGCGTGAGGTGATTGCTCCACCTCCGCCAGAGGGTTAAAGATGTTGTTACGCGTGGTTGGTTTATTCTTGTTGCTTATACCTTTCACAGCTTTGGCTGGAGAAGGTGAAAAACGGTTACAGGCCTTTTTTTCGAATGTTTCTGCTGTCCGTGCTGACTTTACGCAGCAGGTACTGGGTGCCAATAGTGAAACCTTGCAGGAAACACACGGTAAAATGTTTTTGCTGCGACCGGGGAAGTTCCGTTGGGATTACCGGAAACCCTATGAGCAACAAATCGTCTCTGACGGAAAAAAAGTCTGGCTATATGATGTTGACCTGGAACAGGTGACCATCCAGTCAGTGGACAGTCTGATCGGTTCAGCACCTGCATTACTTCTCAGTAGTGACAAGCCCATTAATGAATCCTTTAATACCCGGGAATTGGGGGCTGAGCAAAACCTGCAGTGGATTGAGTTGACACCGAAACAAGAGGAAGCTGGTTTTGAGAAACTGGTTTTAGGCTTTGATGCGAACAATCTCGTCAATATGGAGTTGCAAGACTCACTGGGCCAACTGACTCGCCTCAAGTTCAGCGACATAGAGCGCAACCCTGTTATCGATCCCGGGCTGTTTGATTTTATTCCGCCTGAGGGTGTCGATGTGATTGGCGAGTAAGCCCGGACAGTAGCGATGAAGAATGCGGATCTCTTTACTACGGAAACAGTAGACAGGGGACGACCACTTGCAGATCGAATGCGCCCCGTTTCAATGGAAACGTATTTTGGTCAGGCGCATTTACTGGCACAGGATAAACCACTGCGCATCGCCATTGATACAGGTAACCTGCATTCAATGTTGTTCTGGGGGCCACCTGGCACCGGGAAAACAACCCTGGCACGTATGATCGCGAGTAATTGTGGTGCACAGTTCCTCAGTATTTCAGCCGTGTTGTCAGGTGTAAAAGAGATACGTGCCGCGGTAGAACAGGCTAAGCAGGCCCAGGCTGAAGGTCGCCAGACCGTCTTGTTTGTCGATGAAGTTCACCGTTTTAACAAGGCACAACAGGATGCCTTTCTACCCTATGTCGAAAATGGCACATTCATCTTTATCGGCGCGACAACCGAGAACCCGTCATTCGAACTGAATAATGCATTGTTGTCACGTTCACGTGTTTACGTTTTACGAAGGTTAGAAGAAAGTGAACTTGTCGATATCCTCAAGCATGGCTTGACGGACACGCATAGTGGCCTTGGCTTACCCGTCTCTGCAATTTCAGATGAACAACTCACATTGTTAGCACAAGCGGCTGACGGCGATGCCAGGCGGGCGCTGAACCTGCTCGAAATCCTCACCGATCTTGCATCTGCTGAAGGGCAGGCAGGCACGATTTCGGATGAGCTTGTTAACGAGGTGATCAAGGGTGGGACACGCCGTTTTGATAAGGGTGGCGAAGCGTTCTATGACCAGATTTCGGCGTTACATAAATCGGTCAGGGGATCGTCATGTGACGGCGCATTATACTGGTTGGCGCGTATGCTGGACGGTGGCTGTGACCCTGCCTATATTGCACGTCGCGTAGTGCGGATGGCATCTGAAGATATTGGTAATGCGGATCCTCGGGCGTTGAGCCTGGCGATTGCGGCCTGGGATACCCTTGAACGGCTCGGCAGTCCGGAAGGGGAGCTCGCCCTTGCACAGGCCGTGGTTTACCTTGCCGTGGCACCAAAGAGTAATGCCGTGTACAAGGCCTTTAATGCCGCCATGGCTGACGTAAAAGAGTCAGGCAGTCTTGAGGTTCCCCTGCATTTACGCAATGCACCAACAAAACTCATGAGTGAGCTCGATTACGGTAAAGAGTATCGCTATGCCCATGACGAGCCGGAGGCTTATGCGGCGGGTGAACAATATTTTCCAGATGGGCATGAACCACGTTATTACCAGCCAGTATCAAGAGGGCTCGAGGAAAAGATAGCTGACAAGCTTAAACGTTTACGTCAGCTTGATGAGCAATACAATAATGACAGGGGAAGAAAATGATGCAGTTGCTTTTCATCGCCCTGGGTGGTGCCCTCGGTGCGGTTTTAAGGTTTATCGTTTCGAACGCTGTCTATGCCACGACAGGGCGAGATTTTCCTTACGGCACCTTGACGGTCAATATCGTTGGTAGCCTGTTAATGGGGATCCTGTATGTGGTGCTGGTTGAGCGATTTGCCGTGGCAGGTGAATGGCGGGCATTCTTGTTGGTCGGCTTACTGGGTGCCTTTACCACGTTTTCTACCTTTTCAATTGAAACCCTCACCCTGATCGAGAATGGCGCACACGCCCGGGCATTAATGAATATGCTACTCAGTGTTGTTTTATGTGTGTTTGCGACCTGGGCAGGCGTAGTGGGGACAAGACAGTTCTAAGCGCATTGTACAGTTTTCCCTTCAAAACCTGCGGCAGAGGGCATTGAGGCTGGTCATATAGTACAATAGCCGACTGAGATGAATAGCCAGAATGGCTGACGGATTAATAAAGAGATAAGTACATGTTGGACCCGCATTTATTACGTAATGAACTTGATGAAACTGCGCAGAAACTGGCAAGGCGTGGTTTTTGTCTGGATGTCGACGCGCTGCAAGCCCTCGAGAAGCAGCGCAAAGCTGTTCAAATGGATACTGAGCAGCTACAAAGTGAACGTAATAGTCGTTCTAAGGCGATTGGCCAGGCCAAGGCCGCTGGTGAGGATATTCAGCCCTTACTGGATGAGGTTGCACAATTGGGCGATAAGCTCAAAGCAGCCGAGACGGCCTTATCAGACATTCAATCCAAACTGCATGAGATTCAATTAGGTATCCCAAATGTGCCTTTTGCAGATGTACCTGACGGTAAGAGCGAAGATGATAATGTAGAACTGCGCAAGGTCGGTACACCACGCGAGTTTGATTTTGAGCCCAAAGACCATGTGGAGTTGGGTGATGACCTCTCCATGCTCGATTTTGAAGTGGCCGCAAAGATCAGTGGCGCACGCTTTGCCTGCATGAAGGGTAGCCTGGCGCGTCTGCACCGTGCACTGACCCAGTTTATGCTCGATACGCATACGCAAGATCACGGCTATACCGAAACCTACGTCCCATACCTGGTGAACAGCGACAGCCTGCATGGCACAGGCCAATTGCCCAAGTTCGGTGAAGACCTGTTTGCCTTGAAGGGGGAACACGAGCTGTACATGATCCCAACAGCGGAAGTGCCGGTGACCAATATCGTGCGGAATGAAATCATTAGCGCGGATGAGCTACCACTCAGGCTTTGTGCCCATACGCCGTGTTTCCGGAGTGAAGCAGGTTCTTACGGCAAAGATACACGTGGCATGATCCGCCAGCACCAGTTTGAAAAGGTCGAACTCGTGCAGATTGTTCACCCGGACCAGTCAGAACAGGCCCATGCCGAATTGACCGCCCATGCCGAGACTATCCTGCAAAAATTAGAGTTGCCTTATCGCGTCGTCGATCTGTGTTCAGGTGATATAGGCTTCAGTGCTGCGCGCACCTATGATCTGGAGGTCTGGTTGCCTGGGCAGCAGAAATACCGGGAGATATCCTCCTGTAGTAACTTCCAGGACTTCCAGGCTCGTCGTCTACAGGCACGCTGGCGGACGGCTGATATGAAGAAACCAGCGCTAGTACACACGATAAATGGCTCGGGTCTGGCCGTTGGGCGAACCCTTGTTGCAGTAATGGAAAACTACCAGCAAGCGGATGGCAGTATTACGGTGCCGGACGTGCTACGCCCATACATGGCAGGCCTGGAAAGCATTACGTTATAACCCTATTGGTATCAAGGTATTAACTTTGCCCGGACAGTCCGGGATGGTTATAATGCCGCGCTTGATTTAGACCCTGATCAATATTGATTCTGGAAGCAGACATATGGACTTTTTACCAGTATTTATGCAACTCAAGTCTCGCGACTGTCTACTCGTCGGCGGCGGTGAAGTTGCGTCTCGCAAGGCCGCATTACTGCTTGAGGCGGGTGCGAGTATCACCGTGGTGGCCCCTGAGCTTTCCGAGACACTCATTGAGTGGCGTGAAGCGGGTAAGCTGACTCACGAAGCACGTGAATTCACGGTTGAAGACGTACAGAACAAGGCACTTGTCATTGCGGCAACAGATGAGCGCTATGTAAACGAAGCGATTCATGATGCTGCAGTCGCTATTAATATCCCTGTGAACGTCGTCGATAACCCGGATCTGTGTACCTTTATTATGCCCTCCATCGTCGATCGCTCACCAGTTGTAGCCGCGATCTCAACCGGTGGCGCATCGCCGGTATTGGCGCGCATGATTCGTTCACGTCTTGAAAGCATCTTGCCGAGTGCTTATGGCCGGCTGGCGAAGATGACGGCTGATTTTCGCGACAAGGTAAAAGAACGCTTCAGTAACCCGAATGACCGTCGTTTATTCTGGGAACGTGTTTTACAGGGACCGGCTGCCGAGATGGTCTTTGCGGGCCGCGATGCCGAGGCTGAAGTTGAGATAGATAAAGCGCTTGCTGCGCCGGATGCAGCGCAGCAGGGCAGTATAGGAGAGGTATACCTTATCGGTGGTGGACCAGGTGACCCGGACTTGCTGACATTTCGTGCTTTGCGTCTGATGCAACAGGCTGATGTGGTAGTCTATGACCGCCTTGTCTCTAAAGGCGTTATGGATATGTGTCGTCGAGATGCGGAACGTATCTATGTGGGTAAGGAACGTGCCAACCATGCCGTGCCCCAGGAAGACATCAATCACATGTTGGTGCGACTTGCCAAAGAAGGCAACCGTGTATGCCGCCTTAAAGGTGGTGATCCATTTATCTTTGGTCGTGGTGGTGAAGAGATTGATACATTGGTAGAAGAGGGCGTGTCCTTCCAGGTTGTGCCGGGTATTACGGCTGCATCAGGGGCCGCATCTTATACGGGCATCCCGCTAACCCATCGTGACTATTCACAGTCAGTGGTATTTGCAACGGGCCACCTGAAAAACGGCATGATAGATATTAACTGGTCGGGACTCGTGAACCCGAACCAGACACTGGTGTTCTACATGGGGCTGGTGGGTGTCAAGGTTATCTGTGAGCAGTTGATAGCACACGGTATGTCAGAAGACATGCCGATCGCACTGGTACAAAAGGCAACCACGCCTGACCAGAAATTGTTTACCGGTACGCTTAAGGACATGCCAGGAATTGTCGAACGCGAAGCTATCAAACCACCAACCCTTATTATTGTTGGTGAAGTCGTCAAGCTTCACGATAAGCTCAACTGGTACAACGAAGCAGAGTACTGGAAGAGCTAGTCTGTTTCTTTAGGCTTCCTGTTCAGGACGAAGCTTGGTCGTAAAGTAGTCATCTGCATCATCGATATCGACAGCCTGTTCGTTTTTATCGACCATCGGCTGTTCGTAGTCATTCCAGCCTCGAAGCCCACTTTTCATTGACAGTACATTGCTGTAGCCAAGTTGCTGCATGACGGCAGCAGCCATAACTGTCCGGTTACCCGAGCGACATAATAGAACAACTTCTTCGTCACGGGCACGGGCAAGCTCAGGGATGGTTTCTTCAAAATTAAATTCACAGGCTGTTTCCAGGATCCCACGCGGTACATTGATTGAACCCTTGATGTGCATGGCATCAAACTCGTAGGGCTCGCGGATATCGACGAGTAGTGGTGGCTGCTCTGACTCAAGCTTTTCTTCCAGATCCCATGGCATAATTTCAGTTATTGTCGAAGCCGCTTCTTCAACCAGCTGCATAAATGTTTTCATTACTGTTTCTCTTTCAATCAATCTTCTTTAATACGTTGGCCATGTTCGACGGCAATTACCGCGGCCTCAACACGTGAATGTACGCCAAGTTTTCGCAAGATGGCTTTGACATGAAGTTTCACGGTACCGTCTGATATGCCAAGGTGACGGGCGATGACTTTATTGCTTTCACCTTCCGCGATATGGGCAAGAATTTCCTGTTCACGTGGTGTTAGTTCAGACAGGGGTGTTGCCGGTTCTATTTTCTCCTGTTCGGAGGGCTTGCCCTGGATGATGTTGGTGAGCGAGGCAACAAGTTCTTTTGCGACAACGTTTTGGCCAGTCATTGCATCTTTGAGCGCTGGGATGAGTTCATCAGGATCCATATCTTTGAGTAAATATCCTTGCGCACCTTCTCTTAAAGCCGTTGCCAGATCAGCCTCATCTCGGCTCATACTCAGCATTAGCACCGAGGACGTAATATTTTCCTTACGGAGTTTTACTAAAGTCTCAAGGCCATTCATACCCGGCATTTTTATATCGAGCAGGATAATGTCGGGCAGGTATTCAATTGCCATACGCAAACCATCATCACCACTTCCGGCAGAGCCAACAACCTCTATACCTCGGCTTTGTAGTAACTCCTCCAGGCCTTTGCGAACAAGGGCATGGTCATCAATCAATAAAACACGCACAATTTACTCCGCTTATGGTTTTTCTACATGTGAAGAGGCTGGAACATGTAACAGAACACGTGTTCCTTCGCCGGGTTCACTTTCTATTTGTAATTCACCATCAATGGCACTGGCTCGTTCACGCATGACGGAAAGACCAATGTGTTCACCCGGGCTGGTTTCAACAACTTCGTCTTCAATGCCCTGGCCATCATCTTCAATCAGGATATTACAGCCATCTTTGGGTAGCCTGTTAATCAGCACACGCACATTGCAGGCATCACTGTGTTTTTTGATGTTAGCAAGCGCTTCCTGGATGATCCGGTAAACCTGGAATTCCTGGGCAGGGGATAGTCCTGCATGTTCGGTACTGTCATTACAGTGTACAAATGAATTGATGCCCGTCTCTTGCTTGAAGGTATAAAGCAGATCGTGAACCGCATAGACAAGCCCACGTTCATCCATCTTGGAGCGGAAGTTAGCTAACAATTCACGCAGGCTTGAGTGGGCATCATCAATCGCCGTGTTGAGGCCGCGGACTTCATCTTGTGCGTGCCGAATATCTTTCTTGAACAGGGTCTCACCCAACATCTTGGTTTGCAGGCGCATGCTCACCAGTGCCTGTGCAAGTGAGTCATGCAGCTCGTTTCCAATCATGTTGCGTTCTTCCATGATGGCGAGGCGGCGTGCATTATCATCAAGACGTGCTTTCTCAATCGCCAGGCCAAGGTGTTTGCCAATGGAGTTAAGCAGATCGCGTGCGTCCTTACCGAGTTCACGGCTGGGTCTGTCAAGGAAAAGGTTGTAGACGCCGAGGATCCTGTCCTGATACTGCAACGGGACAACAACCAGTTCTTCGCAGCCGTCAACAATGAGCTCACATGAAAGGTGTTGGTTACAGGCATCAAGTCCTTTTTGTACGCCCAGGCCACCATGTTGTGTGATCATCCCACAAAGACAGCGATTAACATCTACAAGTTGTTCTTCATCAAACGCATCGGCATTGATGCCTCGATGAGCAACCAGGCGGGTATGACGTTGGCTATCAAGTAATCGGACACTTGCTCCCCGCGCATCGACAAGAATCATCAGGGTGTCGAGAAATTGCTCGAGTAGTTCATCCAGGTTGTGTGCCGATGTCAGGCTGGTTGCGATGTCATAGAGGATTTCAAGTGAGCGTGATTTATCCGCAATATGATCGGTCTGTTCTGATACACGGCTATCCATTTCATCTGTGAGGAGATGGAGTTCGTCAGTCAGGCTGTTTATGTCCTGGATAAGGTCCGCAAATTCGCCGCGTGCAGGGAGTTCAATATGAGTTTCGAGATCACCCGACCGTATTCGCTGTGACCATGTTCGTAAACGATCGAGGGGGCTGAGCAATTGCTGACGGATGCGAAAAACGGTATGCGAAATAACCCCGATACCAAGCACCAACAGACAGGCCTGTGCAAGGGCAATAACTTCATAGCTTTGTGGCATCAGGTAGATGAGGGACGTAGCCACAATGAGGAACAGAAAAATAGTTAACAAGGCGAGTATTGGAAACAGCAGTCGGCTGCGTGCCAGGCTACTGCTTGTATGTGCAACACCGTCGATACCATCGTCTGTTGGGACGGATTCCTGGCGTTTTTTGCTGGACTCGTGCAATGTTGTATTGATACCCATTCGTGAATACTTTGCTAAAACTGGATAGCAAGTTTAACAGAAAACGCTTCAAGACAAGACAAATAATCTTCAATCAATCAATGGCTTACCTTGGGGTGTTTGTTGATCTGCGTAATTTATAGTCTGCCACGACACGCATTATGTCCGTGTAAGGGAAATGCGGGATGTCATCGAACAATTTTTTTGCCTCGTTGATGAGCGTGTAAATGTCATCGCAAGCATCTTCTATATTGAGGCACTGGCGGAGTCCGAGAAGACCACCGCACTTTAACTTCATCTCCTGACCATGCGTCAGAACGGTATTGTGACTGCTTAGGCGAAGAGCAAAGCGTGCATTTTTTTTTAATACACTGACGAGCTGGCGACAGTCCTGACGTGCATCCAGGTTTGTGCACACCACACCTTCTTTTTCACCGATGTATGTTTTTCTCGACTGACTGCAGCCGAAATCAACAGTTTGTATGGCACGCTCGAAAGGGCAATTGTTAGCAACCATATGTCTTTTGACTAGTTGTTTTCAGGCGCCTTGTGGTTCGGGTCGTTCGGATTGATAAAGATGAAATGCTTATTTTCATCTTCCAGGGCAACATAATCGATAGTCGCCCCAGTGAGGAGTTCAAGGCAATTATCTGCAATCAGGATCTCGAGACCATCACAGTCGATAATAGCATCGCTGTCAGCTTTATTGTCATCAAAACCCATGCCGTATTGAATCGAACCATCATCCATTTTTGCAGCCGCAACACGAAGAGACATACCTTTCGTTTCTTCAGTAATAGATAATTTCATCTGCTCAGCAGCAGCTTCAGTAATATTTAGCATAAGAGAGTACCTGTGTTAATCATGAGGTCTTGTGTTGATGAATGAATGCGATAAATCGCTCAACCCACGGGTTGCTTTCAACATGACGTTGGTGAGCATAGCAGGCGAGCATGTTTTTATAAACAATCCCATCATGTTTTCCAGTAATGCCGTGACCGCGTTTGACGTCATAGGCAAACTGGAAATCGTCAGTCTCAGTAAAGTTATCAAGACTGGAATAATGAAATTCATGCGCCTGGTGTGGTTTTCCTGAATGAGCAGAGGCAGGCCAGGGGAACCCGGGTTTTTCCTGGATTCGGACATAACCACGACCCTGTGGTGATTCATGCATTTTGGTGTCAGCAGGTATTACACCTACCATTTCAGATTTACTGTTATTCCATTCAAGCGAACGGCTCAGGTACATCATGCCACCGCATTCGGCATAGGTGGGTAAACCATTTTGAATTGCCAGCCTGATACTTTCACGCATTGAGCTATTAACACCCAAAGCCTGCATGTTGCTCTCGGGAAACCCACCGCCAATAAACAGGCCATCGATGTTGTCGGGAAGCTTTGCGTCATTGAGTGTATCAAATTCCACCAGTTCTGCACCGGCATCTCTAAATGCCTGTAGATCACCCGCGTAATAAAATCCAAATGCGGCATCGCGGGCAATCGCAACGCGTAGTTGCGTCGTTGTCGTTGAGACTTCTTCCATCTGCACAGATGAAGACGCGGGAGCTGTACCTGCAATTTCGATCAGTTTGTCGAGATCCACTGACGTCTCAATATGGCTACGTATATTGCCAATATGCTGATGTGCACCTTCTGACTCATTGCTGGGTACCAGGCCGAGGTGGCGTTCAACAATGCCCATGTCAGGATGATTATGAATGGCACCAATCACAGGTACATCGGTGTAATGTTCAATGACGTTACGAAGCTTACTCTCATGACGAGAGCCACCGAGTTTATTGAGAATAACGCCTGCAATGTTAATGTTCTCATCAAAAGCCTGGTAGCCAAGGATGAGAGGCGCAACACCACGCGTCATGCCTCGTGCATCAAGAACGAGTATGACGGGGGCATCAAGCATTGTGGCCAATGCAGCGTTACTGTTACTGCCATCGAGATCCAGGCCATCATAGAGGCCCTTGTTGCCCTCGATAATACTTATTTCAGCGACGCTGTTGTAGCGATCAAATACGTGTTTGATCTCATCATGTGATTGGGTGAAAAAATCGAGGTTATGACAGTCATGGCTACTGGCGCTGGCCAGCCACATTGGGTCAATGTAGTCGGGGCCTTTTTTGAATGGCTGCACATGTAAGTTGCGCGCTTTAAGTGCAGCACACAGGCCAATACTGATCGTAGTCTTACCAGATGATTTATGAGCAGCAGAAACAAGAACGTGGGGCATTATTCATACCCCACGTTCTTGAGTGACAGGTTGCTGCGAGTGTGCAGCATTGTCATAAAGTTAGGCAGCGTCTGCCTCGGCAGCAGGGGCCTTGTAATGTGGATCCATCAGTTCGTCTGAAAGTGAGTCAGGAACAAATGGTAGAACCTTGACTGCAAAGACGGTCATGACAAGGGCAAGGGCAAAGCCGCCAATACCGAGGCCAATTTCCCAGATGCTAGGTACGTAGTTTACAACCTGGCCATCAGCGAAGCTGCTTGAGACTTCAAAGCCCGGGAAGATGGTCATTGGGTAGGCCTGGCCACCAATAATGATGACGTACATTGATGCGAGGCCACCAACGATCACCATGGCGCTGGCGATACCAATCCATGCCCGAGACTTACTCATGCTTGGGTGGTAAACAATACCAAGCGGTAGGAGTAGGCCGATCACGACCCAGCCAATCCAGAACATCTGTGTGTAAATACCACCTTCCATAAGGATGAAGGCTTCAAAGCCATGGTTCTCAGTGCCGTACAGGCTGGTAAGGTGAAGAACAAAAACAAAGTAGAAGATGGCTGCGATGAATACACCAAGCAGGTTCTTCAACTGGCGAACAACACTGTCGCCCAACTCGCGACCACTCCAGCGGCATGTTGCCATCAAGGAGAGAATGTAGATAGCCAGACCAAAGCCGAATGACATAATAATGAACATCGGGGCCAGTACGGCAGCGTCATAGCCGTTACGGGCGACGACAAAACCAAAGATCGAACCGGTACCCGTCGTCAACAGCAGGCGCCATACAAAGGCAAACAGGCCAGCTTGATGCGAATACTTGTTCATGCGTTTTTCGATCATGAACCAGACGTAAACCAGTACTGCAGCAAAGAAACCGGGGTAGAGCAGGATGTTCCAGGCAAATACAGATTTCGGATTCAGGTATGTGGCAGCAATCACGAGTCGATCAGGGCGTCCGAGGTCCAGCATTAACACCATCAAACCACCTGCGAGGAAGGCAAATGCCATGAGTGCCGAGAGTCGGGAAAGCGGCTTGTACATTTTCTTGCCAAATACCGAGGCAATGGATGCGACGTTCAGAATACCTGACGCGGCAATAATCATGAATACAGCAAAGACGTGAGGCATGCCCCAGACAATGTGATTATTCATGCCGGTCACATAATGACCATTATGCTCCATGACCCAGACTGCACCGAGACCTAACAGGAGTAATAAACCTAAAGTACCCAGCAAGCCCCAGTAGGCAAGGCTGCGACCTTCAATTGCACTGTAATGAACGACTGGCTTCATTTTTTTAATTTCCGCAGGTCAGGTTCTTAAATGCCACGGTAACGCACGCCTGTATTCAGATTCAGGTCTGCGCGAATTTGGGTGGTGGCGTGTTTCTTCATTTCTTTCGAAATATCACTATTCGGATCGTTTAAGTCACCAAACAGGATTGCTTTGTGTTCACATGCATCTGCACAGGCAGTACTACCGTCACCACGGTCAATCTTATGAACACACAGAGTGCAGGACTCAACTGTGCCTTTACCACGTGGTACATCAGGTGCCTGGTCATTTAATTCTTCATGAATGAATGAACGTGCCTTGTAAGGGCAGGCCATCATGCAGTAGCGACAACCAATACAAATATGTTTGTCGACCAGAACAATTCCGTCAGCGCGCTTGAATGATGCACCGGTAGGGCAGACGTCAACACAGGGTGGCTGCTCACAATGCTGGCACATCATCGGCAGTTGGTGTTCTTTGTCTGTCAGTTTGTTCTTCAGGGTAACTGTACGAATCCACTGGGCCTTTTGTGCAGCATCAGACTTGCTTTCATCTGAACTTCCACTGCCCCATGCATTTTCCGACTCACAGGCTTTGACACAATCACTACAGCCATCGGCGCATTTGTTGGAATCAATCAGAAGACCCCATCGGTTAGCGCTGGTAACAGCTTCGTCAAGTGGGCGAGCTTGCGCTTGACCAACTGACATGAGCATAACACCCGGAGCAATTGCACCCGTTGCAGCCGTAGCAGTAGTTTTGCTTAAAAATTCGCGACGGTATTGATCAATTTGATTGTCACTCATTTTACACCCCCTTGAGCGGCGATATTACCGAGCAGGGACTTGGTCTTTGGTGCATCGTGCTGGTCAGCAAAGGCCTTCATTCGATCGGTGACGATCGGGTGAAAAGCTGTATCACGCGGTTTTGTAGCATGACACTCAAAGCAATCCAGTTTCACACTTGTGTAGGTGTGGCATGACTGGCAAAACTCACCAGGTGCATTGACTGGAATGTATTTACCTTCTTCATCCTTGTTGGCATGACAGTTTATACATTCCTTGAGACTGAATTTTTTCGTACGAACACCATTATGCATGGTGTCATCACGCTGGTGATCCAGGTGCTTCATGTGGTCCTTGCGCATTTCATCGGCAGGGAGGACACATTCATCACCGTTGGCACGGTTAATTTTCAGTTCAGGACCAATATTACCTGCTAAGGCAGTGCCGCTCATAACGAGCGACATTGCCAGCAAGATAAACAGATTGCGAAGTTGCTTCACGATAACCCCTAATTAGCTGGATTAGTGTTCGCCAAGACCCATCTTGATGTAACCCGTTGGGCAAACATCAGCACAGATGTGACAACCAATACAACGGTCGTAATCAGTGTAGACGTAACGACCCATGGTTGTTTCATCCTTAGGCGTACGGTGAACCGCATCTTGTGGGCAGAATACAACACAGTTGTCACATTCAAAGCACATACCACAGCTCATGCAACGTTTTGCTTCTGCAACGGTCTCTTCTTCACTCAGACCTTCCATACGCTCATGGAAGTGACCCAGTACTTCTTCTGAATCGGGCACATTCTCTGGACGAATGTGACGGGCTTCTTTTTCGAAGTGACCGAGGAACAGTTCATCATTCGGGATGATTTCGTGTGTAGAGCGATCTTCGTAGTTATGAACTGCAAAACCACCAACCGACTTACCATCTTCAGATGTACCACGCAGTCCGGCATCAATATCGCGATCGATATCGGCAGGCTTGAATTCTTCTGGTGTCTTGCCAGTTTCTTCAAGTTTTTCCATCAGGTCGAAGTGATGTACGTCAACCTTAGGGCGTTTGCCAAGATCTTCATTCTTGAAGAAATGGTCAATTGTTTCAGCTGTGATTGAACCCTGACCGATAACAGTCGTCAGCAGGTGAGGGCGAACAATATCACCACAGGCGAAGAAGCCAGGCTTGTTCGGGATCTGGAAGTGCTTGTCAGCATCAATCAAGCCACGCTCGTTGGCAAATCCGTCCATGCCATCAAAGCTACCAGACTGACCAATCGCAGAAACAATCAGGTCTGCATCGAGATCTACTTCACTGCCTTCAACAACTTCTGGCTTACCGCTTGAATAGTCGAGTTTGGCAATTCGCAGCGCAACTGCTCGACCTGAGTCATCACGGACAACACTGATTGGTGTCACTGAACCCTGGATATCAACACCTTCACGTGTTGCATCATCAAGTTCGTGTTGTGCAGCATTCATGTTTTCCAGTGGCTGACGTGAAATCAGTGTAACGTCTGCACCTTCCTTGCTAGCGACATCCATGACGTCGTGGGCAGTGTGACCCAGAACAACGTACTCAGGACGGTCATTTTCATGGCTGTCCTTGATGTGGCCAAGACGACGTGCAACTGAGGCGACATCGATTGAAGTATCACCACCACCAACAACAACAATACGACCTGAAACGGCTTTCAGACGACCATCATTAAAGGCTTCAAGGAAAGCAACACCGCTGACGCAGTTTTCTGACTCATCAAAACCATCAATTGGCAGACCGCGACCAGACTGTGCACCGAGTGCAAACAGAACAGCGTCAAAATCTTTTTCGAGCTGTTCAATAGTGACGTCAGTACCGATGCTTGTATCAGTCTTGACTTCAACGCCCATGCTGATGATGCGGTTGATTTCACCATCCAGCACGTCGCGTGGCATACGGTAGCCCGGGATGCCGTAACGCATCATGCCGCCGAGTTCTGAGTGGTTATCAAAGATAGTGGCACCATGACCCATACGGCGAAGCTGGTAAGCGGCTGACAGGCCAGCTGGACCACCGCCGATAATCGCGACTTTCTTGCCGGATTCAGTTGCACCAGCGGTAAAGCTGAGGCCGGCTTCAAGTGCGCTGTCACCGATGAACTGTTCGACAGCATTAATACCGACGAAGTCTTCAAGTGCATTTCGGTTACAACCATCCTGACAAGGTGCCGGACATACACGGCCCATTGTTGAAGGGAATGGGTTGGCATCAGTTGAACGGCGGAATGCGTATTCCTTCCAGTCCATGTCACCAGTCGGTTGTTCAATACCGCGAACGATGTTCAGCCAGCCACGGATGTCTTCACCTGAAGGACAGCTGCCCTGACAAGGCGGAGTCTTGTGGACGTAAGTCGGACATTTATGCGATTCATCACCGCTAAAAATCTGATCGCCCCATGAGCTCCAGTCTTTTTCACTCTGGCCGTCATCAAAACGACGCTGTGTGAAACCTTCGAGGTTGTTTTCAATATCTTTCTTGGAT